>Ga0207681_10000090_pt1 | contig 78944 bp, 64 predicted proteins | sample KBSS53metaG_FD_184324 | JGI IMG/M metagenome (GOLD analysis project Ga0207681, IMG submission 184324) | Switchgrass rhizosphere microbial communities from Kellogg Biological Station, Michigan, USA - KBS S5-3 metaG (SPAdes) (version 2) | ecosystem: Host-associated > Plants > Roots > Rhizosphere... | reverse complement strand
GCGCAGTCGTTCGCTGTGCTGCCAACCACGCCGCGCCGCACGCGGCCGCGTAGCACGGCCGATGGCACGATGCCCGATTCCGTGGCCCAGGCCATCCAGGACCGGATAAAGGCGGATGATCCGCTTGGCGCACGCGTTTTGCTCGACGGGATCGATGCCAGCCTTTCGTCTGATGCGCGGGCAGAATGGCGCCAGAAAGTGGGCTGGAGCTTTTACATCGAGAACGACGATGCCAATGCCCGGCTCGTCGCGCTGTCCGCCACGCAGGGTGGCTCTGGCCCATGGGTGGCAGAGGCACTGTGGACCGCCGGCCTTGCCGCCTGGCGCATGGACGATTGCATGGCAGCCGCCGATGCATTTCAGCGCGCGGCAACGCAAGGCACCAGTCCCGAACTGGTCGCTGCCGGCTATTACTGGTCGAGCCGCGCGCTGGTGCGCTGCCGCCAGCCGGAGCGCGTTTCCGACATGCTGCGCGCCGCCGCGCGCAACCGGGACACGCTCTATGGCATGATGGCGGCAGAGGCGCTGGGCCTGCGCAATGCAACGCCGGCCGCCGCACCCGATTTCTCGTCCGCAGACTGGCAATCGCTGCGCGATGTCAACAATGTGCGCCTTGCGGTGCAGCTTGCCGAAATCGGCGCCGATGGGCTGGCTGACGACGTGCTGCGCTACCAGGCACGGATCGGCGCGCCCATGCAATATGCCCCGCTGTCTCGCCTCGCACGCGACCTGGGCTTGCCTTCCACCCAGCTATGGATGGCCTACAACGCGCCTGCCGGCGCCCGCGCCGATGAAGCCGCCCGTTTTCCTGCGCCCAAGTGGGTGCCGGCCAACGGCTGGAAAGTCGATCCGGCCCTGTTGTTCGCACATTCGCTGCAGGAATCGAACTTCCGCACGGCGGTTACCAGCCCGGCGGGCGCCAAGGGCCTCATGCAGGTCTTGCCCGGCACCGCGCGCGACATGGCCCGCGCCGATCCGGCGATGCAGGGGCGCGACAGCCAGCTTGACCTGCCCGATGTGAACCTCGCTTTCGGGCAGACCTATCTCACCCGCCTGCGCGACAATGGCGCAACCGGGGGGCTGCTGCCCAAGGTGATTGCCGCCTACAATGCCGGCCCGATGCCGGTTGCGCGCTGGAATGTGCAGGTGAAGGACCAGGGCGATCCGCTGCTGTGGATGGAATCGATCCCCTATTGGGAAACGCGCGGCTATGTTTCGGCCGTGATGCGCAACTACTGGATGTATGAACGCCAGGCCGGCGGACCTTCGGAAAGCCGCCTCGGCCTTGTCCAGGGCATGTGGCCCAAGTTCCCAGGCCTTTCGGGCGCAGACAACGTGCGGGTTGCCTTCAATGGCAATTGATCCCTCGCGTACGTTCAAGCCGATCCAGATTGCCCTGCTGACCGTTTCCGACACGCGCGGGCCGGATGAAGACACCTCGGGCGATATCCTGGCCCAGCGCATCCGCGATGCCGGCCATACCCTGGCCGCGCGCGCGATCGAAAAGGACGATGCCGATCGCATCGCCACGCGCCTCAACAACTGGATCGACGATGCCGGGGTGGATGCGGTGGTCATCACCGGCGGCACCGGGCTGACCGGTCGCGACGTGACACCCGAAGCGCTGGACCGCGTGAAAACGCGCGACATTCCCGGCTTTGGCGAACTGTTCCGTTGGCTGAGCTACAAGACGATCGGTACCAGCACCATCCAGTCCCGCGCCTGCGCCGTGGTGGCACGCGGCACATATATCTTTGCCCTGCCCGGCTCCAACGGCGCGGTGAAGGACGGCTGGGACGGCATCCTTGCCGAGCAACTCGACAGCCGCAATCGCCCCTGCAATTTCGTGGAACTGATGCCCAGGCTCCTGGAGAAATAGCCTCCCCGCGCCGGGGAGGGGGACCGCGCGAAGCGTGGTGGAGGGGTGCGGCAAGCCTGCCGCGCCGTTCAAGGCTTGGACTCCCCTCCACCAGCCTGCGGCTGGTCCCCCTCCCCGCGCCGGGGAGGAAATACTTCCCCACCGTCAATGTTCCTGCTATGTTCTCTCCATGCAACCCGTCAAAGGCAGGGGTGCGCAGTCTGGCGCGGTGCCCACGCGCTTTGGCCTTGCCGTGCGTGAGGCCGATGGCGACTGGCGCGACATGGCAGAAGCCATCGATGGCGATGCGCCGCGCCTCCGCACCACGGTGACGGAAGAGTTTCCCAAAAGCGTCCTCACGTTCAACGCGTCGCCCGACATTCCCTTCGATCGCTCGGTCAATGCCTATCGTGGCTGCGAGCATGGCTGCATCTATTGCTATGCCCGGCCCACGCATGCCTATCACGATCTCTCGCCCGGCCTCGATTTCGAGACGAAGCTCTTTGCCAAGCCGCAGGCGGCGGCGCTGTTGCGCCAGGCTTTCGCCAAGCGCGGCTATAGCCCCCGGTCGCTGGCAATGGGCACCAACACCGATCCCTACCAGCCGATCGAGCGGGACTATCGCATCACCCGCCAGGTGCTGGAACTGTGCCTCGACGTCGGGCACCCGGTAACGATCACCACCAAGTCTGCCCGCGTCCTGGACGATCTCGATCTCTTGCGCCGGCTCGCCGCGCGGCGCCTGGTGGCGGTCGGCATTTCGATCACCAGCCTCGATCCCCGCCTGTCCACCCTGCTGGAGCCGCGCGCTTCCAGCCCGGCCAAGCGCATGGCCGCGCTCGGCACGCTGGTGGAAGCCGGCGTGCCCACGCATGTTGGCGTCGCGCCGGTGATCCCGGCAATCACTGACCATTTCCTCGAACAAATCCTGATGGAAGCCGGCGCGCTGGGCGTGCGTTCGGCCAGTTGGATCATGGTTCGCCTGCCGCACGAAGTGGCACCGCTGTTCCGCGAATGGCTCGACGTGCACTTCCCCGATCGCGCGGCCAAGGTCATGCACACGGTCCAATCGATGCGCGGCGGCAAGGATTATGACGCCAGTTTTCACACGCGGATGAAGCCGCACGGCGTCTGGGCAGACCTGATCCGCACCCGCTTCCGCCTGGCCTTGCGTAGGGCGGGAATTGCTCAGGACAAGCTGGAGCTGGATTGCACCCAGTTTCGCGCACCTTCGCGCGATGGGCAGATGGACTTGTTTTGAGCGGGTGTCGCGCTTGCCCTCCACCACCCCCGGCCCCCTCCTCTTGAGAGGAGGGAGTTTGGGAGTGGTGGGAACCTGAACGAACGCCAGTTCAATCCATCGCCGGCTCATACTTGCGCGCGCCGGTCACCGGATCGTACCACACTTCCAGCACGGCGCCGGTTTCCACGTCCACTTCGCACTCGCCGGTGCGCTGCCACTGCACGTCGCCTTCGGGCAATCGCGCGCGGTATCTGGCCTCGAACAGAGTGCCGAGCGCGATTGCTGCGGCCAGGGCGATCACGCCCCAGCCTCGGCCCGTTGCCAGATGCAGCGCAATGCCGCCAACGCCAACGAGCGCAGCCGTCACCAGTGCGGCAACGCGCGCGCCGCCAGTCATGCCACAGGGCCGCCGGGCTTGGCGAGCTTCACCGCCGTGCCATAGGCGACCACTTCGTTCATGGTCTGGCCGATGGAGCCGGAATCGAAGCGCATCATCACCACGGCGTCGGCGCCCATCAGGCGCGCATTCATCACCAGCCGGTCGATCGCATGGCGGCGGGTGTCCTCCACCAGCGCGGAATACTCCTTGATCTCTCCGCCGATGATCGTGCGCAGCGCAGCCACGATATTGCCGGCAAGCCCCCGGCTGCGCACGACAACGCCGAACACCTGCCCCAGGCTTTCCACCACTTCCTGCCCGGCGATATTCTCGGTGGTCGTCACGATCATGGCTCTCTCCCGGTCCCTCTGCGCGCCAAGTTTACGCTCGGTCCCATGAAAAGCCATGGAATTGTGCACGCAGGTCCTTCTTCGAAATCTTGCCCGTGGCCGTGTGCGGCAGGCTTTCGACAAAGACCACCGCATCGGGCAGCGACCAGCGCGCCATGCGCGTGGCCAGGTAATCGCGCAGGTCCTGCGCGCTCGCCGTCATGCCGGCGCGGCGCACCACGATCAGCAGCGGCCGCTCGCTCCATTTGGGATGGGGGATGCCGATGGCAGCGGCTTCTTCCACGGCAGGATGGCCGATCGCGGCGTTTTCCAGCTCGACCGAACTGATCCATTCGCCGCCGGACTTGATCACGTCTTTCGTGCGATCGGTGATCTGCAGGGTGCCATCGGGGTGCAGCACGGCCACGTCACCTGTATCGAACCAGCCTTGCCCATCCACCGCATCGGCCTCTGCCCGGAAATAGCGCTGGATCACCCAGGGCCCACGCACCTGCAGCGCACCTGGCGTTTCCCCGTCGCGCGGCAGCACGCGCTCCGGGTCGCCCAGATGCACGCACCGCATCTCCACGCCGAACGGCGGGCGCCCTTGCTTGGCCTTGAGATCGACCTGCTGCTGGAAATCGAGGGAATCCCAGTTCCACGGCTCCCCCCCGGCCGTGCCGATGGGCGAGGTTTCGGTCATCCCCCAGGCGTGGCTGACGCGCAGGCCTGCCGCCATGAACCGCTCGATCAGCGCGCGTGGCAATGCCGATCCACCGCACAGCACGTCCTTGAGCGCCGGCGGGAATGCGCCATCAGCGGTTGCATCGACATGTTGCGCAAGGCCAAGCCACACCGTGGGCACCCCTGCCATTGCCGTAACCGCATGGCGATGCATCAGATCGCACAACACCGTGGGATCAGCCACCGCCGAAAGCACGAGTTGCGCCCCCACACTGGCCGCTGCCCACGGCAGCCCCCAGCAGGCCGCATGGAACATCGGCACAACTGGCAGCATCACGCTGCGGCTTTGCAGGCCAAACACCTCGGGCTGGAGCACGGCCAAGGCGTGCAGCACGGTGGAGCGGTGCGAATAGAGCACGCCCTTGGGATTGCCGGTGGTGCCGCTGGTATAGCTCAACATGCACGCTTCGCGCTCGTCGCCATCCACCCACTGTGCGGTTTCGCTGCCGATCCATTCGGCAAAGGCCGGTGCCGGATCGCTGCTGTCGAAGCAGATGTACTCCCTGATCGTGGGCCAGCGCGGCTTCATCCGCTCCACCAGGGGGGCAAACACAGCATCGAACAGCAAGACCCGGTCTTCGGCGTGGTTGACGATGAAATCGAGCTGGTCCTCGAACAGGCGCGGGTTCAGGGTGTGGAGGATCGCGCCAGCGCCTGGAATGCCGTACCATGCGGCGAGATGGTGGGCATGGTTCATCGCCAGGGTTGCCACCCGGTCACCGGGCTGCACGCCGATGCGCTGCAAGGCCGCCGCCAGCCGTGCCGCATCATTGCGCACGGCGGCCCAGGTCGTTTGCGTTTCGCGCCCATCGGCCCAGCGGCTGACGATGGCGCGGCCGCAATGCTGGTTGGCGGCGTGGTCGATCAATCGGCCCACGCGCAGCGGCCAGTCCTGCATTCCGCCCAGCATGATGCCCGGCATCGTTGCCCTCTCCCTTTTCCGACCTGTTCTGGTCTATGTCACCAGCCGAAGGTCTGCCTTGGCGGTCAGCGCCATGTTGGCGAGCCCCTCGATCGGCATCAAGCGCTCGATCAGGTCGCTGTCGAGCTTGAAATTGCGGCCCAGGCGCACGCGCGGCTCTGCGCCGGTACCGGTGCGCAGGCGGGCGATCACTTCGCCCTTGGCATCGGGTTCGCGCGGCAGCAGCAGCGCCAGTTCACGGATCGCATCCTCGCGCAGCACGTCGAGCGTCAGGTGCATGCGCGCGGCGCTGGTCACGCTGGCCAGCGGGCGTGCGCCGCGCACGGTCACGCGCGGCGGTTCGTCCGGATTGGGCCGGTCGAGTTCGACATTGAGCAGCACGCACGTGCCCTCGCGCGCCCACGTGACGAAATCGTCGACGAGTGTTTCCTCAAAGCACGACGCGGTGAAAAGGCCACTGCTGTCGGAAAAGTCCGCCATTACAAAGTCCTTGCCGCGCTTGGTCTTGCGCTTCTGGACGTTCTCGACAAGCGCCGCCATGACTGCGCCCGAACGCGCGGCACCGCCGCCCTCGCCCGATCCCGCCATCAGGCTGCCATAAGTGCGCGCACCATTGGCGCTCGCCACGGCGCGGTATTCCTCGACCGGGTGTGCCGCGAAATAGAATCCGAAGTTCTCCCGCTCGGCCGCCATCTGGTCGGCCCGGCTCCATGGCTTGGTTTCGGCGAGCCGGGTGGCAGGCTGGTCGTGCCCATCGCCGCCGAACAGGCCGCCCTGGCCCGAAGTGCGGCTGCGCACCGCTTCGTCGGCCACGGCCATCAGCAATTCGGCATTGGCGATGATCCGCGCGCGGTTGGGCTCCAGGCCGTCGAGCGCACCGGCGGCGGCCAGCGCCTCCAGCTGGCGCCGGTTCATCGATCCGGCCGGGATGCGCTTGAACAGATCGTCGAGCGAGGCGAACGGACCATTGGCGTCCCGCTCTGCCACGATCGCGTCCATCGCCTTTTCGCCCACGTTGCGCAGGCCCGCCAAGGCATAGCGCACGGCATGGCCATCAGCCGTGCGCTCCACGGTGAACTCGGCCTCGGAATGGTTGATGTCTGGCCCGGCCAGCGCCACGCCGTTGCGCCGCATGTCATCCACGAAAATGTTGAGCTTTTCCGATTGGTGCATGTCGAAGCACATCGAGGCAGCATAAAATTCGTGCGGATAGTGCGCCTTGAACCACGCGGTATGATAGGCAAGCAGCGCATAGGCCGCCGCGTGGCTCTTGTTGAAGCCATAGCCGGCGAACTTGTCGATCAAGTCGAACAGTTCGTTGGCCTTGCCCGCCTCGATCTGCGACACCTCCTTGCAGCCGGCCACGAAGCGCAGGCGCTGCTGGTCCATTTCCGCCTGGATCTTCTTGCCCATGGCGCGGCGCAGCAAGTCGGCATCGCCCAGCGAATAGCCCGCCAGGATCTGCGCGGCCTGCATCACCTGTTCCTGGTAGACGAAGATGCCGTAGGTTTCCGCCAGAATGACCGAAAGCTTTTCATGCGGATATTCAATCGCTTCCATCCCGTTCTTGCGACGGCCGAACAAGGGAATGTTGTCCATCGGCCCAGGGCGATAGAGCGAAACGAGCGCGATGATGTCGCCAAAGTTGGTCGGCTTTACGGCCGCCAGCGTGCGCCGCATGCCTTCGGATTCCAGCTGGAACACGCCCACCGTGTCCCCCACCTGGAGCAGGCGATAGACATCGCGATCATCGAGCGGCAGCAGCGAGAGGTCGATGGTGATCGCACGCTTGGCCAGGAGATCCACCGCCTTGCGCAGCACCGACAGCGTCTTGAGCCCAAGGAAGTCGAACTTGACGAGCCCGGCATCCTCGACATGCTTCATGTCGAACTGCGTTACCGGCATGTCCGACCGGGGATCGCGATAGAGCGGGACAAGCTGCGCCAGCGGCCGATCGCCGATCACCACGCCCGCCGCGTGCGTGGAACTGTTGCGCGGCAGGCCTTCGAGCTGGCGCGCCAGGTCGATCAGGCGCTTGACCTCGGGATCGCGGTCATACTCGCGCTTCAATTCCGCCACGCCGTTGAGCGCGCGTTCCAGCGTCCACGGGTCGGTGGGATGGTTGGGCACCATCTTGCACAGCCGGTCGGTCTGGCCATAGCTCATCTGCAGGATGCGGCCGGTATCGCGCAGCACGGCGCGGGCCTTGAGCTTACCGAACGTGATGATCTGCGCCACGTGATCGGCGCCATACTTGGCCTGGACATAGCGGATCACTTCGCCACGCCGCGTTTCGCAGAAGTCGATATCGAAGTCTGGCATCGAAACGCGTTCCGGGTTGAGGAAGCGTTCGAACAGCAGGCCCAGCTTGATCGGATCGAGGTCGGTGATGGTCAGCGCCCAGGCCACCAGCGAGCCGGCACCCGAACCACGCCCCGGCCCCACCGGAATGTCGTGGTCCTTGGCCCACTTGATGAAATCGGCCACGATCAGGAAGTAACCGCCAAAGCCCATGCGGTTGATGATGGCGATCTCGAATTCCAGGCGCTGGCGATATTCCAGCACTTCGTCCCAGGCGCCTGCGGCCACGAGTTCGGGATAGTGTTCCGCCTGCGGCTCGCTTTCCGGCTCAAGGCACAAAACCTGCGCCAATTCGCCGTGGCAGCTTTCGGGATAATAGGGGCGCATCCGCGCCACCAGGCCGGTGCGGCTATCGCGCGCGCAGGCCAACGCTTCGCCTTCCTTGTCGCCAGCCAGGCTGGGCAGGATCGGTTTGCGCTTGGGCGGAATGCACGCCGTTCGCTGCGCCACCACCAGCGTGTTGGCCAACGCCTCGGGCAGATCGGAAAACAAGTCCTGCATCGCCTCGATCGGCTTGATCCACCACTGGGCAGACGAGCGCGGGCGGTCCGCACTGTCGACGTGGGTGGAACTGGCGATGCACAGCATGGCATCGTGCGCATCGTAAAAGCCGGCGTCGGCAAAGCAGGCCGGGTTCGTGGCTACCAACGGCAAATCGTGGGCATAAGCGAGCGCAATCAGCGCATCTTCGGCGGCTTCCTCGGCCGCATCGTTGCGCCGGGCGACCTCCACGTAGAGCGAGCCAGGGAACAGCGCCTTGAGCTTTTCAACGTAGTTTTCGGCAGCACTTTGCTGCTCACCTGCCAGCAGGCGCACCAGCGCGCCCTCGCCGGCAGCCGTCAGGCAGAGCAGACTGTCGGTATAGCCTTCCAGGTCAGACAACAGCACGTGCGGCGCATGTTCGAGCGGGCGGTGGAGGTGCGCACGGCTGACGAGATGGCACAGGTTATCATAGCCGCGCGCGTCCTGGGCGTAGAGGGCGAGCCAATCGATCGTGGGCGCCTGCGGGCCAAAGCCAGGCGCCGATGCCCCTTCCCGCTCCGGTCGCGCAACGGCCAGCATCGTGCCGATCACCGGCTGGACGCCGGCATCCTTGCACGCCTTGGAAAAAGCCGCACTGCCGTAAAGGCCGTTGCGGTCGGTGATCGCAACGGCCGGAAAGCCGCGTTTTTCCGCCGTCTTGGCAATCGCCTTGGGGTCGATCGCCCCATCCAGCATCGTGTACGACGAAAAGACGCGCAGCGGGACGAAAGGTGCAAAGGCCATGGCGGCAATATAGCACGGCCGATGCCGGATTATGAGAGGTGCATGGCCCTCATCAACAGATTAGGTGTTTGGTCCCAGCATTCCCGGCTTACAGCAAGGCGATGATATCACCCTCGATATCGGCCGGCTTGTCGGTGGGGGCATAGCGCCGAACGACCTTGCCCTGGCGATCGATCAGGAACTTGGTGAAGTTCCACTTGATCGCCTTGGTGCCCAGTAGGCCGGGTGCTTCCTTCTTGAGCCAGTTGAACAGCGGCTCGGCATTCTCGCCATTGACGTCAACCTTGCCCATCAGCGGGAAGCTAAGGCCGAAGTTGACCTTGCAGAAACTCTCGATCTCGTCGGCCGTGCCGGGCTCCTGCGCGCCAAACTGGTTGCAGGGAAAAGCAAGGATTTCGAACCCGGCATCGCGGTGGCGCTGCCAAAGTTCCTCAAGCCCTTCATATTGCGGGGTGAACCCGCATTTCGACGCCGTATTGACGATCAGCAGCACTTTGCCAAGACGATCGGCGAGATTGATGCGATCGCCATTGGGCAGGCGCGCATCGAAATCGGCGATCGTCTGGGCCTCTTTGGATTGGGGGGCAGTCATCGGTTCGCTCCAAGCCGGGAAATGTGGCTTATCATTGCCATAGGGCCGCCCCTGCCATCAATGGCTTGGATCGAAAATCAGAGCGGAAAGTCTGCGCGCTTGAACAGGTCCAGCGCCTCTGCCGGGCCATAGTGGCGATCGCCAGACTTTTCGATGATCAATTCCGCCCGATCGGCTTCGGGCATGCGCGCCATCAGGCGAACCATTTCGGCAAAAGTGCCCGAATGCAGCACGGCAAAGGCATGCAGCACCCCGCCAGCGTCACGCGGCACGATCGTGGCGTGATCATTCCAGAAATCATGGGCGGCATCGTGGGATTCGGCACGAATGGTGGTATTCATAAGACAAACCCTCCTTGGGTCCCCGACAAACGTTCATGCCGCTTTTCGGTTTCCACAGGAAAGCAAACCTCATCTGAACCGGACCTTATCCGCTGCGCCGGATTATTCGAGCACGCCCTCGTGCAAGCGCATCACCCGGTCCATCCGGAATGCCAGCCGTTCGTTGTGCGTGGCAACCAGCGCGGCGCTGCCCTCGCCACGAACCAGCTTGAGGAATTCATCGAGCACGCGGTCGGCCGTCACTTCGTCCAGGTTCCCGGTGGGCTCGTCGGCCAGAACCAGCGCCGGGCGATTGGCAAGCGCACGCGCCACGGCCACGCGCTGTTGCTCCCCGCCCGAAAGCTGGCTGGGGCGATGATCGAGGCGGTGGCCCAGGCCCAGCGCCGTCAAAAGCTCGGTGGCACGGGTGTGCGCTTCGCCTTGGGCCCTGCCCGAAACCAGCTGCGGCAAAACCACGTTTTCGGTGGCATTGAAATCGGGCAGCAGATGGTGAAACTGATAGACGAAGCCCAGGTGATCGCGGCGCAGCACGGTACGCGCATCGCCGTTGAGCTTGGCCGCATCGGTGCCGGCAATTTCGATCATGCCTTCAAATCCGCCTTCCAGCAGCCCCACGGCCTGCAGCATGGTGGACTTGCCCGAACCCGAGGGCCCCAGCAGGGCAACGATCTCGCCCGGACGGATATCGAGGTTGACGCCGCGCAACACATCGATGCGCACGCCGCCCTGCTCAAAGCTGCGGCGCAAGTCGCGCAGGCGAACCACCGGTTCCTTCATCGCCGGATCACTCATAGCGCAGCACCTGCACCGGATCGGTGCTGGCCGCCTTGAGCGCGGGATAGAGCGTGGCGAGGAAACTGAGCACCAAGGCCATCAGGGCAATCACGATGATTTCCGCTGGATCGCTGCGGCTGGGCAATTCGGTGAGAAAGCGGATCGAAGGGTCCCACAGGTTCTGCCCGGTCAGGATTTCCACCAAGTGCACGATCGGCTGGCGGAAATAGAGGAATACAAAGCCAAGCAGCAGGCCCACCACCGTGCCCAGCGCACCGATGACAAAGCCAATGGCCATGAAGATTTTGAGCAGACTGCGGCGCGAGGCGCCCATTGTGCGCAGGATCGCGATATCGCGGGTCTTGGCGCGCACCAGCATGATCAGCGACGACAGGATGTTGAACACCGCCACCAGCACGATGATCGACAGCACCACGAACATCGCCACGCGCTCCACGGCCAGTGCCTCGAACAGGCTGGCGTTGATCGTCTTCCAGTCGGTGACCTGGGCGCGGCCTTCCAACTGCTGCTTCAACGGCGCCAGCGTCGTCGTCACCGTATCGGGATCGGTCGTGGTCACTTCGATCATGCCGATGGAATCGCCGCTCAGCAGCAGCGTTTGCGCGTCTGGAATGGGCATGACGACATAGGCGTTATCGTAATCGTAGACGCCGATCTCGAAAATGGCGGCCACCTTGTACCCCACCTGGCGCGGCACCGTGCCGAACGGGGTGGAGCGGCCGGCAGGATTGATGATGGTGATCGTGTCACCGATCTGCGCACCAAGGCTTTCGGCCAGGCGCGAACCGATCGCGACATTGTCGCTGCCAGGCTGCAGGGCAGCAAGGTTGCCCACCTTGAGCTTGTCGGACAGGCGGTTGATATCCTTGGCGGTATTGCCGCGCACCAGGATCGCTTCGACCCGGCCGTTGAAGCTGGCCAGCAAGGGCTGCTCGATCAATGGCGACGCGCGCGTGACGCCCGGCGTCTTTTCAAGCCGGCCGAGAATGTCCTGCCAGTCTTCAAGCCGCCCGCCATAGGCCTGGATCACGGCGTGGCCATTCAGCCCGACGATCTTGTCGAGCAATTCGGCGCGAAATCCGTTCATGACGCTCATCACGATAACCAACGCGGCCACGCCCAGCATGACGGCGACGAGGCTGATGCCCGCCACCATGGCAATGAAGGCTTCCCCGCGGCCGGGCAGCATATAACGCTTGGCGATGGTCCATTCGAAAGGCGAGAGGATCAAAGTCGGCACACTTTCGCGCTGGAACAGGACGGGCACGATCTAAACGATGCGCTGCGCCGGCTTTAGGACGAGCGGCGCGACAGGGCAAGATGCCCCTGCCCAATCGCAAAGTGACCGTAATGTTCCCGGCGCGGTTCAGGCCGCCACGCGCAATCGGGCCCGGCCTTCCGCCTTGGCACGATAGAGCGCGCTATCGGCCGCCGCGAGCGCGGCATCCGGGCTTTGTCCCAGCGCTGCGATGCCGGCGCTGATCGTGACCTTCACAGGTCCTTGCGGCGTATCCACCGCCAGCGCGCCGATGGCCTTGGCCAGGCGCTGGCAGACCTTTTCGGCGTTGACCAGTTCGGTGTCGGGCAAGAGCACGGCAAATTCTTCCCCGCCGATGCGCGCCACGAAATCGGTGGAACGAACAGCGCCGACCGCAGCCTCGGCAAAGGCGCGCAACACGCGGTCTCCCACGGCGTGGCCGTATCGATCATTGACCTGCTTGAAATAATCGATGTCGACCACGGCCAGCGCCGAGGGCACGCCACTGGCGCCCACCTGCTCGGCCGTCTCGAAGAACGCGCGGCGGTTGGGAATGCCCGTCAGCGGATCCGTCAGCGCCGCACGCGACAGGTCTTCCTCGATCCGCTTGCGCTGGGCGATGTCGCGGGTCACGCAAACGAGGCCATCCACATCGCCCTTCTCATTCGTCACCGCGCGGAAATGGGTTTCGAACCAGCGGCTCTGCCCACTGAGCGGCAGACCCATGAATTCCACGCCCACCGGCTCTCCGGGGCTGGCAAGAGCCGCGCTCCATGCCGCCGCCACGGCGGCGCGATGGTCTTCGGATACGATCTGCCGGAAATCGACGCCGGCAAGCTGCTCGGGCGCGTGGCCGGTCAATTGCAGGATTGCCGGGGAGGCATAGCGGATCGTGCCGGTGCGGGCCATGTGGATGATCACGTCGCTGGCATGGTCGGACAGCAAGCGATAGCGTGCCTCGCTGTGGGCCAGATCGCGCATCCGGCTGCGACGGGATTCCTGCTCCGCCACGATCGGCAGCACGCACAGCACGGTGACGCCAAGGTAGACCTGGAAGAACTGCAGGCTGCCCGCCAGCACATGGAGATCGGTGGGCGATGGCTGCATGTCGGCAATCGGGCCATAGCCATGCAGCGTCATCGCGCCGCCGACGATCGCCAGGATCACCGGCAGCATCAGCGCAACGAAGGTACTTGCCCAGACCGCGCCGAACAGGACCAGCAACAGCGGGAAGATCAGCAAGGGTCGCGCCGTTTGCGAAAAGACCGCCAGCGTCAGGACAACCATCGCAACAGCAAACAACAGCGCACGCATTTCCTTGCCCTTGGGCAAGAGCCGCTCGCGCGTTTGCAGGGCCGTGCACAGCATGCCGCCACCAGGCAGGAAGATCAGCAGGCCCAGCGAATGCCCCACCATCCAATCGACGAAGTTGGCCTGGAAGGATTGTCCCAGCAGCAAAGACACCGTGGCCGCAGCCAATACGGCACTCATCGCCGGCACGATCAATCCAATGCCCAGGCTATAGCCTGCCATCCATTCGGCGGTATCGCCGGGCCAATAGAGCCGGGAGAGGCGGCGCAGCACAAGCGCCGCGACAACGCCCTCGAACAGGTTGATCGCAGCCATAAACGGCGCCCCTTGCCAACCCAAGCCAAAAAGGCCGGTCGCGATGAAGCTTGCCACGCCAGCCGCGGCAACCGTTGCCGGCCATACACGGATTGGCAGGGCAAAGAGGCGCGCCGCGAGAATCGCATTGGCCACCCACACCATCGCCACCCCACCGCTCAAGCGGCTGTACTGCACGGCAAGGAAAGCACTGACGAAAAAGACAAGTCCCGTCACCATCGCAGATCGCAGCGATGCCGCCTGGGTGATCGCCACGCGTGGCCGGGAAGATGCTGACGTTTTCATGGCCTGCAGATTTCCCACACAATGGTTAATTCAGCCCTAAGGGCCGCTGCCTAGCGTGCGATTGATGGTAAATATTGTGCAAACAGCCGGACAGTGGTGGCCGCTTTTGAACAACTGTATGACAGGATGCGATAATTTTCCGTATCCGGACTCAGCTGGCGGCGTACCGGCCCGCACGCCCTTGCCTTTGGCTGCAAACGTCGCCACATGGGCCGCATTGCTCGACCGGGGCATTTCGCGCCGGGGCGAGTCTTTGGCGCGGGCGCTTGCGAGACACATGATCACCACCAATCCCTTCGAGGACCGCGACGGCGACAAGCTGCGCGAGGAATGCGGCATTTTCGGCGTGCTGGGCGCGCGCGACGCGGCAGCGATGACGGCGCTGGGACTGCACGCCCTGCAGCATCGCGGCCAGGAAGCGGTGGGCATCACCAGCTTCGACGGGCAGGAATTCTATTCCCGCCGTGGCATCGGCCACGTGGCACAGAACTTTTCCAGCGGCCAGGCGATTGCCGAACTACCTGGCACGATGGCGGCTGGCCACGTGCGCTATTCCACCACGGGTGGCTCGGGCCTGCGCAACGTGCAGCCGTTGTTTGCCGATCTGGCCGCAGGCGGCTTTGCCATCGCGCACAATGGCAACATTTCCAACGCCATGTTCCTCAAGCGCGATCTTGTGCAAAAGGGCGCGATCTTCCAGTCCACCTCCGATACCGAGGTGATCATTCACCTGGTTGCCACCAGCCGCTATCCCACGTTGCTGGATCGCTTTGTCGATGCGCTGCGCCTGGTCGAGGGCGCCTATTCGCTGATTTGCATGACGCCCGAAGGCATGATCGCCTGCCGTGACCCGCTGGGCATCCGCCCGCTCGTGATGGGCAAACTGGGCGATGCGGTGGTCTTTGCCAGCGAAAGCGTTGCCCTCGATGTGGTCGGCGCCGATGTCGTACGCGAGATTGAACCGGGCGAGCTGGTGCAAGTTGCGCTCGACGGATCGATCCAGTCCCACCGCCCGTTCGGTGACACGCCGCAGCGCCCGTGCATTTTCGAGCACGTCTATTTCAGCCGGCCGGATTCGATCCTGGGTGGCCGCTCGGTCTATGAAGTGCGCAAGGCCATCGGCATGCAACTGGCGCTGGAAAATCCGGCCGACGCCGATCTCGTCATCCCGGTGCCCGACAGCGGCGTTCCGGCCGCATTGGGCTATGCCCAGCAATCGGGCATTCCATTCGAACTGGGTATCATCCGCTCGCACTATGTGGGGCGCACGTTCATCCAGCCTTCCGATGGCGCGCGCAATGCCGATGTGAAGCGCAAGCACAATGCCAACCGTGCCCTGGTTGCGGGCAAGCGCATCGTGCTGATCGACGATTCGATCGTGCGCGGCACGACCAGCCTCAAGATCGTGCAGATGATGCGCGAGGCCGGCGCACGCGAAGTGCATTTCCGCGTGGCCAGCCCGCCGACCGAGCATTCCTGCTTCTATGGTGTCGATACGCCGGAACGCTCAAAGCTGCTGGCCGCGCGCATGGACGTGGCGGCCATGGCCGAGTTCATCCAGGCCGACAGCCTGGCATTCGTGTCGATCGACGGGCTCTATCGCGCCGTGGGCGAAGTGCAGCGCAACAGCGGTTGCCCGCAATATTGCGATGCCTGCTTCACCGGCGATTATCCCACGCGATTGACCGACCTGGGCGATCGCGCGCCGGGCTGCTCTCCGGTCAACGTCAAGGCCAAGCCGGCCAAGGTGGCCTGAAAACATGGCCGCTGCACAGGACAATGCCCCGCTCTCGGGCCGCGTGGCGCTGGTTACCGGCGCCAGCCGGGGCATCGGCGCCGCCACCGCCAAGGCGCTCGCAGCCGCAGGCGCGCATGTGGTGCTGGTCGCCCGCACCGGGGCGGAACTGGAGAAGATCGAGGACGAGATCTTCCAGGCGGGCGGCAACGCCACCATCGCCCCGGTTGATCTTGCCGAGCCCGACGCCGTGGCCCGCCTGGCCTCCGCCATTTCGGAACGCTGGGTCGCGCTCGATATCCTGGTGATCAACGCGGCGGTGCTGCCCGCGCTCACCCCGGTATGGCAGATCGAGCCGCGCGATTTGAGCCGCGCGATCACGCTCAATGTGCTGGCCACGCATTCGCTGATCACCGCTTTCCATCCATTGCTCAAGGGCAGCCAGGACGCGCGCGTGATCGGGTTGACAAGCAGCGTTGGCGCCGCGCCGCGCGCCTATTGGGGCGCCTATGGCGCCACCAAGGCCGCGTTCGACAACTTGTTGGCCAGCTATGCCCAGGAAGTGGCGTCAACCTCTGGCATTCGCGTCGCCATCCTGGATCCTGGCGCCACGCGCACCAAGATGCGCGCCAAGGCCTATCCGGGTGAAAATCCGGCGAGCGTCAAGGCACCCGAGGTGGTCGCGGCCCATATCGTCGCACTGTCCTCGCAGGATTTCGTCAGTCCCTTGCGAGATCGGGTTGCCGAACCGGCCTGATGCCTTGCGGGTTTCGCATCCGCTTTACGGGCTTAGCGTAGAAAAACTCAGTTTCGCCCCGCGCGCGTTAACCTGCTGGTAAGCCAATTTCATCATTGTTCCACAACGGCATCGTTTTCACGCTGTCGTTGTGGATAAGCCTTCAGCGGGTCACGGCCAGATGCCTACGATCAATTGGCAGGAAAACTACGAAGCAGCCGCCAGCGATGATCGCTGCGCGCCCCGGTCGCGCCTGGTCATTCCGTCCAAGCTGCGCCGCATCGGATCGCGCACCGCGCAAACCCTGGTGCTCGATCTTTCGCTTGCCGGATTTTCGGCCCTGGCTTCGGCGCGGCTCGAACAAGGGGCCAAGGTGTTCCTCACCCTTCCCGGCCTTGAAGCGCGCGAGGCCGAAGTGGTGTGGTGGCACGCCGGGCTTGTCGGCTGCGCCTTTTCCAATCTTCTGACCCAGCGCGAGCACGACGCATTGCTGCTGCGTTATGGCGGTGAGGACAGCGGCGAGGCGCGCTGATCAGGCATCCCGCCACGCGCGCCGATCATGCCTATTCGTTTAGCGCCGCACCTTTCATGGCGGCATGTGCAGCCAGCGCCCGTGCTCGGGCCTGTGCGTGGCCGATGATCTTGGCCGGATAGCCGCGCGGCGGAACCTGCGGATCGTGGATCGCCTTGTCGTCCAGTTTGCGCAATTCGGGCACCCATTCGCGAATATAGGCGGCGGCATCGAACTTGGCCGATTGGGACAGCGGCGCCATGATCCGCACGAACATGTTCGCATCCAGCCCGCTGCCCGCCACCCATTGCCAGTTGGTAGCGTTGGAACCATAGTCTGCGTCAACCAGGGTGTCCCAGAACCACTGCTCGCCCTTGCGCCAGTCGATCAGCAAGTGCTTGATCAGAAAGCTGGCGGCGATCATGCGCACGCGATTGTGCATCCATCCGGTGTGCCACAACTGGCGCATCCCGGCATCCACGATGGGATAGCCGGTCCGGCCCTGCTGCCAGGCGGCGAGGTCCTCAGGCGCGTCGCGCCAGGGCAGCGCATCGAACCCCTCCCGGCCGTTGCGGTTGCCATAGTCCGGGCGTTGCAGGATCAGGTTCTGGGCATAGTCGCGCCAGCCCAGTTCACCCAGGAAAACATCCACGCTGCCGCCAGCCTTGGCCAAGGCGTGCCAGGCCATGGCAGGGGAAACTTCCCCGAAATGCAGATGGGGCGAAAGCATGGATGTGCCGGGGCAGGCAGGCAGGTTTCGTTGATCCTCATATCGCGCGGCGCGGGCCGCGAATGCCTTGAGCCGGGCCTGCGCCCCCGTTTCGCCCGGCGTCCAGGTCTCGCGCATGCCCCCCGCCCAATCGGGCGCATGGGGCAGCAGCTTCCAGTCCTCCAGCCTGTCGCTGGTCGGCCAGAAGGCAGGAGCAGGCAGATCGTGGGGCGCAGGGTGCGGCCGGGGCGGCGGCAAGTGTTGCTGGCTCGCGCGCCAGAACGGCGTGTAGATCTTGTAAGGCTGGCCGGCGCCGGTGGTGATGCTGCCGGGCGACAACAGGAAATTGCCGTGATGCAGCCGCAGATCAAACGCATTGGCCACGGCGCGCTCGGCCAGGCGCCACCACGGCTCGTAATGGTGCAGGGCATGGACCACCCGCGCGCCGGTTTCGCGGCGGATGGCGGCCAGCGCGGCGTCGCATTTGCCACGCTTGAGGATGAGGCGCGAACCCTTCGCCCGCAACTGCGCATCAAGCGCCTGCAGGCTGTGATGCAGCCACCACCGCGAGGCTGCGCCCATGCGCCGGTGTTTGGGCGTTTCGTCATCCAGCACGTAAACCGGGATGACCGGGCCGCCGGCTTGTGCCGCAGCGAGGAAGGCAGCCTGGTCATGCAGGCGCAAATCGCGGCGCAGCCAGACAATTGTTGGGCTCGTCATGCCTTGCTATGTGGCGGCTATTGGCGCACTTGGCCATGGGTTGGCATCCTGCCCCTTGGTGCAGGTTTGCCCGCGCCGGGGCGACACGCCGCATGGATGGAGAGCGACCATGGTTGAACCGCTGTTTGTGCGGCCGGATGTGGCCAGCTTCCTCGATTATCTGCGCCAGGCTTCGGCCAATGGTGTGCCGGCGATGCACCAGATGCCCCTGGCACAATCACGCGCGGCCTTTGTTGGCATGCAGCAACTGGCAGACCTGCCGGCCCGCCCCTTGGCAGTCATCCGCGATCTCACCTGCCCTGGCCCGGCCGGAGATATTCCCTTGCGGCTTTATGATAGCCGCAGCGAACGGGCGCCGGGGCCGGTGCTGGTCTTCTACCACGGCGGCGGCTTCGTGCTCGGCAACCTCGATAGCCATCACAACGTCTGCACCGAAATCGCCGCGCAGATGGACTTGCCGCTGGTTGCAGTCGATTATCGGCTCGCACCCGAACACCCCTTTCCCGCCGCACCAGAGGATGCCGAAGCGGCCGCCCGCTGGATCGCCGGCAGCCCTGCCGAACTGGGCCTGGCCACCACAGGCCTGGTGCCGATCGGTGATTCCGCCGGCGGCAATCTCGCGATCGTCGTTACGCAGGCCCTGGTCGCAAAGCCGGCGGCAGTGCCGGTGATTGCGCAAGTCCCGATCTATCCCCTTACCGACATCGTGGCCGACCACGCCGCGTTCCGGCAGTTTTCCGAAGGCTTCCTGCTCGATGCGGCCGTCATGGAGTGGTTCAACGATGCCTATCAGGCCGATCCGGAAAGCACGCGCGCCTTCCCTTTGCATGCCGCGCATGACCGAACGCCCCCAACCGTGCTAGCGACGGCGAGCCTCGATCCGATTCGCGACAGTGGCCGTGGCTATGGCGCGGCGCTGGTGCGTGCCGGATCGCCGCTGGTGTTTCTGGAACGCGTCGGGACGATCCATGGTTTTATCCAGGTGCGCAAGGCCATTCCCAGCGCCCAAGCCGATCTGGAAGCCATTCTGGCTGCCCTTCGCGGTGTGATCGCCGCCCCGTTGCCGAATGTTTGAACAAAGGACTATCAATTAATGAGCGCGGACCCCTTTGCCGCTCTTCCCTACCGCCCCTGCGTGGGCCTGATGATCGTCAACCCGCAGGGCCGTGTCTTCGTCGGCAAGCGGATCGACAACAAGGAAGGGGATGCCTGGCAGATGCCCCAGGGCGGCATTGACGAGGGCGAAGAACTCGTCCCCGCCGCCATGCGCGAGTTGCAGGAAGAAACCGGGCTGACGGGCGAGCACGTCACCGTGCTGGCGCAAAGCCGCGACGAACACTTCTACGACCTGCCGCCCGAATTGCTGGGCAAGCTTTGGGGCGGCCGCTATCGCGGCCAGCGCCAGGCCTGGCTGCTGCTGCGCTTTAACGGGCAAGACAGCGACGTGGCGCTCGATGCCCACGATCCGGCCGAATTCTGCGAATGGAAATGGGTCGAGCCGGATGATTTGCCCGACCTGATCGTGCCCTTCAAGCGCCGCGTCTATCGCCAGGTCGTCGACGAATTTCGCGCACTGATCTGATCACGCCGACCAAGCGCAAGATCCTTTCTCTAAAGTGGATGGCGCTAAGCCGCTATTCTCCCCCTCCTCTTCAGAGGAGGGGGCCGGGGGGATGGTGGATGCGTCACCCCCACCCCGCCACCATCAGTTCGCCTGCACGTCCGGCTTGGGCGTCACCGTTTCGGCAGCCACCACCTGTGGCTTGGGTCCGGCGGCCAATGCCTTGCTGACCATGGCCGTTTCCGGGCAAGAGCGGCCGCACAGCCCCTCGATCCGCGCCAGGCTGGCCTTGGCCTTGTCGATCGCGCCCTTTTCGGCAAGCGCCGCGCCTTCGCCGGCAATGGCGGCAACATTGTTGGGCTCGTGGTCCAGCACGGTGCGATAATAGTGGATGGCTTTGCCCTGAAGGCCGGCCTCGCGCGCCGCATCGCCCAGGGAAATCAGGATACCGGCATTGGCAGGATCGAGCGTCAGCGCCGATTCCAGGCTATCGGTCGCGCCATCCACATTCCCTTTGGCCAACATGGTCCGGCCATCTTGCAACAGCACTTGTGCACGCGGGTCGATAGGGTCGCTGGTCCGGGCCGAACCCATGCTGCCGGTAACAGCCGCAAGCAAGGACAGCGCAACGGCCGCTGGCGTATAACGCATCAAGAACTCCTTCAGCCGGGACTGTTCACCACGGCGATAGACCACCCTCATGGCCATCGGGTCTATCACAGACGCCGCAGCCGCGCGAAGAAAAACCCGTCTGTATCGTCATGATACGGTGAAAGACGCCACCCCGCGCGATGCGCGCGGCCGGAGGGCAGGTCCAGCGTCTCTGTCACGAAGCCCGGATGGCGCGTCAGGAACGCGTCCAGCCCATCGGCGCCTTCGGCATCGATGAGCGAGCAGGTGATGAACACAAGATGCCCTCCCGGCCGCACGAGCGTGGCGGCCACATCCAGCACATGCGCCTGCATCTGGCCATAGCGGGCAATAGCGGCCGGGCTCAGCCGCCAGCGCGCCTCGGGATTGCGGCGCCAGGTGCCCGTGCCCGAACAGGGCGCATCGACCAGCACGGCATCGGCTTGGCCCTGCCAGTCGGCCAGCATGGCGCTTTCCTTGCCAGGGTTGAGCAGCCGTGTTTCCACCAATGCTGCGGCACGCTCTGCCCGTGGCGCCAAACGCTGCAACCGGGCGCGATCGATATCGCAGGCCAGCAGGCGCCCCGAATTCTCCATGGCAGCGGCAAGCGCGAGCGTCTTGCCGCCGGCTCCGGCGCACAGGTCGACCACGCTCTGCCCCGGCTGCGCATCAAGCGCCAGGCAGGCGATCTGGCTGCCGGTATCCTGCACCTCGAACAACCCCTGGGCAAATTCGGGCCAGGTCTCCGCCGGCGTTCCGGCCGGCAGGCGCAAGCCATGCGGGGCTGGCGTGGCGACCGAGGCCACCGGCAGGCGCGCGGCCAGCGCATCCCGATCGATCTTCAGGGTATTGGCGCGCACATCGAGCGGCGCGCGGCCCATCAGCGCTGCCTGTTCGGCTTCGTCCAGGCCAGACGCGGCCATTTCCTGCGCCAGCCAGCCCGGCATCGCACCGCGCATGGCCACGGCATCGTCGGCCCGCAGCGGCGCCGGACCATAGGTTGAACCATCGAACAGCGCCGCCAGCGCAGCATCGCCTTGCGCCAGTGCCAAGATAGCGGCGCGCCCGCTCTCGGGCACTTCGCCGCAGGCACGGATGGCAGTCCAGACCAGTTCGCGGATCGCGCGCCGGTCTTTGGAGCCGACAAACCGGCGCTGGCGAAACCACTCTGCCGCCAGCCGGTCTGCCGAAGCCCCCTGCCCGCGTGCAGCCGCGATCACGCCATCGAGAATGTCGATCGCGGCCTGGACCCGCGCAGCCGGCGTCACCGGGTGGGGTAGTTCGGCGCCTCACGCGTGATCGTCACGTCATGGACGTGGCTTTCCTTGAGGCCCGCGTTGGTGATGCGCACGAACCTGGCGTTCTTGCGCAAGTGCTCGATCGTGCTGGCGCCGGTATAGCCCATGGCCGCCTTGATGCCGCCGACCAGCTGGTGAACCACGTCCTTGGCCGGGCCCTTGTAGGGCACCTGGCCTTCGATCCCTTCGGGCACCAGCTTCATCGAATCCTTGATGTCCTGCTGGAAATAGCGATCGGCCGAGCCGCGCGCCATCGCGCCCACCGAACCCATGCCGCGATAGGCCTTGTAGGCGCGGCCCTGGTAGATGAAGGTTTCGCCCGGCGCTTCCTCGGTGCCGGCCAGCATCGAGCCGATCATGATCGAGCTGGCCCCGGCAGCCAATGCCTTGGCCGCATCGCCCGAGGTACGCAGGCCGCCATCGCCGATCACCGGCACGCCGGACTTTTCGGCTTCATTGGCGCATTCCATGATCGCGGTCAGCTGCGGCACGCCCACGCCGGCCACGATGCGCGTGGTGCAGATCGAGCCCGGCCCGATGCCCACCTTGATGCCATCGGCGCCCGCATCGATCAGCGCGCGGGTCGCTTCGGCCGTGGCAACGTTGCCGGCGATCACCTGGACATCGTTGGACAGCTTCTTCACCGCTTCCACGGCACGCGCCACGTCGCGGTTATGGCCATGGGCGGTATCGATGATGATCACGTCGCACTCGGCTTCCACCAGCGCATGGGTGCGGGCCAGGCCCTTTTCCCCCACCGTGGTGGCGGCCGCCACGCGCAGGCGCCCGGCGACATCCTTGGTGGCATTGGGATAGGTTACCGACTTCTCGATATCCTTCACCGTGATCAGGCCGATGCAATGATAGGCATCGTCAACCACCAGCAGCTTTTCGATGCGGCGGGCATGAAGCAGGCGGCGGGCTTCATCGCCGCTGGTGCCCAGCTTCACCGTTGCCAGGTTCTCATGCGTCATCAACTCGCGCACCGGCTGCGCCAGGTTGGCGGCAAAACGCACGTCGCGGTTGGTCAGGATGCCCACCAGCTTGCCACCCGCTTCCACCACGGGAATGCCGCTGATGCGGTTGGCGCTCATCAGCGCCTGCGCATCGCCCAGCGTGGCATCGGGAGAAATGGTGATGGGGTTGACCACCATGCCGCTTTCATAGCGCTTGACGGCGCGGACGGCAGCAGCCTGGTCCTCGATCGTCAGGTTGCGATGCAGCACGCCAATCCCGCCCAGTTGTGCCATCACGATGGCCATGTCCGCCTCGGTCACCGTGTCCATTGCCGACGAAACCACCGGAATGTTGAGGGCGATCGTCTTGGTCAGGCGCGTGCGGGTATCGGCCTGCGAGGGCACGATGTCAGACTCGGCCGGACGCAGCAGAACGTCGTCGAAGGTAAGGCCGAGGGGGATATCCATGTGAGCTGCCACTTCCTGTGCGGGTAGAATCGTGGCGGCCCATGTAATCAAGCCGGGAACAATTGGCTAGGGGGTCGGGGGGCTATTTGTGGCGGGAACGCCAGGCACTGCCGGGGGCTTGCCGGCATAGCGTCGCGGATCGGCAAAATCGCGAACCAGTTCGGTCGTGATCAGTACATCGTCGGCCATCCCGGCATAGTTGACCTTGTCGGGCGTGTCGGCCGGGGTGTGATAGGCGCTGGTCATGAAACGGGCGAGCCGCGCCTCGTCGGCATAGCTCGTGCTGACCATGATCGCGGGCACATCGTGCTGCATCAGCACCCAGCTGTCCTGCCGCCGGACATAGGCATTGGCGCCACTGCCATCGGAGAGCCGGCGTTTCATCCGCGCCAGCACGCGCCCCACTTCATCGTCAAGTGGCGTCATGCCCCGCCCCACGATCGCCACCGGGCCACCCGGAGGAGCCAGGCCGGTACTGTCCACATTGAAGGCCGCCACGATCCGCCCCAGCGGCAGGGGCGGATTTTCGGCAAATGCAAGGGCGCCCAGCAGGCCCATTTCCTCGCCCGTCGTGGCCAGCACGTAGATGTCGCGCTCAGGCGCGCGGGTCGGCCCCGCCGCCATGATCTGGCGCGCTACCTCGGTAATCACCGCAAGCCCGCTCGCATTGTCCACCGCGCCGGGACAAATCGCATCGGGTGGCGCGCAGATGCCGAAATGATCCCAGTGCGCCACCAGCAACACGGCGCCCGCTTCCGGGTTGCGCCCCGCGATGCGCCCGATCAGGTTGTGCGTGCGCACGCGCGTTTCGGTGCTGGTCGCCTCCAGCGTGGCGGTGGTGCCGATCAGGCGGGGGGTAAAGTCTGGTTGATCGGCTTCGTTCCGCGCGGCAATCAGTGCCTGCCCAGGCGTGGCTGGCGTCCCGCCCAGCAATCGGTCGGCCATGTCGGGCGTGACGAAGGCCTCGATCTCGTTGTCCACGCGCTCACCGGCAAGGCCCGTGCCCACCTTGTGCCGCCGGGCGACAACGTCGGTCAGGGTCCGGCTGCCGTCCAGAACGGTGATGACCCCCATCGCGCCGTTGTCGAGCAGCCGGCCAACAGCCGCGCGCGCGTCTTCGGCCAGTTCGCCATGCTTGCCCGCAGGCCCGGCCTGGGCGCGGCTGTCGAGCAACAGGGCCACCCGGCCTGCCAGTTCGGTGCGCGAAGGCACCGCGCCATGGCCAACGAACAGCACCGGCGCGCCATCCACCAGATTGCGCACGCCCGACGTTGCCACAAAGACATCGCGCTCATCCGCCAGCAACCGCCGGCGGCCCCGCATGAACGTGGCGCGCGAGAGGACGGGCTCACGCGCGACCAGTTCCACAGGGGCGAACCACGGGCTGCCGGGCAAGTTGGTGCCCGATTCCATGCCCATGTCGAACCACTGCCGAACAAGATAGCGCAAGGTCTGCGTTTCGCCCTCTGTTCCGGGACGACGCCCGCCGAAAGCGGGACCGGCCAGCGTTTCGACATGGCTGCGCAACCGCTGTTCCAGCGTGGGCGCGGCCGGTGCGGCAGCGGCAAAGGACGGGGCCAACGGCAGCATGGCCGAAAGGCCAAGCAACGCCAGCACTCCTATCCGCCATGCCACACGACTCATCGACGCCCCCAAACGCTTTAGCGCTGGTACTTGCTGACAAAACCGCGAAGGCCGCGCAAGTTCCGAAACGTCAAAGAACGGCGAACCGAGCGCGGCAGGGCAATTCCGTTTCGATGTTCGGAACATTGTGCCACGCCAAGGCTTGCAATTCTGGCTATGACCTGCAGCAAGCAGGGCGACCAAGGCAACACGGACAGGCAGGCTGATGCGGCTCGACGATTACGACAACAACATCGACGTGGAAGACCAGCGCGGCCGGGGCGGCGGATTTTCGCTGGGCGGTGGCGGGGGCGGCGGATTCCCGCTCGGCATGATCCTCAGCCTCGTCGGTTCGCGGTTCGGCATCCTGGGCATCCTGGTGGTGGTCGGCGCCTCGTTCCTGTTCGGCGGCTTGCCGCGCCAGTTGGCAGGGCCGGTGGGCGAAACGCCGTCCCAGCAGGTGGGCCACCCCGGCGGCGAAACCCTTGCCCAGGCGTGTGACGTCAATGCGTTCAGCCACGAAAGCTGCAATGCACTTTCATCGTTGAACAAGACGTGGAAACCCCTGCTCGCACAGGAAAACATCGCCTTCCGCGCGCCCAAGCTGGTGTTCTATTCCAGCCAGGGCCAATCGGGCTGCGGCGCGGCGCAAAGCGCGATGGGTCCGTTCTATTGCCCCAGCGACCAAGGCATCTACATCGACACCGATTTCTACACCGAACTCGACAAGAAGCTGGGCGCCGGCGGCGATTTTGCGCGCGTCTATGTCATGGCCCACGAATACGGCCACCATATCCAGAGGCTGGTGGGCACGTCGGACCAGGTGACGCGGGCGCAACGCGCCAATCCCAACGCGGCCAATGCGCTCTCGATTCGCCTGGAACTTCAGGCCGATTGCTATGCCGGCGTATGGGCCGCGCAAAACCGCGCCCGGATCGAGGCTGGCGATGTCGAGGAAGGGCTGCGTGCCGCGCACCAGATCGGCGACGATACCCTGATGAAGGCCGCCGGGCGCACCCCGGTGGAGGCAGCCTTCACCCATGGCAGCGCAGAGCAGCGCATGACCTGGCTGCGCAAGGGCTTGGACAGCGGCGATTCCGGCGCCTGCAACACGTTCGCGCAGGGGGCCGTCTGAACCATCGGGGAACCTAGCCGGCCCTCCCGCGTAATGCGGGAAACCGGGGAGTTTTTCCAATCATGTTCGCAAACCGCCTTGTCATCCGCGCCGCAGTTGCCGGCGCGATGCTCCCGCTCGCCCTTGCCAGTGCCCACGCGCAGACCGCCGTTGCGCCCAAGGACGCCAAAGTCGGCGATGTCGTGGCGACGCCACTCGAAACCGTCAACCTCAAGAAGGAAGACATTCCGCCCATCCTGCTCAAGGCCCGGCAAGCGCCCTACACATTGGCTGGCCTCAAGAGTTGCCCGGCCCTCACCGGCGAAATCCGCCGCCTCGACGCCGTGCTGGGCGATGACATCGACATTGCCGACTACACCAAGGGCGGCATGATGGTGGGCAATACCGCCAAGTCGATCGTTGGTTCGCTGATCCCGTTCGGCGGCATCATCCGCGAGATTTCGGGCGCCAACGAATCGCAGCGGCAATGGCAGGTCGCGCTGTTCGCCGGCACGGCCCGCCGCTCGTTCCTCAAGGCCACCGGACAGGCGCGCGGCTGCCCTTACCCCGCACGCGCAGCCACGGTAGCGCAGGCCAAGGCCGTCGCCGCCAACCGTGCCAATGAAGCGGCCGCCGCCGAAGCCGGCAAGAAGAAGGCCAAGGAAGAAAAGCGCAATCGTTGATGGGCCAAGCACCCGGCCCTGCACAGGGCCGGGTGTCTCTCAAACGAAGATGATATCGGACAAGTGCAGATCCGGGGCGCCTTGCAAGGTGGCGATGCGGATCGCCTTGCCACCGCCGCTACCATCGGCATCGTACCACAAGTTGCCGGTGGCGTGATCATAGACCAGGCTTTGCACGGGCGTGGCGGCACGGGTGCCATAGCCGAATTCCACCGCCGGCACCGCGCCTGCATGGGCGCCATGAAACCCGTCATCGAACGCACCCAGCAAAAGCGCGATTTTGTCCTCGCCCGGGGTGAAATCGGTGATGGCCATGCGGCTGGTGGCCGACGGGCGCTGATCGAACAGGAACGTGTCCGCCCCTGCCCCGCCCGTCACCAGGTCCACGCCGCCACCACCGCTCAACACGTTTCTGCCGCTGTTGCCGACGATCACGTTGTTGCCAATGCTTCCGGTGCCCTTGAGATTCCCCGCACCTTCCACAAGCGTCAACCGCTCCAGGTCCATGTTCAGCGTGAAGTCGATCCGGGAATAGACTTTGTCGATCCCGGCATCGTAGTAATTTTCAAGGATATGGTCGCTGACGCTGTCGACGTAGTAAATGTCGCTACCTACGCCACCGATCATGCGATCACCTTGCGCCCCACCATCGAGCACATCGTCGCCATCGCCGCCCAGCAAAATGTCCCGGCCGGTGCCACCATAGAGCTTGTCGTTGCCAGCACCGCCGTCGAGGCGATCATCTCCGGCGCCGCCATCCAGCGTGTCATGGCCATCACCGCCAAATAGCGTGTCCTTGCCCTCGCCACCAATCAGATGGTCATTGCCGCCAGCGCCGTCCAGCCGATTGTCACCCTTGCTGCCATACAGCGTATCGTTGAACCGAGACCCGATGGCATTCTCGATTTCCTTGAGCACTACCGTGCCGGCCGACACTGTGTCGTTCGGCTTGGTCGTGGCGAGAGTGACATAAACACCACCGGCTGCATCGGCAAAGCTGACGGTGTCGATACCGGCGCCACCCACGATGATGTCGTTGCCGCCATGACCCAGGAACAGGTCGTCCTTGTCTGAGCCGGTCAGCTTGTCAGCGCCGGTTGTGCCTTCAAAGGTCTTGCCCAGGTTCTGGATGAAGGCCTGCGTATGAAGCGGCCCAAACTGGTCCTGCCATAACACCCGGAAGCCGCCATCGGCAGTTGCAGTCACCTGCACGTTAAACTGATCGCCCGCAGTGGTGGTATTCACGATCTGCTCGATGCCGATTTCCACACCCTTGGCATCGAATGTGCGGACGCTGATTTCGCTGGCGCCGTCCGCTCCGGCATTTGCGTTGCCGCTGGCCCAGACCACCGCAAATCCCCCATCGGCAAGGCCGACGACATCGGTGGAACCGACAAAGCGCGGACCGTCCGTGCTGACGGTAATGTCCGCGCCCAAGGCAACGCCGTGTGCATCATAAACCTGGGCATGCAGCGTGCCGAGGGAGACATATCCGTTGCCCGACCGGTTCTCATCCCAAACGAGGACAAAGCCGCCATTGGCAAGTGGGGCAACCTGTAGCTCGGACGGCGAGCCCGATACCGTCTTGAGCGACAGCGGCGTCGGCTCGATGACGACTGCCCCATCCACACCCTCGATGGACAAGAAGGTCCCTGGCGTGTCGCTCCACTGCCCGTTGTCGAACGCGATCACCAGCAAGGATCCATCGGCCAATTGCGTCATGATCGGCGCGGAATCGCGGCTTGAATAAGACGCGAAAATGCTTTCGCTGACAGCACCGGTAGCCAGATCGACGATATGCAGCACAGCCGCGGCCTGACCATATCCCGTGCCAACATTGTCCAGCACGGCCAGTTTGCCAGCGTTGGCACCAGTGAGGGACACAACGGATGTGCTGTTGGAATACAGGAATGGGTAATCGGAAGGGATGATGTAATGGCCGGTGCGGATCCCGTTCGCGGGATCGACATCGACGATATCAAGGACCACGGGCCCTCCAACGCTCGATGGCGAAGACACCGTCAGCAGGTTTCCATCACCCAACCCGACGATATGGGTGTTCCGCAAGGTGATGGTGGGCGCAGTGGAAAAGCCGGTGGCCGCATCGAACATTGTGTAAAAGTAGTTACCGGAATACCTGTCCTGGGGATCGGTGGTCACTACCAGAACCTGGCCGTTGGAAAAGAAACTGCCGAACGGAAAAACTCGTGGATCCGCACGCACATCCAGCGTCACTTCCGAACCGTTGCGGTAATACGTCATGCCGTCCCCTTAACCACTGACATGGCATAACAGTACTGTATCGGATTATTGCCGTCGAGCGGAAAACCCTTTCTTCTCACACGAAAAAGGCCGGGGTATTGCCACCCCGGCCTCTTCCTATAGTCAAACGTACCGGTTGATCAGTACACGCGGGCCTTGGGCTTGATGTACTGTACGTCGTCGGTCAGCGTATATTCGTGGACCGGGCGGTAGTCGAGCTTGATGCCGCCGCCGTTGCCGCCCCAGCCGTCGAACCAGCCAACGGTGTGCTTCATCCAGTTGGCATCGTCGCGGTTGGGGAAATCCTCGTGCGCGTGGGCGCCGCGGCTTTCCTTGCGGTTGAACGCCGAATGCATCGTCACCGAAGCCTGGCTGATCAGGTTGTCGAGTTCCAGCGTTTCCACCAGGTCCGAGTTCCAGATCAGCGAGCGGTCCGACACGCCGATGTCCTGCATCGAGGCATAGATCGCATCGAGCTTCTGCTTGCCTTCGGCCATCAGCTCGTCCGTGCGGAACACGGCGGCGTGCTGGCTCATCGCGCGCTGCATCTCGGTGCGGATCTTCGCCGTGGGCGAACCGCCCTTGGCGTTGCGGAAGTGATCCAGGCGCGAGAGCGCCAGGTCCGCGCTGTCCTGGGGCAGCGAGTTGTGCGCCGTACCCGGCTTGATCAGTTCCTTGAGACGCAGGCCGGTGGCGCGGCCGAACACGACAAGGTCGATCAGCGAGTTGGAGCCCAGGCGATTGGCACCATGCACCGAAACGCAGGCCGCCTCGCCCACGGCGAACAGGCCCGGCACCACGGTTTCCGGATTGCCATCGGCGCCGATGGTCATCACTTCGCCGTGATAGTTGGTGGGGATGCCACCCATGTTGTAGTGCACTGTCGGCACCACGGGCAGCGGCTGGCGCGTCAGGTCCACGCCGGCAAAGATCTTGCCGCTTTCGGTGATCCCGGGCAGGCGCTCGGCCAGAACCTTGGCATCGATGTGGTCAAGGTGCAGGTAGATGTGATCCTTGTGCGGGCCCACACCCCGGCCTTCGCGGATTTCCAGCGCCATGGAGCGCGACACCACGTCGCGGCTGGCAAGGTCCTTGGCCGAGGGCGCATAGCGTTCCATGAAACGCTCGCCTTCGGAGTTGGTGAGATAGCCACCTTCCCCGCGTGCGCCTTCGGTGATCAGCACGCCAGCGCCATAGATGCCGGTGGGGTGGAACTGCACGAATTCCATGTCCTGCAGCGGCAGGCCGGCACGCAGCACCATGCCGCCACCGTCGCCGGTGCAGGTATGGGCGGAGGTGGCCGTGTAATAGCAGCGGCCATAGCCGCCGGTCGCCAGCACCACGGCATGGCCGCGGAAGCGGTGGATCGAGCCATCGTCCATGCACAGCGCGATCACGCCACGGCACACGCCGTTTTCCATGATCAGGTCGATGGCGAAATATTCGATGAAGAAGTCAGCGTCGTACTTCAGGCTCTGCTGATAGAGCGCGTGAAGCATGGCGTGGCCGGTACGGTCGGCAGCAGCGCAGGTGCGCTGAACCGGCGGGCCCTCGCCCATGTTCTGCATGTGGCCGCCGAACGGACGCTGGTAGATCGTGCCATCGGCGTTGCGGCTGAACGGCACGCCAGCGTGCTCCAGTTCGTAAACCGCTGCCGGCGCTTCGCGCACCATGTATTCGATGGCGTCCTGGTCGCCCAGCCAGTCAGACCCCTTGACGGTGTCGTACATGTGCCAGGTCCAGTGATCGGGCGTGTTGTTCTGCAGCGACGCGGCAATGCCACCCTGCGCCGCCACGGTGTGCGAGCGGGTGGGGAACACCTTGGTGATGCAGGCCGTGCGCAGGCCGGCCTGGGCCGAACCCATCGTGGCGCGCAGGCCCGAACCGCCCGCGCCGACAACGACGGTGTCATAGGTATGGTCGATGATCTTGTAGGCAGCAGACATGGCTTACGCGGCCCCCAGTGCGATGCGAATGATCGAGACGATGCCGAACACGGCAGCGGCGGCGGGCACGAAGTTGATCAGCATCCACGATGCGACCTTGCCGCCTTCTTCGTGAATGTAGTCTTCGAGCATGACCTGCACGCCCAGGCGCGCGTGGTACAGCGTGTTGATCACCAGCAGCACCAGCATCGTGGCCGACAGCGGCTTGGCCGCCCAACCGTGCAACGTGGCAAAATCGTGCGACGGCAGCAGCGCCAGGCTGATGCCGAGGAAGGGGATGAGGATCAGGTTGCCAACGGCAGTCAGGCGCTGGGCCAGCCAGTGGTGCGCGCCGGCGTGGCTGGAGCCCAGCCCGCGTACGCGTCCGATCGAAGTTCCGTTACCCATGGGTACCTCCGAGAAACAGGTAAGGCGTGCCGGCGCTCAGCGCAGCAGCACGAAGCCCCAAAACAGAGCCGTAAGACCGACAGACGCGATCATCGTGAAGACCGACCAACGGGCATTGACCGAAAGTTCATAGCCAACGCCGATGTCGAGAACGAGGTGGCGGATGCCGGTGGCGGCGTGCTGGAAGAATGCCCACGACAGGCCAACGAGCACGATCTTGCCCAGGATCGCGGTAATGGCGGAAAGGCCGCCGTCAGCGCCGGTCCACACATAGGTCATGAAGGTGGCATGGGCATCGGCCCCGCTGGCAATCGCACCAAGCCACCACAGCAGCAGCGAAAGGCCCACGAAGGCAAGGCCATTGCCGGTTACGCGGTGGAGGATCGAGACCAGCATGGCCGGGCCCCAGCGCCAGATCTGGAGGTGCGGCGAAAGTGGCCGATTGCTGCGCGCCAGCGCCATGGAACTTCCCCTTCTTATCGCAAAGCCGGCCGGATTGCGGTTTCCGGTCGAGACGAGTCGCTATTAGTCGAAAAGCCCCCGGGTGCAAGCCGCCGAGAGGGTGATCGCGCATTCGTATGTTGTCTTGCGGCAAAAAGGTGCACAAACATCAGCACATGCGCACACTTCCCGCTTTCGCAGCCGCACTGGCCCTGACCTTGGCAGGTGCATCCGCCTTTCCCGTCGCCGCCCTTGCGGCACCATCCAAAGCGCCGCCCACGCTGGCAAAAGCCTGCGCCGGGCGCGATGGCTGGTCCGATCCAGCCCCGCCGCAGCACATTTTTGCCAACACCTGGTATGTCGGCACCTGCGGCATCACCGCGGTGCTGGTGACCTCGCCCCAGGGGCACATATTGATCGATGCCGGCCCGGTCGAAGCCGCGCCGCTGGTGGCGCGCAACATCGCTGCGGCCGGCTTTCGTATTGCCGACGTGCGGTGGATCGTGCTGAGCCACGAACATATCGACCATGCCGGCGGGCTTGCCACGCTCAAACGGCTGACGGGCGCGCGAATCGCCGCAATGCCCGCAGCCGCCCGCGTGCTGGAAAGCGGAAAGCTGCCAGCCGACGATCCGCAATCGGGATGGCTCAAGCCATATCCTGCGGTGCGGGTCGACCGCCTGCTGCACGAGGGCGATACCGTGCAGGTCGGGGTGCTGCGCCTGGTTGCCCATGCCACGCCGGGCCATGCGCCGGGCTCCACCAGTTGGACATGGACCAGTTGCGCGGGCCGCGATTGCCGCGCCATGGCCTATGTCGACAGCGTCAGCGCCATGGCCGCGCCGGGCTGGCGCTTTGCCGATCATCCTGCCTATGTCGCGGCGTTCCGCGCCTCGCTGGCCCGGATCGCCGGGTTGCCCTGCACGCTCCTCATCACGCCGCATCCGGGCGCAAGCGACCTGTTCGAACGGCTTGCCGCAGGCACACCGTCACCTTCGCCGGGCGCCTGCCGAACCTATGCCGCACGCGACCGGGCCGGGCTGGAAGATGTTCTTGCCAAGGAAGCCGCCAGCCCACAAAGACCCGCGCCATGAGCTGGAAAATCACCATCCTCGCCCCCCGCGCCGTGGTCCAGGCCGCACTTGTCGCCCACGAAGACGTGTTCGACTGGGACGCGGACATCGTCATCGCGGGCAGCGAAATTGCCGAGGACAAGCCCGACGATTGGCAACTGGAAGCCTGGCTGGCCGAGGCGCCGAGCGAGGAACAACGCGCTGCCATCGCCGCGCTCTTTGTCGACGGCGCCCCGCCGATGCATGTGGAAGAACTGCCCGAGGAAGACTGGGTCACACTCAGCCAGCAAGGCGTTGAGCCAATCCACGAAGGGCCGTTCCACGTCCACACACCCGAATATCCGGCCGTGGACGAAGCTGGCATCCGCAATTTCCTGATCCCCACCAGCCAGGCGTTCGGCACGGGCCAGCACGCAACCACGGCAGGGTGCCTGGCGATGCTCGCCCACATGAAAGCCAATGGCATCGTCGTCCGCAGCCTGGCCGACATTGGCACCGGCACCGGCCTTCTTGCCTTTGCCGGGCTGCACCTGTGGCCTGGCACCAAGGCCATCGCCAGCGATATCGACGCGGTCTGCGGCCCGGTCGTGGCCACCAATGCCGATGCCAATGGCGTGCCGCTGGGCGACGGGCCGGGCAAGCTGGCCATGGTCATTGCGCCGGGGATGGACCATCCGCTGCTGCAACTCTCTGCGCCCTATGACTTGCTCATCGCCAATATCCTGGCCGGTCCGCTGATCGAACTGGCTCCGGCATTTGCCGCTGCCGTGCGCCCGGGCGGACATATCCTGCTGGCCGGGCTGCTCGCCACGCAGGAAAAGGCCGTGCGCGCCGCCTATATCCGCGCCGGCCTGCGCCTTGCCGCGCGCGAGGTGCGTGGGGATTGGTCGATACTCTGGCTGCGTCGCCGCGCCACGGCCCGCATTCGCGCCAGCAAGCCCGGCACGCTGCCGGCCTGGTCACAGAAATGGTGATGCGAGAGTCCCGCCGCCGCGACGCGGCGGGACCTTGCTGGATCAGACCAGCCGCGCCTGCTTCACCGCCGCAGCGATAAAGCCCTTGAACAACGGGTGCGGATCGAACGGACGGCTCTTCAATTCGGGGTGGAACTGCACGCCGATGAAAAAGGGGTGATCAGGCCGCTCGACGATTTCCGGCAGCAGCCCATCGGGCGACATGCCGGAAAAGCGCAGCCCCCCCTGCTCCAGCGCATCGCGATAGGCGACGTTCACTTCGTAGCGGTGGCGGTGGCGCTCGCTGATCTTGGCGGCGTCATAGATGCTGGCAACATGGCTGTTGCCGGCCAGGTGCGCTTCATAGGCGCCCAGGCGCATCGTGCCGCCAAGGTCGCCGCCCGCTTCGCGCTTTTCCAGGCCCTCGGCAGTCATCCACTCGGTGATGATGCCCACCACCGGCTCCTTGGTCGGGCCGAACTCGGTGGACGATGCATCGGCGATCCCGGCCGTGTTGCGCGCGCCTTCGATGCAGGCCATCTGCATGCCCAGGCAAATGCCGAAGAACGGCACCTGCCGCTCGCGGGCAAAGCGCACGCTGGCGATCTTGCCTTCCGATCCACGCTCACCAAAGCCGCCGGGCACCAGGATACCGTGCATCGGCTCCAGGTGCGCCGCGATCTCGCTGTCCTCACGCTCGAACAGCTCGGCGTCGATCCAGCGTATGTTGACTTTCACGCGGTTGGCCATGCCGCCATGCGCAAGAGCTTCGTTGAGCGACTTATAGGCGTCTTGCAGGCCGACATATTTGCCCACCACGCCGATCGTCACTTCGCCTTCGGGGTTCTGATAGCGATCGACGATATCGTCCCACACCGCCAGCGTCGGCTCGGGCGCGGTCATGCCGAAATGGCGCAGCACTTCGGCGTCGAGCCCTTCGGCATGGTATTGCAAGGGCACGGCATAGATGCTGCTGGCGTCAAGCGCAGGGATCACGGCCGATTTGCGCACGTTGCAGAACTGCGCGATCTTGGCGCGCTCGCCTTCGGGCAAGGGCTTTTCGCAGCGGCACAGCAGGATATCGGGCTGGATGCCAAGACCGGTCAATTCCCGCACCGAGTGCTGGGTCGGCTTGGTCTTCAGCTCGCCGGCAGCGGCGATATAGGGCACCAGCGTCACGTGGACGAAGCAGGTCTGGTCGCGGTCCAACTCGTTGTGCAGCTGGCGCAGCGCCTCGATGAACGGCAGGCCCTCGATATCGCCCACCGTGCCGCCGATTTCGCAGAGCACGAAGTCGAGGTCTTCTGTTTCGGCCTGGGCGAAATCCTTGATCGCGTCGGTCACGTGCGGGATCACCTGCACGGTCGCGCCCAGGTAATCGCCACGGCGTTCCTTGGCGATGATGTCGCGATAGATGCGGCCCGAGGTGATGTTGTCCGCCTGGCGCGCCGAAACCCCGGTGAAGCGTTCATAGTGCCCAAGGTCGAGATCCGTCTCAGCTCCATCGTCGGTGACGAAGACTTCCCCATGCTGATAGGGGCTCATCGTGCCCGGATCGACATTGAGATAGGGGTCGAACTTGCGGATCCGCACCCGATAGCCACGAGCCTGGAGCAACGCCGCGAGGCTTGCTGCCATGAGACCTTTGCCGAGCGAGGAGACCACGCCGCCGGTGATGAAAATGTACCGCGCCATGGGAGTTGGGCCTTAGCGTCAGAAGGGACAGGAGCGCAAGTGGAACCGATGCCACAAGGGCTGGCAATCCACAGGCGCAAGACGAACCGTGACCTGCCCCGCGCCAGCGGAGGGCACGGAACGGCGTCGCGAAATGGATGCGCAAAAACAAAACCGGCGCCCCCGCCTGGGTGGCGGGAACGCCTGGCTTCATGCTTGCATGGTGTTACTGCTTGGCGGCACCGCCAAGGGGATCGGCCGGAGCGGCCGGTGCCGGTGCTGCCGAAGGATCGGCTGCCGGGGCCACGGGCTGCGGCGCCTGCTGCGCTTGGCCAGCCAGCGGATCGGCCGGGCGCTGCAACGAGGTGTCGAGCGTGCGGGTGCCGCCGGTGTGCACCGCCATGGCCGCAAGCACGATGCTGAGCCCCACAAAAAGCACGGCCAGGATCGAGGTCATCCGCGTCAGGAAGTCAGCCGCGCCGCGCGCCGACATGAAGCCGGCCGGGCTGCCGCCAACGCCCAGGCCGCCGCCTTCGGATTTCTGGATGAGAATCACGCCAACCAGGCCGGCTGCGACCAGCGCCTGGACGACGGTGAGGAAGATAAAGAGCGACATGAGGTTCCGCCTGAAACTGTTGCGGCGCACTTAGGGCGCATGGCGCCCTTGCGCAAGGGGGGCAAGGGGCCGATTGCGCGACGCCGGTTGCACGGCGTCGCGTCAAACTCAGCTTTCGCCGGCGCCTGCTGCCGCCACGATGGGCAGGAACGCATCGGCCGTCAGGCTGGCGCCACCTACCAGCGCCCCGCCCACTTCGGGCGCGGCCAGCAAGGCTGCGGCATTGCCGGCATTGACCGAGCCACCATAGAGAATGCGCGGACGGCTGCCGGCTTCGGCATAGGCTGCAACCAGGCGCGCGCGCACAGCGGCATGCATGGCGATCACATCAGCCACGTCGGCCACCCGGCCCGTGCCGATCGCCCAAACGGGTTCATAGGCAACCGCCAGCTTGCCCGCAGCCACCGCTTCCAATGCGGCATCCCCGGTGGGGAGCGAGGCATCGACCTGCCCCGCCACGACCTGTTCGGCCTTGCCGCTGTCACGCTCTTCCAGCGTTTCGCCCACGCAGATGATCACGCCCAGGCCGGCGGCCAGCGCGGCATCGGCCTTGGCGCGCACCAGCGCGTCGCTTTCGCCATGGTCGCGGCGGCGTTCGCTGTGGCCCAGGATCACGAAATCGGCGCCGATATCGGCGAGCATCGCGGCCGAAACATCGCCGGTATGCGCGCCTTTTGCCTCGGTATGGCAATCCTGGCCGCCCACGCCGATGCCGGGCACGGCCTCGCGCAGCAGTCCGATCAGCGGAAAGGGCGGCGCCAGGGCAATGTCCACCTGCGGATGGCGCGATGCGGCACGGTCGATGGCGCGGGCTTCTGCCAGCATAGCCCGGCTGCCGTTCATCTTCCAGTTTCCGACGATATATGGTCGTTGCGCCATGGCTGGCCTTGTCCCTCGTGATATGTGCCCCGAAACCGGGTCTCGCCAGCGCCGCTATCAAAGCGGGCGGCGAATTGCAAAGCCCCGATTCCTTGGCTATCCCCTTGCCTGCAATTGGCCCGCCAACGCAAGGGCCGCGCGATGGCCTGCGCAACGAAGTGCTGCCAATGCCACGCAGCGCCGGTCCCCACGCGGCCTTTCCACAGCCATTGCGGGATCGGCCCAAGCCTCCTAAGGCAGGCCCATTCACGTTCTATGGCGGATTTGATCGCATCCCATGCTCTCGCTGTTTCGTAAACTGATCCACTCCCGCATCGGCGCGGTCTTCGCCCTGGTGTTCATCGGCCTTCTCGCGCTGGCTTTTGCCGGCGCCGACGTGACAGGCCTTCGTGTTGGCCAGACGGCTGGCGCAGAGGCGGCGGCCACGGTGGGCCGCTCAACGGTCGGCGTGGACGAACTGGGCAAGACGATCACCTCTGCGTTCGATTCCGAGCGGGAGCAGAACCCGACGCTCACCATGAAACAGTTCCTGGCCCAGGGTGTGCTGAACGATGCGCTGTCTGGCCTTGCCGATCGCGCCGCGATGCAGGAATGGGCCGCGCGCGCCGGCATGGGCGTGAGTGATCGCCTGGTCGACAGCGAAATCGCCAAGCAGCCCGCGTTCCAGGGCCCGGATGGCAAGTTCAGCGATGCCGTCTATCGTGCGTTTCTGGCCCAGCGCGGGCTAACCGACGCCGCTGTGCGCAAGTCCATCGCGCAAAGCCTGATTGCCCGCCAGGTGCTCTCGCCCGTGTCGGAAGGCACCGCCCTGCCCGCCTCGGCCGTGGCGCGCTATGCCGCGATGCTCAAGGAAAAGCGCGATGGCGACATCGCCTTCCTGCCGAGCCTCGCCTTTGCCGGCAAGGACAAGCCGTCTGACGCCGTACTGGCATCTTACTACAAGGCCAACGCCGCCCGCTATCAGCAGCCCGAGCGCCGCACCCTGCGCTATGCCGTGATCGACGAGGCGAGCCTGGCCAATGTGCCCGCCCCGAGCGAATCCGATATCGCCGCGCGCTTCAAGGCCAAGGCGGATGTCTACGCGCCCAGCGAGAGCCGCACGGTAACGCAGGTGGTCGTGCCCACGCAGGCCGCTGCGCAGGCACTGGCCAGCGAGATTGCCCGCGGCACCAGCATCGAAGCCGCTGCCCGCACCAAGGGCCTTTCCGCCAGCAAGATCGCCGATCTCACGCGTGACAAGCTTGCCGCGCAAAGCTCTGCCGCCGTGGCCGATGCGGTCTTCGCCGCCACGCAGGGCCAGGTTGCCACCCCGGCCAAGAGTGGCCTTGGCTGGCACGTGATCCGCGTGGACGCCATCGTGAAGAAGCCGGGCAAGACGCTCGATCAGGTTCGTCCCGAAATCCTCGCCGAACTGAACACCGAAAAGCGCCACGCCGCGCTGCTCGATCTGTCCACCAAGCTGGAAGAGCAATTCGAAAACCACACCGGCCTGGCCGACGTCGCCAAGGCGCAGGGCGTCACTCTTGCGACCACGCCGGCTCTTACCGCCGATGGCAGCGTGTTCGGACAGCCCGGGCAAAAGGCACCGGCCGATGTCGCGGCCCTCCTCCAGGGCGCCTTCGCCCTCGAACATGAAGGCGAAGGGCAAGTGACCCCGCTCGCCGATGGCAAGCGCCTGGCGATCTTCGACGTCGGCCAGATCACGCCGGCCTCCCCCGCCCCGCTCGACCAGATCAAGGAGCAGGTCGCGCGCGACTATGCCACCGAGCAGGGCGTGGCCAAGGCCAAGGCCGCCGCTGGCCAGGTTACGGCCGCGCTAGCCAAGGGCACGTCGCTTGCCGATGCGCTCAAGGCCCTGGGCGTGACACTGCCCCCCGCGCAGCCGATCAGCCTGACGCGCGAACAGCTCGCCGCCATGCAGCAAAGCGGCCGCCAGTTGCCGCCGCCGCTGGTCCTGCTCTTCGCCATGGCCAAGGGTACGGCCAAGCCGCTGGAAGCGCCCAACCGCGCGGGCTTCTACGTCGTGAAACTCAATGGCGTCACGCCCGGCACGATCGCGGCCAACGATCCGTTCCTGGCCCAGGCCGGCAAGCAGTTCGGCCTCGATCTGGGCCGCGACATGGCCGAGCAACTGCGCGTGGCCATCCGCAACGACGTGGGCGTCAAGCGCAACGAAACCGCTCTGCGCGCGCTCAACGCCAAGCTGACCGGTAACCAGTAAGACCATGGCCGAGACTCTGTCGCGCCTATCGCCGGAAGCCAGTGCACCTGAAAACAGCGCGGCGGCCCTCGCCGCGCTGGCAGCTGGAAAGCCGGCGCTGGTCTGGCGCAAGCTGATTGCCGATAGCGAAACGCCGGTCAGCGCCGCGCGCAAGCTATTCGAGCACGAACGCGGCGATTTCCTGCTGGAATCGGTGCAGGGCGGCGAAGTGCGCGGGCGCTACAGCCTGCTCGGCCTCGATCCCGACCTGGTATTCCGCGCCACCGGGCCGGCGGCCGAAGTCAACACGACCTGGCAGACCGACCGCGCCGCCTTCGCACCCCTGCCCGGCAACAGCCTGGCCGAATTGCGGGCGCTGGTCGAACGTTGCCGGATCGACGTGCCCGAAGGCCTGCCGCCCACGCTTGCCTGCCTCGTCGGTTATTTTGGCTATGAAACCATCGGCCTGGTGGAAAAACTGCCGCGCCCGCCGCAAAGCGCGCTCGAATTGCCCGACATGCTGTTCGTGCGGCCCACAGTGGTATTGGTGTTTGATCGGCTGTCCGACGAATTGACCGCCGTCGCGCCGGTGTGGGCCGGTGAAGGCCCGCCCGAGAGCGTGCTGGAGCGCGCCGCCGAGCGCATCGATACGGCATTGGCCCGCCTGCACGGACCGTTGCCCGCCGATCCGCGCCTGGCGCAAGCGGTGGATCTGGTGCGCGAGCCGCAGATGGCGCCCGAACGCTATGGACAGATGGTGGCCCGTGCGCGGGACTACATCACCGCCGGAGACATCTTCCAGGTCGTGCTCGCACAGCGCTTCACCGCGCCGTTCCCGCTGCCGCCGATGGCGCTCTACCGCGCGCTGCGCCGGATCAATCCCTCGCCGTTTCTCTTTTTCCTCGATCTGCCCGGCTTTGCCCTGATCGGCTCGAGCCCGGAAATCCTGGTGCGCATCCGCGATGGCGAAGTGACGATCCGCCCCATCGCCGGTACGCGCCCGCGCGGCGCCACCCCGGCCGAAGATCGCGCCAACGAGGAAAGCCTGCTGACCGATCCCAAGGAACGCGCCGAACACCTCATGCTGCTCGACCTTGGCCGCAACGACGTGGGCCGCGTGGCGGCCGCCGGCACCGTGAAAGTCACCGAAAGCTATACGATCGAACGTTATAGCCATGTGATGCACATCGTTTCCAACGTGGTGGGCCAGTTGGACACGAACCGGGCCGATTCGGTCGATGCCCTGTTTGCCGGCTTCCCGGCCGGCACCGTCAGCGGCGCGCCCAAGGTTCGTGCCTGCGAGATCATCGCGGAACTGGAACCCGAAACGCGCGGCGCTTATGCCGGCGGCGTGGGCTATTTCGCGCCCGACGGATCGGTCGATAGCTGCATCGTCCTGCGCACCGCCGTGCTCAAGGATGGCGTGATGCATGTCCAGGCGGGAGCGGGCATCGTGGCCGACAGCGACCCGGCCGCCGAACAGCGCGAATGCGAGCACAAGTCCGGCGCCCTCTTCGCTGCCGCGCGCGAAGCGATCCGCGTCGCGGCCGAGCCGGCGTTTGGGCAGTGAGGCTGGCGGGCAATAGGGACTAGACCATGATCCTCGTCATCGACAATTACGACAGCTTCACCTGGAACCTGGTCCATTACCTGATGGAACTGGGCGCACACGTGAACGTGGTGCGCAACGATGCGCTCACCGCCGCCGATGCTTTGGCCAGCGGCGCGAAGGGCTTCCTGCTCTCGCCCGGCCCGTGCACCCCCAACGAGGCGGGCATCAGCCTCGATCTCGTCGGCGCAGCGGCGCAGGCGGGCGTGCCCCTGCTCGGCGTGTGCCTGGGGCACCAATCCATCGGCCAGCATTTCGGCGGCAAAGTGGTGCGCGGCGGGCTGATGCACGGCAAAACGTCACCCGTCACTCATGATGGCACCGGCGTCTTCGCCGGCTTACCCTCGCCTTTCACCGCCACGCGCTATCACTCGCTGGTGGTGGAAGACGTGCCCGAATGCCTGATCGTCAACGCACGGTCCGATGATGGCCACACCATGGGCTTCCGCCACGCCAGCCTGCCGATCCACGGCGTGCAGTTCCATCCCGAAAGCATCGCCACCGAACACGGCCATGCGATGATCGCCAATTTTCTGGCGCTGTGCGGGGTAAACGTGCGGATGCCGGCATGAGCCTGCTGCCACCGGTGGCGGAAACCCCGCTGCCGCAAGACGAAGCGGAAGCCGCCTTTGCCGCCATTCTCGACGGCAAGGTGGCTGACGAGGAAACGATCGCCTTCCTCGTGGCGCTGTCCGATCGCGGCGAAAGTGCCAGCGAGATTGCCGGCGCGGCGCAAGCCATGCGCGCCCGCATGATCGGCATTGCCGCACCCGAAAACGCCATCGACGTGTGCGGCACGGGCGGAGATGGGCATCACACGCTCAACGTCTCCACCGCCGTCAGCCTCGTCGTCGCCGCTTGTGGCGTTCCCGTCGCCAAGCACGGCAACCGCGCCGCCAGTTCCAAGGCGGGCGCTGCCGATACGCTGGAGGCGCTGGGCCTCAATCTCGATCACGCGGTCGAAACGGCGGAAGAAACCCTGGCAGACCTGGGCATCTGCTTCCTCTTTGCCGGCAAGCACCATCCCGCCATGGGCGCGATCATGCCGATCCGCCGCGCCATCGGCCGCCGCACGATCTTCAACCTGATGGGCCCGCTGGCCAATCCCGCCGGGGTAAAGCGCCAGCTCGTCGGCATTGCCCGCCCGGCCTATGTGCCGATCTATGCCGATGCCCTGGCCCGCCTCGGCACCGCGCGCTCCTTCGTGGTTTCGGGGGACGAGGGGCTCGACGAGCTGAGCCTGGCGGGTGGCAACGAAGTGGCCGACGTGCACGGCCAGGCCATTCTCATGCACCGTGTGGCCCCCACCGACGCCGGGTTGGCTCTTGCCCCGGTCGATGCCATTCGCGGCGGAGACGCGGCCTATAACGCTGCGGCGCTCCAAGCCCTGCTGAACGGTCAACCCGGCCCCTATCGCGACGCTGTTCTGTTCAACGCCGCCGCCGCGCTGATGGTGGCAGGCGAAGTTACCGATTGGCACGAAGGCGTGGAAGAAGCCGCCGAAACCATCGACAAGGGCTTGGCCCTTGCCCTGCTGCGTTGCTGGATCGACGCGCTGAAGTAAGGCATTTGCAACCGATGACCGACAAGCTCACCGAGATCTGCGACACCACCCGCGCCGAAGTCGTGCGGCGCAAGGCTGCCACCTCGCTGGCAGACCTTGCCGCGCGCGCCGCCACGCAAAGCGCGCCGCGCGGTTTCGAGGCCGCACTGCGCACCCACGCCGCCAGCGGCTTTGCCCTGATCGCAGAAATCAAGAAAGCAAGCCCGTCCAAGGGATTGATCCGCCCAGATTTTCAGCCAGCCGACCATGCTCGTGCTTACGAGGCCGGCGGCGCTACCTGTCTTTCGGTTCTCACCGACGCACCCTATTTCCAGGGGCATGAAGACTATCTCGTCGCGGCTCGGGCGGCCTGCACGCTGCCTGTGCTGCGCAAGGATTTCATGGTCGATCCCTGGCAAGTGGCCGAAGCGCGCGCCATGGGTGCCGACGCGATTCTGATCATTGTCGCAGCGCTCAGCGATGCGCAGATGGCCGAGATCGAGGCGGCCGCGCGCGAACACGGCATGGATGTGCTGGTCGAAGTGCACGATGAAGCCGAAATGGCGCGCGCCGCCCGGCTGCACTCGCGCCTCATCGGGGTGAACAACCGCGATCTCAAGCGCTTCGTCACCGATATTGCCAATACCGAGCGCCTGGCGCCGCTGGCGCCCGAAGGCACGCTGCTCGTGGCCGAAAGCGGCATCAACAGCCACGCCGATCTGGTGCGCCTCTCTGCCTGCGGCGCGCGTACATTCCTGGTGGGCGAAAGCCTGATGCGCCAGGCCGACGTCACCGCCGCCACCCAGGCGCTCCTCCAGGGCTGAGCCGTCTTGGCGCGCAAGCTGTGGTTCGATGGCGGCTGCCGCCCCAATCCCGGCCGCATGGAATGCGCGGTCGTGGCGCGCGGCCAAACCTGGTTCGTGCCCGATTGCGGCCAGGGTGACAGCAACCGCGCCGAATGGCTGGCGTTGCTTGCCGCCATGCAACTCGCCCAAAGGCTTGGCGAGCAAGACGTGATCCTTTGCGGCGATTCCGCCTTCGTGATCGACCAGATCAAGGGCCGCACCGCTCCTCACCCGGCCTTCACCGATTGCCTTGCGGCTTATCGAAACGCGCTCGTTCCATTTTCTCGGCTGCGGCTGCGCCATGTCGGCCGGGCGCAGAACCTGGCCGGCATCGCGCTGGAACATTTGCGCGCGGGCCTGTGCCCGCCGCAGCCGCTCGCCGCCGAACAAGACCTTGCGTGTTTCCCCGCACATGGCATGAGCATTCCATGAGCGAGCTTACCCACCTCGATGCCCAGGGCCATGCGCGCATGGTCGATGTCGGTGCCAAGGCGCCCACCCAGCGCGTGGCCGTGGCGCGCGGCATGATCCGCATGTCTGCCGCCGCGCTTTCCGCGATCCGCGATGGCACCGTGCCCAAGGGCGACGTGCTGGCCACCGCGCGCATTGCCGGGATCATGGCGGCCAAGAAGACGGGCGAATTGATCCCGCTGTGCCACCCTCTTTCGCTTGATGCCGTGGCAGTCGAATTCACCTTGGTGGACGAGGGCGTGGAATGCACCGCCACCGCCTCGCTCACCGCCAAGACCGGCGTGGAAATGGAAGCGATGACAGCTGCTTGCGTGGCGTTGTTGACAATCTATGACATGGCCAAGGCCGTCGACAAGGGCATGGTGATCGAGGCCGTGCGCCTCATTGCGAAGCGCGGCGGCAAATCGGGCGATTGGTCCGCGCCATGAATGCCGGCCGGCCGCCACCGCTGCCGTTGGAAGAGGCGCAAGCACGCCTGGTGGCGCTGGCGCCGCCATTGCCGGTGGAACATCGCGCTACGGCGGAAGCCTTGGGCCACTACCTCGCTGCCCCGCTGATCGCGGCGCGCACCCAACCAGCGACCGCGCTTTCCGCCATGGACGGCTATGCCCTGCGCGCCACCGACCTACCCGGCCCGTGGACCGTGATCGGCGAAAGCGCGGCCGGACACCCGTTTGACGGCATCGTTGGCACGCGCGAAGCGGTGCGGATCAGCACCGGCGCGGCGCTGCCATCTGGCGCCGATTGCGTGCTGTTGCAGGAAGATGCGCTGCGCGATGGCGCCACGCTCACGTTGTCCGGCACGCCGCCCAGCCCTCCATCGCGACACATTCGCCCCGCCGGCATGGATTTTGCCGCGCACGATCCGCTGCTCCCCACCGGCACGCGCCTGGGGCCGGCGCAACTCGCGCTCGCCATCGCGGCGGGCCATGGACACGTGGCCGTGCGGCGGCGCCTGCGCCTGGCGGTCATAGACAGCGGCGATGAACTGGCGGGCGCCGGCCACGCGCTGCTTGCCCATCAGGTTCCTGCCAGCAACGGCCCGATGCTCGCAGCCATGGCCGCTGGCCTACCGGTTGACGTGCAACGCGTGGGGCCAGTGCCCGACCGGCTCGATGCCCTCGCTGCGGCATTGAACGGCGCGCGCGATGCCGATGTGATCGTCACCAGTGGGGGCGCTTCGGTGGGCGACCACGATCTGGTCCGCCCGGCCCTGGAATCCGTCGGCGCGCAGATCGATTTCTGGCGCGTGGCGATCAAGCCGGGCAAGCCGCTCCTGGTGGGACATCGCAACACCCAGGGCCTTGCCGGCCCCCAGGTGATCCTTGGTTTGCCCGGCAATCCGGCTTCCGCCTATGTGACGGCCTATCTGTTCCTGCTGCCACTCCTGCGCGCCGCCCTTGGTGCGGCCGAGCCCATCCCAGTTCCGCTTCATGCCCCACTGGCGCAGCCCATGGCCGCAGGCGGCGGCCGCACCGAATTCCTGCGCGGCCATTGGGACGGGCGCGCCGTCTCGCTCGATCCATTGCAGGATTCCGGCGCCATATCGCCGATTGCCCGCGCCAACTGCCTGGTCAAACGCATCGCGGGCGCGGCAATGCAACCGGAAGGGACGCAAGTGCCGATCTATCTGCTCGATTTTGGCGGATTTGCTTGACGGGTTCGGTTTGGTTGCTTATTCGTTCCGCATTCGTTCGCCAAAGGAGACTTGCGGATGCTCACGCGCAAGCAGCACGAACTGCTCTCGTTCATCCAGACGCGCCTTGATGCGTCCGGCATTTCCCCCTCGTTCGAGGAAATGAAGGAAGCGCTCGATCTCAAGTCCAAGTCTGGCGTGCACCGCCTGATCTCTGCGCTGGAAGAGCGCGGCTTCATCCGCCGCCTGCCCAACCGCGCCCGCGCGCTCGAAGTGATCCGTGAACCGGAAAGCCTGGCAACCAAGGCCGCACCGCGCAACACCCCACCGCGCCCGGCACCCACGCCACCGCTGCCGATCGCCGCAAACGACGTGATCGAAATCCCGCTCCACGGCCGCATCGCCGCCGGCGCTCCGATCGAGGCGTTGGAAGGCTCGGCCATGCTGCCCGTGCCCGCCGCACTGCTTGGCTCGGGCGAGCACTATGCGCTCGAAGTGTCGGGGGATTCGATGATTGAAGCCGGCATCCTCGATGGCGACTACGCGCTCGTTCGCCGTACCAACACCGCGCGCGACGGCGAAATCGTGGTAGCCTTGGTGCGCGGCGAAGAGGCGACTCTCAAGTACTTGCGCCACGAAAAGGGCAAGATTCGCCTCGATCCCGCCAACCCGGCCTACGACCCGCAGTTCTACGCGCCCAACGAAGTGGAAGTGCAAGGCAAGCTGGCTGGGCTGCTGCGCCGCTATCATTGATAGAGCCTGGATAGGCGGCGGCTTCTTGAGGGAACATGCCCTCCCCTAACCCCTCCCGCAGGCGGAAGGGGGATTTGCAGTGCCAAGATACACCCTTTCCATTTGCGAGAAGGGTAACTCTTACTGCGTCTCCTTTTGCCAGAGGAGTTCCTGTTAACTCTCCTCTCGCTTGCGAAATGACATTCCGGGCACCGCCTCGTTGCTTGCGTCGCCGTTGACGAGCCATACCTGTATGGATGAGCGCAAATACCAGCGCGACTTTTAGCCAACTCGCCGGAACCGACCAGCATTTATCCCTATATCATCGCCGTTCAAGATATTAATATGGTTCAGATTTTCCGATGTGTGCTATTGTTATTTCGTGAGTAGACCCACGAATATCGTGCGCCTGCGTTTAATATAGCCGCGTATGATCTATTTTTTACGGAATCATTTTTGGCGCCAGACGCTTTTCTTGTTGTGAGTGCCGTACTTTTTCCAACAAATTTATAAGTGCGGTCGTGCCTTCTGATATACCTCCAGGAAGGTCGCCTCGCCGAAAATGCGGAAGCATATTCCGGTCGATGATCTGCTGGCACACCCTGTCCGGCAAGCGCCTCTCCAAACCATAGCCAACGGCGATCCGCACCTTGCGCTCATTGGGTGCAACAAGAACAACCACGCCGTCATTATATTCCCTGCGCCCAATCCCCCAACTATTGGCCAGGTTTCTTGTATAATCAGCTACATTCTGCCCGTTGAGCGAATGAACGGTAACCACAACCAATTGGTGCTGCGTGTTTCGCTCGAGATTGGCCAGGCTGGTTTCAAGCGCAGCTTGTTGCTGCTGCGATAACACATTGGCCGCATCGGTCACGCGTCCGGCGAGCGGGATTTGTGCGGCGAGCGCAGCGGTGCTTTTATTGTCGGCGTCCGTTGCCGACATCCTGCCTGGGTACGCATTCCCGCAAACAAGTGCGAACAGCGCTGACCCTAACACAATTTCCAAGATGCGCAGTTTCATGTCTCTATCGTGGCGTGCCCATGACAGAGCGTCAACGCCATGGGTGGGCGGCCGGTTGTGTCACCGTGCGGACGAAGTTGGCCTTGACGGGGAACCTGGCTTTCCACCAGTTTGGGCATTCGTTTTTACATCCATGTGATGCCCCACCCCAGGCTCCGGCGCCGGAAACCAGCCATGTTGGCCTTCGCTTTGCGCCACAGTCACCACCCTGCCACGCACCAGATAAATGGCCAGTCCGCCGGTGTGGCGCAGCAGCCGGCGATCGGCTTTGAACCAGCGGGGGTGGCATGTGAACGGCAACATCCGGTCGGCAATGACGATGTCGGCGCCCGCGCAGGCGCGCGCCAGTGCTGCGGGGTCCACGCGGTCTCGCCCCCTGCTCATCAGGATGGCATAGGCCTTGCCCTTGCGGGTCAGCACGGCGCGGCAGAAATCCTCGTTGCAGCGGGCGCCCGGCCAGTCTTCCAGGGTGCGTACCGCTCCGGCGAGGCCTGCGTTTTCCTGCAGGGTGGAAGGCGTATAGTCGCTGCGCGTCTCGCGCAGCATCAGCAGTTCATGGCCCTCGCCGGCAATGGCAACATGATGACCATCGCCGGTGACAAGGACATCGGGCGTTGGCTGTAGCAAAGTCAGGACCGCTCCCAGCGCGATCGGCACGAAACCCCATAGCCGCAATTTGCCCGTCCACAGCGCCAGCCAGAGCAGGCCTGCGATCAGAAGGCCGAACACCCATCCGGGCATGCCGGGCATCAACGTGACCGCGCCGGGTTGGCCGGCGGTGACGTGCGCCAGCCACAGCAGCGCATCGAGCGATTTGCCCACCGCCCACCACGCCGGCGAACCCCAGCCCGCCAGATCGAGGAACAGCGCCAGCGCGATCATGGGCATGGTCACGAAAGTGGTCAGCGGAATAGCCACCACGTTGGCCGCCGCACCATAGATGCCGGCACGATGAAAATGGAACAATGCCATGGGCATGAGGGCCAGTTCGATGACCAGGCCCGTCACCAGCACAAGCGCCAGATGCCGCACGAGCCGCATGGGCTTCCCCTCGTGCGGGTGGGCCAGGAAGCGGCGCACCGGCGCCGAACTGTCGAACGCGATGATCGCGATGACCGAGCCGAAGCTCATCTGGAAACTGGGGCCAACCACGGCCTCGGGCCAGAACAGCATGACGATGAATGCAGCCACGGCCAGCATCCGCAACGAGAGCGGGTCTCTCCCCAAGGCCAGCGCCAGCAATACCAGCAAGGCGCCGAGGCACGAACGAATGGTCGGCACTTCGGCCCCGGTGAGCAGCGTGTAGCCGATCCCGGCAGCGGCACCCATGGCGGCGGCCGCCAGCGGCACACGCAGGCGCAGTGCCAGGAATGGCACCAGTGCGAGCAAGCGCGCGGTGATCAGATAGACCGCGCCGACGACCGCGCTGACATGCAGGCCGCTGATCGACAGCAGGTGCGTGAGGCCCGCGTCGCGCATGGCGTCTTCGTCGCTCTGGGCGATGCTGCCCCGGTCTCCGCTGGCAAAGGCTGCGGCGATGGCGCCCGGTGAGCCGCCAAGTTGGCTGCGAATGTGATCCGCCAGTCTTTGCCGCACGGCATCGAGACGGGTACCGGGCGGAGCCGGCGTGAGCACGGTGACCGGCCCAAGACTGCTGCCCGTAGCCATTAGGCCGGAAAACCAGGCACTGCGGGCGAAATCGAAGCCACCGGGCACCATCGGCGGGGCGGGCGGCATCAAGCGCGCGCGAAGCCGCAATAGCGCCCCATCTCCCGTGGCCGGGCCTGACAATGTCGAATCGCCGGGCACCAGCGGCACGTTGATGCGCACCTGGCCAATGCGCGCCTCGCCCCCTTGGCCGGCAACCGGCGCCGGGGCGATTTGCGTGCGCAAGGTCAGCCGCACTCTCCCCTGGGCGGCCTGCACCTGCCGGTCGATCACCATGCCGTCCAGCACCACCAGCATCGGCCGGGAGATCGGCGGCGTGCCTAAAAAGGCAGACTTGATCCAGATCGTGCCGCAACCGGCCCCGGCCATCATGGCCAGGGACAAGACCGCCAGGCGCAAATGGGCGAATCGCCCCTCCCTGTCGCAAGGCAGCACGAGCAGCATAATCCCGGCCATCGCGGCCAGGAACGCCACCCATCGATAGGCATCGGGCAAGACCACCCACGCACAGATTCCGGCCGCGAACGCGACACTTAGCCAAGGGCCGCGTTCCGTACCGCGTACTTCGATCCATGCATTCGCATGCGCGAGCACGCTGGACAAATGCGGCGGTTTGGCCCAATGGCCCCCCAGCCCGTTCGGTCCCGTATCAAGACCGGTTCTTGACGGGTCGACACCACCCGCCTGGCCTTGCGCCGCTGGTGGGATAAACGGTGTCGCGACAAGACCGGCCATGAGCCGAAGTAGGAAGGAATGCGCCCTCGATGGCAAGCGAGACTGGCACCGTTTTTGCAGGATCGGGCATGGCTGACGAAAGCCCCCGCTCGGCCGCACGCGTTGTCACCCGGTTTGCCCCGTCGCCCACGGGTTTCCTGCATATTGGCGGCGCACGCACCGCGCTGTTCAACTGGCTCTATGCCCGCCATCACGGCGGCACGTATTTGCTGCGGATCGAGGATACCGACCGCGCGCGGTCGACCGATGCGGCGATCGATGCGATTTTCGACGGGCTCAATTGGCTGGGCCTGGGCGGCGATTCCGATCCGGTTTTCCAGTTCGCCCGTTCCGATCGCCATGCGCAGATCGCACAGCAGATGCTGGACGCCGGCCATGCCTACCGCTGTTACCTGACGCAGGAAGAACTGGCGGCCCGCCGCGCCAAGGCGCAGGAAGAGCGCCGCCCGTTCCGCCTGGAAAGCGAATGGCGCGATGCCGATCCTGCCACCTGGCCGGCCGACAAGCCCTATGTCATCCGCGTCAAGGCGCCGCGCGAAGGCGAAACGGTGATCGATGATGTCGTTCAGGGCACGATCACCGTGCAGAACGTGGAAATCGACGATTTCGTGATCCTGCGCGGCGATGGCACGCCCACCTATATGCTCGCCGTGGTGGTGGACGATCACGACATGGGCGTGACCCATGTCATCCGTGGCGACGATCACATCAACAACGCCTTCCGCCAACTGGTGGTGATCCGCGCGATGGATGCGATCGAGGGTGGCTGGCCCGATCCGATCTATGGGCATATCCCGCTGATCCACGGCGCCGATGGGGCCAAGCTGTCCAAGCGCCATGGCGCGCTGGGCGTGGACGCCTATCGCGACGAGATGGGCCTGCTGCCCGAGGCGGTGTTCAATTACCTGCTGCGCCTGGGCTGGGGCCATGGCGACGAGGAAATCATCAGCCGCGACCAGGCGGTGGAATGGTTCGACATCGCCGATGTCAACAAGGGCGCCTCGCGCTTCGACCTCAAGAAGCTGCTCAATCTCAACGGGCACTACTTGCGCGAGGCGGATGATGCGCGCCTGGCCGATCTGGTTGCGCCGCGCCTTGCAACCTTGGCGCCCGCGCACGACCGCACCAAGCTGGTCGAAGCGATGCCCGTCCTCAAGGTGCGCGCGGCCGATCTTAACGAACTGGCGAAAGGCGCGGTATTCCTCTTTGCCCAGCGTCCGCTGGTGCTGGACGAGAAGGCGCAAGGCCTGCTCACCGCCGATGCGCGCGCGATCCTTGCCAAGGTGATTGCACGGCTTGAGGGCGCAAACGACTGGACAGCGCCCGCGCTGGAGGCCAATCTGAAGGCAATGGCCGAGGAGCTGGGAGTTGGATTGGGCAAGATCGCCCAACCTTTGCGCGCAAGCCTGACGGGACAAGCGACCTCACCGGGAATTTTCGATGTCCTGGTTCTCCTCGGCAAGGAGGAGAGCCTGGCCCGTTTGCGTGACCATGCTGCCTGAGAGGGCGGCCCACAAAACACAGCGTTTCTTTGTACAGGAGAGCCTAGCGTGAGCGACAATCAGGCTACTTTGACCATCGATGGCAAGAACATCGACCTTCCGGTCAAGAGCGGCACCATCGGGCCGGACGTCCTCGATATCCGTAAGCTTTACGGCCAGTCGGGCAAGTTCACTTACGATCCGGGCTTCACCTCCACCGCCAGCTGCGACAGCGCGATCACCTATATCGATGGTGACGAAGGCGTCCTGCTCCACCGCGGCTATCCGATCGGCCAGCTGGCAGAGCATTCCAGCTTCATGGAAGTGAGCTACCTGCTGCTCAACGGCGAACTGCCGAGCCAGGACGAGCTGGAAAGCTTTTCGCGCACCATCACGCGCCACACCATGGTGCATGAGCAGCTGACCAAGTTCTACAGCGGCTTCCGTCGCGATGCGCACCCGATGGCGGTGATGTGCGGCGTGGTCGGCGCGCTTTCGGCGTTCTATCACGATTCGACCGACATCGCCGATCCGCAGAACCGCACGATCAGCTCGCACCGCCTGATCGCCAAGATCCCCACGATCGCGGCGATGGCCTACAAGTATTCGGTCGGCCAGCCGTTCCTCTATCCGCGCAACGACTTGTCCTACACCGGCAACTTCCTGCGCATGACCTTCGGCGTTCCGGCCGAGGAATACGAAGTGATCCCCGAAGTCGAACGCGCGATGGATCGTATCTTCATCCTGCACGCCGACCACGAGCAGAACGCTTCGACCTCCACGGTGCGCCTCGCCGGTTCTTCGGGTGCCAACCCGTTTGCCTGCATCGCGGCCGGCATTGCCTGCCTGTGGGGCCCCGCGCATGGCGGCGCCAATGAAGCGGCGCTCAACATGCTGCGCGAGATCGGCACGCCCGACAAAATCCCGCACTACATCGAGCGCGCCAAGGACAAGAACGATCCGTTCCGCCTGATGGGCTTTGGCCACCGCGTGTACAAGAACTACGACCCGCGCGCCACGGTGATGCAGAAGACCGTGCGCGAAGTGTTCGACGCGCTCAAGGTCAACGATCCGCTGTTCGAGACCGCGCTGCGCCTCGAAGAGATCGCGCTCAACGATCCCTATTTCGTCGAGAAGAAGCTGTTCCCGAACGTGGACTTCTATTCGGGCATCATCCTTTCGGCGATCGGCTTCCCGACCACGATGTTCACCGTGCTGTTCGCCCTGGCGCGCACCGTGGGCTGGGTGGCGCAGTGGAATGAAATGATCAGCGATCCCGGCCAGAAGATCGGCCGCCCGCGTCAGCTCTACACCGGCCCGACGCAGCGCGACTACGTGCCGCTCGACCAGCGCTGAGCGGTAGCAAGACGATGAAGAAAAAGGCGGTCATGGCAACGATCCTGCGGATTGTCGGCGTGGCCGCCTTTCTCATGGGGCTATTGTGGATCTTGCAGGGCTTGGGCTTCGTGCATTGGCCGCGCGAAAGCTTCATGCTCGATCAGCGGCCCTGGGCCTGGCGCGGTTTGGCGCTAGCCCTGCTGGGCATTGTTGCGGTCTGGCGCGCCGGGCGTCGGCGGCGCTGATCAACGCGCGTTGACGATCCCTGCACTCGGTACATCGGCCGGCAGGGTTAGAACGAAGCGTGCCCCCTGCCCCGGCGTGCTCGCCACGGTCAGGTCGCCCGCCATGGCCCGCGCCAAGCGGCGTGAGATATACAGCCCCAGTCCCGAGCCACCGTCGCCGCTGCGGCCCAGGCGCTCGAACTTTTCGAAAACGCGCGCGGCCTGGTTGGCAGTCAGGCCTTCGCCATGGTCTGCCACGGCAACCCACGCCATCGCGCCGTCTACCCCGCAACTCAACGTGACGGTAGCCTGCGCCGGCGTGTAGCGAATCGCATTGCTCAAGAGATTGAGCAGGACCTGAAGCACGCGGCGAAATTCACCGACTGCCGGCGCCTGGCAATCGTCTTCCGGGACGGCCAGCACGATGCCACGTTCGCGCGCGCGAACCGATAGAATGCCGGCGGCGCGCCGCGCGCAATCGGCAAGGTCGATGTGATCGGGTGCCGGCGCAAAACCAGGCGCTTCCACGGCGTCGAGATCGGCGAGGTCTTCCACCAGGCCCAGCAGGTGACGCCCGGCTTCGGCAATGTCGGCCGCATAATTGCCGTAGGCATCCGCGAGTGGCCCGGCGAGGCGGCTGCGGATGGTTTCGGCATTGGCGATGATCCGGCTGATCGGCTGGCGCAGCACCGGGGCAAGATCGCGCCCCAGGAAGCTCGTCCATGGCGGAAGTGCTTCTTCTCCCCCGGTTTCATGCGGCGCAACGGAGGCCTGCCAGCCCGCCGGCAAGGCCAGGATCGTTTCGGGCAGCAGTAGCAGGTCGAACCCGCTGGCCACGCGCGGCACGATCCGCACCCGCCAGCGCCGGGGCGATCCGATGACGTCTACCACCATGTCGTCCAGCAGCCGCCAGTGAAGCCGCGCAGCGTCGATCAGGCCGGCCTCCAGCGACAGGGCAGAACACGCCGTCCAATGCCGGCTGATGGCACCGGAAAGATCACTGGCAAGATCAGCAAGGTCTGCTGCTGCAAGATCGGCGGCAATAACGTTCTGCCGCGCATCGAGAAGCACGTGCCCCTCGGCAAGATGGTACCACAGATCCTGTGGGGATGCGGGCGGCAAACCTTCATCGGGCGCGGCCGCCCGCCGCCAATCATGCAAAGCCAGGGCGATACCGTCCGCCTCCGGCATCGCCTCTGCCCGGAAGGCGATGGCGCAATCGCCTTCCATCGCCACAACTGGACGGACCTGGGCAAGGCCCGTGGCTGCCACTTGCCGAACCAGTGCCAAAAGCGCGGGAATGGCAAGGAGCCCCGGCACTGTACCACCTGCGGCAACTTGCAGGCGCGCTATCGCTTCCTCGGCCATGGTGAGGTGGCCAGCTGCGTCGCAGCGGGCGCGGATCGGTTCGCCTGACGCCATCGCTCAGGCGCCCAGCCCGGCCTGGGCCAGGCGCGCCGCAGCGGTTTCGGGCGGCATTGCATCCAGATCCTTTGGCACGACGGTTTCGGGATGGAACACGCCAAGCGTGGCGCGCAGCGCCGCGCCGTCCACCCCCGCGCTCCGCATCACAAGCACAAGGCGCGCCATTTGCGCAGGTGCCAACAGCAGCGCAGCGTCCTCGCGCGGGGCGTGCATGGCGCGGGCAAGTGCGGTCAGGAACAGGGCCGGCCCTGCCCGCAAGGGATTGAGCGCGTCACGGGGCACCGGCAACGCGTCGACAAGGCGGCGCAGCAGCGCGTTGCGCCCACGCTCGGCATCGAAGCGCAGGCGGAGCGAGCGTTCGGCAATGATAGCGCGGCTACGCGCCTCTTCCCGGTCCTGCTCGGAACGCTCGTGCGCGTGGGCCTGGAGCGTGCCAAGCGCGATGCGGAAAAGATCCTGGGGCAACTCGTCGAGCGGCAACTGCATGCGGCGTTGCGCCTGGCAGAACCGCGACTGCGCCACCAGCACAGCCATGGCCAATGCGGACCGCGCACCGTCCTGCGCGGCGACTGCATCGGCGATCAGCGGCGCGACAGCCATGTCCACCCCGTGATCCTGTTCAAGCCGCTGGGCCAACTGCCATTCCAGCGCTTGTCCATGCATGGCGGCCAGGAACACGCCATTGCCGCACAGCAAGGCCGAAAAAGCGGCCACGTCGATTTCCGAAGGTACAACACCTTCGCCCGCGCCGCCCGCTTCACACAGGGCAAGGGAAAGCTGGCGCGCCACATCGGCCACCATGCCGCGCACGTGGGCAATCACGGCATCGCCGAACACGTCGCGGTCTTCCTGCAGCACGAGATGGCGCAGGATTGGCGCCGTACTGTCCAGCGCGGCAGACGCGCGTGCCAGCCCGGAGGCCAGCCAGGCATCGCCATCACCGGAAAGAGACGCAGGGGTTTGCATGCCCGTGGTTCTAGGTTCCATTGGTTAGCAAGCGGTTAGGAAACAGACCATGCGCCTGCCCCAACGCCGTGGCAAGCAGTGCGAGCACCATCAGGCGCACACCCGTTTCGAGCGGCACGAACAGACCCACGACCAGCAGTGCCAGCGCCACCAGCAGACGGTCGCACAGCCACGCTGTCCAGCGGAAATCGCGCAGCACCACGGGAAAAAGCCAGATGATCAGCACGAGCACGAGCGGCGGAAACCACGCTGTCTGCGCCGTCGCCGCGCCATCGGCACGCCAGGCGCATGTCGCCACCAGCGCGCCGTCGAGCAAGGGCGCAAACCAGGCGCCGCCGCGCAGGCGGCCCGATGGCTCGATCAGCGAATCCTGCTCCACCCGCGCCAGCATCCGCGCAGCCTGGAGCACGACCCAGCCCAGGCCCAGCAGCGCGAAGGCCAGTCCGGCCCAGCCCCACCAGGCGGCGCCCAATGCCAGAAACACCAGGAGAACCGCAGCCACCGTGATCGCCCAGGGCCTGGTGCGGGCGTGCAGCAGCGCGGGGCCAATCCTTCGCACCGCCTGCACGGCCAGCCATTCGCCGGGCGACCGCACATGGTCGGCGGCGGTATGCTGGGCCAGCCAATCGTTTTCGGCGGCGTGGGCGTCGGCTTCGGTTCGAACCAGGCGCCAGCGCCCCGTGTCGAGCAAGGCCTGGGGCACGGCGCGCAACGGCAATCGCGCCTGCGTGGCGAGGCGCAAGAGCGCGGCAACAGGGTTCCACTCGGGTGGAATATCCCCCAGCCCTGCCACCACGCGCCCCGGCATGCGCATCGTGCCGGCCCAGGCGTGGTTGATATCGATCCGCTCGAACCCGGCCGCCGTGCCAGCCTCGACCGGGAGGGCCAGTACGCCAGGCGCTTCTTCCAGGATGCGGCGGGCATCCTCGGGCATGGCCAGAAACCCTTCGGCAAAGACGATCAATTCGTCTTCGGCAGAAACCAACGGCACCAGCGCGCGGGCAGCGGTGATGATGTGGAAGCGCGCACCACGCTGTTCGGCCACATGCTGGATTTCCACCGCTTCGGCCGACAGCATTTCGGCATGGACGACGATTCGCGTGGCACCCAGCGCAAGCGCCAGGCCAAGCTGGTGGCGGGCAATACTATGGCCGGCAATTGGCAGGAAACCGGGGTTTTCGCCCCCCGGCGCGCCACCGTCGCCTGCCGGATCGACAGGCACGTGTTCCATCAACGATATAAGCGCGACCCGCAAAACAATGCCTCCTGATGGCGCGCATGGTACGGCGGCAACCGTTCCGTGCCAAGCGCCCGACACACGCTGTCGGCACAGGCAGCCAGCAGGCTGGCGTCAGCTCTCGCCGGCACCAGCGGCGAAATCGGCCAGCCATGCCCCGATGCGGCGCAGCACCGCCGGATCGCCCGGCGCGCCTGCCAACGCCTGCTCGGCCAGCGCCATGAGGCCCTCGGCATGAAACGAGGCAGCCAGGCCCTTGAGCCGCATGCCGGCCATCGACCAGTTTCCATCGCAGCGCGAACGGCGCATGAGATCGAGTTGCCGCTCGGCGCTTTCCAGAAACGCGCGGCGCAACTCGGCAAAAAGCGCAGGATCGCTGCCGGCCACAGCCGCCAGCTGGGCGTCGATCGGGTCGCCAAGATAAGCCATGCTGTTGATAGTGCGCCGCGAGGGCTTAAGGCGGGTTTAACCGCCGGGCTTTTCCATGATAGAAGCGCTGTCATGAACGGGGGACCACGGATCATTCCGATCGAAGCCAACCAGCCGGAAACCGGCGGGCAAGGCATGGTGCTGGATCGCGAACGGGCCGAAGGCGCAGCGCCTTTGTCGGTATCGTTGCCCGAGCCCGAAGAATGGCCTCACGATATGACAGAAGACAGCAAACCTGCCGCCTGGCCAACGATCTTGGCTATCGGACTGGCAGTGGCCTGGACCGCGTTCTTCCTTTGGGCAAGCGTACCCGGCTTGATCGCCGTACACAGCCTTGCTGCCTGGGCCGCGGCCACTGGGCAATGGGCTGCGCCGGTTCTGGTCGTTCTCGTGGCCCTGTTGCTGGCGCAGCGCGGCAGCGGGCGCGAAGCGCGGCGTTTTGCCAGCATCGCCAGCGGCCTGTCGCGCGAATCGGCACAGCTGCACGAGCGGCTGGGCGCCATCAACACCGAGCTGGCGCTTGCCCGCGATTTCATCGCCGCGCAGGCCCGCGATCTCGACGCATTGGGCCGCATGGCCACCGATCGCCTGTCCACCCATGCCGACACCCTGCGCGGTCTGATCCACGACAACGGGCAGCAGGTGAACGCGATCGCCGATGTTTCCGCCAATGCGCTGGACAACATGGAAAAGCTGCGCAGCCAGCTGCCGGTCATCGCCAACAGCGCCAAGGACGTGACCAATTCCATCGCCAATGCCGGGCGCAATGCGCATGTGCAGCTGGAAGATCTGGTAGCAGGCTTCCAGCGCCTCAACGAATTCGGGCTGGCCAGCGAGCGTCAGGTGACGACCGTGCGCGAACAGGTTCAGGCCGCGCTGGGCGTGCTGACTGCCGCCGGAGACGATCTGTCCCGCCACGCGCAAGCGCGCTTTGCCACCCTGCAGGAAGAGGTCGGCGCCCACCGCGCCGCGCTCGATCAGGAAGAACACGCTGCGCTGGCAGCCATTCGCGCCCGTGCCCAGGCCCTGGCCGACAAGCTGGACGAGCAGCGCCGGACGCAGGCAAGTGCCGAACGCGAAAGCCTGTCCGCATTGGAGCAGCGGCTGGGCGCGCTCAAGGAAGCGACCGACACGCTGGGCAGCGCGGTGGCCGAGCACGAAAATGCCGCTCTTGCCAGCTGGCAGGCGCGCAGCGATGCCCAGTTGCGCGACATGCGCGCGGCGCTCGATACTCTCACCGCCGCGCAGGAGCGCAGCGAGGCGCAGAGCCGGGACCGCCTTGCCCGCTTTGCCGAGGAAAGCCGCGCAATGGTCGCATCGCTCGATGCCGAAAGCCAGGCGATCGACGCTGCGGTGGCGCAGCGGCAGGCCGCACTGGCAGCAGGGTCTGACGAACAGCGCGAAATTCTCGCCCGCCGGATGGTCGAGATCGACCGCGCCATTGCCGAGCGCCGCACCGCACTCGCAACCGCCGCCGCCGAGGCGACCGAAGCCCTGGCCCACAAGCTGGCCGACCTCGACCGCGCGCTCGACACCCAACGCAGCCGCCAGCAGGACGAGGCACGGCGTCTTGCCGCGCAATGCGACACGGCTGCCACACGCGCCGCAGAGCTGGCGCAGACGCTTTCCGCCTCGGCAGATGCCGGGGAAGCAACCGCGCAGGCGGTGGACCGCGCGCTCTCGCTGTTGCGCACGCGCCTGTCGGAAACCGGGATCGAACTCACCGCGCAAGACGATCACATCGCCCGCTCCACCGATGCCGCCATCCGCCTGCTCGAACTGATCCAGGCCGCCGGGCAGCACAGCCGCAGCGAGCTGCCCGAAATCCTGCGCGCCAGCCAGGCCGGGCTCGACCAGCTCGATGCGCGCGTGCAGGATATTCACGCCGGGCTGGGCGATGTCGGCAGCCAAGGGCAGGCCTTGGCCGAAACGGTGCGCGGCACGAGTGCCGAGATTGCCGAGGCGCTGGCCCATGTGGCGCGCCTGCACCAGGTCTTTGCCGAGCAGGCCAGCGCCGAACGCGCGCAACTCAACGAAGTGCGCGCGACGCTGGAAACCGCACGGGGCGAGGCGGAGGCGCTGTCGGGAGATATTACCGGCACCATGGCCACCGCGATCGACAGGCTCAATGCTGCCGCGCGCGCAGCGGGCGATGCCATGGGCGGCACCCTGCGCAAGGAAATCGACGCGCTCGCCACCCGCCTGGGCGAGGAAGGCAACGCCGCGATCGCCCGCGTGTTGCAAGGACGCGGCGCGGAACTGATCGCGCGGCTGGAGCAAGCCATCGACAATGCCGCCGACGCAAGCCGCGACAGTGCCGTGCAGATGCGCGACCAACTGGCCAAAGTGGACGAGCTGACCACCAACTTGGAAAGCCGCGTGGACCGCGCGCGCGAGCGAGCCGAAGAAGAGATCGACAACGATTTTGCCCGCCGCACCGCGCTGATCACCGAATCGCTCAATTCCGCCGCGATCGACATAGCCCAAGCGCTTTCGGCCGATGTTTCGGAAACGGCCTGGGCATCCTATTTGCGCGGAGACCGGGGTATCTTCACCCGCCGCGCGGTCAGCCTGCTCGATAGTGCCGAAGCCAAGGCCGTGCAGCAGCACTATGCCAACGACGCCGAATTCCGTGGCCACGTGAACCGCTACATCCACGACTTCGAAGGGATGCTGCGCCAGTTGCTGTCGACGCGTGACGGCAATGCCCTGGGCGTGACGCTGCTGTCATCAGACATGGGCAAGCTTTATGTTGCGCTGGCGCAGGGGATCGAGCGGCTGCGGGCGTGACATTGCTTTAGGCTCCGCACCACCCCCAACCCTCTCCTCTGAAGAGGAGGTGGCTTTAGATTCAGCGCCTTAACTCCCCCTCCTGTTTAGAGGAGGGGGTTCAGGGGGTGGTGGGAAGCCTTCCCCAACATCGCCAACCGCTGCGCAAATCCGCGCAGATCGGCAACGAACCGCGCTTCCTCCGCCGCCTTCGCCGCGCCATCCAGGCGCAGCAGATAGCTTGGGTGGCAGGTCAGCCACACTTCCGTACCGTCCTGCACAGTCAGCAATCCGCGCTCGCGCTGGACGCTGGCGGTGCGGCCGATCAATCCGCGCGCCGCACTGGCGCCCAGCGCCAGGATCAGGCGCGGGGAAACCAGCGCCCGTTCCCGGTCCAGCCACCAGCGACAGGTGTCGATCTCGCCCGCCGTCGGCGACTGGTGCAGGCGGCGCTTGCCGGTGGGCTCGTGCTTGAAATGCTTGACCGCGTTGGTCAGCCAGCCCTGTGCCGGATCGACCCCGGCGCCGCGCAGATGGTCGCGCAAGACCTGGCCCGCCGGGCCCACGAACGGCCGCCCTTCCCGCTCCTCCGTATCGCCCGGCTGCTCGCCCACGATCATGAAGGCCACGCGCCGCGCGCCTTCGCCTGCCACGGCGCGGGTGCCATTGCAGCCGATCGCGCAATGATCGCACCTGCTGATGCCTGCGGCCAGATCTTCCAGATTGTCGGGCTCCGGCCCGAAATCCTGCCTGCCCAGATCGACCATCGCGGCCTCGCGCGCCTGGGCACTGGCGATCAGTTCGGGAATCAGCGCGGCTTCGGGCATGTTCTTCCAGTATTTGCGCGGCATTTCCTTGAGCATGGCGCCCACTTTCAGGCGTGCCGGATTGAAAATGTTGGCATAATACGTGCGCCACATTTCTTCGAGCGGATCGCCCGATGGCGCATCGAGGCGAGTGGCCGGCGGCCCTTCTTCCAGCGCTTCGCCGCTCCAGTGCAGCGAGCCTGCGGGTGTGAGGATCGACCAGCGCATCGCCCCAAAGCGCCGCACGAAAAACCCGGCATTGGCGCGCAGGATGTGGTGCTCGGGCTCGAACCAGGCCACGAAACGATCGGTGCCATCGCTGTCGGCCACGCCGCGAAAACGCAGGAAAGCACGCATCTTGTGAATGTCGCGGCGCACCGGGCGTGCCAACTGGTCCAGCCGCCGCACCAGCGGATCGGCCGCGTCCTCGGCAGCGCGCGGCCTCTCCTGCAAGCGCCAGAGCAAGCGATAGGCCAGATCGAAACGCCGGGAATCGCGATGCAGCAAGGCCATGCGGATCAGCCCCAGAAAGGCCCTGCTTGCGCGCACCGCTGGCGCGAGGGGACGGGGTGCCGGGATAGGTGCAACTGCCTGCGCAAACAGATCGCCCGCGCTTGGCCCTGGCTCTTCCCACGCCACGTCGTCAGGCGCAACGCCGGCCAGGATCAAGCCTCGCGCGGCATCGCGCCAGGCCTCGGTATCGTCTGCCGCTGGAAGACAGATGCGCAGGCTCACGCGCCGAAAAGCTCCAACTGCTTGGCCTTGGGCGGCGCCAGGCTGGCGCGCAAATCCGCCCGATCCACCAGCAAGGTTGGCCGCCAATCGGCGGTGACAATGAACGGCCGCACTTTGGCCAGCGACACGGTGAGGCGGCCCACGTCTTCCAGCCGCAGCCGCCGCTGGCGCCGCGCCGAAAGCAGCGATCCCACCGCGCGCACGCCCAGCCCCGGCACGCGCAAGAGCGCCTCGCGCGGGGCGCGGTTCACGTCCACCGGGAATGCCTCGCGAAAGCGCAGTGCCCAGGCCAGCTTGGGATCGATGTCGAGCGGCAGCATGCCATCGGCACCGGCGGCCTGCTGCACTTCGTGCGGGGCATAACCATAGAAGCGCATCAGCCAGTCGGACTGGTAGAGCCGATGCTCGCGCATCAAGGGCGGACGTTGCAGCGGCAGGACGGCGCTGGCATCGGGTATCGGGCTGAACGCCGAATAATAGACGCGGCGCAGGCCGAACCGGTTGTAAAGCGTGGCCGAACGGCCAACGATGTCCGCATCGCTGGCCTGGTCTGCGCCCACGATCATCTGGGTCGATTGGCCGGCCGGGGCAAAGCGCGGCGCATGGCGGAACCGCTTGCGCGCGTCTTTCGCTTCCACGATCGCGGTGCCGATCTTGGCCATGGCGCCTTCGATGACAGGCGCAGACTTGTCGGGCGCCAGCCGCGCGAGCCCCGCCTGCGTGGGCAACTCCACGTTGATCGACACGCGATCGGCATAGAGACCCGCCTTCGCGACAAGCTCGGGATCGGCCTCCGGAATGGTCTTCAAGTGAATATACCCGCGAAACTCGTGTTCCTCGCGCAGGATGAGTGCAGCCTCGATCAACTGCTCCATCGTGTGGTTCGATGAGCGCACGATGCCCGAGGACAGGAACAGCCCCTCGATGTAATTGCGCCGATAGAAGGCGATCGTCAGATCGGCCACTTCCTGCGGGGTAAAGCGCGCGCGCCGCACGTTCGAACTCTTGCGGTTGACGCAATAGTGGCAGTCGAAAATGCAGTGGTTGGTCAGCAGGATCTTGAGCAGGGAAATGCACCGGCCATCGGGCGCATAAGCATGGCAGATGCCCATTCCCTCGGTCGAACCGAGGCCCTTGCCACCTGCACTGTTGCGTTTGGCCGTGCCCGAGGACGCGCAGCTGGCATCGTATTTGGCGGCATCAGCCAGGATGCCAAGACGTTCCATTACCGTGGGTTGCGACATTTGTTCCTTATACGTTCCATTTCCCCCGCACGCCAGCGGCATTTTGGGCAAAGGGCGGAACGCATCGCGTAGGCCGCCGGTTATAGGCGCGGAGGGGCAGACAATTTTGCGGAGTTTTCCGACGATGCCCATGATCGAAACACGCGATGGCACCCACCTTTATGTGAAAGCCTGGGGCCAAGGGCCGGCGGTCGTGCTGATCCATGGCTGGCCGCTCAATGCCGATAGCTGGGACCCGGTGATGAGCGCCCTTGCCGAAGCCGGGTATCGCGCCATCGCCTATGACCGGCGCGGGTTCGGCCGTTCGGATCAGCCGGGCCATGGCTATGATTATGATACCTTTGCCGACGATCTGGCCGATGTTCTTGCAGCGACCAATGCGCGCGACAACGCAGCGCTCGTGGGCTTCTCGATGGGCGGCGGCGAAGTGGCCCGCTATCTGTCGCGCCATGGGGCCGCAGGCATTGCCCGCGTCGCGCTGGTGTCATCGGTGGTGCCGTTCATGGCCAAGACCGAGGACAATCCCGAGGGCGTGCCAGCCGAAACGTTCGACCAGATGACCAATGGCATGCTGGAAGACCGCGCCAAGTTCATGCACCATTTCATGAAGGACTTTTACGGCATCGGCCTGCTGGCCCAGCCCGTCAGCGACGAGCAGGTCAAGCTGTCTTGGAACCATGCCATGCAGGCCGGCCTCCTGCCCACGCTGGCGGCTGCGAAGGCATTTGCCACCACCGATTTCCGTGGCGACCTTGCCAGCTTTACCGTGCCGACGCTGGTGATCCACGGAACGGCGGACAAGACCGTGCCGATCGAGGCGACCGGCCGGGCGGTGGCGCGCGCAGTGCCCCATGCCACGCTCGTGGAATATTCCGGCGCGCCTCACGGGGTTTTCGGCACGGCGACCGAGCGGCTGATCGCCGATTTGACCGACTTCCTTGCCGGCCGCAGCCCGGAAGACCGGCAAACCGCACTCGACATGGCGACAGCCCAGATGCTCGTCACCCCCAACGTTTGACCCTGCGCTCATCAAGGAGAGACAAGATGCAATATGACCAAGGCAACCCCACGGAACTCAAGGAAAAGTTCTGGAAGGCGCTGGATCATTCGCCCTTCGTGATGCTGCAACTCGATGCCGATCCGGAAAGCGCCGCGCCGATGACGGCCCAGTTGGACAAGGATGCCAATCACGCAATCTGGTTCTTCACCTCGCGTGACAACCGTTTTGCCGCCCAGGGTGCGGCGACGGCAACATTCGCATCGAAAGGCCACGACCTGTTCGCGCGCTTCTCCGGCGCACTGACCGAAGAGACCGACCGGTCCATCCTCGAAAAGCAATGGAACAACACGATCGAGGCCTGGTATCCGGGCGGCAAAAGCGATCCGAACCTGCTGTTCCTGCGCATGGATCTGGGCGAGGCCGCGATCTGGTCGGGCGAAGTGGGCGTGGTCGGCGCGGTGAAGATGGCGCTGGGCCTGCCCGTGGGCGACAGCCTCAAGGGCGGCTATGCGGAAACCAGCCTCTAAATAGAACCTGATGGTTCCATTACGCGAAGGCCGCCGCTTCCCCAGGGAAACGGCGGCCGATTTTTATGCGCCGATACAACCGGTCAGTCGATCGGGGGCACCGAGCCGGGAGGCAGATCGGCGTCGATCTCGTGCACTTCGGTGAGCCCGCGGCCGACGTGGCTGCGGCTACGGCTATAGGCGTAATAGACCACGAGGCCGAGCAACGCCCAACCGATGAACAGCTGAATCGTGGCCGCCGAAAGGCTGCCGAACAGGTAGATGCAGCCCAGAATGGAGATCGGGGCGACGATCATGACAGCCGGCGTACGGAACGGACGCTTGCGCGAGGGATCGGTACGGCGCAGCACCAGCACGGCGATCGACACGGCGGCAAAGGCGAACAGCGTGCCCGAGTTCGACACGTCGGCCAGCAGGCCGACCGGAAAGAATGCGGCGAACAGCGCGACGAAAATGCCGGTCAGCATGGTGATGACATGCGGCGTATGGAAGCGCGGGTGCACCCTGGAGAAAAATTCGGGCAGCAGGCCATCACGGCTCATCACGAAGAAGATGCGGGTCTGGCCGAACATCATCATCAGGATGACCGAGGGCAGCGCAAGGATGGCGGCAAGGCCGACAAGCCAGCCCACCAGCGGATGGCCAACCGAGCGCAGCGTCCACGCAAGGGCTTCCTTGGAGCAGACGACCGCGTTTTCCCCGATCGACTTGCACGCTTCGGACAGCGCGGGCGAACCGGGCGAGAGCACTTCATGACCCGCACCGAACACCGGCTGCGCGCCCACGGTGCCGATCACGCCGGCAGCCACCAGCATGTAGAACACGGTGCAGATCGCGAGGCTGCCGATCAGGCCGATCGGCATGTTGCGCTGGGGATTTTTCGTTTCCTCGGCCGCTGTGGAAACGGCATCGAAACCGACATAGGCAAAGAAGATCGACGCCGCCGCGCCCGAAATGCCGGTAAAGCCAAGCGGCGCGAAAGGTTGGAAATTGCCGGACTTGAGCACAGGAAGAGTTAGCGCGATGAACATGGTGAGGGCGACGATCTTGATCGCCACCAGCACTGCGTTGACCGTGGCGCTTTCCTTGGTGCCCAGGATCAGCAGGCCGGTGATCACCACCGCAATCGCCATGGCCGGCAGGTTGACCAGCCCGCCATCGAACGGCCCGCGCACCAGTTCGAGCGGTACGGTGATATGCAAGCTGTTCTGGACGAAGCCGATCATGTAGCCCGACCAGCCAACCGAAACGGCCCCGGCGGCAATCGCGTATTCCAGGATCAGCGCCCAGCCCACCATCCAGGCGACGAGTTCACCCATCACGGCGTAGCTGTAGGTATAGGCCGATCCCGAAACCGGGACCATGGCTGCCATTTCGGCGTAACACAGAGCGGCTACGGCGCAGACGAAGCCGGCGATGATGAAGCTGATCATCATGCCCGGCCCGGCCTTTTGCGCGGCCTCTGCCGTGAGCACGAAGATACCGGTGCCGATCACGGCGCCGACGCCCAGCATGGTCAGTTGGAAAGCACCGAGCGAACGGTGCAGCGATTTCTTTTCGGCTGTCGCCAAAATAGCGTCGAGTGGTTTGACGCGTCCAAACATGGAAATCTCCCGCCTCGGACCGGTGCGGCGGGAACCCCCACGCCAAAACGTTGCACCGGTAACCAGGTCATTGGGCGCAACGCTAGCGGGAAGCCCTGCCTTGTCAAAGGGCCTTTTTTCACCGCCGTCGGCGTTTGCCCCTGCCCTTGCGGGTTTTTCCCCATGCTATAGAACGCGCTGCCTTGCCTGACGGGCCCATTGCGGGATTTGCGCCATGTCCACGACGTTTCAACTCGATACTGCGACCAGTCGCGCCCACCCCACCCCTGCGCCGATGAAGCGGGTGACGGTGCCGTCGATCCGCAACCGCAAGGTAGACGGACACACGGCGCAGCCGATCGTGATGCTCACGGCCTATACCGCGCGACAGGCGCAACTGCTCGACGCGCATTGCGACCTGCTGCTGGTGGGGGATTCGCTGGGGCAGGTGATCTATGGCCTGCCATCGAGCGTGCCGGTGACGCTGGACATGATGGCCGCGCACGGCGCTGCCGTGGTGCGCGGATCGTATCACGCCGTGGTGATCGTCGACATGCCGTTCGGCAGCTATGAAGCATCGCCGCAGCAGGCCTTCGATGCGGCGGCGCGCCTGCTCAAGGACACGGGCTGCGCGGGGGTGAAACTGGAAGGCGGCGCGGCGATGGCCGAAACCGTGGCTTTCCTGACCGCGCGCGGCATTCCTGTGATGGGCCACGTGGGGCTGACGCCACAGGCGGTCAACGTGCTGGGCGGATATGGTGCGCGCGGACGCAGCGAGGCGGAAGCCGACAAGATCCTGTCAGACGCCCGCGCCCTGGCCGAAGCCGGTGCCTTTGCCATCGTGGCCGAGGGCGTGGTGGAACCGCTGGCAATCGCCATTACCCGCGCGGTGCCCTGCCCGGTGATCGGCATCGGCGGTTCGGCACAATGCGATGGGCAAGTGCTGGTGACTGACGACATGGTCGGCATGTTCGAGCGCGTGCCGCGTTTCGTGAAGCGCTATGCCGAAGTGGCAACGACCATCGAGGAAGCGGCCGCCCACTATGCCCAGGACGTGCGCGACCGCGTGTTTCCGGGCGTGGAGCAGACCTATCAACCCAAGTGAGGTGGGCGCTGGGGGCTTCGACGGGCTCAGGGCGCACGGGCTTAAAGGTTATCTCCCAATCGCCGTTCGCCCTAAGCTTGTCGAAGGCCGGGTAGCACTGCCCTGCCTATAGCACCTGATCGCGTGCCTTCAGCGCCCGCGCCATGGCCTGCGCTTCGCCCTCGCGGCCTTCCCCACTCCAAGCCACCGCAAGCAACCGCATGGCCAGCAGGCTGGCCGGGTTCTGCTGAAGATAGCGCGCAGTCATCGCGTCGGCATCGCGCGCGCGGCCGGCGGCGCGCAGGGCGGCGTCCATGCGGCGCAGGACGGGTTCGTTGAAACGGATAGCGGCGGCAGCATCGTATTGCGACAGAGCGCCGCGTGCATCGCCGGCCATCATGCGCGCATCGCCAGCCAGGAGCCAGGCTTCCGCCGCGCCGGGATTGGCGGCGCGCAGGCGATCGGCCACTTCCCTCGCCTGATCGAATAGCCGCGCTGCAAGCAGCCCACGCACATAGGGAACGGCCAGGGCCGCGTAATTCGGCGCGTCCTGATAGCGCAAGGCCAGTGCGCCCAACGGCAGATCGGCCGGGATGGCGGCAAAGGGGCGCAGCGCCCCTTGCTCGTGAGCTACCTGCAACAAACTCCGCGCCCGTTGTGGCTGCCCCAGTTTCTGCCAGGCCCGCGCCACAACGATTTGCAGGTAGGGCGGTGCAAAGGGCTGGCGGGCAACAGTGTCCCAGCGCCACGCCGTCTGGCGCACATCCCCCTCGCGCGCCAAGGCGCGGGCAAGCAATTGCTGCGCCTGGAGATTATCGGGCTGCACGCGCACCAGCCGCCCAAGCAGGCCGGCGGCCACGCTGAAATTCCCGGCGCGAAACTCCAGTATGCCGCCCAGCAGCATGGCGCCGGGTGTATCGCGCATGGTGGTGCCGGTGCGCTGCAGGATCGCGCGGGCAAGATCCGTCTGGCCGGCACGGGCGGCGAGCACGGCCTGGAAATAAAGCGCACGCGGATTGCCCGGCGCCACTTCGGCCAGCTTGCGCACCACCACCAGCATGGCGCGGGCCTGGCCCATGTCACCCAGAGTAGCGGCATATTCGGCGAGGAGATCAGGATCTTGCGGATGAATCTTGAGACCCTGCTCGAACCACGGCAGCGCGGCACGCAGGCCAAACTGTTCGCGCACCAGCATCCCGCGCAGCGCAAGGGCATGGGAATTGCGCGGATCGAGCGTTACCGCACGGGCTGCCGCTTGCACCGCCTGGACTTGCTCTCCACCGGCAAAGCGCAAGCGCGCGATGGCAACCCACAGGTCCGCATCCGTGGGAGCAAGGCGCAGGGACTGGTCGAATGCGCGGCCGGCTTCCGGCAGGCGCCCATCCGCCAGGGCCAGTTCGCCGCGCATCCGCCAGCCGAGCGCGGCCGTATCAGGCGTGAAAGCAGCCCCGCCATCGAGCAGCCCATGCGCATCGTCCCTTGCCCCGCGGGCAAGCAGCGCGGCGGCCAGATCGGCGCGCAGGGCATCGGCAGGAGCGCCCTGGCGCAGTGCCTCACGCAGAGCGACTTCAGCCGAGATGGGATCCCGCCGCGCCAGCGCCGCGCGCGCCTTGGCCCGCACGGTATCGAGCGGCGGACCATCGGCCGCCGCCTGACCCAGGGGCACCAGCGCCAGCAGCCCGGCGAGAAGCGTTGCGCGCCAGGCCCGCATGCGTTCAGCCATGCATGTCATATTGCTTGAGCAGGTCGTAAAGCGTGGGGCGGCTGATGCCAAGCAGGCGCGCCGTGCTGGAAATGTTGCCTTCGCTGCGCGCCAGGGCATGGCGGATCGCCTTCCGGTCTGCCGCTTCGCGCACGGCCTTGAGATTGAGCGGGCTGTCGTTGGCCGCATCGCCGGACGGCAGATCGAGATCGGCCGCCGCCACCAGCTTGCCATCGGCCATGATCACCGCGCGCTTCACCCGGTTTTCCAACTCGCGCACATTGCCCGGCCAGGCCCAGCCATCGATCGCGGCCAGGGCATCGGGGGCAAAGCCCTTGACGCCGGGGTTCATCTGCGCGGCAAAGCGGGTGAGGAACGCCTTGGCGAGCAAGGTGGCATCGCCGGGCCGTTCGGCCAGGCTCGGGATCTTCACCACGATCTCGGCAAGGCGATACCAAAGGTCTTCCCGAAAGCGCCCATCGGCAATCATCGCCTCAAGGTTCTGGTGCGTGGCGCAGACGATGCGGGTGTCGACCGCAATGGAGCGGCGCCCGCCGATCCGCTCGATCGTGCGTTCTTGCAGGAAGCGCAGCAGCTTGACCTGAAGCTGCAGCGGAATGTCGCCCACTTCATCGAGGAACAGGGTGCCGCCGCTGGCCTGCTCGATCTTGCCCTCGGTGGTTTTGACAGCGCCGGTGAATGCACCCTTTTCGTGGCCGAACAGCTCGCTTTCCAGCAGGTTTTCCGGAATCGCCGCGCAATTGATCGCCACGAAAGCGCCATTGGCTCGCCCCGAGGCATCGTGCAGCCCCCGCGCCAGCAGTTCCTTGCCGGTACCACTCGCGCCCAGCAGCATGACCGAGACATTGGTATTGGCAACCCGCTCGATCGTGCGGGCGACTTTCACCATTTCGGGCGCAGCGGTGATCATCTTGCCCAGCACGCGGTGGTCTTGCGGGGCGCGGGTGGCCAGGGTGCGGTTTTCCACCTCGATCCGATGCAGATGCAGCGCGCGCCGCACGATCAGGCCCAGCGCATCGATATCGACCGGCTTGGCGTAGAAGTCGTAGGCGCCTTGGGCAATCGCCCGCAGTGCGGATTCGCGCGCACCATGGCCCGATGCCACGATGACCTTGGTATCGGGCTTGATCGTCATGATCTCGTCGAGCACGGCAAAGCCTTCGCTGACGCCATCGGGATCGGGCGGCAAGCCCAGGTCGAGCGTGACCACGGCCGGTTCCTCGGCGCGGAGCAAGGTGAGCGCGGTGGCGCGATCACCGGCAATGAACACCTCGAAATCTTCATAAGCCCACTTGAGCTGCGCCTGAAGCCCCGGATCGTCTTCGACGATCAACAGCTTGGGAAGCGGTTTGGGGCGAGCGTCGGTCATTGAGCAAGGTCCTGAGTGGAAACGGCATCAGACTTGGGGTGAGACAGGGCAGCAGCAGCCGCGAGCGGCAGGCGCACGGAAAAGCGGCTGCCCAGCCCTTCCCGGCTTTCGACATCCAGCCGCCCGTTCATGGCACGCACCAGTTCGCGCGCCTCGAACGCGCCGATGCCAAAGCCGCCGGGCTTGGTGGAAACGAATGGCTTGAACAGCCCATTGCGCACGAACTCGGCGCTCATGCCGCTGCCCAGATCCGTCACCTCGATACAGCCATGCAGCCCTTCGCTGCGCACATGGATCATGACCGTGGCGTGCGGCTGGCTGGCATCGATGGCATTCTGCACCACATGCGTGAGGACCTGATCGAGCGTTTCGCGATTGGCGATCACGGTGCAGGGTTCGGCCTGGCCGACCACCAAGCGCGGCCCGGTGGTTGCCTGCGCCCAGCGCGCAGCGAGCGCCTGCGCCAGGGCGGCTGCGTCGACAGGCGCCAGTTGCTGGACATTGCCGGTGCCGTAGCGCGACAGGCGGGCGAGCAGGGCATTGAGCTTGTCTGCTGAATTGCTCAGCGTGACGAGCATGTCCTTGCGAAATTCGGGATTGTCGGCATGGCGCTGCGCATTGCGGGCGAGCAGGCCCAACTGGCTGGCCAAGTTCTTGATATCGTGCATCACGAAAGCGATGCGGCGGTTGAATTCGTCGAAGCGGCTGGCTTCGAGCAGCGCCAGCTGTCCGTTGCTTTCGGCGATGTAGCTGGCAAGCTGGTGACCGACGACGCGCAGGAGATCGAAATCCTCCCAATCGAGCTTGCGCGCCACGGCCGGGCGGCCAAGCAGGACAAGGCCGACCAGGCGATCGAAATGGAGCAAGGGCACCAGTGCCCAGATCGATTCCTCCGCGATCATCCAGGGCGGCGTCACATCGGCTTCGCCCTGGTGATCGGTGCCCGCGCGCACTTCATCGAGATCGACGATGAAGCCCACCTGTTCGAAGAAGGCTGCGCTTGCCGCGCTCATGCCTTGGGCCGGCACGTCGAGCGTGGGCCATTGCCAGCGCGCCGCCAGGACGAGTTCGCCCCCGTCTGCCGGCAAGAGCAAGGCGCCGCGCGCGCTGTCGGTGATATCCGCCACGGCCTGCACCACGCGGGCGTGGAACGGCACCGCGTCACCTGTGCTGCCCTGCCCCCGCGCGCCGCCACGGCCGATCGTGTTGGTAAAGCGCAGCCATTCGGCGCGATAGTCATAACGATGCTGGAAAAAGTGCTTGGACACCATGACGTTGAGCCAGCGGCGCAGGCGCGCCGACGGCATCAGCGCCAGGACCAGCACCGTCGTGGCGAAAACGAACCCCAACTGCGTCAGCATGGTGACGCTGCCACCGGCCCAGGCCACGGATTGCGCCACACCGACCATCACCAGCATGTAGCCGCCGATGACCAGCAGCGAAAGCGACTGGAACGCCACGGCGCGTGAAGGGGAAAAGCGCCCGGTGGACTGTTCGCGCACGGCGCCCGTGGCCAGCAGCAGAACCGCCAGCACGGCGGCGAGCGCGCGCAGGGCGACCAGTTCGCTCGGCATGCCGCGCACGAGATAGGCGATCGTATAGAAATTGAGGTCGTAACCCCAGAACAAGGCCAGCGCCGCGCATGTCCATCGCACGGCATCGCGCTGCACCGTCATGGCCCCGGCATAGAGATTGTGCACGAGAACCAGCGCCCCGGTGACAACCAACAGGCGCAGCATGACCGAAATCTGGAAGATCATCGCCACGGCCGGCGCCAGGGCGTGGAACCGCCAATCGAGCACCATCAGGACCGGCTGAAGCAGTTCTACTGCTGCTAGCACGATCAGCACGGGTCGCACCGGCGCCACCGATTCATGGCGTCCGTCACGCGCGAACAGGCAATAGACAACCAAGAGCCAAGCCAGGTTGCGCGCCACATCGGCCAGCAGCGCAAGCGGATGATAGGGCCCGAGCGCCGCCTGGAGCAGCGCCCACAGCGCGCTGACCAGCACCGCGCCGATCCCGGCGCGGCTTACGGTGCGGCCGCGCCTTTGCCGCTGGGCCTGCCACATGCCCAGCACCAGCGCACCGAAGGCCGCCAGCACGAAGCCGCACTGGCCCAGAATTGTCCATCCCATCGGGGCGAGCATGGGCTTTGCGCTCTTATCGCGCGCCTTCGTGCCACAGCACCACGCGCAGGGTCTGGAGCAGGATCAGCAGGTCTAGGAAAGGGGTGTAGTTCTTGGCGTAATAGAGATCGTATTCCAGCTTGTGGCGGGCGTCTTCGATCGAAGCACCGTAGGGATAGTTGATCTGGGCCCAGCCGGTGATGCCGGGTTTCACCATGTGGCGCTCGGCATAATAGAGCAGCTGCTCTTCCAGATCGGACACGAATTCGGGACGTTCCGGACGCGGGCCGACAAAGCTCATCTGACCTTTCAGGACCGTCCAGGTCTGCGGCAGTTCATCGATGCGCAACTTGCGGATCAGGCGGCCAATGCGCGTCACGCGCGGATCGTTCTTGGATGCCCATTGCGCCCCGCCGGCTTCGGCGTCGGTGCGCATGGAGCGCAGCTTCACGAGGTTGAACGTCTCGCCATAAAGCCCCACGCGGGTCTGGCGGAAGAAGGCCGGTCCCTTGCTGTCGAGCTTTACCAGCACGGCAAAGACCGCGATGATCGGTGCGGTCAGCGCCAGCAGCAGCACACTGGCGCAGATGTCGAACGCGCGCTTGATCGCGCCAGACAGCATTCGGCCCGAGGAAAAGCCATCTGAAAAGATCAGCCAGCTTGGGTTGACCGTATCGAGATCGACGCGGCCCGTCTCGCGCTCCACGAAGGTGGAGAAGTCGTTGACGTGGACGCCGGTGGTCTTGATGCGCAGCAGGTCCTTGAGCGGCAGGGCATTGCGCCGCTCTTCGATCGCGAGGACGACCTCGCTTACACCCAGGTTTTCGACAAAGCGGGTCAGATTGGGCAGCGCATCGCGGCTGATGGCCTCCTCCACCACCGGAGGCTGGCCACTCATTGCCACGTAGCCGACAATGACGAAGCCGGCTTCGGGTCGTTCGCCCAGCTTGCGCAGTCGATCGGCACGTCGCCCGGCGCCCAGCACCAGCACGCGCCGGCGGAACGCGGCGGTGCCCAGGAATCCGCCCAGCACGATGCGCACGCCAACCAGCAGGATCAGCGAAAAAACCATCGCATAGAACAGGTTGGAGCGCCACAGCGTGCGGCCGGGAATGAGGAAGTAGACAACCGAGAGGGCAATGATGCCAAGGCTTACCGCCACCATCAGCCGTGCCGTGGCATAGCGCATGGAGCGCAGCGCGTCAGAGCCGTAGACGCCAACCGAGACCATCGCGGTTTGGACGAGGACGGCGAAAATCAGCAAGGGCCAGAGGCGATCGCCGACAAAGCCGACATCGATGCCGATCTGGTGCGCGCGCACGATCCAGCCCAGTTCGCCCGCCAGGATCAGCAGCCAGAAATCGATGATTCCCAGCAGGAACACGGCGTTGGGGATATAGTGCTTGAACAGGCGGATCATGAGGCCAAGGGTATCCCACTGCGCCCGGATGGGCTCGTCGTTGGCAATCGAAATAGGCCCGCGCGGTAAATTGTCGGTAAATCTGACAGCTCAAGGTTAAGAATGTCGGGCCTGCTTACAACCTTTCGCCCCTACTGGTCGTACGCGTCAATCCCTGCCATGCTGCCCTCATGCGGCAGAAAGAACTGCGCCTTGCCCTTGTTTCCACCGGCGGCATCAGCCTGGCGGTCTACATGCACGGGGTCACGAAGGAGTTGTGGCACCTCTCCCGCGCCAGCCGCGCGGTGCATGCCAAGGGCGCTGTCGATGGGGAAGCGACGCCTTGCGGGATCGAAGCGGTATGGATCCGCCTGCTCCGCACCATCGAGACCCAGCGCGACCTTCGCGTGCGAGTGCTGGTCGATATCCTGTCAGGCGCCAGTGCGGGCGGCATCAACGCGGTGTTCCTGGCCCAGGCCCTGGCAACGGGCCAAAGCCTGGAACCCCTGACCCGGCTGTGGCTGGCACGCGCGGACAGTGACGTGCTGCTCGATCCCGATGCCCGGCCTTGGGGGCGCTTTGCCAAGTTCTGGGCCCAGCCGCTCGTCTGGGCGGTGCTGCGCTGGCGCGGGGCGGACCTGTCGCCGGAGATCGACAGGCAAACGCGTGCCGAAGTGCAGCGCAAGGTTTCGCGCCTGATCCGCGCGCGGTGGTTTGCGCCGCCGTTCAGCGGCATCGGCTTTTCCCGCCTGCTGGCCGAGGCGCTCGACGCCATGGCGGCCAGCGGCAACGCCGCGCCGCTGCTGCCGCCCGGCCACCCGATCGATCTGATGGTGACAGCCACCGATTTCAGCGGCCACCCCTCGCCTTTGCGGCTCAACAGCCCGCCAGTGGTGGAAGAGAACGAGCATCGGCTGGCTATCAGCTTTCACGCCGAGGCGCGCAGCCATACCGGCACGGGGCTGGCAGCCGTGCCGGAACTGGTCATGGCCGCGCGCGCCACGGCCAGCTTTCCCGGTGCCTTTCCGCCGCTGACGCTGGGGGAGATCGACCGTCTGGTCGCCGAGCGCGACGGCATCTGGACGGGCCGCTCGGCTTTCCTGCAGCGCGTGATGCCGCACCGCTGGCGGCGCGGCACGCTGGACGAGGCGGCGCTGGTGGATGGCGCCGTGCTGGTCAACCGCCCGTTCGCAGCGGCCATGGCGGCCCTGGCCAGCCGGCCTTCACGGCGCGAAGTGGACCGCCGCTTCGTCTATCTTGATCCCGCGCCCCATGCCCCGGCCCAGGGCGTTCGCCCCAGTGCTTCGGTCAGTTTTCTTTCGGCGATTTTCGGCGCGCTATCGACCATCCCGCGCGAGCAGCCGATCCGCGACAACCTGGAAGCACTGGAGAGGCAATCGCGCGAACGGCTGCGACTGCGCGCGATCGTCGATTCGCTTGAGGGGGAGATCGAGGACACCGTGGCTCGGCTGTTTGGCCATACGCTGTTCTTCGATTGGCCCAGTACGCGGCGGCTGATCGCCTGGCGCGCACGGGCGCAGCAAGCTGCTGCCGAGCAAGCCGGATTTGCCTTTCACGGCTATGCGCAAGTCAAGCTGGCCGGTATCGTCGCCGACCTGGCCGAGGTGATCACGCAGGCCCTGCCCGCAGATGACAACGTGGGCGTGGAGGATGCGCTGTGGCGCCATCTGGCGGGTCAGAATCTCGAAAACCTGAGCGCCCGTGGCGAAGGAGCGACAGCGCCGGCCATCTCGTTCTTCCGCGCGCACGATCTCTCGTTCCGCATACGCCGCCTCAAGCTGCTGGCAAGGCGATTGACCACCGATTGGGACGAGGCTGCCGACATCGCGCCGGCCGCGCGGGAAGCGGCCCGCGATGTCGTCTATCGCGCCCAGGCGCTGTATCAGGCACGGGCCAGCCTGCACGGATTGGGGCCTGGCTTTGCCGCCAGCGCCGCTGTCGTACGCGAAGACCCCGGCGCGGTGTTGGCGGCCATTGCCGCGCGGCGCGATCTGGCGCGGCTGGACGATGAAGTGGACGGGCTGTTCGTCCATGCCCTGGGCACGATGGACAAGGCGCTGCGCCGCCGCTTCCTGCACGCCTATCTCGGCTTTCCCTTTTACGATGTCGCCACGCTGCCGCTGTTCCAGGGCGACGGGCTGGGGGAATTCGATCCGGTGAAAGTCGACCGCATATCCCCGGAAGATGCCACGGCAATCCGGACCGGCGGGACCCGCGCCTGCCTCAAGGGCATCGCGTTCACCAATTTCGGTGCGTTCTTCAGCCGGGCCTGGCGCGAGAACGATTACCTGTGGGGGCGGCTCAATGGTGCAGAGCGGTTGATCGACATGGTTTGCTCCACGCTGGAGGATCCGCTCGATCCCGCTCTGGTACAGGAGTTCAAGCGCGATGCATTCCTGGCCATCCTGGATGAGGAAGAGCCGAGGTTGCGGGCGGAACGAGGGTTGGTTTCGGGTATTCGTGGCGAGGTTTTGGCGCGGTTTGCTTCAGGGTTCCACCACCCCCCGACCCCCTCCCCTGAAGAGGAGGGGGAGCTAGGTCGTTGATTTTAAAGCCCCCTCCGCTTGAGAGGAGGGGTTGGGGGCGGTGCGAAGCCTGACGCAACCTCAGTCGGTCAAATCGGTCCACGCGTCCTTGATGCGTTCGAAAAAGCCCTTGGATTGCGGGCATTCCTCACCGGTTTCAGTGGACTGGAACTCGCGCAGCAATTCGCGCTGGCGCGCGGAGAGCTTGGTGGGGGTTTCCACCTGGATTTCCACGACCAGATCACCCGAGCCGCGCCCTTGCAGCACGGGCATCCCCGCGCCGCGCTTGCGCAATTGCTTGCCCGACTGGATGCCGGCGGGAATCTCGATCGCATGGCGGCTGCCATCGAGGCCGGGAATCTCGATCTCGCCGCCCAAGGCAGCAGTCGTGAAGCTGATCGGCGCGCGGGTGAGCAATGTCGTCCCGTCACGCTCGAACACGCGGTGCCGGGCTATGTGCAGGAAGATATAAAGGTCGCCCGCCGGGGCGCCATTTGGACCGGCTTCACCTTTGCCTGCCAGGCGGATGCGGGTGCCGGTATCGACGCCGGCGGGAATGTCCACCGCCAGGGTCTGGGGCATGTCCACGCGCCCTTCGCCGCGACAATTGCGGCAGGGCTTTTCGATCACTTCGCCGCGCCCGTGGCAATTGGGGCAGGCGCGCTCGACCATGAAGAAGCCCTGCTGCGCGCGGACCTTGCCATGGCCACCGCACAAGTTGCAGCGCCGGGCCGAAGTGCCGGGGGTGGCGCCAGTGCCGCCGCAGGGATCGCAAGTCTGTGAGACTTCAACGTTGATTTCAGCCGTCTTGCCATGGAACGCCTCTTCCAGCGTCACTTCCATGTCATAGCGCAAGTCTGCGCCGCGCCGGCTCTGCTGCCGGCCACCGCCGCCGCCAAAGGCACCGCCGAAAATCGTTTCGAATATATCGCCGATGTCGCCAAATTCACCGCCGCCAAAGCCGCCGGCACCACCTCCGCCGCCGCCTTGCTGGAACGCGGCATGGCCATAGCGATCATAGGCCGCGCGCTTTTGCGGATCGGAGAGGCAGGCATAGGCCTCGTTGATCTGCTTGAACTTGGCCTCGGAATCCTGGCAGCCCGGATTCTTGTCCGGGTGGAATTTCATCGCCAGCTTGCGGAACGAAGACTTGATGACCTTGTCATCGGCCGTGCGTTCCACTTCCAGCAATTCGTAATAATCGGCTTCAACCGCCATAAGAAAACCCTCTCCCCGCGCGGGGAGAGGGCCTGGGCGAATGCCGTTGCAAGGCGTTCCTGGTCCCCTCTCCCCTTCCCTTGCCGCAATACCCGGCAAGGGAGGGGGTCATGTTGCAGATCAAGCCTTGGTGTCGTCCACTTCCGAGAACTCGGCGTCGACAACGCCATCGTCCTTGGGAGCTTCGGCGCCCGGCGAGGCTGCGCCGGCCTGTTCCTTTTCATAGATAGCCTGGCCCAGCTTCATGGCCTTGTCGGTCAGCGCCTGGGTCTTGGCATTCATGTCTTCCACATCGCCGCCTTCGATCGCGGTCTTGGCTTCTGCCAGGGCCGCCTCGATTTCGGCCTTGAGGCCTGCGTCCACCTTGTCGCCATGCTCTTCGAGCTGGCGCTCGGTGGCGTGGACCAGGCTTTCGGCATTGTTCTTGGCCTCGGCCGCCTCGCGGCGCTTCTTGTCGTCGGCCGCAAACTTTTCAGCATCGCGCACCATCTGGTCGATGTCGGCATCGGACAAGCCGCCCGAAGCCTGGATGCGGATCTGCTGTTCCTTGCCGGTGCCCTTGTCCTTGGCCGACACGTTGACGATGCCGTTGGCATCGATGTCGAACGTGACTTCGATCTGCGGCACGCCGCGCCGTGCGGGCGGAATGCCGAGGAGGTCGAACTGGCCCAGCAGCTTGTTGTCCTGCGCCATTTCGCGTTCGCCCTGGAACACGCGGATGGTCACGGCCTGCTGGTTGTCTTCCGCCGTCGAATAGACCTGGCTCTTCTTGGTCGGGATCGTGGTGTTGCGGTCGATCATCTTGGTCATGATGCCGCCCAGCGTTTCGATACCCAGCGACAGCGGGGTCACGTCGAGCAGCAGCACGTCCTTGACGTCGCCCTGGAGCACGCCGGCCTGGATGGCCGCGCCCATGGCCACGACTTCGTCAGGGTTCACACCGGTGTGCGGGTCCTTGCCGAAGAAGTCCTTCACCACATCGCGCACCTTGGGCATGCGGGTCATGCCGCCCACGAGCACCACGTCGTCGATGTCCTTGGCCGTAAGGCCGGCATCGGCGAGCGCCTTGCGGCAGGGTTCGAGCGTGCGATCGATCAGCTTGGCGACCAGGCGTTCCAGGTCCGAACGGGTGACGGTTTCCACCAGGTGCAGCGGGGTGGTGCTGCCACCTTCCATGCGCGCGGTGATGAAGGGCAGGTTGATTTCGGTGGTCTGTGCCGAAGACAGCTCAATCTTGGCCTTTTCCGCCGCTTCCTTGAGGCGCTGCAGGGCAAGCTTGTCGCCGCGCAGGTCAAGGCCTTCCTTGCTCTTGAACTTGTCGGCCAGGTATTCGACCACGGCCGTGTCGAAATCTTCGCCGCCCAGGAACGTATCGCCGTTGGTCGACTTCACTTCGAAGACGCCATCGCCGATTTCGAGGATCGAGATATCGAACGTGCCGCCGCCAAGATCGTACACGGCAATGGTCTTGCCGTCCTGCTTGTCGAGGCCATAGGCGAGCGCGGCTGCCGTCGGCTCGTTGATGATGCGCAGCACTTCAAGGCCGGCAATCTGCCCGGCGTCCTTGGTCGCCTGGCGCTGCGCGTCGTTGAAGTAAGCCGGCACGGTGATCACGGCCTGCGTCACGGTTTCACCGAGATAGCTTTCGGCGGTTTCCTTCATCTTCTGAAGGGTATAGGCCGAAATCTGCGACGGGCTGTAGTCCTGGCCACCGGCCTTGACCCAAGCATCGCCATTCTTGCCCTTGGTGATCGTGTAGGGCACCAGTTCGGTGTCCTTCTGGGTCAGCGGATCGTCGAAACGACGGCCGATCAAACGCTTGACCGCAAAGATCGTGTTGTCGGGATTGGTCACGGCCTGGCGCTTGGCCGGCTGACCAATCAGGCGTTCGCCATCCTTGGTGAAGGCCACGATCGAAGGCGTCGTGCGCGCGCCTTCCGAATTCTCGATGACCTTGGGCGTACCGCCATCCATCACAGCAACGCAGCTGTTGGTCGTGCCGAGGTCGATACCAATAACTTTAGCCATGTTTCCCCATATCCTTCGCGTGTTGACACCGCTAAACCGGGCGTCCCCCTTGTGGGCAGGCGCCACCTTGGCGGCTCGTTACGGGCGGGATATAGGTGCGCTTGCGCTTGGCACAAGCCCCGTGCGTGCTATGGCTGGGGCAGATTTTCACGCTCGACGAATTGAAGGATCGCGACCCCATGCGCACGCCCGTTCTGGCCGGATCTGTTGTTCTTGCCCTCGCCATGCGCGTTGCCGCATGCAGCAA
>Ga0207681_10000086_pt1 | contig 81919 bp, 75 predicted proteins | sample KBSS53metaG_FD_184324 | JGI IMG/M metagenome (GOLD analysis project Ga0207681, IMG submission 184324) | Switchgrass rhizosphere microbial communities from Kellogg Biological Station, Michigan, USA - KBS S5-3 metaG (SPAdes) (version 2) | ecosystem: Host-associated > Plants > Roots > Rhizosphere... | reverse complement strand
TTCGCCAGCCGACCGACATCGTCAACGGCTCGATCCAGTTCAAACCCGCCAACGAGCACTTCGACATCACCGTCGGCGGCACCAACCTGACCAACCAGCGCTACCTCGTCACCGGCCAGGCACAGATTGCCGGTGGTGCAATCTACGGCACCTACAACCGCCCGGCCGAGTGGTATGCCCGGCTCGGCGTGAAGTTCTGATCAAGCCATGAGGGAACGACGGCGCGGGGGCCGCGCCGTCGCTTCTCCGGTCATTGCCTCGGGCGGGCCCGGTGCGGATTGCAAGCTGAAGGATAAGTGATGCCCATCAACCTGAGCCAGATCAAGGCAATCGACGTCCACGTCCACGCCGAAGTCTCGTGCCACGATCCCGAGGATCCGGTGATGGGCCAGTTCTTCGATGCGGCCAGCGCCTATTTCAAAGCTCCGCGCGAACGGCCGAAGATGCCCGAGATTGTAGAAATCTACCGCGAACAGCAAATTGCCTTCTGCATGTTCACCGTCGATGCCGAATGCGGGATGGGCGCCAAACGCGTGTCGAACTACGAAATCGCCGAATTCGCAGGGCAGCATAGCGACATCTGCATCCCTTTCGCGTCGATCGACCCGCACAAGGGCAAGCTCGGCGCGCGCGAGGCGCGCGATCTGGTCGAGAATTATGGAGTGAGGGGCTTCAAGTTCCACAACATCGCCCAAAATGTCAGCCCCTCGGACCGGGTGGGTTACCCGATCTACGAGGTGATTGACCACTACAAGCTTCCGGCGATCTTCCACACCGGGCATTCGGGGATGGGCACCGGAATGCGCGGGGGCGGGGGGATACGATTGAAGTTCGGGCAGCCCATCCTGGTCGATGATGTCGCGGTCGATTTCCCCGAGATGAAGATCATCCTTGCGCACCCGAGCTGGCCGTGGGTCGATGAAAGCCTGTCGATGGCGCTGCACAAGGACAATGTGTTCATCGACCTGTCCGGCTGGAGTCCCAAATATTTTGCGCCACAGATCATCCAGTACGCCAACACCCAGCTTAAGAAGAAAATGCTGTTCGGAAGCGATTTTCCGCTGATCCATCCCCAGAAATGGCTCGATGCGGCGCGGCAGGTCGGCTTCAAGGACGAAGTCCTCCCCGGCATCATGAAAGACAATGCCGCGCGCGTCCTCGGACTCAGCTGATCAAAGCTAACTGGCGAATGGCGCTTTCTCACAAAGCGGAACGGTTAAACTTTCGAACCAAGGAAACTGCGACTGTGAATGCCGGATGCCGCATGGATTGGTCGCGCGAGGAAATCGCAAAGCTGTTCGATCTGCCGTTCGATGAACTGCTGTTCGAGGCCCAATCGGTCCATCGCGCACACCATCGCAGGGGCGAAGTCCAGCTTTGCACGCTGCTTTCGATCAAGACCGGCGGCTGTCCCGAAGATTGTGGTTATTGCAGCCAGTCGGTCAACGCCGATACCAACGTCAAGGCCGAAAAGCTGATGGACGCTGACGCTGTGCTGGCCCGCGCCATTGAGGCGAAAGCCGCCGGATCGCAGCGGTTCTGCATGGGCGCCGCCTGGCGCAATCCCAAGGACCGCGACATGCCCGCGTTGGTGCGAATGATCGAGGGGGTCCGCGCGCTTGGCATGGAAAGCTGCATGACCCTTGGCATGTTGAGCGAGCGCCAAGCCCTGGCCCTCAAAGCGGCGGGGCTCGACTATTACAACCACAACATCGACACGAGCCCCGAGAACTATGCCAGCGTCATCACCACCCGAACCTTTCAGGACCGGCTCGACACGCTGGAGCATGTTCGCAATGCCGGGATCAATGTGTGCTGCGGCGGTATCGTCGGGATGGGCGAGACCCGCGCCGACCGCGTCGGCTTCATTCATGCCCTCGCCACCATGCCCCGCCACCCGGAAAGCGTGCCGGTCAATGCGCTGATTCCGATTCCGGGAACAGCCCTCGGCGATATGTTGGCTGGCACGCCGCTTTCCCGGATCGACGAAATCGAGTTCGTCCGCACCGTCGCGGTGGCGCGGGTCACCATGCCACGAAGCATGGTGCGCCTCTCGGCAGGCCGCGAGTCGATGTCCGATGCGGGCCAGGCGCTGGCCTTCATGGCTGGGGCGAACTCGATCTTCACCGGCGACCGGCTTCTGACCACCCCCAATGCGGGTGACAATCGCGATTCCGCGCTGTTCGCCCGGCTGGGCCTGGTTCCACTGGAAAGGGATGAATGCGGTCTTTCTTCCGGCGTATTAACGCCATGCAGCGAGTGATGAGGAAGTCGCCATGAAAGCCGTTATACTCCAGCCCCCGGCTGGGCTCGAGCAACTTGCACTCAGAGATCTGCCCGACCCCGGGCTACCGGGTCCGGGCGAAGTGCGCGTCCGTATTCATGCCAGTTCGCTCAATTACCATGATCTTGCTGTCGTGATGGGCATGCTGCCCACCCTGCCGGGGCGCATCCCTCTGTCCGACGGCGCCGGTGTGGTGGAGGCGGTCGGTGCGGGTGTCGAGCGCTTCAGCGTCGGCGATCATGTCGTCTCGACTTTTTTCCCGATGTGGCACGCAGGCGATCCCATGACGGACGATTTCTCGACCACGCCTGGGGACGGGATCGACGGTTATGCGAGCGAAGTCGTGGTGGCGGCGGAAACCGCGTTCACACATGCGCCGATAGGCTATAGCCATGCCGAATCCGCGACGCTGACCACCGCCGGCGTCACCGCGTGGCGCGCCCTGGTCGTCAATGGTGCCTTGAAGGCGGGCGACACCGTGCTCGTACTGGGCACCGGAGGCGTGTCGATATTTGCGCTGCAGATCGCCAAGGCGCTGGGGGCGACCGTCATCGTTACATCATCGTCGGACGCCAAGCTTGAACGCGCGACGTTGCTGGGCGCGGACCACATAGTCAATTACCGTCAAACCCCGGAATGGGGCGCGCGGGTCAGAGAATTGACCGGTGGGCGCGGGGTCGACCATGTCGTTGAAGTGGGCGGCGCAGGTACGCTGGCTCAGTCAATCGCGGCGGTGCGTACCGCCGGGCACATTGCACTGATCGGCGTGCTCGACGGCTTTGCAGGAATTGTGCCGACGGCGGCGTTGATCGGGCGGCAGATCAGGCTCCAGGGTTTGGTCGTCGGGCATCGTGGCCACCAGACCGAACTTGTCCAATGGCTGGAAACGAACAGCATCCGCCCCGTGATAGACCGAAGATTCGGCCTCGAGGCCATCGCGGATGCATTCCGGCTGCAGGCTGGGTCCGGCCATTTCGGCAAGATTGCGCTGGAATTCTGACGGCTGCGAGACAATGGCATCAAGTTCCAAGCTGCTCTGCCAAATTCATGAGCTTTTTCGAGGCGCGGCGTTCGAGTTCGGCATCAAAGCGGGCGGTTGGTATGGCAACAGCTATGGCGCTGAGTTCAGGTCGCCCAATCGAGCAAGCGAGACCTACCACACCAAGCTGATCTTCATCTCTTGCGATGGCGTATCCTCTTCGACGGGTGCGCGCAATATCGGCTCGAATCTCGCTTTCCTCTGTCAAAGTAGAGGCGGTGAATTGCGATCTTGTTGTTTCGGCAAAATACTGCGTCAGCGCCCCTTCTGGCAAGGCCGCGAGAATAGCTTTGCCCGATGCCATGCTGTGCAACGGCTTGCGCTGGCCGACGTCGATTGCATAGCGAAGCGCTTGTTCACTTGGTTCAGTAATCTTGGCTACCACGTCCCAACCGTCGAGTACCATCAGAGAACATGTTTCATTAAGTTCAAATCGCAGGGAGCGGATCAGGATTTTTGCCATTGCAAGGAACGAGGGCGCCCGGGTGGGACCCGCGAGGCGCGCCAAACCGGGGCCAGGGACATATTGCCGGCCTTCGCGCGATAGGTAATCACGTTCAACAAGCGTCGAAAGCAGGTAGGAAAGGCTGCTTGCGGGAATCGCCAAAGCATCTGCTATGTCCTGCGCGACAATCCTTTCGCGCGACGATACGACAAATTCAATGATGTCGAGCGTACGCATCGCCGACTTGACGGTGGTGGAGGACGAGGTGGCCGCCATCGCGATCAGAACGCCAGCGAACCGTGCCGCTCGGCGAAGCGCCAGCCGTCGGGGGTGAGGACGAAACGGTCATGGAATGAGCCGGCCAGCGGCGGACCATCGGCGGTGAACAGCACCATCGCGCTCTCCCCGCGGGCATCGGTCGAGGACAATATTTCGACGACCACGTTCGAACAGAGGTGCCGGGTCTTGCGCGGGGGTCGGCCATGGAATGCCGCGAGGATTGCGGCGCGGCCCACGATCGGCGCGTCAGGGGCGGTGGGGCGGGTCATGATCCCGTCCTTCGTGTAGAGCGCGGCCACCTCCTCCCACCGTGCGGCGTCATTGAGGTTGGCGTACAGGGCGACCAGCCGGGCGCAGTCCCACTCGATGGCGCGGCGTTCGTCGGGCGTCACAGCAGGGCGCCCGCGATGTCGGCGCCCGCGCGCAGGTTGCGTAGCTTCTTCCAGGTCACCTCCGGATCGATCTTTCCATATCCAGCGAACGTGCCGAAGCCGCAGTCGGTGCTGGCGATGACGCGCTCGGGTCCGACGAATCCTGCGAAGCGCTCGATGCGTTGGGCAATCAGTTCTGGATGTTCGACGTAGTTCGAGCAGGTGTCGATCAAGCCCGGTGCCAGCACCTTCCAGTCTGGTAGCTTCGCTTCCTTCCACACTTTCCATTCGTGTTCGTGGCGCGGGTTCGCCGCCTCGAACAGCACCGTGGCCGGGCGCGCGCCAATGACGATGTCGATCACCTTTTCAAGCGGGATATCATGGTCGTGCGGGCCTTCATAGTTGCCCCAGCACACGTGCATCCGCATTCGCTCGGGCGGAATGTTGGCGGTGGCTGCATTAAGCGCCTCGACATTGGCGGCCGCGACCTTGAGGAACTCCGCCTCGGACAGATCTTGATAGCCGGTGTGACGGCTCATCGCCAGGTCGGGGCAATCGAGCTGGAGGAAGAAACCCTCGCGCACGATAGTCTCATACTCCTCGCGCATCGCGTCGGCGAGGTCGGCGAGATATGCCTCGTGGCTGGGGTAGTGCTTGTTCACCTGGAATGCGGTGATGAGCCCGGGGGAGGCGGCGTTCATGAAAGCTTGGGTGGTCGGCTTGGCGCGGTTCGCCAGCGCCGCTTTGAACCGGCGAATATCCTCCCATAACGGCTCGAGCGTGACGAGGCGGACCTTGTCGACGCAGCTCGCGCGCACGAAGTCCTGACTGCCCATGATCGCGGAGAGCTTCTTTGACAGGTTCGGATGTTCAGCCAGATCTGCCGCAGGCTTGCGGTCGACATGTCCGCCAAAGCCGGACAATCGTTCGATCATGTAGGTCGAATAGCCGATTTTCCCGATCTCTCCGTCCGAGACGACATCGACCCCGCTTTCCACTTGCTTCATGACCGCCCGGTCGACTGCCGCCGACACCTTGGCGTCGAATTCCTCCGCGTCGTAAGCCTCGCCCGCATCACGCGCCCGCAGCAGCGGGGTTAGATCCTCGCCTCGCGGCATGGAACCCACATGAGTTGTATGGATATAGGGCATATTATTTAATTCCGTTTGCTCGCTTACCACTCAAGCTTTCGACAAGACTATTTCGACTCCCGCCTGCCCGCGCGTCAAGGCAAATGGCTTGTCGATTTGAACACGCGCGCAGGTTACGCCCTTCATATCCAGGCAATGCTTTGCCAGCTGCTGGCCGAACGTCTCAATAAGCGGTATGTGAGTAAGCGCCAAATTTTCCGCAGCCTTGGCCACCCGGCGATAGTCGACTGTTTGGTCAATTCCGTTGATCTCGTCTGCGTTCAGTTCCAGGTCAACGGAAATGACGAGTGGTTGTCGACGACCGACCTCGTCAGGATTGATGCCGATATCCGCGAGGAGAGGCAGTTCGCGAACTCTAACGACGTTTTTTATTCGAAACGGCTTGTTATTGCGCATGGTGGTGCATCCGTGCTGCCTGGACCGTGTTGGCAAGCAGGCAGGCGATGGTCATCGGACCCACGCCGCCCGGCACGGGCGTGACCGCATGCGCGTGTTCAAGTTCATGTGTTGCACAGTCGCCCACCAGACGCGTGGTCCCGTCGGGGTCAGTCACCCGAGTGATACCAACATCGACGACAATTGCTCCGGGTTTCACCCAATATCCTCGAACGAGGTGGGGGGCACCGGCTGCAGCAATGAGCACGTCCGCTTTTCTGGCTATGTCGTGCAGATCGATGGTTTCGATGTGGGTAACCGTGACGGTTGCTTCGCGCTCAAGCAGCAACATGGAGACCGGCTTCCCGACGATGTTCGACTTGCCGATTACGACCACGTTCAAACCGCGATAATCGCTTATGAGGCTGTCGAGCAGCGTCATTATTCCGAGTGGTGTGCACGGGATCAGACCCCCCGTGCCTGTCGATAGTCGACCAACGTTGACGGGATGGAACCCATCGACATCTTTCGTCGGCGAAATGCGGTCCAATACGGATGTCGCATCGATACCTTTGGGCAAGGGCAGCTGTGTGAGGATTCCATCGACCCGGGGGTCGTGGTTCAACTGATCGATCAACGTACAAAGTTCCTCCTGCGACGACTCGGCAGGAAGGCGGAATTCGATCGACTCAATTCCCACCTGGCGGCATCGCCGGATCTTGCGTGAAACATAGACTTCGCTGGCCGGGTCGTTCCCGACCAAAACGACCGCGAGGCCAGGGGGACGTCCGATCTCGGCAGTAAGATCCTTCACATCAGCCGTAACCTTGTCGGCGATCTGGTCAGCCAAGGCTTTGCCGTCCACAAGCTGTGCCATAACCGCTACGCCTTGAACACCACGGTGCGCGAGCCGTTCACGAAAACGCGCCCCTGGAGGTGATGGTGAACAGCCGTAGCCAGGACGCGTCTTTCGATGTCGCGGCCCTTGCGCACCAGATCTTCAGGAGTGTCGGAGTGGCTGATCGCCTCCACATCCTGGTGGATGATCGGGCCCTCATCGAGATCCGCCGTGACATAGTGTGCTGTCGCGCCAATCATCTTGACGCCACGGTCGTGCGCCTGATGATAGGGTTTGGCGCCCTTGAAGCCGGGCAGGAAGGAGTGGTGGATGTTGATGCAGCGACCCGAGAGGAAGGCTGCCAGATCATCCGACAGGATTTGCATATACCGCGCAAGAACGACCAGGTCTGCCCCGGTTTCGTCGACGATTGCTTTGATCTGGGCCTCCTGCTCAAGCTTTGTGTCTTTCGTCACCGGCAGGTAGTGGAACGGAAGGTCGCCGATCATCGTCGTGTGAAGAACGTTCAACGGATGGTTTGATACGACACCGACGACGTCCATGTCGATTTCACCAATGCGGCGCCGATAGAGTAGATCGCCCAGGCAGTGATCGAACTTGCTGACGAGGAGCAGAACTTTCTGAGCGTGGCTCTTGCGGCGCACCTTCCATTGCATTGCATTGCCAGAGGCAACCCTCTCGAAGGCCGCGCTGAACTGTGCGAGCTCATGCTGTTCGGCCAGTTCGAACTCGATGCGCATGAAAAAGAGGTTGGTCAGTCGGTCGTTGAACTGCTGGGCATCGACGATATTTCCGCCCGCGCCCTTCAGGCAGGTTGCGACATCCGCGACCAGGCCAGGTCGGTCCTCACATTGGAGGGTTAGGACGCATTGCTGAGGCATCATTAATCTCCCGATTTTCTAGTCTTCAGTGGCGGGCGTCATACTCGCGGATCCACTCGACCGTCGTTTCGAGGCCGCCGAAGGGGTAGAAGTGCAGGCGCACCGGCCCATGCTCGGCGCCAAGCCCCTGGGCCAAGGCATCTACAAGTTTGTCCGGTCCGGCGGTCCCGATCAGTTTCGTGATCGAAATGCCGTACCTGGCGAGCACCGATGCCGAAGCACCGACACCACATCGCGCTGCAAAGCGCATCAGGGTCTTGATTCCGGCTGGCCCGGGAACGCCGATCCGGACAGGGGCATCGATCCCGCGAGCACGCAACTGCTTGAGCCACTCAAGGAAGGGACGGGAATCGAAACCGAATTGCGTGACGATGAGCGGCGCCATCCCCCGGCTCTCGATGTCTGCGCATTTTGCTTCGAGCACCAGGAAGCATTGCTCGACGGACATGTTCGGATGGCCCTCGGGGTGGCCCCCAACGCCGATGGCTTTGATTCCCGCGCGCTCGAACGCTCCCGTCGAAATGAGTGCCGAGCTTTCCTCAAAAGGACCTTCAGCCTGAGATGGGTCACCGGCAATGACGAAGCACCGGCGGACGCCAGCGTCGCCGACCACGGCGTTCAAGTAAGTCTCGAATTCATCGAAGGAGGCGATTCGCCGTGCCGAGAAATGGGGCATCGGCTCGAAGCCGAGCTCCCTCACTGCCTTTGTCGCAGCGATTCGGGCAGCCGGCTCTTCGCCAGGGAGAAAGGTGACCGCGACAGGCGTGTCACGCGGAAGCGATGAGGCGGCAAGCCTCAGCGAATCGACGTCCTTTGCCGTGATTTCGAGTGAGAACCCGTCGGTGATCCGATCTGGCCTGATGCTCCAGTTCGGGTGGATGATCGGCTTTGCCATTCCAGCACTCCCATGGGCCGTTGCCCGGTCTTGATGGCCAGTTGTTGGCCCATGCGAATTTCCATCTATACGTTCCTCAGAAATTCGGATAGATGAAAATTCATGAATATGAAGTTTTTTCGGGAACGGCCGGGGGAACCGCTCGTTGTGCTGCCAGGGTTGATGTGCGATTCCCGCATGTTCCCTGGCTTGGCCGCGAACATACACAAGGTCGTTTTCCCGGACCGATTCTATCCCAACACGACCACTATCGAAGCCATGGCGGAACTGGCGTTGAGCGGGCTGCCCCGGCGGTTCGCGCTGCTGGGGCATTCGATGGGGGCCCGGGTCGCACTCGAAATCTGGCGCCGATCACCAGAGCGAATATCCCGTCTGGCGCTGGTCGATACCGGCACCCATGACGTGCGAGCCGGCGAACGTGAGGCAAGATACGCCCTTCGTGATGCAGGCCGCGCTTTCGGGATCGATAGACTGGTCGATTCTTGGCTGCCGCCAATGGTGGCCCCTCAAAACCGCGGCGATGAGGCTCTCATGCATCACCTCCGCGCAATGGTACGGGAAGCCGGACAAGCCACCTTCGAAAGGCAGATCGAAGCGTTGCTCACGCGCCCTCCTGTTAGTGACGTTCTGCAGACAATTACCTGCCCGACATTCGTCGTGGTCGGAGAATGCGATGAATGGAGCCCGGTCGCACAACATGTTGCGATGACCGCTGAAATACAAAATTCCGAACTGCGGATCATTCCTTCGGCGGGCCATATGGCACCGGCCGAGCGTCCGGAAGAATTTCTGAAGATTGTACAAGAGTGGCTGGCTTGGCAGCCGCTATCCCCCGATGAATCAATTCGTTCGATTGCATAACCCAGAGGAGCCTGACGTGACCCTAACCCTCGATGACGTTCTCGGCCAACAGTCGGATTTGGTGGAATTTGTCCGCAATCAGCAAGTTGGTCCCAATGTGTACCCCGGTGTTCCGGCTGAGTATTCGAACTGGCGCTCTGAACAGTGGGCGTGGGCGCATACCGCGGTATTGTACAACCAGTCGTACCACATGGTAGATTTGGAGGTCCGCGGGCCGGACGCCTTCGCCATGCTTGAGCATCTTGCGATCAACAGCTTCAAAGGTTTCGTGCCCGATAAGGCCAAGCAATTCGTCCCGGTCACGCCGTATGGCTACGTCATCGGGGACGTGATACTGTTCTACCTTGAGGAGAACCGGTTCAACCTGGTCGGTCGCGCGCCGGCCATCGAATGGGTGGAATTCCACGCCGCCTCGGGCAAGTGGAACGTCAAGGTCGAGCGCGACGAGCGCTGGGCAATGCGCACCGACGGAAAGCGTAAGAACTACCGGTTCCAGATCCAGGGACCGAACGCCATGAAGATCATCGAGGTCGCGACGGGCACGACGCCGCCGGACCTGAAATTCTTCAACATCACTCATCTTACGATCGCCGGCAGGACCGTCCACGCCCTGCGCCATGGCATGGCCGGCCAACCGGGATGGGAACTGTACGGTCCCTGGGAGGACTATGGTGCCGTTCACGGCGCCCTTGTCGAGGCCGGCAAGGGATACGGCATGGCGCTGGTGGGCGGTCGTACCTATTCCTCGAATACGCTCGAATCCGGCTGGATCCCTTCGCCGTTCCCGGCGATCTACACCGGCGAGGAGTTGAAAGCCTATCGCGAATGGCTGTCCGCCAACGCATATGAGGGAAAGTGCTCCGTTGGCGGCAGCTATGTGCCAGGCTCGATCGAGGGCTACTACACGACGCCCTGGGATCTGGGATATGGGCCGTTCATCAAGTTCGACCATGATTTCATCGGCCGCGCCGCGCTGGAGAAGTTGGCAGCGGAGCCACACCGCACCAAGGTGACGCTGGCGCTCGACAACGAAGACGTGATGCGTGTGCAAAGCTCCGCTCTGTCCAAGGGCGATCGCGCGAAGTTCATGGAGTACCCCAGTTCGGTCTACGCCATGCACCCGTTCGATCAGGTGCTGAGCGACGGCCAGATGGTCGGCCTGTCGACCTGGATCGGCTATTCCGCAAACGAGGGCAAGTTCTTGACGCTTGCGATGATGGACCAAGGATTTGCGGAGCCTGGCACGGAAGTATCATTGCTCTGGGGTGAACCGAATGGCGGTACATCCAAGCCCACCGTGGAGCCGCACGTACAAACCGAGATCAAGGCAGTTGTCTCCCCGGTGCCTTACTCGGAGGTCGCCCGAGATAACTATGCCGACGGCTGGCGAACCAAGAAGTAGTGTTACCTCAAATGCCTGGGGCGCCGCTCGCGAGGGACGTTGCCCCAGGCCCACCCCAAGACGTGCGACAATGTCGAGGCACGGCGTCCTACACTCAGATCGGAGTGGACCGTATGAACACGCCAGCGGGCAAGAACATTCACGAGTATATTGCGCAGTTTGACGATATTCCGGGGACTCGCGTGTATACCGCGGCGCGGGCGCGTGCTGGGTATCACCTCAATCAATGTGCGATGAGCTTGATGAAGCCAGAAAATCGCGAGCGCTTCAAGGCCGACGAGCGAGCTTACCTCTTGGAATGGCCAATGTCTCCGGAGCAGAGGGAGGCACTGCTGGCGCGCGACTACAACCGAATGCTCGAATTAGGCGGTAACATATACTTCTTGGCGAAACTCATCTCCACTGATGGGTTGAGCGTTGCTCAAGGCGTCTCCACGATGACCGACATGTCGTTCCCCGAGTATCAGGCCATGATGGCCGCAGGTGGGCGCTCTCCCGAAGGACAGCGTTCAATCAAGGGAGGCTATTGATATGGCCCGCATCAGCGCAGGCGTCGGCTCAAGCCATGTTCCCTTGCTTGGCGTCGCGGTTGACCAGAGTAAGACCCGTGACGACTATTTCGGCCCTATTTTCCAGGGCTTTGAGTGGACCAAAGAATGGGAAAAGATCGAGAAGCCTGACGTTGTCATCCTGGTGTACAATGATCACGCATCGGCCTTCGACGCCAACATCATCCCGACATTCGCCATCGGCTGCGGCGAGCACTATAAGAGCGCTGACGAAGGTTGGGGCCCGCGCCCTGTGCCCGACGTGGAAGGCCATGCCGACCTTGCCTGGCACATCGCGCAGAGCCTCATCCTCGAAGACTTCGACATGACGATCATCAACGAGATGGACGTGGATCACGGTCTGACCGTGCCGCTGTCGATGATGTTCGGCCAGCCAGCAAAGTGGCCGGTGAAGGTGGTGCCGCTGGCCGTCAACGTGGTGACCTATCCGGTGCCGTCCGGCAACCGCTGCTGGGCGCTGGGCGAGGCGATTGCCAGAGCCGTGGAAAGCTTTCCGGAAGACTTGAATGTGCAGATCTGGGGCACCGGCGGCATGAGCCACCAGTTGCAAGGTCAGCGGGCGGGGCTCCTTAATCGCCGGTGGGACAACATGTTCCTCGACTTGCTGGAAAAGGACAATGATGACGCTCGTCACATCGAGCATATCGAATACCTGCGCGAAACCGGTAGCGAGGGGATTGAGATGATCATGTGGCTGGTAATGCGCGGCGCTCTCGGTCGCAAGGTTAAGCGCCTTCATCGACACTATCATATCCCGTGCAGCAATACAGCGATCGGGCACCTCGTACTTGTTCCTGATTGATCGATATATTATTGCAATGGATCAATCCGGTCTTGTTATACCTAAATACTCATTTCGCCTGGAGCGCCGACCAGCACGACATGCTTGCGGTCGACCGGCGTTTCGAAGCGAACATAGCTCTCGCCATCGGGAAAGCGCCGGCTTTCGATCAGTCCGAGGGTGCGGCGCTCGCCGCCGTTGGTGAGGTGGAGTCGGCGCCCGGAGCGACGGCTTCGCTGTGCAATTGGGTCATCGGCCCCGATTATGAGGCCGCTTCGCCCGGCCCTATTGGGAAAGCTACCTAGCTGCTCGTGCGCCAAGGTCCGCCGGGAGGTTCGTACATATCCCTATATCGGCTTGCCGCTGAAGCGGGGAAAACCGAGCTGAGGGTCCCGGGACAGGGACCCCCATGCGGGGTTCCACCAGATGCTTCAGCTTGCCACCTCACGGCCCAGTGCCGCACTCGATCAAGGACGCTGCACCGACTGCAGCGTGCGCGCTTCGGCCATCTGCGGCTCGCTCGACGCCATCGGGCTCGAGGAACTGGGACGGATGGGCCGCAAAGTTCACCTACGCCCCGGCCAGACCCTGCTCTGGGAAGGCGACGAATCGGTGCTGGTCGGCAATGTGCTCGAAGGTATGCTCAAACTGTCGACGGTGACCGGCGATGGTCGCGAACAGATCGTCGGCATCGTGTTCCCGTCGGACTTTATCGGCCGGCCGTTCGGTAAGGACAGCCATCACAGCGTCACCGCACTGACCGAGGCACGGGTGTGCGTCTTCCGGCGCGGCGCCTTCGATGGCTTCGCGAGCAGCCATACGGGGATCGAGGCGGCGCTGCTTCGGCGCACGCTCGACGAGCTCGACCGCGCGCGCCGCTGGATGTTGCTGCTCGGCCGGATGTCGGCGACCGAACGGGTGGCAAGCCTGCTGCTCGAGATGGTCGACCGGCTTGGCAGCGCCTCAGGGACGCCGCTCTCGCTGCCGCTCAGCCGGCAGCAGATGGCCGACCTGCTCGGCCTCGCGATCGAGACGGTCAGCCGGACCATGACGCGCTTCGAACGGGAGGGGCTGATCGCTCTCCCCGGCGGACGCCGGGTGGTGCTCCGCGATCGGGCCGACCTCGAGCGGATCGCGACCGGCTGAAGATTTGACCTGGCGCAAAGCATCGCGTGGCCGTGCCGCGCATGGCGACCCCCGTTGATCAGGTGAGAATGGCCATGGACACAGTATTGATGAAGTCGGGCGCGTGGTTGATCGCCCTGCTGCTGGCGGTCGGCGCCGCCGCCTATGCCGTCGATGGCGGCTTCGCGGCGCAGATGTGGATCGTCGCCATAGCCGCGCTAGTGGGCCTGGCCGCCACCCTCGGGCGTACCGACTATGAGGCGGCGCTCGGCGTCACCACTCGCCCGACGCCGACAGGCTATTATGACAACGTCATTCGTCTGGGTGTGATCGCGACGGTCTTCTGGGGTTTGGCAGGACTCCTCGTTGGTTTCTACATCGCCCTCCAGCTCGCCTTCCCGCAGCTTAATCTCGGGCTCGAATATACGAGCTTCGGCCGGCTGCGCCCGCTCCATACGTCAGCGGTGATCTTCGCATTCGGCGGTAATGCGCTGATCGCGTCGAGCTTCTATATCGTCCAGCGCACCTGCCGGGCGCGGCTCGCCTTCCCGAAGCTCGCCGACTTCGTGTTCTGGGGCTACCAGCTGTTCATCGTCCTGGCGGCGACCGGCTATCTGCTCGGAATCACCGAAGGCCGCGAATATGCCGAGCCGGAATGGTATGTCGACATCTGGCTGACGATCATTTGGGTCAGCTATCTCGCCGTGTTTGTCGGCACGATCGTCAAGCGCAACGAACCCCATATCTACGTCGCCAATTGGTTCTACCTGTCGTTCATCGTGACGATCGCGATGCTCCACCTCGTCAACAATCTGACGATCCCGGTGAGCCTCGTCGGCTCGAAAAGCTACTCGGCCTTCGCCGGCGTCCAGGATGCGCTGACCCAATGGTGGTACGGCCATAACGCCGTCGGCTTCTTCCTGACCGCGGGCTTTCTCGGCATGATGTATTATTTCGTGCCCAAGCAGGCCGAGCGGCCGATCTACAGCTATCGCCTGTCGATCGTCCATTTCTGGTCGCTGATCTTCCTCTACATCTGGGCCGGCCCTCACCACCTCCATTATACCGCGCTGCCCGACTGGGCGCAGACGCTCGGCATGGTGTTCTCGGTGATGCTGTGGATGCCGAGCTGGGGCGGTATGATCAACGGCTTGATGACCCTCAACGGCGCCTGGGACAAGGTCCGCACCGACCCGATCATCCGTATGATGGTGCTGGCGCTCGCCTTCTACGGGATGAGCACCTTCGAAGGCCCGATGATGTCGGTGAAGGCGGTCAACTCGCTATCGCACTACACCGACTGGACGATCGGCCATGTCCATTCGGGCGCGCTCGGCTGGAACGGCATGATCACCTTCGCGACGATCTATTTCCTAGCCCCGCGCCTATGGGGCCGCGAGCGGCTCTATTCGCTGCGGATGGTCAACTGGCACTTTTGGACCGCGACGCTCGGCATCGTCCTCTACGTTTCGTCGATGTGGGTGGCCGGGATCATGCAGGGACTGATGTGGCGCGAATACGGCCAGAACGGCTATCTGGTCTACGCCTTCGTCGACGTCGTCGCGGCGATGAAGCCCTATTATCTGATCCGGGCGGCGGGCGGCCTCCTCTATCTGAGCGGCTCGGTGATCATGGCGTGGAACGTCTACCAGACGATCCGCGGACGGGTGCGCGAGGAAGCGCCGCTGACCGACACCTCCCATAATCCGGCGCTGGACCATCCCCTCCAGCCCCAGGCTGCTTGAAGGACGCGCCCGATGGCCACCAAATTCCTCGATCATGGCAAGATCGAGCGTAATGTCACGCTGCTGCTCGTGCTTTCGCTCATCACCGTCGCGATCGGCGGCATCGTCGAGATCGCGCCGCTGTTCTGGATCGATTCGACGGTCGAGAAGGTGCAGGGGATGCGACCCTACACCCCGCTCGAGCTTGCCGGCCGCAACATCTACATCCGCGAAGGCTGCTACAACTGTCATAGCCAGATGATCCGGCCGTTCCGCGACGAGGTGGAACGCTATGGCCATTACAGCCTCGCCGCCGAAAGCATGTACGACCACCCCTTCCAATGGGGATCGAAGCGCACTGGCCCGGACCTCGCCCGGGTGGGGGGGCGCTATTCGGACGAATGGCACGTCCAGCATATGGTCGATCCGCGCGCGGTGGTGCCGGGCTCGATCATGCCGTCCTACGCCTTCCTCAAGGAGCGCGACCTCGACGTCCGCCATCTCGACAAGCACCTCCAGGCACTCAAATGGGCGGGGGTGCCCTATGGCGACGCCGAGATCAGTGCGGCGATCGCCGATGCGCTCGCACAGGCCGACCCGGATGCCGACGCTTCGGATCTGAAGAAGCGCTACCCCAAGGCCCAGGCGCGGGATTTCGATGGCGATCCGAAGCGGGTGACCGAGATGGATGCGCTCGTCGCCTATCTGCAGATGCTAGGCACATTGGTCGACACCAAGGCCGCCGAACCGGTGGAGACGGCGCGATGAGCTACAACCTCCTGCGTCATGCCGCCGACACCTGGGGCATGCTTTTCCTCGGGCTGGTCTTCCTCCTGGCGCTCTGGTTCGCGCTGCGCCCGTCGGCCCGCCAGCGCCATGACGACGCCGCTCAAATCCCGTTCCGTGACGAGAGTCCCCGCGATGACTGACCGCAAGATCGACGAAGCCACCGGCGTGCCCACGATGGGCCATGAATGGGACGGCATCGAGGAGCTCGACAATCCGATGCCGCGCTGGTGGCTGTGGACCTTCTACGCGACGATCGTCTTCGCCATCGGATATTGTATCGCCTATCCGGCGATCCCCTTGCTCGAACGGGCGACGACAGGCACGCTCGGTTGGACGAGCCATCGCCAACTGGCGGAGGAAACGGCCAGGGGGCAGGCCGCCCGCGCCTCGACCCTGGCGGCGCTCGCCAAGGTCGATATCGCGACCCTCGATCCCAGCTCGCCACTGATGCAGGCGGCGGTCGAAGGCGGTCGCGCGGCGTTCAAGATCAACTGCGCCGCCTGCCATGGCGCGGGAGCCGCGGGCACCAGAGGCTATCCCAACCTCAACGATGACGACTGGTTGTGGGGCGGAAGCCGGGCCGAGATCCATCAGACGCTCATGCACGGCATCCGGCAGCCGGGCGATGAGGCGACCCGCATGTCGCAAATGCCGGCCTTCGGCCGCGACGGCATTCTCAAGCCGCAAGAAATCCAGGACGTGGTGTCCTTCGTCCGGACCGCATCGCATCAGGAGAAGCCGGGCGCTTCGTCCGGACGCGGCGCGGCGCTCTACGCGGCCAATTGCGCAATCTGCCACGGCGCCGATGCCAAGGGTGGACGTGCGTTCGGCGCGCCCAATCTCACCGACGCGATCTGGCTTTATGGCGGCGACCGCGAGGCCCTGACGGCGACGGTGACCAACGCGCGCTATGGGGTGATGCCCGCTTGGGACAAGACGCTCGATCCGGCGACGCTCAACATGCTCACCGCCTATGTCCACTCGCTGGGCGGCGGCGAATGAACATGCCGCCCTCCGGCCTGCCGGCACGGTCGCGCAAGCTCTATGCCCGCCGGCCGGACATCTTCCCGCGCGCGATCGACGGCTTCTACCGTCGCCTCAAATGGATCGTCATGGCGGTCACCCTGGCGATCTATTATGTGACGCCGTGGCTGCGGTGGGATCGCGGCCCCTACGCTCCCGATCAGGCGGTGTTGGTCGATCTGGCGCATCGCCGCTTCTACTTCTTCTCGATCGAGATCTGGCCGCACGAATTCTATTATGTCGCCGGGCTGCTCGTCATGGCGGGAATCGGGCTTTTCATCGTCACGACGACGGTCGGGCGGGCCTGGTGCGGCTATGCCTGCCCGCAGACCGTATGGACCGACCTCTTCCTCCATATCGAGCGCGCGATCGACGGCGACCGCAATGCCCAGCTGCGCCTTAAGAAGGGGCCCTGGACGGTGGGCAAGATCGGCCGGCGGGTGCTGAAGCATGCCAGCTGGCTGCTCGTCGGCCTCGTGACCGGCGGCGCCTGGGTGTTCTACTTCGCCGACGCGCCGACGCTCGCCTACGACCTCGCGACCGGGCAGGCGGCCTATGTCGCCTATGCGACGATCACGATCCTGACCGCGACCACCTATATTTTCGGCGGCTTCATGCGCGAGCAGGTCTGCCTTTACATGTGCCCGTGGCCGCGCATCCAGGGGGCGATGCTCGACGAACGATCGCTGATCGTGACCTACAAGGATTGGCGCGGCGAGCCGCGCAGTCATGGGGTCAAGCGCAGCGACGACAGCGGCGACTGTATCGACTGCCAGGCCTGCGTCCAGGTCTGCCCGGTCGGGATCGACATCCGCGACGGCGCCCAGTTCGCCTGCATCACCTGCGCGCTGTGCATCGATGCCTGTGATCAGATGATGGACAGGGTCGGACGACCGCGCGGGCTCATCGACTATGCGACGCTCGAGGATTGCCAGGCCGAGGCTGCCGGCGCCGAACCGGTGCCGGTGATGAGGACGCTCTTCCGTCCGCGGACACTCGCTTATTTCTCGATCTGGGGCGCGGTGGGGCTCGCGATGGTGTTCGCCCTGGGCGCACGCACCCGCCTCGATCTCGCCACGGCGCATGATCGCAACCCGCTGTGGGTACAATTGTCGGGCGGTGATGTCCGCAACGCCTACACCCTCAAGATCCGCAACATGGAATCGCGGCCCCGAACACTGCGCCTGGCGATCGAGGGGCTCGACCATGGTGTGATGTGGGACTCGCTCAGCGACGCCGGTAGCGCCGGCCGCGCGATGGCCTTCTCGGTCGCGCCCGACCAGGTCGAGGCGCGCCGCATCTATGTCAGGGCGCCGGGTCGGGGGCCAGCGACCGAGGACTTCCATTTCACCATCTCCGCCACCGACGGCTCGCCTGACCGGGCAGCGGACGGGGCGCGGTTCGATCGCCCGGAGACTCAGCCATGATCCGACGTTTCACCGGTTTCCACATGATGGGCCTGACGATCGCCTTCTTCGCGGTCGTCGTCAGCGTCAACATGGTGATGGCGACGCTCGCGACGCGGACCTTCGGTGGCACGGTCGTCGAGAACAGCTATGTGGCGAGCCAGAAGTTCAACCATTGGCTCGACAAGGCCCGGGTCCAGTCGGCACTTGGCTGGCATGTCGAGGCGGATCGCGGCGGTGGTCGCGTCCGCCTGATGATCGTCGGCGTGGATCAGGCCCGGGTCGATGCCGTTGCCATTCATCCGCTCGGCCGTCTCCCGGCCATGCACCTGCATTTCGAGCGCACCGCGCCGCGCGAATATCGCTCGCGCGAAACCTTGCCGGCCGGCCGCTGGCGCCTGGAAATCCGGCTGCGCCGCGGTTCGGAGGTCAAGGATTTCGTCGAGGAGCTCCCGGCATGACCGCGGTCATCGAACATAGCGAGTTCAGCCTTCCCGGTGTGCGCTGTGCGGCTTGCATCGCCAAGATCGAGGAGGGGCTGGGGCATGTGCCCGGGGTTCACTCGGCCCGGGTCAACCTCACTGCCAAGCGGGTCGCGATCGATCACGAGGCGGTGGTGGACGTGCCGACACTCCGGTCGGCGCTCGATGCGCTCGGCTTCGCCGCCGAGCCGGTCGTCGTACAGAATGACGACATCGCCCACCGGCTGGAGAGTCGCCGGCTGCTCAAGGCGCTCGGCGTCGCCGGCTTCGCCGCGATGAACATCATGCTGCTCTCGGTGTCGGTCTGGTCCGGGGCCGATGGCGCGACCCGGCAGCTGTTCCACTGGCTGTCGGCGATGATTGCGATGCCGACCGTTGCTTATGCGGGCCAGCCCTTCTTCCGCTCGGCGTGGAGCGCGCTGCGCCGCGGGCGCACCAATATGGACGTGCCGATCTCGATCGGCGTGCTGCTGGCGACCGCGCTCAGCCTGTTCGAGACGATCACGGGCGGTGCCCATGCCTATTTCGACGGTGCGGTTTCCCTGATCTTCTTCCTGCTCGCCGGCCGCTTTCTCGATAGCGCGATGCGGGACCGGGCCCGAGACGGCGCCGGTGCGCTGATGCGGGCCATGGCGCCTGGCGGAACGGTGCTTCTTACCGGCGGCAAGACTGAGTGGCGGACCGCCGACGACATAGCGCCCGGTATGGCTCTGCTGGTGAGCGCCGGCGAGCGCTTCGCCGCCGACGGCCGGGTCGAGGAAGGCTCCAGCGCGGTCGACCGGTCGCTGATCACCGGGGAGAGCCGCGCCGAGCCGGTCGAGCCGGGAGCGGCGGTGATTGCGGGGTCGCTCAATCTGACCGGACCACTGACCGTCCGGGTCACCGCGACGGGTTCGGATACGACGATCGCGGGAATGGCCAGGCTGATGGAAGCCGCAGGGCAGGGGCGCTCGCGCTATGTCCGGATCGCCGACCGGGCCGCCCGCTATTATGCGCCGGCGGTGCACACGCTCGCGGCCGCCTCCTTCGTCGGATGGATGATCGCGGGCGCCGGCTGGCATGCTTCGCTGCTGATCGCGGTGGCGGTCCTGATCGTCACCTGTCCCTGCGCGCTGGGGCTGGCTGTTCCGGTTGCGCAGGTCGTTGCTTCCGGCGCGCTGATGCGTCGCGGGCTTCTGGTCAAGGACGGGTCGGCGCTCGAACGGCTGGCGGAGGCTGATCGGGTCTGCTTCGACAAGACCGGGACACTGACTCTCGGGCGCCCAGAGGTTGTCAATCTCGAGGCGCTCGATACCATCGAACGCAACGCGGCCCTGGCCTTAGCGCGTGCCAGCAACCATCCTCTTTCGCGCAGTCTCGCGCGAGCCCTCGCCCAAGAGGGGGCAGAAGCGGCGAACGTCACGGACCTTCGGGAGATTGCCGGGCAAGGCATGGAAGGCCAGGTCGAGGGGCGCCGCGCCCGGCTTGGTCGCCCGGACTGGGTCGGGGCATCGGTCCCCGGTGGCGAGATGCTCAGCTGCGCCTTTGTCATCGACGGCTCGCCACCGCGCTTGATTCGGTTCGCCGACAGGCTGCGGCCGGATGCCGACGAGGCGGTCGCTCGCATGAAACACATGGCGATGGAGCCCGTGATATTGTCCGGTGATCGGCGTGAAGCCGTCGCCGCGATTGCGGGTCAGGTCCATGTGTCGGCAATGGTCGGCATGACGCCGGCTCAGAAGGTCGAGACAGTCAATCGCCTCACGCAAGCCGGTCACCGGGTGCTGATGGTCGGCGATGGCCTCAATGACGGGCCTGCGCTCGCCGCAGGGCATGTCTCGATAGCTCCATCGTCGGCGAGCGACGTCGGACAGAATGCCGCCGACATCGTGTTCCTCGGTGACAGCCTGTTGCCGGTGCCGGTCGCGGTGGCGGCGGCACACCGCACCATGCGAATCGTCCGGCAGAACTTCGCGCTCGCGATCGGCTACAACATCCTTGCCGTGCCGCTGGCACTGCTGGGTATGGTGACGCCACTGATTGCGGCGATCGCGATGTCGACGTCGTCGATCATCGTTGTCGCCAACGCACTTCGGCTGACGCGGTGCGCACGATGAGCGGCATCGGCATCCTGATCCCGATCGCCTTGCTGCTCGGTCTCAGCGGCCTGGCTGCTTTCATGTGGTCGCTGTCGAGTGGTCAATTCGACGACCTGGAAGGCGCCGGCGAGCGCATCCTCATCGATGATGAGCCCAAGTGAAGCCACGGCCCGGCAGCTTCCGCCGACATTGCGGTCATCGATGGCGCCAATCGATCCGCCCGAAAGCTGCCGTAGATTCATATCCAGCGAAGCGCGCGTTGAGATGACCGAGACGGGGACTTTGCGCTCGCTGCCAAGCTGCAACGGCGGACGACGGCTTCTGGGGGTTATCAGACCGTTAGATATTCGCCGATCTTGCAGCGCGGATGCGGCGTTATGCTGGTGGGGTCGTTTCCCGACAAGCACTCTCCGCATGTGTCAGAAGCTGAACCGGACCGTCCCGATAACCGAACGCGGCGCGCCCGGAAGGTTGAGGATGGGCGAGGTGCCATGACCCGCAATGATGTACCGCTTGTTGGTCAGGTTGTAGGCGTTGAGCTGTAACCGCACCGGGCCGATCTGCGCCCAAGCTAGTGCATCGAACGTCACATAAGATGGAAGAACTGTCGTATTAGAAGGGTCGGCCCAGCGGTCGCCGACATAATTGACGCCTCCGCCCAAACCATAGCGGGTGGCGATCGTCTTGGTGAAGAAGATGTTTGCGGAATTGAGCGGGGTCAGCGTGGCGCGCTTGCCGATCAAACCGGGAGTCGCTGAGTCCGTGACGCGCGTGTCGAGGTGGGAATAGCCGGCGATCGCGCGGACCTTCTCCGGAAGGTCGAGCGCGACCGACAGCTCGATACCGCGGGTTCGCTGCGTACCGATCGGCACGATGCGCTGCGTCACGGGATCGGTGCCCTTGATGCCGGTACGCCGCAGGATGAAGGCCGCGGTCTGCACCGACAGCCGTCCGCCGAACAGCGTGTATTTTGCGCCCACTTCCTTGTTGGTGGTTTGCTCCGGCGCAATATCGGCATTGTTGGTCGCTAGCGCGAAGGTCTCGGCCGAAGGCTGGAAGCTGCGGCTCCAGGACACGTAGTAGGATTGGGCCGCATCGGGCTGGAACAACAATCCGGCGCGTGGACTCCAGTTGCGATCGGTCCGGGCGAGATCCGTCTGACCAGGCAACCGCCGATCGGTCTTCTGGATAAACCAGTCATGCCTCAGACCCAGCATGGCTTTGATGCCATGCCCGAAGTCAATCAAATCCTGCACATAGAGACCGCGCGTATCAAGGCGCGTAACGCTGTTGTCGGTGAAGGTGTTGAAGCTGTCGTTGTCGACCACCGGCAGCACCGGATCGAGGATCGACGTGATCGCCACCGTTCGGCCCGCGAAGCGCTGGCTGCCCTTGTTTTGGTGCGCGATCTCGAAACCATAAAGGAGGGTGTGTACAGTCCCGAGGACATTGAGCTTTTGGGTCAATTCGGTCTGGTTGGACCAGCCTTCCTCGTCGCGATCGAAGCGGCTGTGTTCCAGCGTCACCGTCCGCGCTGCCGCATCGACCGCGGAAGGGATCGTGCTCTGACGATCCAGTGTATAGCGATAATGGTTGAACCCATTGCGCAGGCTCAGTGTGTCGGAGAAGCGATGGGTCACGGCGACCCGCTGCGACACAACCTCCGAATGCGCAAAATCAGCGTCACGCGCGTTAGCCGCTCCGTAGTAAGTGGCGCGCGGCACATCGACTGGACGGCCATTCAGGGCCGGTATCCCGAGATCCATGACGCGCCGATCGTTCACATAGTCGGCCTGGACCAGGACGGTCGTATCCTGCCCCGCGCCGAGCAGCAGCGACGGCGCAAGCGCATAGCGTTTGAGGAACTGCTGTTGGCGAAAACTGCCATTGTCCTCGACCGCGCCGGTCAGCCGGAATCCGACACGCGACGTCTGATCGAGGCGACCGACATCGATCTCGCCCCGGTAGCTGTCGAACGAGCCCGCCGAGACGACCAAGGCCGTTATGTCGCCATCTGGCTTCTTGGTCACACGATTGACAAGGCCACCCGACGATCCCCGACCATAAAGCACCGCAGCGGGGCCCTTGATGACCTCAACCCGATCGACATTCGACAGATCGCGATAATAAAGGGCATCGTCCCGGAAGCCGTCCACGAACTGGTCGGCGATCGCCGTAAAGCCGCGAATTCTGAACTCGTCGCGCTGCCCGTCGCCCGACGCGAGCGTGACGCCCGGCACGTTGCGGACGGCATCCTGAAGCGACAGCGCGCGCTGATCGCGCAGCACCTCGGCAGGCACGACGGCGATGGACTGGGGGATGTCACGCAGCGGCAGCGCCACTTTCGCCGCGGCGCTGTCCTGCGGCACATAACCGTCGCGCAGTCCCGTCACGATAATCTCGGCACCCGGCTCCTCTCCGGAAGCGCTCGCCTCGCTCGCCGCTGCGGCACGAGTTGTGGTGGTCAATGAAAGCCCTGCCGCAAGGGCGACGAAGGCGGTGGCAGTAGGCAAAGTGATTTTCAAGATGTCCCTCCCAGCCTGCCGCTGGCTCTAGCCATAATGAAAATGACTCGCAATAGCGTTTTCATTTTATCTCGTCCGCGCTATGGGGAGCCATGTTCAAGAGAGGAAGTGTTGCTCGGAAAACCCTTCGGCAGGGCAGCGGCGCTCGGCGCATGCTGGCCCGCGCGCATCTCTGGCTCGGCGTCACCATCGGCCTGATCTGGGCGTTGCAGGGGCTAACCGGCGCAATCCTGGTGTTCCACCGCGAGCTCGACCGGGCGGTCTTGCCTTCCCTGCAGAAAGGCGATCCGCTTCCCCTTGACCAACTGCTCGCAACGGTGAGAGCAGGCATGCCTGCGCTCCCTGACAGCATCGGGCGTGTGGATGAGGACCCGTCGATCCTCGTCGTCAATTACACCGATGCCGACGGCAAAAGGCGCGGCATCCTGCTCGACGCGGCAACCGGGGCAATATTAGCCCAGCGCAACTGGCAGCCGACCTCTCCAGCGGAGGGCAGCACGACGCGGTGGATCTACGAGCTGCACCATCGCCTGCTCCTTGGCGACAGCGGCGGCCTCTTGCTGGGGGCATCCGGGCTCCTGCTTCTGGTCAGCACTTCATGGGGCCTGTGGCTGGCATGGCCCCGGCGCAGCGCCTGGCGCGCAACGTTCAACGTCCACCTCTGGCGCACGCGCTCGCAGCGCCTTTATGGCTGGCACCGGCTGATCGGCCTCTGCGCGACCACCGCACTCGTGGCGCTTGCCGTCACCGGGGCGACGATGGACTTCGACAAGCCGCTACGCGGATTCAGCGAAAGCCACCTTCCCTATCGACCCGCCTTTTCGTGCCCCCCGGGCCCTTCGCTCAACCGGTCGTCTCGGCCGATCAGGCGGTCAGTATTGCTCAAGCACGGCTTCCGCAGGCGGCCTTCATCTCGCTGACTCTTCCGAGCGGGAAGCTCCCTGCCTACCAAGTGCGGCTGCGTCAGCCAGGAGAGTGGCGGAGTTGGTCGGGTACCAGCCTTGTCACGATCGATCCGACCAGCGGCCGCGTACTGGACATTTATGATTGGGCAAGGGCTCCCCTTGCCAATCGCCTGCTTGAAAGCGCCTTCGCTTTTCACAGCGGTGAGGCAGCGGGCTTCCTCGGCAGGCTGGCGGTCCTGTTCGCCGGCTTGGCACTGCCAACCCTCTATGTGACCGGGATATGGAGCTGGCTGCGCCGACGCCGTGCTTGAGCCCGGAAGCTTTGTGATGCAAGGACGGCTGCTTCGGTCATATCCGGACCTTCGCGACCACAGAAGCGAGCGTCGTAAAGTGGTCGTTGCCCGACGCGTCGACACGACTATCGGGAAATAAATGCAGCCAGCCAATCGATCACCTGTGTCTCGAGCGCTATGCGTGCGTCTGACCAACTGTGGTCGGTGGGTACATAAGCCGAAGTCATCTTGCTTTTCGGCAGCTTATTGATCGCCGCGATCAAGCTGACGGAGTCCGCCTTCACAAAGTCCTCGCTGTAAAGCACCAGCAGCTGCCGGTCAGCGAGTCGCGGGGCAATCCCGATCAGAGACCATGCTTCCGCATGGTTCGCAAGTTCGTCCGCCATGCTGTCGCCTGTGACGCGGGCAAGGGATTCCCTGTTGTCATTCATGCGCGCGGCGACCGCGGCATGGTCCCTGCGTGCCCACATGCCGATCCGGCCGAAATCGCCCGCAGAGATGATGACACCGCCAAGGAGTGCGGGGTCGCTCGCGAGAGTGTGCGCCGTCACCCATCCGCCCATGCTGTGGCCGCCTATTGCAATGCGGCTCGCGTCAATTCCCAATTTGGCGGCATTGGTGGGATCGCGCACGAAGGCCAGCGTCGCTTTTGCATCTTCGAGATTATTGGAGAAGCGGAAGGCGCCGCCACTTCCCCAGGCGCCGCGATAAGTAGCCGCGACGACATTCCACCCGGCGCGGCGTATGGCTTGGGCGAGGTCGAGATTACGCTCATTGCCGGGCAGCCCGTGAAAGAGGACAAAGGTCGGGTGGGGTCCTTTTCCTGCCGCCACATAGATGATGCCGTTGATGATCTCGCCTCCGCTTGGGATGTGGATCACTTCCATCCGTGCGGGATTTGCAGGATCGCGTGGCGGATCGGTTATGATTGCGGTCGGGACAGTTTGCGAAAAAGTCGCAGGGCCAGCCATCATTGCGGCACAGACCACCAGCACTCGCAGTAATGCGCTAAGCCTCATCGTCGATCTCCAGAATTCTCGGCTGCCATCATCTTGGCCGATTGCATCATTCGCGCGGCAATTTGGCAAGACGGCGTTGCGCAACTTCGACGCAACGCTACTGGCAGCATTTCTCGGTACCGGACGCTCCTCCGCACGAGGCGTGGCGGCGCTTGTATATGCAGATGAAGGTATCGGCGATGTGGTTGCCGATGCACTGACGGAATCTGGCTAACAGCCGGGAGTCGACGAGTTCAACAGCAGCATGCGCATGCGTAACAGCGCGCTCGAGCGGCGCGCCAATGGCGGCCATCCTGACTTCACGTCCAGTCGCCGCCGTTCCACACCGTCCGACATCGCTGCCGTCGGAAGGCAGATAGCTTTTGAGCAGCCGGACGAAAAAGGCGGGGAAGGCAGCGCCTTCCCCGTCAGGCGGCGGAGAGAGTGGGTCTTCTCAAAAGCGCATGCCGAAACCCACGCCAACGACGAGCGGGTCGAGGTGAACTTTAACGCGTTGGGTGCCGATCGCCGTGGTGGCGAGCCGGGTGGTGGTATCGATGTCGATATATTTGACGTCGAAATTGAGGAAGCTGCGGTCGGTCAGCGGCACGTCGACACCGGCCTGGAGCGCGTAGCCGAAGCTCGATTTCATGTGGACGTTGGTCTTGCCAACGGCGGTGACCAGGCCCTTCGACGCCTTTTCCGAATAGAAGATCGTGTAGTTGAGGCCGGCGCCGACATAGGGGCGGAACTTCGCATCCGGCGCGAAATGATATTGGAGCGTCAGCGTCGGCGGCAGCACCCAGGTCGAGGCGAGCTTGCCGATCGTTCCCGTCGTTCCCGTCCGGCCGCTCGCCTTGTGCTTGGTGGTGGCGAGGATCAGTTCGGTGCCGACGTTCGGCGTCAGCATATAGGTGAAGTCGACCTCGGGCATGATGCTGTTGCTGACCTTGACCTTCTCGCCTGGAAAGGCAGGCGTGATCCCGCTCGAACGCTCGTTTGGCGCGACGATGATGCCGCGGAAGCGCACCAGCACATCCCCTTGGGCGGCTGCCGCGGGCGCGGCCATCGTGGCGGTCGCCATGACGGCGATCATGGTCCTACGGTACATCACAACATCCCTTTCATCGTTTCGATGCCCGATTCTATTCGGGGCGCATCGGGGATGGTTTGACGAGCGCCAAGAAAGCGATTGACCAAGGTCAAGGATTGCTGGGCGGCGGCGGGCCACAGGTGTGGCATGTGGCCTTATTATCCTGATCTGCTCGAGCGGCCCGTGCCGCGCTATACGAGCTACCCGACGGCGGCCGAGTTCACCGACGCGGTCGGCTCATCCCTGCAGGCTGCGGCGCTCGATGCCGTCACACCGCATGCCGACATCTCGCTCTACGTCCACATCCCCTATTGCCAGGAGATCTGCTGGTATTGCGGATGCAACACCGGCGCGGCCAACCGCAGCGGGCGGATCACCTCCTACCTCGACGCGCTCGAGGATGAGATCCATGTGGTTGCCCGGCATCTGGGCGGCCGCGGGCGGGTAGGGCGCATTGCCTTTGGCGGCGGCAGTCCCAATGCGATCGCGCCGCTGGCCTTCGTCCGATTGCTCGACCGGATCGTCACCGAGCTTGACGCGGCAGGCGCGGAAATATCGATCGAGCTCGATCCGCGCTCGCTCGATGACGCCTGGTTCGACGTTCTGCGCGACACGCGGGTCACGCGCGCGAGCCTCGGCGTCCAGACCTTCACACCCCATGTCCAGCAGGCGATCGGGCGGATCCAGCCGCTTTCGATGATCGAGCATGCCGTGGGACGGCTACGCGATGCAGGGGTGGAGTCGCTCAACTTCGACCTGATGTATGGGCTCCCGCACCAGCATCTCGCCAACCTCGGCACGACCCTGGCCGAGTCCATTCGGCTGGCGCCCGATCGCATCGCACTGTTCGGCTATGCTCATCTGCCTTCGCTGATAGCCCGGCAGCGGCAGATCGATTCCGCCGGCTTGCCGGACGGGCACAAGAGGTTCGAGCAGGCGGCCCATGGGTTCAGGATCCTGACGGCCGCCGGCTATCGCGCCATCGGGTTCGATCACTTCGCCCGGCCACACGACCCGTTGGCGACGGCCGCCGCAGGAGGCCGTCTCCACCGCAACTTCCAGGGCTTCACCGATGATCCGGCCGAGGTCCTGATCGGCCTCGGTGCCAGCGCGATCAGCCAGTTTTCCGGTACGATCGTGCAGAACGAGAAGATGGCGGGCCGATATCGCATGCTGGTCGGAGCGCATCAACTCGCCGGCCGGCGCGGGGCCGAACGCCATGACGACGACCATTGGCGCGGCAAGATCATCGAGCAGATCCTCTGCCAGAGTGAAGCGCGGATGAGCGAGGATCGGCTGTCCCGGTTCCGCCATGATCTCGAACCCTTTGTCGACAAGGGGCTGATCCGATGTGGCCCCACCTTCGTCCGCCTGTTGCCGGCGGGTCTCCCTTATGCGCGCGCGGTGGCGAGCTGTTTCGATCGCTATCGCGCCTTCAGCAAGGGCCAGTTCAGCCATGCGGTCTAGCCTGCTGTCCTTCGGCACCGTCCCGGCACTGGTCGCGCTGGCGCTGTTCGGCCATCCGCCGGCGTCTGCCGGGTCGATCATGCTGAGGAGCGGCCTTTGCGGTTCGGCCGGGATCATCTCGATCCCGTTGAAGCGGGTGCCGCGGTCGAAGGATGATCAGCGGCCCTGCTCGACCGGTTGCCACGCGGCCTGCTCGGCCCGCAAGCGCCTGCTGCTGGATGATGATGCATGACCGGCCGGGCCCTGCGCTTACCCCGATCGTCCGCTCACGCTCGAGGATGCTGTCATGAATGATCTTCGCCCAGTTGCGATCACCCCTTATGATCTCCTCGGCGGCGGCGAGGTCATCGCCCGCATCGTCCACCGCTTCTATGATCTCATGGACAGCGATCCGGCGTTCGCCCGGTTGCGCGCCATGCATGCCGAAGACTTGACGCCGATGCGGGCGTCGCTGACCGGCTTCCTGATCGGCTGGACCGGCGGTCCACGCAGCTGGTTCAAGCAGAACCCCGGCAAGTGCGTGATGTCGGCGCATGCGAGACTCGCAATCGACCAGGAGACGGCCGGTCAATGGTGCGAGGCCATGGCGCGCGCGATCGTAGAGTGCGGCATCGACGAGAAGCTGGCGGAAAAGCTCAACGACGCGTTCGCCCGCATGGCCGGCGCCATGGCGCGACCCTGATTCCCCATATGGCGCCCGGTCACCCCGCCGTGTCGCTCCCTACACTGCGAATTTCTGCTTGGAGATTGGACCTTATGCGTAACCATGACGATATCGCGAGGCGGCTCTCGGTCAGGCTCTCCGAACTGCGGGTCCGCCGCGACGCAATCGAGCAGGATCTTCGGCAACCGCTCGACCAGGACAGTGCGGAACAGGCGATCGATCTGGAGGATGATCAGGCCTTGGCCGGTGTCGACGAGGTTCTTGGCGCCGAGATCGTCGCGACCCAGCGCGCGCTGCAACGGGTGGAGGCTGGCACCTATGGCAAATGCATTCGATGTGGCGACGATATCGCGGTTGCCCGGCTCGAAGCCTTGCCCGTAACCAGCTACTGCATCCGTTGTGCAGATCAGCCCGAGCCGGGTGTTTGATGTTCAGCAAAGCGCGAAAGGATGAACACCATGGAGGGTTTCATTGCGGATATCGAGCAGCTCACGAAGCAGAACGGCGATTTTCGCCATGTCCTCTATACCGGACATAATCTGCAGCTTGTCCTGATGGCTATTCCCGCGGGACAAGAAATCGGCGAGGAAATCCATCCCGATCGCGATCAGTTCTTCCGGATCGAGACGGGGCAGGGCGAAGTTTGGATCGACGGGGTCTGCTCTGACGTGAAAGCCGATGACGGAATTGTCGTTTCCCAGGGGGCCCGGCACAATATCAAGGCAACGGGAACCGAGCCGCTCCGTCTGTACACGATCTACGGTCCTCCCGAACATATCGATGGGACGGTGCATTGCTCCAAGCGGGACGCCGAGCAGCAGCGCGAGCATTTCGACGGGCGGACCACCGAATAAGACCTCGTCAGAGCTCGGCCTCGACGAGGACCAGGTTCTTGCCTCCCGGCATTGGCGTGATCGTGAAACCCATATCCTGCTCCACGGCGAGCGCGCCGCGGTTTCGGGCGCTCTCGATCGAGAGCAGCCGCTTAAATCCGTGCGATCGCGCGAAGCGCGCGACATGGGCCAACAGCGGCGGTGGCCGGCGCGACAGCCCGGACGCTATCGGCTGCGCGCCGAGCGCATCGCCCAGCCGATGTTGGCGAGTGCCGCTCCTTCGACCACGAGATCAAGCGTGATCGCAAAGGCCAGGGGCCATAGCGACATTTCGGGCAACCCGGCTTCGAGAATGGCGGCGACGCCGAGGGTGGTAATCCCGGAGAGGGCTTCCCAGCCGCGCAGCCTCCCGCCGAGCCGCGCGGCGGTAGCGAGGCGGCTGATCCCGGCCATAGCCAGCGATCCCACGAGGAGCAGCTCGATCCACCCTGTATCGACGAGGGGCTGGAAAAGGACCGCGAGCGCCGCAATCACATAGAGGACCGAGGCGGCCAGGGTGAACAGCGGCCAGCCGCGCCGCTGTGCCGCGATTCCATGACTGAGCTGAAGGAACCCGGCTGCGATCATCGCCATGCTGATTTCGAAGGTGGTGAGGCGATCGATGACCAAGAGCGTCACGCTGCTGGTAACCCCCAACAGGCAGAGCGCGCCACCGATCGAAATCGAACGTTGACGCAAGGTGGCTTGATCGCGATCGGCACCATCTACGGTCTTGAGCATCGGAACCTCCTATCGAGGTCACTTTCCCCCGCGGACCCACGACCCGGCCATTGGTGAATATACGGACCTGCCGCTGCCTCGGGACATTCACCTATTCGGGCGTCTCGATCGATCGGGCATGACCGCTCCAAAGGAGAACGGATATGGCGCTCGATATCCAGTTTCACGGTGCAGCGCAGACGGTGACCGGTTCGTGCACCGAGATCATCGTCGGCAAGATCCGCCTTCTCGTCGATTGCGGCCTGTTCCAAGGCCCTCGCAGCCTGGAGCATCTCAACCATCAGCCGTTCGGTTTCGATGTCCACGCGATCGATGCTGTGCTGCTCAGCCACGCCCATATCGACCATAGCGGACTGCTCCCGCGCTTGGCCGCGGAAGGATATACAGGTCCGATCTGGCTGACCGCGCCGACGCGGGACCTGATCGGCTACCTGCTAGCCGACGCGGCGAGAATCCAGGTCAGTGACGCCCGCCATCACAATCTCCGCCGCGATCGTGCCGATGGACGTCGCCACGATCCGCTCTACACACCCATCGACGCCGAGCGCGCTGTTGAACTGGCGCGGACGGCCGCGCTCGAGAGTTGGTTCGAGCCTTGTGCCGGCGTGCGGGCGCGCTTCTGGGATGCCGGGCATATCCTCGGCGCCGCATCGATCGAAATCGAGGCGGGTGGCGTGTCCGTCCTGTTCTCCGGCGACCTTGGCGGCAAGATCGCTTCCCTGGAGGCCGCTCCGCGTGGTCCGGTCGGCATCGACTATGTCATCTGCGAGTCGACCTATGGCGACCGCGAGCGGCCCGCGACCGATCTCGCGCAGCGCCGCCGAGCCTTGAAGACGGTAATAGAAGACGCGATGGCCGCGGGCGGCAATCTGATCATTCCCGTATTCGCGGTCGAGCGCACCCAAGAGCTGCTGCTGGACATGGCGACGCTGTTCGACAGCGGCGAGCTATCGCCACGGTCGGTTTTCATTGATTCCCCGCTTGCCACGCGGATTACCTCGGTCTTCGCTGGCAGCGCCATCGACGGAACCGATGACGGCGAGGTGTTCTCGCACAGCGCCTTCCACTTCACGGAGACGAGTGCTGAATCGATGCGGCTCAACACGATGTCAGGGGCGATCATCCTGGCCGGTTCGGGCATGTGCGAAGGCGGACGCGTCCGTCACCATCTGATCCACAATTTGGCTCGCCCAGACTCGACCGTGCTTTTCGTCGGTTACCAGGCGCATGGCACATTGGGTCGACTGATCGAAGGCGGTGCCGATCGTGTCCGCATCTCGGGTCATGACGTCGCGGTTCGCGCCAAGATCCGCTCGATCGACACTTATTCCGCACACGCTGATCGACGTGACCTGCTCGCCTGGATCGACGCCCGACAGCCGATCAAGGGAAGCCTTTTTCTCAATCATGGCGAGGCCAATGCCATCGCGTCGCTGGCGCTGGCCTGTTCCGATAAAGCCGACGTCCATTGTCCCTCGATCGGTGAGCGGTTTCATCTTGCTGCAGGTGAGGCGGCGCGGCGGACCAAAACCGGAGACCCCGTGGTCCAGGGCGCGGTCGAGCGCGATTGGCAGAATGATTATGCCGATTTCTCGCTACGGTTGAAAAGTGAGCTCGAGGCGATCAGCGACCCGGCCGACCGCCGGCGGGCAATCGGCGAAATGCATCGGATTCTGACCAGTTATCAGCAAGACCATCGCCCGGTGTCACAGCGCCGCCATCAACGCCGCGCCTGAAGCCAAAGCGGCACCAACCAGCCAGGCCGCAGGTGGGAGTCCGCCCGCGCCGCGCGCGAGCCCGATGGTCAGGCCAGCTTTCGCGATCATGTTCAGGAGTACGGGGATCGCGAGCGCCGCCGCGGCGCTGAAGGGTGCAATCCGCCCGGGCGGCAACCCGGCGACCGTGAAGACCGCGGCATCCGCGTCGAACAGGCCGATAAGCGCCAACACCAGGCCCAGCGCGAGATTGCCGAAACGGGCGAGCACCCAATGGCCGATCAGCGAGGCGGCGGCGACAACAGCCGCCAGACCTATTGCGGCACCGAGATCGAGAGGATTGCCAACTGGTATCGCCGCATCGCCGTCGTCGCGCATGCCGCCATCCACGGCGCGCAGGCCAAGCAACGCTCCTGCGATGGAGACGATAAGGGCAGGTGCGAGCAGCAGCGAGAACTCCGCGAGTATGGTCGGCACGATCATCGCCACGAGGGCGAGAATGCGAACGAGCATCACGACGTTCGCCGCGACGATTGCAGAGGCGAAGGAGGAGCGCGATGATATTCCTTCAAGCCGTCGCGCAAGCGTGGCTGTCGCCACCGTCGAGGACACGACTGCCGCGGCCAGGGCGCTGACAATCACGCCGCGTCGTCCGGCCGCGCGCGCGTGGGACACATAGCCGACAAAGGAGAGACCGGATACAAAGACGACGATCAGCCAAAGTTTATGCGGGTTCCACGCCGCATAAGGGCCCATCGCCGCATCCGGTGCCAAAGGCAGAAGAACGAAGGCGATCAGCGCGAAGCGCGCACCGGCGCGAAGTTCCGGCTCTTGAAGACCGCGAAGCCAGCGGTGGAGTGGCTCGCGAGACGCCAGCACGGCGGTGGCGACCGCAGAGCCGGCGATTGCGGCACCGGGCGCCTGGATCGCCAGCGCGCCCAGGCCCAACGTCAGCAAAGCGGCTATCGTCGCGGTGATGCTGTGCCGGTCCGGCTGGCTTGCGAAGCTGCGATAACCCGCCACGAGGCTGAGACCCAACGCAGCCAAGAGGACGGCGGCCAACGCCTCCGGCAGCAGCGCCGAAATTCCGCCGCCGAGCCCAAGCAATGTGAATGTCCGTACCCCTGCAATACGGCTCCCTGCCGGACCTTCGCGTTGCGTCCAGCCGCGCTCGAGGCCGATCAACAGGCCGCTGGCGCCAGCATAGCCGAGGCCTATGATTGCTGCGGGGAGTTCGGGGAGCGGCACCGGCTACTTTCGGATTTGGGTTGTGTAATCACCCTCCGAAAGTCGAGTCTCACTTGCTATGCGTAGATATCCTGACCGTGGATGGCGGAGCCGCTCAGATAGTCGTGAGGACGTTACAGCACTGGTCAGGCTCCGGTCCCTTCCGAGGCGCCTTAATCGCATGCTAGCGTTCGATTGAATGTTCGGTGTATCCTCGTTATCCATCGATGTAGAGCGAGCAATGCGGGTCGTTGGAACGAGGGAGAGATCATGCCGAGCCATCAACGTCCGATCTTGCAGCTGATCTCGCGGCGTTCGACGCTGCTCGACCTCCAGACCAAGCTGACCGTGGATGCCCGCCCATGATCCTCACGCGTCGCAGTGTCCTGACCGGCATCGGGCTTGCCGGCCTCAATCTTACTTCTTTCGCGCCCGCTTTGGCGCGCGGCGAGCGGGTGCGCGCCGCCGGCAACCCGATCATCCCGGGCCGCGGCGTCTGCGATCCGCAGATCCGCGTGTGGGACGGTGAGGCATGGCTCTACGCCACACATGATGCCGATCCCGCCGCCAAGGGCTTCGTGATGCGTGACTGGCAGGTCTGGCGTTCCCGCAACCTGGTCGACTGGCGCCACGCGGGTACGCTGCGGCCCGAGCAGACCTATTGGGGCAAGCCCAGCGACCAGTGCTGGGCGACCGACGCGGCGCGCAAGGATGGGCGTTACTACCTGTATTTCTCGCGCGGGCCCAAGGAGATCGGAGTGGTCGTTGCCGACCATCCCGCGGGGCCATGGCGCGACCCGATCGGTAAGCCGCTGATCGCCGAAGGGCTGGTGAAAACCGAGGCGCGCGATCCCGGCATCCTTCAGGACGCGGATGGCGCGAACTACATCGTCTTCGGAACGTTCCGGTATTTCGTCGCGCGGCTCGGCGAAAACATGGTCTCGCTGGCCGAGCCGCCACGCCCGCTGAAGGTCGAAAAGGCGATCGGCCCCTATGCCAAGGGGCTGACCGACGACAAGCCGTTCCTTCACCGTCGCGGCGACCTCTACTATCTGTCGTGGGGAAGCTATTATGCGATCGGACGCAGCCCCTACGGCCCGTTCGAGACGCAAGGTTCGGTGCTGAGCACGGCCACGACCGACCCCGAACTGCGCCTCGTGCGCCCGGGCGCACGATACGATCTCCTGAATTACGACCGACACGGGAGCTTCTTCGAACTGAACGGCCAATGCTATTTCGCCTGCAACGACCAGGCGACGCCGGGGGCGACCGAGCATTACCGCAACAGCGTGATCTCCTATGTCCATTACCGTGCTGACGGCACGATCGCCCCGGTCCGGCTCGATACGGTCGGAGTCGGCCAATATGACGCGCGGCGAGGAATAGCGGCGGCGGACTTCTTCGACGCGCGCGGCGGCGCGGTGGCGCATCGCGGTGGTGACACCTTCGCGCTCGATCTCTCTCCCGGCGGGTTCGCCCGCTATCCCGGCGTGCGCGGCGTCACCCCCGCGCTCACGATCCTGGCGGACGGGCCGCTGGAAATCCGGCGCGGGAACGCGCGGGGGCGCGTGCTGGGGCGCGGGAACGGGCGGGTTGCACTGGCCGGCGCCGGTGTTACCGAGGATCTATGCCTGGTCAACGCCGGGTCGGCTCCCGTCCGGGTCGGCCGACTCAGCTTTGAAGATGCATAACCCCCGTTCCTTGATCGTAAGCAGACGTTCCGGATGCCAGTAGAACCGGACGGTCAGCTATTAGGGAGTGCCGCCGAGCTCGGGACCGGCGACAATGAGGCGCCATGCCGATGGTCCGTTTCGAAAAGCACGGTCGGCAGCTTTCGGCGGAACCGAACCTTTCTCGGATCAAATGCGAATGGCCGGGTCTGGTCGTTCTGTGGACCGACCTCTGTGGATGGCTCCCGCGTTACAAGTGTAAAGTGATGATCTCACGTTCTATCGGATCCGGTCGTCCGTTACCCTGTTAGACTGCTGGCTCTGGCCGCCTTTTCGAATGACAAGCAAATTGATCAGACGGTGAAATCGATCTCAATGGCTTCGATCAGCGGCACCAGCCAGCTCAGTAGCGCCTGATGTTCCGGCGCGTCACTATAGGCTTCGAACGCTGCCTGATCAGTGAACTTCATAACGCCGCCCAGCGCATAACCGCCGCCGCGCGGGGATTGATTCACCCCCAATGCGGTTTCGATCAGCCCGGCGATCTGCCCCTGGAAAGCCTGAATATCGGCTAGGGCGCGATCCTTCTGCGCCTGCGACGCTTCAGGCTTCCAACGAAAGGCGAACATATGAATGAACATGAAGGTCAGTTCCTCTTTTCAGGCAGAGCGAAGACGGCGGAACTTCGGATAGGTTAAGATGTGGGAGAGGCGAGTTGAGGCAAGATCCATAGCACGATCGGCCGCAGAGTTCTTATGTTGAGCGCGGGGCCAGTGGCTCTCGCGACGTTCGCGGCACGTGGCTCCCCGCAGGCCAGAGCCCATTGATTTGACGGGCATGGTCCTCGCGCGCCGCGGTGCCCTGAGCATCTCGGCAGGAGCGCCGCAAGCGCTCATGCTCGATGGGCCCGCGCTATGGAACCTAGATGATAGGCGCTCGGTTTTGGGGTTCGCTTGAAGGTCGCTCGATCGACGGCGACCGGGCCGAAGGTCGGCGCATACCCGGACGTCCATTCGAAATTGTCGAGCAGCGACCAGTGGAGATAACCGAGGACGGGCACGCCGTCCCCGATGGCGCTCAGCACGCCTTCGAGCCCGCCGCGGTCCACTTCAAGGCTACGGGGCCGCAAGCAAACCGCTCGAGCGGACCGTCCAAGACCCATCGCTCGGAAATCCCGGCGCGTGGCGCCGAGGCGCTCCGTCCCAACCGGCGGCCATCATCGCGGTGGCATAAAGCAAGGAGGCGTTGCCGGGCAGGTAAGCTTGAACTAGGTGCGGGTACTGAGGATTGTGCCCGTTCGCGAGATAGTGGTTCTGGTCCGCGTCCACCATCAGGACCTCGATCGCAAGTTCGGGTTCGTCTAGCCGCGCCGCCGTCATGGCCGTCATGGGAAACGCCCAACCGATGCTTCTTTTCCAACCCCGGTCGAGCAACTTACGTAAAGTCCGCCGCATGGTCTCGCGATCGACACCGCTGCCGTCCAGCATGCCCAAGCTCCCAAGGACGGTATGCAGCGTTGTGTCCGTCGCCGTTTCGCCGGTGACATAGACGCCGTCGCGCATCGCCAACGGCGGCATGTGCGCAAGCACATGATCCCATTTGGGATCGCGCGGCATGCCGAGGCGCTCGCGCCATTTCTGCGCGGTGGCCAAGCCGAAGCGCCACTGGCAGAGTTCGAAAGTCGGATTCCACTGATGATCGTGGTCGTGGTAATAATGCTCGGTGGAGTCCGAGAGTGGCGGACCCAGCCGATATTGGCCTTTGCGCGCATCCCAGGCGATGAACGACCCCATGAACCGGGCGGTCTCGAACACGATGCGGCTGTAGCGGTCGAGCGTCGCACGATTGGGGTGCGCGCGGTAGGATAGTTCCGCGCAGGCGATCGGATGCGGCTGTTGCCAGATCAGATAGGCTTCGAGATAGGAGGGTTTCAGGTCCCCCTCCGGCCCGACACATTTCGGCCAGCGCGCGCCCTCATAGCCTTGCCGCTGCGCCATAGCCTGCGCCTTGGGCAGGATACGCGTATAGAAGCCGAGACTTCTCTCAAGCAGCGGACTGCGCCCCCATAAGGCGAAGTGTGCGGTATGGAGCCAGTACATCTCGAGATGAGGCTTGCCGAACCATGTGTTGTAGGTCAGGCCCGATTCCCCTGGCGGCATGCTTCCGCACGATTGGATGCGCGTCAGATACTGAGACAGGATGATCCGCCGTTGCAGCTCCCGCGCGCGGGGATCCTTGCTTTCGGAAAGATCGATCGAACCGCCCGTGCTCCAGAAATTCGCCCACATGGCGGACGACCTTTGCACCGTCTCGGCAACGCTCGGCAGGTCGCGCCCGATCTCCGAAGGAGAAAAGGCTGCGACGAACGCGATCTCTTGCTGCCCGCGATCCGCTGCCAGCTCGAAGTCGTGCGGCCCGGTCTGGGAAAGCGACACGTTCTCCGACCAGGACATCGCGGCGAAATACCGGTCGCCGTCCAGCACGCGAGCGAAATCGGCGCGGCGGCGTCCAACGCGGGTCAATATGGTCCGATGCTTCTCGGGATGGTTCCAGGTGGCGCCGTCCCCCGAGAAGCATGGAAATGTCCAGAGCTCGCCTTTGCCGTGCGCGACCCCCGGGCCGTAGGGAAATTTGATGCCGACTGCCAACTGCCCTTTTGCAACGAGCGGCGATACGATGCTGACCGCAATGAGACCGAGTTCCGGGTGGCACACGGTCGTCACCTGCACCATCTCGCCGTCGAACTTGAAGCGGCTTGTGATCGTGCCGGACCAAAGATCCAATTCCTGACGGATGTCGGTGATATCCGTCAGCTTCGCGCTAGCGCCATTGGCGTCCTTCAGCACCATGCCTACGCGCCCGAGATTGAGCCGTCCCGGCGTGGAGTAGAGATAGTTGGCGGCGACCTCCAGTTCCGGCGGCGAGACGCCGCGTTCATAAAGGAGGTAGGGCACCTCGCGACCGTCCACGAGCGATGGGGTGTAGGGAAATTCCTCCAGCTTGAAGCCCTCGGGACTGGGTTCGGTGTGGAAGCCCCACTGGGAGAGAGTCGAGATTGGCGTTCCGCGCTTGTAATCGTTGGGGAATGTCTGAAGACCGGTCACATCGGCCGTGAAAGCGAACTCGCCGTTGCCGACCGAAAGCGGCACATTGACGTCCGCCGCCGTCAGTACGACCTTGTGGCGGGCGACCAGTTCGCGTCGTCTGTCAAGCCGCCCCGCGGTCGCGGCGTCCGCGGACGTGCCCTCCAGTATCAGCGAGCCTGCGGTAGCGGCGCCTAGCTGGAAAAACCGCCGGCGACTTAAACCCTCTGTATCGTCTATGTCGGTCATAACATCCTGCCTGAAGTTGGAGATTGTGAATAAGGGATCGGAGCGGCTGCACCGCCGACCGGCCTAGTGCTTGACCAACAGGAGCCGAGCGGCCCGGTCGGAACCGCCGTTGGCTCCATCACCCAGTGAGCCGCCACCCAGGCCGCCACCGTTCCAGGGCTTCGGGGGGAGCTTGAGCTCTTCCAGGTCGACCCACATGTCGACCTGGACATACGGGTTCGTGTAGGTCTTCTTGGCCCGCATAACGCCGTACTTCTTCTTGTTTGCCGCTTCCTCCCGCGCGATCGCGCCGCGCGACGGCAGCATCTCATTCCAGAACTGCGAGTTCGTACTCGTCGAGGCGAGGCAGGGTGAACTCCACTATGTCCCCAGAGCGCGTGCCGCGCAGGACCGTACCGCTGGTCGCCAGCTTCACGGACGTTCCCCGCCCGGGCGCTTTGACCCTCACCTTCAGAGGCCCCACAGGGTAGGCCCGCTCGGCGATTTGTTCGCCATTGTCGACGCCGGACCCGTTCAGCAGGTGAACCAAGGACGCGCCGTTCTTCCGGTACAAATAGGCGCCCACATAGCCGGGTCCGTCGAGTTCGACCGGCAAAGGTCCCTCGCCGGCGCACCAACGCAACAGGTTGCCGATCAGCAGCGCCTGGTCCGGATACGGATCATCCAGATATCTGCGGTCCAGGTCGTTCGGCATGAAGGCCACACGCCCACGGCCGAAGGTCCCGACGATAAGGCAGGGACGCTCGCCATCCCCGGTCGGGGCGCCCTCGTTCTTAGCAACGGCGAAAGTGGCCAGGACCTGCCGGTCCGGCGCCACCCGCAGCGCAATGGCGCTCCCGCCGTACGGAATGACCTGGGTCTCCTCGAGGCCGGCCAGAGCCGGATGGCGCACGCCGCCGCCTGATGGAAGGGCGAAATAGCTGTCCTCCATGGCTTTAGAAAAGAATGTGCGCGTGGGCGCTGCCGCCACAAGGTTAACGCCGAGGACATCGGCCAGTCCGAAGTCGCGACGCGGTTCTCCGTCGCCGTCGTAGAGGCTGGTCATGCCGGTGACGACGATCGAGCCGCCAGCGCGGACGTATTCGCGGACCGCCGCGCACTCGGCGTCCGTCATCCCCCCGATGTTCGGGAACACCAGGACGGGCAGATCCTTGCCGTGTCGGGCGAGGTCGGCGATGTGCAACGGATAGTAGGGGATCCGGCTCTCGAACAGCGCCTTGACCATCCCGCGATAGGGCACCTGCGTCACCCGGCTGATATATCCCGGTTGATAGATGACCGGCGCGTCATGGCCGAAGAAGACCGCGTTGTCGTCCGAGCGCACTACCCCCGCCGTTGCCACAGGCACTGCGCGGGTAAGTAGCGCCTCATGACGACGCTGCCACGCGAAGGTCGGCGCGGCGATCTCGAACGACCGACGGTCCTCTGAATAGGCAGTCGGGTGGTGCCACCACGAGTTGAAGCCGCCGGCGAATCCGGCCTGCATGTACATGCGCGTCTCAACCGCCGGGTCGGCGGTGAGCCGGAAGTACCCATGGCTGTGTTGGGTCATCGAGGTGCAGGGCGCCAGCGGCTTGTCCCAGCCGAGGATGGAGCGCATGTAGCGCCCCTCGTCTGCGTGCTCGCGAAAGCTGGCCGCGTCGTTGCGCGACTGGCAGTCCATCATCAGGAGATCGGCGCGGGTCGCGATCTCGCGGTTGAGGGTCGAGAACTTTCGGACGAGGCCGATATAGGCGCAGCCCGGCCCACCGACCTTTTTGGTGAAAGCGTTGGTCGCTTCCCAGTTCTCCATCGTGACGGCGGTGTTCCATCGACGCCAGCGGCGATAGATCGGATCATCCAGGCTGGGGCCGGCCGGCATCGGACCGCCCACCTCGCGCGCCCAGCGCGCCTTGCAGAAGTCGCAATAGCATAGGGGGCCGCCCGAGACCCCACCGTTGTCGGTGAAGGCGTCAACGCGGTAACGCTCGATCACCTCCCGATATACAGCGTAAACGTGGGTCTCTCGGAACGGGCTATTGATGCACATGGTCTTGCCGGGCCGGCCCTGCGCATCGCGCGTCAGCCACTGGGGATAGGCCGCGCTGATCTTCGGGGTGAGGACGAAGGAGTCCATCCGCGAAGCCACGTAGAGGCCGTCCGCTCGAGCCGCCTTGGTGATCTCCCCTAGCAGGTCGCGATCGGGCGCGAACTCGCTGGTCTCAAGCAGCGGGTTGCGACTCGGGAAGGTCGCAAAGCCTGCGACACCGTTGGGTATGATCGCCTGGATGCCTGTGCGTCGCCATTGACCTCGCCAGAATTCGACGTCGTAGTTGCGAACGTCCATAGCGCTCGTGTTGGTCTGTCCCCAGCGGGTGACCTTGTTGAACCAGAGCTCCTTGCCCGCCTGCGCCCGGGCCGTCGTCGCGCTGAGAGCGACCGCGCCCGTCGTGACGATGAATTCTCGGCGAGACAATGTCATGTGCGGTGCTCCAGCATAACAGCGGCAAGAAGGCGGACGGGCGTGAGCCCCACAATCTTCCGTTTCACGCCAGCACCACCATTTCGTGCTCGGCGACTTGATCCAGTTCGAACACGGCCTGGCGCTCGTCGATGCGCATAGGTGCGTGCCGCCCGGCCACCAGCAGCGTCGCGGCCGCTGGGTTTGTGCCGGGCGGCAGTGCGACACTCACCTGCAGTGGCCCGACCGGCGTCGTTTGTCGCACCGCGCCCGCCTGATTATCTGCCCCGGTAAGGTTGACGAGGTGAAGAACGAGACCGTCGCCGCGCTGCTCGAGCCTCGTGGCCAATTTCGCCGGCCCGACCACGCGCAGTGGGACTGCTGGGCCGGTGGCCCAGGCAAGGAGGTTTTCCAAGAGAATCCGGTGATCCGCGATGGGATCTATTCCGTATCGCCGGTCGAAATCTGCCGGCATGTACGCGACCCGGCCCCGGCCGAAGGTGCCGACCACCAAGCCGGGGACAGCCGTTCGTTCTACCCTGGGGTAGACCTCATCGATCGGAGCGCTGGGGAAGGGCGGCACATAAGTCATCAGTACGACGCGGTCGGCGGCGACGGCCTGCGGCCATAGGATGCCGCCGAACGGCAGCAGGTCCGTGGCGTCGAAGCCCTTCAATATCGGGTGGCGCGCTCCCGGCTCGGCGCGCTCGCCGGCTTTGTGAGGGCCGGGCGTCCGCGCCGCATATTCCGGCGTGAGCCGGACATAGTCGTGCCTGGCGGGCCCCGTCGGACGCGCGGGCGGCGCGCCCTGGATAGTGACGCCGAACACGTCCTGCAGCGCATAGTCGCGGCGGGCGCCCCCCGTCACATCGTAGAGGCTGGTGACGCCGGTCGCGATCAGAACGCCGCCGCCGCGCACGAACTCGCGCACGGCCTCGGCTTGCGCGTCGCTCATCACCGCCACCTCGGGCAAGATCAGGACATCGACGCCCCGCAGCCCTGCGCCGAGGCGGCTTTCGTCCCACACCTCATGGGGCAAGTTGGCGTCGCGCAAGGCCTTCGCCATGCCGCGGAAGGGGGCTTCGGAGAGTCTTTGGACCTGTTCGCGGCCGTAGAGCGTCGCTGACGTCGGCGACCAGACCAACGCGATCCTCGCCGGGGCCGTCGGCCCGCCCCACCGCTCACCGTTCTGAGCCGCCCAGTTCATCAGGGGCGTCGCGACGGACAGAGTCCGAACGTCCACGGTCAGGTTCGCCGGAAGCTCGACAGCGGGGGCGAGACCGCCCGTCAGGCCGGCTAGAATTGCGAGGCGCGCTTCGTCGGGCGCCGCGCTGGCCGCTGCGAATGTCCGAACACCTCGGTGATAGGCGGGGGTCAGGAGCACGATCGGCTTCCCGCGCGCCAGGCCCGCCAGATAGAAGCCGTCGTCCACCAGCTCGCCGAACCGCCCGACGCGCGCGGCGTCCGCGTTGTCGACGAACAACATCGGGGCCTCGGCAGCCAGCGCCGCCACGTCGTGGAAGCGCGCGATCTGCGCGGTTCGCACCGTCGGGATGAGGCCGATCCACCGCGCGGAGCCGTTCGCCCGGCGCGCCGCCCTGTCGTTGGCTCGCCACATCTCGGTGCGGCGCGCCCGGTTCCAGGCAATCCACTGGTCGAAGACCGCGGCATCCCGGTCCTTGGGGAGGGGGAGATCGGCGCCGGCAGCCGCGCGGAAGCCGCTCCGGCAGGCGGCGCAATAGCAGATCTTGTCCCAGCCGAGGCCGCTCCAGCCGACGCCAAGCACGCCGTCCACAGGCGCTTGCGTCGCCACCTGTGTAATCCTGTCAGCCATCGCTGCGTCGAAGAAGCCGCCGTTCACGCAAGCAGCGTACCCAGTATCGACCGCGATCGGCTCGCCCTTATCATCCCGTGCGACCCAGGCCGGATTCGCGGCGACGTCTTCGCGCGTCAGCGGTTTTACGGTCACGCTGGCCAGCACCGCCAGGCCCGCGGCGCGCGCCGCTTGAGCCAGCGTCGTCAGCCGGCGAAGCCCTGCGGCCCCGTCACCCGCGGGGAGGACGACTCCCCGGATCAACAATCTGCGCCATTGGGCGGTCCACCACGCCGCATCCGACGCGGCACGATCGGCGAGGTTGACGTAGCACCACGTCTTGGCCGCGCTCCAAGCCGCAGCCCCGTTCGAGGGAGAATCCTCCTGCATCATCGCTGCACGCGCTTTGCGCTCAGGCAGCACCGGGCCGACGCCGGCGTTAGGCAAATCTTGCGCCACTGGGTCATCCTTGTCCTCCAAAGGCATTTATTTATAGGGGTTCGAACCCTTGGCATTCATGCATTCTGCTTCGGTCGATAAGGGTGTCATCTCTGCAGATATGCGTAATCTTATCGGCGCTAAGGCATATGTACAACGAGAAGGTGGCGTAACGCATATAACTTTGCGTAGGAAGTCGCCTGCGACTATCCCGCCGAAACGGCGGGGCTCGCCGGCCTGATCACCGCGTCAGCCATTGCGGATAGGTCGCGTGGATCTTCGGATTGAGGACGCCCGAAGCCATCCGCGAAACCACGTAAAGGCCATCCGCTCGCGCCGCCTTGGTTATCTCTCCGAGCAGGTCGCGATCGGGCGCGAACTCGCTGGTCTCAAGCAGCGGATTCATCTACTTCCTGGCGAAATTCATTTCTACCGATGGATTGAGCGTTGCTTAAGGCGTCTCCACGATGACCGATATGTCGTTCCCCAAAAATCAGGCCATGATGGCAGCAGGCGGGCGGTCTCCTGAAGGACAGCGTTCCAAGGGAGGCTATTGATGCGGCACGCATCACCGCAAGCATCGGCTGTGGCGAGCGCTACAGGAGTGCAGACGGAACACGTCGCTCAAAGCAGAAGGCGAGGATGACGATGAAAAGGGGATTTCCAGCTCTGTTGGCCTTGGTAATCGGCTTGGCAGCCGCCAACCCCTGCGAGGCAAAGGGGGAAACAACTCCGATTGTTGCGCCGCTAGTCAAGATATCGACCGACCCATTTCTTGAACTGGAAACCTATCGGCTCTGGCCGGGACGTGCGCGAGATGCGTCGAGCGACGCGGAGGACGAAACACCAACAATGACGGTATTCCGCCCCCAGCGCGGCCAGGCGAACGGGACGGCGATCGTCGTCGCACCGGGCGGAGGATATATTGGCCTCGCTGCCAATCTGGAAGGCCGGCAGGTGGCCGACTGGTTTGCCGCGCATGGAGTGACGGCATTTCTACTCAAATACCGGGTCGGGCCGAAAGCGCGCTTACCCATTCCACTCTATGATGGAAGCCGCGCGGTTCGGTTCGCACGGGCCAATGCCGCAAGTTTCGGCATTGATCCCGGACGGATAGGTATGATCGGCTTTTCCGCTGGCGGCCACCTCAGCGCCATGACCGCAGCGGCTGTAGAACCCGGCAATCCGGCGGATCCCGATCCCGTTAACCGGGTGAGCAGCCGCCCTGACTTCCTGGTTCTGGGCTACCCATGGCTGGAAGCGACGGCGATCAACGCAAAGGGTGGCTCACAATATTGCATGTTCGCCCGGATCAATTGCCGCCCTCAGGACTATGAGAGCTACATGCCGCTGAAAATGGTAACGGCGGACATGCCGCCGACCTTCATCTACCATACGATAAGCGACCATTTGGTTCCAATGGAGGGCAGCCTTCGTTTCGCCATGGCGCTAAAGGCCAAGCGTGTTCCGGTCGAACTCCATGCATTTGCCAATGGGGAGCATGGCTCCGGACTAGGAAATTCGGATCCGTCACTTTCTGCCTGGCCGGAATTGCTTGAAAAATGGCTGCGGGGCCTTGGTTTTCTGCCTGGCAACGCAAAACAATAAAAATACAGATTCCAAAACTTACGGAACTTCATGAGTTTAGAGCCACCTGAATAGCTCGGCTGAGCTTGAATCGCGAACTTGCCAAGGGAGCAGGCCTCAAAGCCCTGGGCGATAGCAAAGTGGTCACTGAGCCAACCGCGGGAACCGTGATGGGGACCCTCCGGAACGGCAGGTCTTGGGCGCAGTTTGCGGATAGCTGCCCCTCATTGCCGCCATTTAAGATGGCAGCTACGCGCCCCCAACCTAAGTCGTTGAAGCCAAAATGGGGCGCGCATATTTGCGCAAGAGATAGGAAGGCGTGCAACTCCATGCATGACAGAAGCTGTTCACATGGAAGTCGTTATACGGTGCGACGCGCGGGTTGTCCGGTGCGTAGGCTTCCCAGAACGTATCGGCTCCGGCCTTCAGCATGCCGCCCCAGTAGGCCCGCATCATCTTCAGGGCCTCTGAGTTGTGACCAGCAACGAACAGGGCCTCCGTGACATAGTGTGTCAGATAAGGTGTGCGGGATTGAACGACGTCGGGGTGGCGAAGCGCGTTGAGGAGCGCGGCAGACTGCATTTTGCGTGTGCCAACGCCTGCCAGCGTCATCCATGCCTGGGAGGCCATTGATATCTGTCGCTTGCTTCCGCTGATGAAAAGCTTCAGTTCCGGGGACCAGAAGGCTTTTATCGCGGCCGCCTCCGCACGGCCAATCTTATCGGGAAAATCGCTGACGTCCGCCGGACGACCGAGTTTCTCGGCCAACGCCATCACATGTTTCAAGGCATAGATGTAGATGGCGTAAAGCGCCGCGTCGCGGTTAAGCTGCGGATTCCAGTCGACGAAGGTCAAGATGCCCTTCGGGAGGCTTATCTCACCATCTTCGCCGATCATTTCACCAACAAGACGAACTTGCCTGAGCGCAGCGTTCCAGAGCTCAAGACCGAATGCGACATCGTTGGTGGCAGCAACATAATCGGCCAGGGTGACGGCGAAGAGGGCGCTGTAATCCATCATGAATTCCGGCGCCTGCATGGGACGCGGGTATTCGAAGACGTTGGCCGGCAGCAGGCCATCCTCGCGGGGGAAGGCCGCGAGGAGATACAAGCATCGCTTTACAAGATCATTATTGGGGAAAGTCACATAGCTCGTCAGCGCCTGGAGCCGAAGATCGCCCGTCCACAACCGTTGATCCCGCCGCGGGCCATCCTCGAAGACAGTCTGCATGCAGTCGCGCAGGGTCGCGGCGGCCACGCGGTCCATCTCATGCAGGTCCGCCGGCAATCGCTTCGGGAGAGGGGGAACCGTCCCGGTCGCTGATGTCAACGCATGCGCCCGGATATTGCGGAACGCGATCTTGCGCCCGACCGGCAAACCGAGGAGTTCGATCTTCACGAAACGAAAGGCATAGCGCCTCGGCAGCCGGACAGACGAAGGGACAATGTCTATTGTCACGACCTCTTCCGGCAGCCAGCTTTCGGACAACCATCCTTTGTAGGGGTAGAAGGGCTCTGCTATATCGGGGACGACTTCACCAAAGGTGAAGCGGAGCCGGACAGGCGCGCCTATCGCTTCGCCGATATTCTCGATGTCGAAGGACAGGTGGCCAGCGCGATGCCCCCCGAAGTCGATGATGAGGGTGTCGCCTTTCTTCTTCAGCAATCGGGATGCGATAGCGTCGGCATCTCCGATTTTCTCAATCCGCCAGCCTAGCGCTTGTGCAGCATCCTTGACGGGACTTACCAAGGCGAGTGGCGTCTGAACAAACTCGTTAAGGCTTGGCTTTAATTGCTCGGCTTTTTCAAGGAAGGACTGACTAGCTGAGGAGGTCAACGACGGGATCGGCTGCGCTGACACCGAGACGGGGGCCAAAGCCATCGCCACCGCTCCATGGGGAACGGCCGACAACAAATTTCGCCGCGTTATTTCCGTCATAACCCTCAACTTTCATCGCTTTTATCAAACCAGATCACGCGAACCGGCAGTCAGGGACGGTGGCGTCAGAGCCGGATTTGAACTGAAGGGGTGGTTACCTGGCTTCAATCAGCTCGATCAGTGCAATGCCTTCGGGCGGCAGGTCGATCGAGAGCGTGCCGCCTTTCCCGAGCTGCCGTGTTTCGGGAGCGGCGATTTCGGCCGAAGCGCGTATCTGCTCCATCTGCGCGGGCGTCGGATATTGCGGCGAACCGAGCTTACGCCACATCGGGAAGGGAGAGCTCCGCTCCATGTCGACATAGCTGATCCGAGCGGTCGCCCCGGCGGCGGCACCACGGAGGGCGATGTCGAGCGACTTTGCCACGCCCGATACGGTGCGCGTGGTACTCATCCCCGGAATGCCTGCGGCCTGCTGCACATCGGCGAGGTTCCAGATCATGACGGAAGCCCCCTCCGCCGTGCGCGAAGCGAGCGCCGGGCCGGTCGATGCCAGACGGTGCGTGCCCAGGCGGTTCATCAGCTTATAGGTGTTGAACTGCGGCTTTGCGATCCCACCGCGTGCCAGCATGCCCCAGCCATTGTCGCCTTCCTTCAGGATGAAGTTCAGTACCCCGACTTCCTCGTACCAGTTGCTCATCGCCCAATGCGACATGGAATGGCAATAGGGCAGGCAATTGGCGATGACATGGGCTATCATCGCCGGGCTGTCGGACGACCATTCGGACAGCCACAGCTCCGTCCCCTTGAAGCGGGTCGCGTCGATCTGGCGGCGGACCATCTCCATCGCGGCGGGGATGACTTGATACTGTTTGAGCGCGCGATCCTGGCCGAAGACATGCTTCTGATCATCGCCGGCGTAAATATGCGTGCTGACGAAATCGACGGGGCAGTCATTGGCGGCGCAGAAGGCCAGGAAGGAGTCGATCCACTGGACCGCAGAAGTGGACGGGCCGCCGACCTTCAGCGCGGGATCGACCGCCTTCACGGCAGCGGCCGTCGCCTTGTAGAGTTGGAAATAGTCGGCCTGCGTGCCGGAGAAAAAGAAGACCAGATTCGGCTCGTTCCAAACCTCGAAATACCATTGGCGCACCTGTTCGCGGCCATAGCGGTCCACCAGATGCTGAACGAAGGTAGTGATGAAGGCGGACCAGTCGGCTAGCGAGGTGGGCGGCGTGATGTTCGCGCCGTAGAAACCGAACTTCTTCGACCCACTGGCCAGCTTGCGCGGCATGAAGCTGAGTTCCACGAAAGGCTGGACGCCGCGCGCGAGCAAGCCGTCATAGATAGCATCGACATATTGGAAATTGGGCTTCGCGCCTGCGCTCCACACGCCCAGCTCATCGGCGAAGATGCCGTGGAAGCGGACGCGCTCCAGCCCGGTTTCCTTGTGAAAGCGGTCCAGATCCTGACGCCAGCCCTCACGCAAAGTCATGGCGGCGCGGTCAGACCCGACGCAGCGCGACCAGACATGATCGAGCGGACCGATGTCGCGCCGCAGATCGACGGTTACCTTTTCGCTGCCCCTTTGAGCGAACGCCGGACGGCTCAGGGCGGTTGCAGTTGTCAGCACCGCGCCTGCTTTGACAAAGTCTCGCCGATTCCACATTCTCTCTCTCCTGATCTGCTGCAATTTCGGTTCGTCCGATAACTATGGACGAACCTCGCGATGGCTCATTCCGACGTGTGCGGTCTGCGCCGTGTCTCCAGCATCATGGGCAAGTTCGACTTCATATCGTCCTTCCCGGACGACCCATTTCTGCGACTTCTGGTCGAATTCCCCGATCAGCCGAGGATCTGCCGTGACGGTCACCAGCGTCGATTCTCCGGCTTTCAGATAGGGCTTGCCCCACCCGACCAAGCGCTTGGTGCGTCCAGGCGGCGACACATAGACCTGTGGAACGTCGGCCCCATCGCGACCGCCGATATTCGTCACGCGAAACGTCACTTTGAGTTGGCGTCCGCCCGTCGCTACCAATCTGTCATAGCGGAATGCCGAATAGCTGAGGCCGTAGCCAAAGGGATAAAGCGGCTTCGCGCCGGTTTTCTCGAACCAGCGATAGCCGATGTCGGAGCCTTCCGGATATTTGATGTCAAAGGGCATTCGGTCTGCCTGATAGCCGAACGCCCGGCGAACCTCGGCATTGGCGCGTGGCACATCAGAGCCGGGAAGGACGGGCAACGGTAGTTGCTCCAATCCGGCGGGCCAGGTCACAGGGAGATGGCCCGATGGGTTCACTCGCCCGGAGAGAACCGCAGCTATCGCCGCCCCGCCCCTCTGGCCGGGATACCATGCAGCTAGAATGGCGGGTACTTTCGAAGCCCAGGGCGTGAGAACGGGGTTTCCCGTTTCGAGGACGACGACGCTGCGGGGATTGGCGCCAGCCACCGCATCAATCAATGCATCCTGGTCCGCACCGAGCGATAAATCGGCATTGTCATCAGACTCGTTCGACCATTTTTCAGCAAACAGGATCGCCACATCGGCCTTGCGCGCCAGGTCAGCGGCGGCAGCGACATCCCTGCCATCAGCATAGTCCACCTGAGCGGCCGGAAATGCGTGCCGTAGAGCTGCCAGTGGCGCGGTTCCGCCATAGCTCCGCTTGATTGGGCCTTTATGCGGGATTTCCAGAGCGAAGCCCCCGACCGGCACGACCTGCGAAGAGCCGCCGCCGGACAGGACGCCGATGTCGGCATGTCCACCGATGACGGCGATACGCTTTGCGGTGCTGGCGAGAGGCAGGAAATTTCCTTCATTCCGCAAGAGTACCATGCCGCCTTCAGCCGCAGCCTGGGCGATGTCCGCGTGAGCATCATAGTCGATCGCGCCTTGAACCGGCGGAGCATCCACAAGCCCGCTGGCGAAAAGCGTGCGCAGTATCCGGCGCACCGCCGTGTCCACTGCCGCATAGGGGATCGTTCCGTCTGCGAGTTTCGGCTCCAATTCCTTGCTGAAGAACAGCTTGGTGTCGATATTGCCGCCCGACTTCTTGTCCAGGCCGTTTACCAGCGCCTCGGTCGAGTGGACCGCGCCCCAATCGGACATGACGAAACCCTTATACCCCCAGTCCCGCCTTAAAACGTCCAGAAGCAGGAACCTGTCTTCACAGGCGTAGACGCCGTTGACACGATTGTAGGAGCACATGACCGAACCGGGTTTTCCGATCTCGTTCGCGATTTGGAACGCGAGCAATTCGGTTTCGCGCATTGTCTGTTCGCTCATGTCGACCGAGTAGACGGCCCGGCCTGTTTCCTGGTTGTTGAGAGCGAAATGCTTCAGCGTCGAAATGATCTTGTTGCTCTGAATACCTGCAATCGATCGACCAGCGAGTACGCCGGTGAGAAGCGGGTCTTCGCTTATATATTCGAAGTTGCGACCAGCACGCGGGTCGCGGATCAGGTTTGCCCCCCCGCCCAGGAGGATGCCGAAGCCGCTGGCACGCGCTTCGGATCCAATCATCGCGCCGCCCCGGAAGGCGAGGTCGGGGCCCCACGACGAGCCTAAAAGCAGCGAAGCTGGCAAAGCCGTCGCGACGAATCCCTTTCGCATGCTCCCGATATTCGCGACACCAAGGCTCGCATCCGTTTCCTTGACTGCGGGAATGCCGAGGCGGGGCACGCCGAGCGGGTCGGCGTTCAAGATGGCAATCTTTTCCAGATGCGTCATGGCGGCCAGTGCCGCATCGGCTCGGACGTCCGGCGAAAGATCCCGATGCGACCATCGGCCACGTGTTACGGTTTTCGCCTCACCCGCCTTTCCCTGATCCTGCGCATACAGGATGTCTTGCGCTCTTAGAGAAGCTGGCAGGAGGAACAGCATCGTTACAAAGGCAATACTGCTCCTTGATGGCCAACGCGGGGGGCAGGACTTCCCGCTATCGTTCCGGCATCGGTTCTCCTGAAGGGTGCTCGCAGGCCAGTCAGTCTGTTGTTCGACGGCCACGCTTCCCTCTCCTTCTTCGGTCATCGTGAAGGAAATTGCAGACCCGTGGCTGCACTATATGTGCTTAGCCGTACGCAATACCGCTATTCCCGCCCTGGAAATCGAACGATACCGTACAGATACAGAGAGCTATTGGTTAGTGTCAAGCCATGGCGAGGAATGCGCTAGCACGCGTAGGGGAGTGGATCGCGCGCTGCGAATACCCGCAATGTCGGCGGGTGCTGCCTGTGAGCAAATCAGGGTTCAACAACCTTGTCATGCTGGCCTTCCTGGTCAAAAGAGAGGCTCGCCCATCGGACCCCTTGGTGGATTCACTTTCGAGACGGGACTTATGCGGAACAGCTCGACGATGAGCAGCCGTGCAGGACTGGCCGCTTGCACGACCGAAGGAAGACCATGACGATCGATACGAGCATGCTGTTGTCGCGCCGGACGCTTCTGCAGGCATCGACCGTCGCCGGTGCGTTCGGTCTTGCTCTTCCGTCATTCGCCGCGCCGGCGCCTGCTGGTCGAAGGCAGCTTCAGGCCGATCTGCGCGACCAGCCGTTCGATGATGACTGGGCCTTTCGCAAGGGCGACGGGCAGGGCTGGGCTGCGCCGGGCCTAGACGATGGGGCCTGGCGACACCTCCATCTCCCGCACGACTGGAGCATCGAGGATCTGGCCGACAGCGAGCCGGCGCTGAACGGGGTGATCCGGGATGCCGATACCGCGCCCCTGTGGCAGAAGGTCACCCGGTCGCCCCGTCTGATCGGCCCGTTCGATGCGCGTCTGAACGACAACCAGGCCTATGCCCATAGCGCAAATGGTGCGCCGACGGCCTATACCGTGGGCGGGATCGGCTGGTATCGCAAACGCTTCACGCTGCCCCCGCTTGGAGCGGATGCGCATGTCGAGCTGGTGTTCGACGGCGTCTACATGAATGCCCAGATCTGGCTCAACGGCAAGCTGCTGGCCGAGCAGCCTTATGGCTATTCCCCCTTTGCCGTAGACCTGACCCCCGCGCTCAACCGAACGGGCGAGAACGTGGTGGCGGTGCGCGTTGCCAACATTGGCCGCAACAGCCGCTGGTATTCCGGCTCGGGTATCTATCGGCATGTGCGGCTGAACATCGTGCGCGCCGCCAGGTTCGAAGAATGGGGATTGACGGTCACCACGCCCGCGATCACGCCCGAGGCGGCGAGCGTGCAGGTGAGTGCCAGGACCGTGGGCGCCACGCCTCAGACCAGGCTGATAACGCGAATCCGCGACGCGGCTGGGAGGATCGTGGCTGAAGCCAGCGCCGCGGCGGCAGACCACGCCCGGCTGCAGATCGCGCGGCCGCGGCTCTGGTCTCCGGAGAGCCCGACGCTCTATCAAGTGGAGTGCCTGCTGACGGACGGGGCCCAGATGCTCGATCGCATGACCGCCCCGCTGGGCATCCGCCGGATCGAGATCGATGCGGTGCAGGGCTTTCGCATCAACGGCAAGCCCTACAAGCTGCGCGGCGGCTGCATCCACCATGACAACGGGCTGCTCGGCGCGGTCGCGCTCGATCGGGCCGAGGAACGCAAGATCGAATTGCTGAAGGCGCGGGGGTTCAACGCGGTGCGCTCCTCGCACAATCCGTGCTCGCCCGCCTTGCTGCGAGCCTGCGACCGGCTTGGCATGATGGTCATGGCGGAGAGCTTCGACATGTGGCGCGTGTCCAAGAACCCCGACGACTACAGCCAGCATTTCGACGGCTGGTGGAAGCAGGACCTGACCGCGATGGTCCGCCAGGCGGCCAATCATCCCAGCGTCGTGATGTGGAGTATCGGCAACGAAATTCCCGAGCGCGGCGAGCGCGACGGGGTGGCTACTGCCAAGATGCTGGCGGAGGAGGTGCGGCGGCTCGATCCGACCCGGCCGGTTACCCAGGCCGTGCCCGGCTCGGCCGGCCCGACGGTCACCCGGGCGGACGGGAAACCGGACGAAGCGGCGTTCCAGCACCTCGACGTTGCCGGGTACAATTATCGGCTCTCATCCTATCAGCGCGACCATGCCAGGTTCCCCGATCGGGTCATGGTGGGGACCGAAAGCTTCCCCAAGGACGTCGACAAGGTCTGGCGGCTGACCGACGCCTCTCCGTTCATGATCGGTGACTTTGTCTGGACGGCCATGGACTATCTGGGGGAAGCCTCGATCGGCCGGACCGGGCTGAGCGGCGATGCGCCAGGCGGCGAAGAATATCCGTGGTTCGGCGCGGGCTGCGGCGACATCGACCTGATCGGACAGCAGCGCCCGCAATCGCTCGCCCGCGATGTGGTCTGGGGAGTGAGCGCGCTCGAAATCGCGGTCCAGCGGCCCATACCGGAGGGCAAGAAGGAAGTGCCGTTCCTGTGGGGATGGCGCGACGAACTCCTGAGCTGGACCTGGCCGGGCGCCGAAGGGAAAATGCTGTCGCTATCGGTGTTCAGCAAGGCCGACCGGGTGACCGTCGCCCTGAACGGCAGCGTGATCGCGGATCAGGAAATGGACCCCGCAGCCGGCGCGATCGTGCAGATTCCGGTTCGCTACGAGCCGGGCACGCTGGTGGTCACGGCATTCGCGCGGAACAAGCAGATCGGCCGCCGGTCGCTTGAAACCGCAGGGCCTCCCGCCGCCCTGCGTCTCAGGACCGACCGCAAGCGAATCCACAACCGCCGCGACGACCTGGCCTATGTTACGGTGGAAGTGGTGGACAAGGCGGGACGGCTCGTCCCCGACGCGGTGCAGGTGCTCCGCGCGACCCTTGTCGGTCCGATCGAACTGGCCGCCTTCGGCAATGCCAATCCCCGAGGACTAGCCAGCTTCAACCAGCCGGTTGCAAAGACATGGCACGGCCGCGCCGTTGCGATCCTGCGGCCGACCGGCGATGCCGGCGCAGCCATGATCCAGATCGGAGCTGAAGGTCTGCCGAAGGCACGTGCACCGGTGATCGTCTCGGTCGCCTGAAGGTAAGAGTTGAATGGGGAGATCTCTAATTAGGTCGAAGCTCCGGTTCTTGCCCCCGGCGCTGCCCCTTTCCTGGGTGGGCGGAACAAGTGGATGCCCGCTCTTGCCCAAACCCGCCAAGCTACACCACCTCATGTGACACGATCTTCGCGGCGGTTTCCGTGTGCGTCAGCGCATCTGCTCTGGCACAGCTATCCGGTTACCAGCCGCCGTGGCCGACAAGGCAATCGTCGTCCCTATTCGGCTACGGGCATACACCGAAGCCGAGCCGCCAACGAAGATAGCCACGGTCAAAGGGGAAGAGCAGAGCGGGGAAGAGCAACCCACCACGGCGCCAACGATAAGCGGCGTATCCCGCGTCCCGCTGTTCCTCCGACTTGCTCTCACGCCGCCAGTTTTTGGCTGGTGTGGACGGTGGGTTGGATGCCGAAGAGTTTGGCGGCGTTGAGACCGACGGCATCGCGCCAGGTGGCATCGCTGACATTCAGGTCTTCGAACAGCTGGTCAACGACCTTCCGGCTGATAGGCCATGTTCCTTCCGCGTGCGGATAGTCCGAACCCCACATGATATTGCGCGAGCCGGGCAGCTTTCGGTCTGCTGTGACGAGGCAGGCCCGATCATGCTGGAAAGCCGCCCATACCTGATCGTCGAGGATCTGACTGGGCTTGCGCGACAGCTTGGGCCGAACGTAGAATGCATGCGCCTCGGCGACTTCGTCCATTCGCTCGCCCAGAGCGACGAGCCAGCTGGCGCCCGTTTCGATGAACGCGATTTTGGCACCCGGATTGCGGTCGAGTACCCCGCCGCTGACAAGGTACATCGCCGTGTTCATCGCATCCATCGCTTGGCCTGCGTAATTGACGATTGCACCGCCCGGACCCTTTTCGGAAATCACGCTCTCGAGCCCGGTGCCGCTGTGCAACACGAAAACCATCCCATGTTGGGCAGCCTTCGCGAAGATCGGATCCCACGCCTCGTTGTTATACTTCGGCAGGCCCGCAGGGCTCACCAGGGGCAGCATCGCCGTCTTGAAACCCTTGCCGGCGAGATAATCGAGCTCGGCCAGAGTGCAGGAAAAATCCAGTACCGGCAGCATGCCGCATTTCACCAGGCGGTCCTGGTGGCCTTCCAGAAACCGATCGCTCCAGTCGTTGAAGAGACGGGCAGATGCCGCTTCCGCTTCCGGATTGCCCACCGCATAGATCCATAGGCCGAGCTGCGGGAAACAGATTTCAGCATCGATCCCTTCGAGATCCATGTCCTCGAACCGGCCCGCCAGCTGCCGCGTGCCGCGTCGCTCCGCAAAAATCGGGATATCGCGGTGCTTCCCCAGGCGAAGGCGATGGATCTCCTTCTCATCTGTCCCGGCGATCAGATAGTCTCCGTCCTTGCGTACTTGCAGCGCGTGCCGCTTCAAGCTGGCTGGCAAACCATCCAGATAGAGCGCATCGGGTTCCTGGATATGGCTATCGGCGCTGAAAACAAACGGTTTCATCTATTTCTCTCCTCAACTAATGATCTGAATCCAGAATGGGCGCGACGGGAGCAGAAGGTCCTTTTCAACGGCCTCGGAAATCCGTCGCATTCGCTCTGCAAGAGCGCCGCTCATTCCCAAACAAGGTCCAGTCTCTCGATTTTGGCGATCGAGCCACGATGCCTGGGGGCGACGAACCCTGGGGCGAGCGAGGCGTTGGGCATCCGCGCCAACCATTCCTCCAGCAGGATCCGCAATTCCGTCCTGGCGAGAGGTGCACCAACGCAAGCGTGAGGGCCGGTATTGAATGCCAGATTCGGCGCACCCTTGCGATCAATGTCGACCTTTTCCGGATTATCGACAACGTGCGGATCATTGCTGCCGCCTGCCAAACTGCAATTGATCAGGTCGCCCTCTTTCATGAAGACGCCTTTGTACACAGTGTCCTTCGCGACCCGCCGATAGGTGACGACGAAGGAAAACCGGCGCAGCAGTTCCTCGACCGCCTTCGGAATATCTTCGGGATGCGCACGAAGCCGGTCCTGCAACGCGTGATCGGTCGCAAGATAATGCAAGCAAAAGGTCATCGCATTGGTGACCGTGTCGAGCCCCGCCAGGAACAGGAGATGAGTCATTTCCTCGACCCGGCGCGGGTCAAGCTGCTTCCCATCAACCTCGGAGGCGAGAAGCATACTGATCGGATCATTTCCCGGGTGTGCGATACGATCCTGAACGACTTTCGAAGCGAACTCGGCCATCCTGGCGAAAGCCGCGACACGGACTTCGGGAGACCGGCCGTCCGTGATATTGGGGACCCAGCTCACCATCTCGTGAAGCCTGGATGTGTCCCACTCCATGATTTTCATGAACACGGTAACGGGCAGAACAACCGCGACCTCCTTGCGGAATTCGCAACTGTTCCGCCCCTTCAGCTTCTCGATGAGGTCGATCGCGAGTTCCCTCACGAAGCCCTGCTGACGCTTCAGGTGCTTGGGCGAAAGAAACTTCAGGAGCAAAAGCCGGTATCGCAAATGTTCCGGCGGATCCATGGTTTCCGGAGGCAGCTGCAGTTCCCCATCCTCACGCCCAGCCGTCTGGCCCTTGCTCGAAAACGTGGCGGCGTCGGTGGCGATCGCACACACATCCTCGTACCGCGTCGCCATCCAGCGGCCGCCATCGCGGGGAGACCAGAAGATGTCCGGGGCATCGCGGTGCAGGCTCATATAACCCAGTTGGACATCGTCTTTGAGACGAGGATCGTCGAACATATCGAAATCGAACACGAGATGATCGGGTACATGGTCTGGTTTCACTGCAATAGTCGTCGTGCTATTCGACACTTGGGTCATAATATTGGCTCCTCACAGATTTACGCAAGAAACGTCTGGTTACGCCTCAGAAATTTCAGAAGCTGATTGGGATGTTGCTGCACGCAATTACGACCGAGCGGGGTGCGCAAAGAGTGAAGCCAACCGCCACGGACGACATGAAACCCGCAGGAACGGCCAGGTCTTGTCATACCGGCGACGCGCACCTGGGCATCGACCAGCCGCTCGCGGCCCCATGCCGATCGAGACCAGGCGGCGCCTTAACGATGCGACCAGCCAGACTGGCGATCACCAGACCCTCCAGCATCATCCAAAATTCCTCTTCCGACTGGCATTGTTTCTTGACGATTTCGTCAAAATGCTGGCGGCTTCTTTGATCTAGCGCAAATTTGCGAACAGACGGATCTGCGGAAGGTCGGCGTGGCAAGCAGCCCCCTCAACCGCCATGAGACTGTCGACGGCAGCGAAACAAGCTTAGCAGCCTGTTGCAGGCTACTGCCCTTGGGTTGGGACGCTTAATCTTACCGATAAGCCTGGGTGAAGGTGCATGTTCGCGCAGCTCTGTCGAGTTCGGCAGTGTTCAACAACCATGCGGCGACCGCGTGGGGGCGGCCAACTTTCCTGCCGGCTAACTTAAGAGCGGGGTGGGGCTTTTTGGTCTCTCGGCGCGCAGTTTGCAAATTTGCGCTAGATCAAAGCAAATGGTCATTGAGTTGACGAAACCGTCAAATGCGAAGGTTATTGGAGGGGGGCACGGGATGATGAAAGGTCTGGTGATCGCCAGCATCGACGCTCCCATCGGTGAAGCACCCGCCGGTTTGGTTCGCATGCCCTCATCGCGGGCAAACCGGGCCGACGGCCTGCCGGCGGCGCAACACACAGCAATGCCGGCGTTCAGCCGATCGACCTGATTTGCTCATCGGAAATTTGATCGAACAATTTGATATGAAGGAAACACGTCATGCGTACGGAAACGGCAGAAGGGTTTCATGGTGAGTTGCTCGATGCTGACGGACATGTCTATATGGAGCCGGATGTCTTGCGGGATTTCGCGCAGGAAATCGGCGGCGCGCTAGGCCAGGATTTCTACAAGCATCAGGTAGAAACACAGGAGTTTGCCGAGGCCACCGCCCGGAACCGCAGCGAGTTGTGGTCGACGAAGGGACTGTGCGCGCTTGGCGCCTACGATCCGGCCGACCGTAAGGAAGCGCTCGAACGGATGGGCGTGAAGGCGCAACTGGTTTTTCCGAACACGGGTTCGGGTGAATTGCGCATCGATTCGGATGCCGCGCGCCGGGCCTGCCGTGTCTACAACGACTTCGCCATCGACTGGACAAGGAAGGCCGGCGGCCGCGCGCGCGCCGTGGCGCAGATCAACATGTCCCATGCCGATTGGGCCATTGCCGAACTTGAGCGCGTGCTGAAGGCGGGCGCCAAGGGCGTGACGCTGCCTTGCCACCGCCCCCCGGCGGGAGTCTCCCCCGCGCACTCCATCTGGGACCCGTTTTGGGCGCGCCTGGAGGAGGCCAACGTGCCTGCCACCCTGCATCTTGGCGCTGCCGGACTACTGTCCTGCCGCAATCCCGGCGACGAAATGTTTCCGGAATTCGGCTGGGGCGATTCCGAGACCCTCAAGCGCAAGCCTGCCGAGCGAGGCGGCGGAGAGGAGGCGATCAGCCCCTATTTCATGCTCGTGGCGCACGTCGGGCCAGAGGTGTTCCTCCAGACGATGGTTATGGGCAAGGTGTTCGAGCGCTTCCCGCGCCTTCGTTTCGGCGTCATCGAGGCGAGCGCCGAATGGGTCGGTGCTGCGGCGGAACGCATGGACGCCTGGACTGACTTCATGGCGAAAGTCGGCGTCACCTACGAGATGAAGCCGAGCGAGTTCCTGAAGCGCAATGTGCGCGTCACCCCGTTCTGGCACGAAAACCTGCCGCGGATCATTGATCGGTACGGTCTTGAGGACGTCTGGGTGTTCAGCACCGACTATCCGCACCTTGAAGGCAGTCGCGATCCCATCGGCAAGTTCCGCAAGCACCTCGACAAGCTGCCAACCGGCTATGATCGGCAGTTCTTCATCGAAAACAACCGGCTACTTTTCCCGAATTTATGATTGATGGGCGCTGGATGACAATCGCTCTCCAATGTAGTTCGGGAATTTTGGGACGATATTTACCCATCTGGAGGTCGAATTTCCGCATTGCTCGTTCATTAATAACGGCGAATGGGGGGTGTAAACAGAATTACTTGCCAAGCTCCGCTGCGCCCGCGCAACCGCATCGGCGCGCGGACCGTGCCGAGCCAAAAGGAAGGTGAAGAGATGGAAATTCTGCCTGGCGTCGCGCAGATTATTGGAGGGATCGATTTCGATCCCGAAGCGCTGCACGCCAAATATATCGAGGAGCGCGACAAACGGCTCGAGCATGGTGATCGCACTTACATCAGAATAAATGATGAATTTTCTCATTACTCCGACGATCCCTATAGCTCTCACGGCTTCGCGCGCGATCCCGTGTTCGATGAAGTCAAGATTGCGCTGATCGGTGCGGGGTTCGGGTCTCTGGTCATGGCGGCACACTTGCGCAAGATGGGACTGGATGACTTTCGCATCGTCGATACGGCGAGCGATGTTGGGGGAACATGGTACTGGAACCGCTATCCCGGCGCGGCCTGCGACACGGAGAGTTACGTCTATGTGCCGATGATCGAAGAGACGGGCACGACGCTTCAAAGCAAATACGCGTTTCAGCCCGAGATCCTGGCGCAGGCCAACCGCATTGCCGACAAGTACGACCTGCGCAGGAATGCGCTGTTCCAGACGGCGGTGACCGCTGTCGAGTGGGATGAGGCGATCGCCAAGTGGACGATTTCGACCGATCGGGGAGATCGGTTCAGGGCGCAATTCGTCATCATGGCGAATGGCCCGATCAACAAGCCGAAGCTTCCCGGGATTCAGGGAATCCATGATTACCGGGGACACACGTTTCATACCTGCCGCTGGGACTACGGCTACACCGGGGGCGATACCACCGGCGGACTGACGAAGTTGCGGGACAAGCGCGTGGGCATCATCGGCACGGGCGCCACGGCGGTGCAGTGCATCCCTCACCTCGGCGAATGGGCGAAAGAGCTTTACGTTTTCCAGCGCACACCCTGCTGCGTCGATCTGCGCATCAACACACCGACCGATCCCGAATGGTGGGCCTCGCTGGAACCCGGCTGGCAGTGGGAGCGCATGACCAACTTCAACTCGGTGCTTGAGGGCTACGAGGACGTAGAGGTCGATCTGGTCAACGATGGCTGGACCAAGCTCTACCGCAAGGCGATGGGGCCGGCGCTGAAGGCGGCTGCCCAGAAGCTTGGCCGGCCGCTTACCAGCAAGGAGCGCGGCCAGCTGCTCGAGCTTTACGACTACCAGAACATGAACCGCATCCGCGCCCAGGTTGCGGACATCGTCAAGGACGATAAAACGGCAGAGGCACTCAAGCCCTGGTACCGCCAGTTCTGCAAGCGTCCAACCTTCCACGAAAGCTATCTGCAAACATTCAACCGTCCCAACGTCCACCTCGTCGATACCAACGGCAATGGCGTCGATCGTCTGACCGAACTTGGTGTCGTGGCCAATGGTCGGGAGTACGAAATCGACTGCCTGATCTTTTCCACCGGGTTCGAATCCGAGACCTCCTATGTGGAACGCGCGGGCTATGAGGTCGTCGGGTGCGGCGGGCGCAAGCTCTCGGAATATTGGGCCGATGGGTTGCGGACCTTCCACGGCGTCGCCGTCGACGGTTTCCCGAACTGCTACTTGATCGGGCGGACCCAGTCGGGGGCTTCGCTGAACCTGATGTTCGGCATCACCCACCAGATCAAGCACATCAGCTACATTCTCGCGCAAGCCGAGGAGAAGGGCGCCGCGATGGTCGAGCCGACCGCCGAAGCGGTCGAGGCGTTCCTGGCCGACTTTCGTGCCAACGCCCGCAATGCCGAGCGGTTCTGGGCAGAATGCACCCCGGGTTTCTTCAATAACGAAGGCAATACCAAGAAGAAGAACGGGTTCTTCTCTGATTCCTACGGCGGCGGGGCGCGGAAATTTTGGGACATGCTCGAAGCGTGGCGTGCCGAAGGCAGCTCGGTCGGCCTCACATTCAGTTGAATAGCGCTGCGCTCCACAACATGCCGGGTGAATATAAGAGGAAAATATATCATGCAAACAGACATTATAGTTGACGAACTAGCCAAGATTGCTGCCAGAAATTCGGCGCAATATAGTTTCAGCGAAGATGGATTTGCAGTCTCTCCTGGCCCCCTGCTGACCCCGGAAGAAGTGGCAAGCGTCCGCGAACATGCCGAGCGCGTGTTGGCCGGCGTCTACGAAACTGGCGTCGCCCCCCGGAACAATTCAGGCGGCCCTGACGTAAGCCAGCACCCCCCCTACATCGAAGCGCAAATGCCGCAGGATGCCGATAATGTTATTGCCGAGGTACTGCGCAACCCGCGGATCGCGCAATGGGCGGCCGAGCTATCTGGTGCCAGACGACTCAAGGTCTGGTCGGCAATGATCCTCAAAAAGTACCCCTCCTCGGACAGCTCTGCGTCCATCGTCGGCTGGCACCAGGACGGCCACTATCTCGAAAGAATATTGAAAGGGAAGGCACTGAACGTCTGGGTCGCACTTGACGACGTACATGAAGATATGGGGCCGATCAGGTACGTGTTGCGCTCCAATCGCTGGGGCCGCAAGTATGCCACCGGCTTCTTCGATCGGAATCATGAGCGCCAGCGAGGCGAAATCCAGATTCCGGAAGGCGAAAGCTGGGAAGAGGTTTCCGCTGTTATTCCCGGGGGATGGGCCGTTGCTCATCCCTCGGAAACGCTTCACGCGAGCGGCGGCAATGTCGGCTCCAAAAGCAGGCTCAGCCTCCTCATCAATATGGGTGTGGATGACTTCGAACTGCTGCCCGAAACCTATTTCGCCGGTCGGGCTGACGACCAGCGCGCCACGCCGGTCATATTCGACGGCGCAGCAAAAGACCTGTCGATGCCTGGTTGAACAGGCGGCTTCGGCTGCGGCACGATCACACAGGTCCTCGACCAAAAGGCGATCGTGCGGGGCCGGGTTGTGTAGTTCAACAGAGGTAACTCGAACCGGCTGGATGCCCACGCTGGGAGCGGTGCTGTCTCGAGCGACCCGACGGGGCGAGGAAAATCAGTCCGGTTCATCCGCAGACTGAGGTTTGGTGGCAACGACGGGATCAAGCGTCCTTCCAACGGTCACGCGGCAGGGATCGCTCGATCATCCCGTAGGTTTCCTCACCGTCCCACCGATAAAGTGCCCCTCCCTGGTGAAACGGCATGGGCAAGGGAGCGTCCAGACTCCAGTCGCCGTGCATGGGTCGGTCAGCCGGGAGAAAAAGTGAATCATGTGTCACGCCCTCGATGTTTACGATCTCGCCATCCTCAAGTTCGATCGAAAGATTGCACTCGCCGCCGTGCGGATCGAAATGCGTGAGCCACGGGGCTTCCCGAACCTTGCCGTATCGCTTTTTCGACCCATCGAATATGAATGCCTCGCTGAAGCTCGGCTCTTCGCCGAATATCCGCGGCGGGAAGGCCAGCATGCCGAAGGCCTTTCCGCTGCGAAACAGCGCGGACAACCAGCAATGTCCGACAAATTCCGATAGCGAACGCAGGCCCGTGCGGCGGATCCTCAGGCCGGTTCCTTCGAAATACTGGGTCGGCTCTCCTTCGATCGATAGCCTGCCGATGCATGTGAAGAGCTGTTCGTGGCGCTGTCCTCCGACGCCTCCCACCGCAAGCGCTGCGCCGCGATTGCCGGCTCGCTCGGCCCGCTCGCCCGGGTTCCATGGCGGTGCCGCCATGCGCGCATCGACCTCGATGACGACGCGGCGCGGTTCGCCGCCGTCCAAACCGCGCACCTGATCCGCAACATTCCGGTCATACATCGTGCCGTCAAAGTTCATGATCCAATGGCGAAGTGGCTCTTTGACCTCAAAGCGCAGGGGGCCACCGCCGAGTGACACGGAACGCCCGTCCATCTGCTTGACTTGTTGCGCGCCAAAACCACCCGCCCCGGACAGGACGCGGCCTGAGGGGAACGTGACATTCGCCTCTATCCCACGATTTTCCCAGTCGGCCGCGACCGCCTCCACCGCCATCCGCGGAAAGCCAAAGCGCCCTTCTCGATCGGAAATCCACATGGACACGCTTTCGCGCATCTCGAGATTGGTTGGTCTCTCGAGCAGCAGATAGTCCGATTCCTCGGAATACCCACCCCTAACATCAATTGCCATAAACTCTCCTGCGAGGGCATTCAGCCAAGTGGGAACGAGACCGGCATCATTTTCCGACGAAACCGGATCGCGGCGAACTGTCGACCGGTCGAAATATGTTGGGCAATCTATGCGAATAGTCGGTAACCGCCGTCGACGCCGATCATCTGCCCATTTATATATCCTGCCTCTTCGCTGGCCAGGAACACGAAGGTTGGTGCGCAATCTTCCGCCGGACTGCCAAACCGCTTCACCGGAATGGCATCCTCCAGCGCCTGTGCCGCCTGACGTCCCTGTTCAGTAAGATCGTACGCCGGAGTCCTTACAACCGGGAGAACGCAGTTCGTGTTGATCCCATAACCGGCCCACTCCTGCGATGCATTGCGGGTCAAGGCCTGTATCGCTCCTTTAGCCATTTCATATGGAGCAAAGCCGGGACTGCCCATCAATGCCGAAATAGAGGCGACATTTATAATCCGGCCATAATGGCGTTCGCGCATCATCGGCAGGCACTTCTGCATAAATAGCATTGACTGAAGTGGACCGCCAATGAAGCTCTTCATCGCGGCTTGCGTCGTCGTTTGCTCAAGGTAGCAGTGGTCTGCCAGGCCGCCCTGGGCGATGTTGGCGAGGATGTCTATCTGGCCATATCGATCCATGGCTATCCGGATCACTTCGTCGATCTGGGTCTCGTCGGACACGTCGCAGCGCAGCACGGTAAGCTTTCCCTCACCAAGGCCTGCAGTCTCGGCCAACTGCTGCAGTCCCGCCTCGTTCACATCGGCTGCGATCACAACGGCGCCTTCGCGTATGTACCGCTCAGCGACGCCGCGACCGATACCGGACGCCGCACCGGTTACGATGGCGACGCGGCCAGACAGGACCGCGCTTTCATTTCGTCGTGTCACCAACTCATTCACCGACCAACTCCTTGATCTTGGCGAACTCGGTCGGTTGGCCCTCGACTTCGAAAAATCCCGTCATGTTGCCCGCTTCGTCGACGTCGCCGAAAATCTCGGCCCAGTTATCCCGCACATCCTCGACGGAGAGATCGGGATTGAAGTAGCCCGGCGGGGAGGCGAAAGCGATCCGCGTGACGCGTCCCCCGGCTGCCGAAATGAACTGCCCTGTGACCGGGCAGCTTTGGTGCGCGAGAAAAGCAACGACCGCGGCAACCTTCTCAGGCTGAAGCTTCGCCGACATCCACCGGCCAATCGGTGTATGTCCGATGTTGCGCTCCACCAGCGGCGTCACCGACCAAGGCATGATCATGTTGACCTTGATACCGTGGGGGGCGCCGGCGCCCGCCATCTGCCTGGTCGCTCCGAAAAGCGATGCCTTCGCCACACTGTAGCTGCCATCCCATCCTGCCGGACTTTCCCATCCCAGCGCCACCGACGAACCGGTCGTGATGATCCGCCCTGCACCGGACTTCACCAGATGCGGAAATGCGGCGCGGGCCATGCGCAAGTGCCCACGCAGATGATTTTCGATCAATCTATCAGTGTCAGGGCCTGGAGCATCGAAGATAAGGGGCGTCATCGCGCCGATACCGGCATTGTTGATCAGAATGTCGAGGCGACCATAGGTTTCGACCGCCTGCTCAATTATGCGCCTGGCTACGCTGTCCTCTGAAATGCTGCCGTTCACACCGATTGCCTCGTCCCCTGCCGATCGGATCTCTTCGGCGACATCCATTTCCGGGCCGACCCCTGATTCCCGGAAATTTCCGTTTACAACGACCTTTGCGCCACGTTCGGCCAAGAGCAGGCTATAAGCGCGCCCCAGCCCGACGCCTCCGCCAGTTACAATCGCGACTTTTCCATCAAATCGCAGATCCATCGACATCAGCACTCTCCCATTGCACACTCGATTGATCTGGATGCCGGTGACCTCATCGTGCATCCAGCACGCATGGTTTTGCCAAACCCGGCTCCCCGGGGACTGCGTAAGGATGGAACATTCGGCCGTCGGTTCCTGGCCTCAAGCAAAGTCGGTATTGCTCGACACAAAGTCCTCCTCTGGCTGGAGTTAGCTGCAGATATCGTTCGCGCACCTCCGCAGCCCCGATTCCGGGGCGGGCGTTCACCCCATCGTGCCAATTCTTCCGCCATCGACGAAAATGGTGCTGCCGGTCGTATAGGACGAGGCGGACGAAGCCAGCAGCAAGGCGGCACCGACCACCTCGTCCGCTTGGCCGAAACGCTGGATGGCATTACGGCGCGTGAGGTCCAGTTGCGAATAGGTCTTTATGGATTCGCTTTCACCGCCGTCGGGCGTGATCGCGCCGACCGAAATCATGTTGACCCGGGTCGCCGGCGCCATCGCCTTGGCGAGATATCGGGTCAGCATGGCCGTTCCCGCCTTGGCGACGCTATAGGCAATCGAATTGCCGATGACCGAGAAACCGCCGCTGCTGCCGACGGTAATGATGCTGCCCTGTTCATGCTCCTCCATGTCGGGATGGACGAGTTCGGCGAGATGAAAAATCGCGGTGATGTTGGCGCCCAGCGCCCGATCCCATACTTCCGGGGTATTTCCCCAGATCCCGGCCTCGGGCGCGACGGCGCCGGCGGTGGCGTTGTTGAAAAGGATATGGATCGGGCCGAACGCCGCCCGCGCCTGGTTCACCAGCGAAACCCTGGCATCGGCGTCCAGGATATCGGCAGTGACGGCCAGGGCCTCTCCGCCCGAGGCGCGAATGGCTGCCGCAGTCTCAGTGATGACGGCGGTCGATCGCGCCGAGCACACGACCTTCGCCCCCGCCGCGGCCAACGCTGCAGCGACATGTGCGCCGATGCCGGGTCCCACGCCGGTGACGATCGCGGTCCGGCCGCTCAGATCGAATTTTTCGGCAATCGACGCGCCGCGCTGCACTTCCGGCATCTCAATCCCTCCTCACCGTGCCGACTTGCCACTATCGCCCAGCGCTCGACTGCGCGCGCCCACCACTTCCGGCCGTATACGGATGTTCAACGCCCTGCGTTCGATCTCGATCTGCGTTTGACCGAGAAGAGGGTTGGCGTATTTCTCTTCGACCGTGGAAGCATGGGTGGCCGGCACAATCACCGGCTGGAGCGCGGCTCCGATGAGGGAAGGGGGCAAGGCGATCATCTTCAGCGCCTGACGGAAACGTCTGCCAAAAGTCGGCATGCCATGTCTCCCAATTCAGCCTTAATCTGCGTCCGACCCGTCAGGACGGGCTTGTGGCGGTTCACACCGCGGGCCCCGGGTCGGCGCAACACCGCACGCTCACAGCCGAGCGGCGGCGTCGCGGCATGGACCTGCGCCATGGTGCCGGTCGCGATGCAAACATAACCCCAGCGAACGCTCGACGCCGCCCACCGGAAATTGCCTGTTCCCATTACCCTCTCCGAAGATCGAAGTTACTATTTTAAGGCTGTTTCAAAATAAAACTTGGCGATCTTTCGTCTTAATGCCTTGGATGATATCGTATCGACATCAATAACATCCTTCGGCTTCCAGCCGATGTATAGTGAAGAACCGTAGATCTCTCCTGAAAGATTTCTGATTAGTGTCGACCATTCCGCTGGCGATAACGATATATCAGGAAACAGATCCTTCACTTTCGCGTGAATGCGCGAAATCATATCGTAGGTCGTCTGTCTAATGGCTATCCCGACGGGTGATCGACTATCGATGCCTTTGATCAGGGCGATCGAGGCCGCCTGCCACCTGCTGGCGGCGTTTTCTTCAAGGAATGAGATCAGGATCTCCACGCGCTCATCAAGCTGCAGCGATGCGGCCTCCGCCGGGATGCGCGGGAGTTCGGCGCTGAGTGCGAAATTGTAGAGTTGAACGAGAAGATCGTCCCGCGATGCGAAATGGTGCTGGAGGGCGCCGCGCGTGAAACCTGCGTGCTCGGCCAGCCGTGTGGTGGTCAGGGCGCCGAAGCCCCGGTCGACAAGGAGATCGATGGCTGCATTCAGCAGCGCCAACCGGGTTGAGGTCCTGTCATGGTCTCCGACCTGAGCTGCTGCTGCTGTCGCCACGTTCACTGCACCTCATGATGGTTTTCCGCGGCATCAGGTGCCACCAGCGATCCCAACGTACTCGATCATCGTCCATTTTCGCCAGGGCCCCGGGGCGAGGGCATGGCAAGATCCGCCATCATTTCCTAGCAGACGCTTGAGACTTGGCAATACCCATCGCTGAATTCAGATGACGAAACATTCCATCATGAATGGCTCTTTCCTCCATAGACACTGGAATGGCGCCAACTACGGCGATTGATCAAGTATCTATAATAACGCGAATTTAATGTAATCCTGCATAAATAGGACTGTCACACAGCTAGCTTGTCACAGTGATTCGTTCATGAATGAATCTTGCCATCATGATGTCTGTGTGTCATGCATTGTGTCGATCGCCAGGTATGCGGTTCGCCCGCGGAACAGATCTGGCGGAATTGACGGAGAGTGCCTGTGGACGTTCGCACCGAGGGCCTCAGCCCACCCGAAAGGGACGAACTTGCCTGGCTGAGCACGCGCCCATCCCGCCGAAGCCGTACTACGATCCGGATTGGCATGCCGACGAAATCGAGGCGATCTTCAAACGCTCGAGGATCCCCGGACTCGCCGCCGATGTCCAGGGGCTGGACGAGCCTGGGCACGCGATTACCCGTCCCGGCATGAAACTCCAGGTATCGCCGGCCGACCTGACGCCCGCCGCCTGACGCTGCCGCGGGATTTATTCAGGGGCGGCTAAAATAAATGGGAGAGCATCACCATGCAAAGAACATCGGTGATTGACGGAGCGGAATTTTTTCAACTTGGCTATGTCACCGGGAATCTCGACGCGGCAATGGCGATGTGGCGGTCGCGTTATGCCGTTCCGGGCTTTTTCGAGTTCAGCCCGCGTGACTTCCCCGCACCCGAGGGGATGGCTGTGCCGATGAGGGTTGCAATAGGTTACCAAGGTTCCGTCATGATCGAATTGATCGAGCCGGATCCGGCGGATGCGGGCCTTTACAAGGGGGCATTGCGGTCCGACGGTGGCACCATGCTCCATCACCTGGGCTACCTTGTCGACGAAGGGACCTTTGCAAATTATCCAAAGCAAATAGCGGAGCTGGGAATCCCGATGCCCTATGTCCATGACTCCGACGAACTTAAGGTCCTGTACGCCGACACGCGGGAAGATGGTGGCCTGTTCACCGAAATCGTGGGCCGTAGTGCTGCAGTATTGGGAATGTTTGCGAACATTCCAAGATCGTCTGTTGCGGCGTGACTCGAAGATTTGGGATTTCAAATCGCGCCCGCCCAGCCGAGTGCCCTGGAAGGCTGGTTGACGAAGTCAGAACAAGGGGAAGCCGGGCAAATACCGTTATAGTATAGAGAAAAAGGTGAGAGGATATGGTCGTTGTTCAGAGGTTAGATGCGACCGCCTTGTATGCAGGGGCCGAGAAAACGACCGGTCTGACTGATTGGGGTGCGGACCTTACTTTCCGCGAGGGGTTGGACCGGCTGGTCAACGCCATCGAAGCGATGCCAGAGGCAGATTTGTTGAGAGCGCCGTTCGCGGCTGAGGCCACCTCATTGCTCGCCACGCGGCTGCGGCTGCAGGACGACGCCAATCGGCATCCTGAGGTCGTGGAGGGGCAGATCGTCCGGCCAATGATCGTGACGGGCGCTCCACGAAGTGGCACAACCTGGCTTTACGAACTTCTTGCCCTCGACCCGGCCACGCGCGCGCCTCGGGACTGGGAAGCGGCCAACCCTTGGCCTGCCCCCGAAATCGCGAGCTTCGACACCGATCCGCGTATTGCCGAAAGGCAGGCCGTGTTCGACGCCATGGTGAAGGCGGTTCCCGAACTGGCCACCATTCATCCCTGGAACACGCGGATGCCCCAGGAATGCAATTGCTTCACCAACCTGCACTTCGTCAGCTCGAACTTCTGGAGCAGCTATAGCGTTCCGGATTATGTGGGTTGGATAACCTTCGGCCGTCCGGAGGGGACGTTCCAAACGCACCGGCGCGTTCTCCAACAATTGCAGTGGAAAGGGCCGCGCGGAAGGTGGTTACTAAAAGCACCGCCTCATCTTTTCATGCTGGATGAGCTGATCGAAACCTATCCTGACGCCATGATCGTCCAGACCCATAGAGAACCCGCTGCGTTCATCCCGTCCTTGGCCAGCTTCATCTGGGCGCTGCGGCGCGCGAGTTACGGTGCTGACTCACCGCTTTCCGATGGGCCGACGATCGGACGGGAGGTGTTGTTGCATTATGAGGAAGCTCTGGAGAGGGCCACGAAAAGCAGGCAGCGCCCTGAGGTGGACAGCCGGATCCTCGACGTCGCTTTCAGGGAAACCCGCACAGACCCGATCGGCACGGTAAGGCGCATCTACGAGAATTTCGGTTTGGAACTCACGCCGGAATACGAAGAAACCCTCAAGCGCCACATAGCGGCAGAGCGGCCGACGGGCGCAGACAAGCACAGGTATGATCCCGCGGATTTCGGGATCGCCAAACTGAATATTCCGGACCGTGCGCCCTCTTATAGGGCCAGATTCGGAGATTTCCTGACAAGTTGAAATTGTGCTATTTGCAGATCGTAAGAGCATTACCGCAGGCGAATTTGTCCGAATTGTCCTATCCGCCCATGCCCCAGGGCATAATGGAGCGTTTCGCCGCATTTCTGCGGAGATGGGGGTATTGATTGGGGCATTTTCCCGTCGTCGGAAAAGTTTTTGGGTAGTGTGCGGGGTTATCTGCAAAATCGCCGGAGGAGCGAGGCGGCCATGGCAGGCTGGTGATGTTCACGCACCGACCCCATGAGGAGCCCTGCCATGACCAGGACCGAAGATAAGCCTGGCGTTGCCGCTGTCCAAGAGCTTCTGACGCGGAGTCCGGATGGACTGCGCGAGATGGTCCGCAATCTGATGCAGGAGATGCTGGAGGCCGAGATGGCCGACGCGCTTGGAGCGGGCAAGGGCGAGCGGACGGCGGCGCGGCTGGGCGATCGCTCGGCTATTACAGCCGGACGCTGGTGACGCGGGTGGGCAAGCTCGAGCTACGGGTGTGCAGAGCTACACGGCCGAACGCGGCTTGGGCTCTATTCGGAAATTATGTAAGGAATCCGATTTATAATGAGACAGAGGATTCTACCGCGTTTCGATCATATCGAAGCGGAACGCTATTCCCCGATAGGGTCGCTGCCAATCGTCGTACTTGATTTGCATGAGCCAAGCGCGGCAGCGCGTGCGCGTGAACTCGCTGACCGAAGTCTGGCAATCGTGCTTGGGTATGACCGTCCCGGGACTTGCCCGCCAATCGACGCAACCGCATTTGACCTGTTGCTTACAACGGGCCCGGCTGCACAAAAGCCTTGGGTTTCTGTTCCGATCGCTAGGCTGGATGCCCGAATCGAGGCACTGCGCCATGCGGTCACCGCGTGCCCGGTATCGTCCGCCAGCCTCTGCCAGCTGCTGCGCGCGATTGATTTTCTTCCTTTTTCCCACGCCCTCACAACAGAGTCGATGGCCTATTCGATGCTGCTGGGAGGCTCGGAGTTCGCCCGCTGGCGTTCGGACAATCCGGCGCCTGCGCCTGTTGCGGTGGAAGGTCCGCTGGTCGATGTCTCGCGCCTGCTCGATCATGTGACCCTTACCTTGTCGCAGCCAGGTCGCCGCAATGCATTCTGCGCTGCCATGCGAGACGCCTTGTTCGATGCCTTGGCTGCGCTGCTCGATGACCCCACACAGCCAACCGCCCTGCTCCGCGCGCACGGTTCCTGCTTCTCTACCGGCGGCGACCTCGCCGAATTTGGCAGCGCCCGCGATTTGGCCTCTGCCCATATTGTCCGAAGCTTGCGGTCGTGTGCCCTGTTGATCGACCGAATGGGAGAACGCATGGAGGTTGCTGTTCACGGCGCGTGCATAGGATCGGGACTTGAAATTCCCGCAGCCGCTCGAACTCTTCGCGTCATCGGCAGCGCGTTTTTTCAGCTTCCGGAGGTTCACATGGGCCTCATTCCGGGTGCAGGCGGCACAGCGACGATCAGCCGGCGCATTGGGCGCCATCGCACCTGTTTCATGGGCTTGAGTGGGCTCCGGATCACTGCCGCCACAGCACTGGAGTGGGGACTGGTCGATGCGATCGAGCCGGTGCCATGATCATGGCGTCTGCCCTGGAACGCCACCTGGCGACATGCGCTAAGGAGTACAACGATCTCTGTGCGGCTCGGGGCCGCCGCGTTGACATCGATTTTCCTGCTTTGTTCGACCGGAGTTACGCGCTCAATCTGCAGCAGCCGGGCCTTCAGTCGGCCAATGGCAGCTGCCGGATGATACGGGCATCGGACGCCTGGATCGCGGTAAACCTGCCCCGCGCCAGCGACATCTGGACCGTACCGGCGTGGGTTGGCTGCGAGCTGGATGCCGATCCGTGGCTCGCTGTCGCGGAGGCTGCGCGTGCGCGCGCCGCGGCTGATCTGGTTGAGCGGGCACAGGTCCTCGGCATTCCGGTTGTCAGGGTCGGAGAAATCGTCGCGGAAACAGCCGATGCCGCCTTGTCACGCCGCGGAGAGGCGCGGACAGCCCGGAAGGCCCTGGGCAAGGTCATCGACTTCACCAGCATGTGGGCCGGCCCCCTTTGCGGCGCGTTACTGGCAAGTGCTGGCGCGGAGGTCATCAAGGTCGAATCCCGCGACCGCCCGGACGCCGCGCGTGATGCATCACTGCCGTTCTACACCGCGCTGAACGGGCGGAAGAAGCATGTCACAATCGACCTAGCTGCGGGGGCCGATGTTGCCTGGCTTGGCGAACAGGTCGCCACGGCTGACATTTTCCTGACAAGCGCTCGGCCGCGCGCGTTTGCCCACCTTGGGTTGGAGTCGAACCGGCTTTTCGCGGCGAATCCAGGCCTCACTTGGGTCGCGATTTCCGGATATGGCTGGCTGTCAGACCTATCGAACCGCGTTGCTTTTGGCGACGATGCCGCAGCGGCGGGAGGTTTGGTGAACTGGAACGCCGTCCACGAACCCCATTTTTTCGGCGATGCCAGCGCAGATCCGCTTACTGGAATTGCCGCGGCATTGGGCGCGCTCCGCGCGATCCAACTGGGTGGAGGCTTTCTGGTCGATGCCGCGATGGCCCGCGTGGCGGCGGGCGTGGCTGCACTGGCCGCAGGATAACGAGCTCCGACAAAGCGACTTCGCCTTGTGGAAGTCACCTCAGCCACGGCTTCGGCGTCGGGAACGATTTCGGTTCAGGGCGAGGAAAGAGCTATGCTGTTGCATAGTGATCGGACACCAAAGATCGCTGCCTCGCTGCGCCGGCACAACATCGGCCCACCGCGAAGCGATCAGCGGCGCGGTCCGGCAGGGAGGTGCGGCGCGCGGCATGGCGCTGGTGCCACTGCAAGCGAAGGAAGCGTCCACCGGCCCGCTCCCGCCAATGCCGCGCATCCAAACTCACCAGATCAGGCACCAAGCCCATAACCGAAATTGCGACGCCGCAACCCGAAAGCGGGGATCAATCCGAAGCCGGCAGTGCCTTGGCTTCGCGCAGACCCATCGGCCGGCCACCGATCGCAAGTGAGCTCGTGCCCGGCTTAACCGCCAACAGCTCCAAGCCACTCTCTTCATCGAAGTAGCGCTTGCCTGTCTGAACAACGCCGGCATGGGCAGGGTCCGCGGCCAAACCCTCGGGCTTGGCGGCGTCGGCAGGGACCAGAGGATGCCCGCCACACGAAACCTTCTCATCGCGACTGGCCGGTCGCACCACGACGAATTCGGCACTGCACGCTGCGCTTTTCCAGCGGGAGCCGGGCTTCAATTGCATCTTGTTCTCCGAATGAAATACGCTACGATCTTGCATCTTACTGACACATCAGTCAAGTCAATGCCATGCGCATGCTGCTGCGGATCCCTCGTCGCGTTCCAACTCGCGGCTAACTCGTTCCGGCGTGCGTCTGGCAAATCCGCGCCGCCGTTTGCAACGCAGTGCTGCGTCGCCCCGCGTCGATATTTAGGCATGTACCCGTTTTCACACCAAGCGAGGCAAACCCGATCGCCAAACATCCACTCTCCTGGCCCGGAACTCACGATCGCCGGCGTTGTGGGCAAGCGCGAATTTACACGGGGCTGATTCCTGCTTAATCATTATCATTGGGAAGCGGCCGCCCTCGTTTGTTCAGGCGGCGGGCGGTCAAGATGAAACGCTATGGGGAAGTGTTAGTGGTTATGGGAAACGCATCGAACGTGGACGAATCATCGGATGGGACAAAGGCTGAGTCTCGCCGTGCGCGCTCAACCCCCTTGCACCGCTCGGCGCACGTTCCCTTGCAGAAACGGGCTTTGCGTACGAAAGAGCATATCATCGATACAGCAAAATCGTTGTTCCTTAAGCAAGGTTATATGGCAACAACGATCGACGATATTGCAGTTGCTGCGAACGTCTCGCGCGCATCTTTTTATACCTATTTCTCGTCGCGTCGCGAGATATTGATCCTTGCGGGTCACGAGGCCCGTCATGATAGCTTGGAATTGATGGAGCAAGTGCGGCACCTTAAGTTGGACGATCTGCCCAAGGAGTTCGAAGGGTGGATTAGCCGCTATTTCACTTTCTTATCAAAGCATGGCGGCTATCTGCTGACCTGGCAGCAAGCGGCGTTACAGGATAGCGAGTTCCGCGTTCTTGGAATGCGTGGTTCGAAGCGGGCGACCAACATTCTTGCAGAATCGTTCCGGTTGCTGGGATCAAGGCATTCCCATGCGGACTTGGTTATCCGCAGCCTTGCCATAAGAGCCATGCTCGATCGTTTTTGGTATCACTGGCGGATAACCAAGACGCCGCTCAAGCAGAAGGCTGTTCTAGAGAATTTTGCTCATATGATCGTCAATATGATCCTCGGTGACGATGTTGTCGCTGCACCAGCCACATCAGCCAGGCGGAAAAAAATATCGACTGAGTGATGTGTTCACCTGTTGGTTGCCGCGCAGGACGGTCATTGAAGGTCAGCCGGCAAGGCAAATGCCACTAGCGTCGTTCCCAGCTTGACCTGAAGGGCCGCTGATCCCCCGGCAGAGATCACGACATATTGCCGGCCGCCGACCGAGTACACGATTGGCGTGGATTGTCCGCTACCCGGCAAGGCACTTCGCCACAATTGCTCGCCCGTCCGGACGTCGAACGCCCGGATATATCCATCCTTCGACGCACCGATGAAAAGAATTCCCGATCGGGTTACGACCGAGCCGCCGTGATTCAGCGCGCCCATCGGAAGGGGCAATGGCTGCGGCAAGCCGAGCGGCGCGCTCCCCTTTGCCGTTCCGAATGGATGGCTCCAAAGCAACCTGCCGGTCGTGAGATCTATTGCGCTCAAAAGCCCGTACGGGGGCGCGTTGCAGGGCGCGGCAAGTGGCGAAAGCCAGAATTTCACCGCCGCTCCATAAGGTGTGCCAAGTTGCGGGACGCCGCCGCCAACCTCCATCGCCGAGCCCCAGTTGCCTTGTGGCTTCAATCCCTTTGCATTCGATTCGGTGCGAGACATCAGGCGCACGTAAGTCGCGAGGCGATTGGAGTTGACAAACATGACGCCGTGGACCGGATCGACGGTGGCACCACCCCAGTTGATCGCTCCGAACGAGCTTGGGTATAAGATTGAGGGTGTAAGGCCGGGCTGCGTATAGTCGCTGTCGTATCGTGCCTTGCGGTACTCTATCCGGCAATAGAGTTGATCAAGCGGGGTAACCCCCCACATGTCGACCTCTCTTAGGCGAGGTCCTCGGAACGAAGGCAGCGCGTTGGAGAGCGGCTGGGTTGGGGAGGGGCGCTCTTCGGGCACACCACCGCGGCTGGGCATCGGCGTTTCCGTGACGGGAAAGATCGGCCTGCCGGTAATCCGGTCGAGAACAAAAATCTCCCCGCCTTTCGTCGGCTGCACCAATGCCTGGCGGACTATTCCGCCAACCGGCAGATCCACGAGCGTGGGTTGGGCCGGGACGTCCCTGTCCCACAGATCGTGATGCAGCGTCTGGAAAGACCACCGGACCCCTCCGGTTTCGGCATCGAGCGCGACGACGGAACTAGAGAATTTGTCATCGAATTGTCGTCGCTGAGCGCCGAAATAGTCCGGCGTGGCGTTTCCGGTGGGTACGTAAACCAGTCCGAGCGCATCGTCCGCACTCATCGGCGCCCAAGAGTTCGGCGTGCCTGGGGTATAGGTCTGGCCCGGCGGCGGTGCGCCGGTACGATCGGGCTGACCCATGTCCCATGCCCAGGCCAGGCGCCCGCTGACCGCGTCAAACGCGCGCACCACGCCCGAGGGCTCACCCCAATATTGCCCATCGCTGATCCAGCCCCCCACGACGATCCTGCCGCGCGCGATCGTTGGTGCCGACGTGACGCGATAATATCCTAACGGAGCGCGCGACAGCCCTTCGCGAAGATCAACCACTCCGGCTTTGCCAAAGCCCGCACAGAGCTGGCCCGTACGCGCGTCGACCGCAATCAGCTGCGAATTGGCATTGGCCGTGAAAACGCGTTCGGCGCATGGTTTGCCGGCTGGGGCTGTTCGGTAATAGGTGACCCCACGACAGCCGAGGCCATAGCGGCCGCCCGATGCGTCGAAGCTCCACCGCGCTTGGCCAGTGCCGGCGTCGATCGCGGCCAGCTCATTGCTGTCGTTACAGGTGTAAACTGTATCGCCGACCTTGATGGGCGTGCCAATCATCCCTGGCCGCGTGCCGACTTGCGCGGTCCACGCTATCGTGAGCCGGCTTACGTTGGCCGGGGTGATCTGATCCAGCGGCGAATAGCGCGAGCCGCCCGCGTCACGCCCCCAATAGGGCCAATCGGCGGCGTTGGCGGCTTCCGCCCGGCTGGCGAGCGAGGCCCCCGGAAACGAACCTTTCCCCGCCTGGAAGCGGGGATCGGCAAGGCTGGCTGGGCCATAGGTGCTATGCAGGAGAAACCCAGCCAAAGAGGCGACGATCACCCCCGTGATGATTGTCAGGGCAGATGCGCGGCCGCCAATTCTTCCGCGCAATGGTGTCCGGTTCCAAGGCAGCAACAGCCACATGCCTAGCAGCATCAGGACCAGCAACCGGGGCAGCAACAGCCACAAATTGAAGCCAACTTCCCAAACGGCCCAAACGATGCTCCCGCCGATCACCGTCCAGTAGAGCAAGACGCCAGAATGGTGGCGCATCACGATCAGGACAGCCGACACGACGATGCCCGCCCCGGCAATGAGGTAGTATAGCGATCCCCCCAGGCGGGCCAGCGTGATCCCTCCGGCCAGCATCGCCAGTCCAAGCATGGCAAGCATCGCCGCAGTCAGATACAAGAGCACCGCTGCCCAGACCGGCGTCGAATCGGTCTGAGCCGGATAGGTCTGTGCCATTTTCAATACTTTCTCCGTGGAAGAGCCGGGTCGCCGGGCCCTGAGCAATCACGTCGGAAACGGGACGGCCCGAGAGTCCAGGTATCCCTATCACCAGCTGACCTTATCGTCAGCGCGTGCAGCGAAATGCTAAGCGATCAACCCCAGCGATTGCCGGGCGAAGGTTTTCACGATCTCGAAAAGAAACGCGGTTTCCTGCCGCTGCGGTTCCATGACAGGCCAATCGTGCAGCAAATCCGGAAGCATCACCGACGTGACCGGGATGCCGATGAGGCCAAGCTGTCGCGCAAGGTTCAGCGCGTCATCCGCCAAGACTTCCGCGCTTGATGCGAACAAGCACACCGGGGGCAGTCCTTCCAGCTCACCGAGCAATGGTGAAACCAGTGGGTCATCGGCCGACCAGCCCTGTAGATAGTCTGCCGCCGAGGCTTGTGCCGATGCGCTGGAGAAGAGCGGATCTGTTTTCGCGCAGCGTTCGTAGCTCTCGGCGACGATCCGCAAGTCCAGCCACGGCGAAATCAAGATCAACCCAGCCAACGCTGAAGGAGGGCTTAGGGCTCCTGCGATCGCGAGCGCCAATCCCCCGCCGGCGGAATCGCCAGAAAGAATGATCGGACCCGCTTCCGTTCGGCTCGACAACTCCGTCAGGATCCCGATTACGTCGTGTACCGCGTTGGGAAACGGACGTTCCGGCGCAAGCGAGTAATCCGGCAAAATCACCTGAGCGACCGCCGCTGCCGCCAGCCGGCTGCCAAATCCGACCCAATCTATCGCCGATCCCAAGCGATACCCGCCGCCATGAAGATGAACGATCTTTGCCCCACCTGGGGCAGTCTCGCCGATAAGCCGGCACGCCACGCCAGCAATGACCTCCTCGTGCGATCCGGTTTCGCTGTTCGGTGGAGCAGCTGAGCGGCGCGCCAGCAGCGCCTCATCTGCAGCATAGCCGTCTCGCCGAGGCGGCAACGGACGCCGCAGGCTCACTGTTTTGCCAATCATCTTGTGTCTCCGCCGCGTCGCCCGGCGTAAAAATGCGCCATGACCGTCAAGGGGTGATTAGGGCATGATCATCCCCCCATTCGGCCGAATAACTTGGCCGGTCACAAAACTGGACGCATCGGACGCGAGATAAAGCATGGTCATGGCGATATCGATTGGCTGGCCTACTCTGGCGAGAGGGATCATGGCGGACACTTCGGAAAATCTGCGCTCTTTAGCGACAGGATCGACTTCGCCAGTGGGGGTGCGAAAGCGGTACTCGACCATGGGAGTGTCAATGAAACCGGGGGCGACGGCATTCACGCGAACGCCGGCAGGACCGGCTTCGACTGCCAACGTGCGCGTCAGCATATTCACCGCTGCTTTTGACATCGTATAGGCTGAGAGCCCGTTTGTGGGCATATCTGCGCCACACGACGAGATATTGATAATCGACCCGCGCCGTTGCGTCAGCATCTTGCGCACCGCTGCAGCGCAGCACCAGAACACGCCCTTCAAGTTGATGTCGAGAATGCGGTCGAGTTCCGTTTGATCGGTCTCGGCGACTGTCATGAGCGAAATCACGCCCGCCGCGTTTGCCCATACGTCGATCGGGCCGCCGTCCGCGACAAAGTCTGCGAACGCGTTGATTTCTTCCGGCTTTCGAACGTCCAGTCGCTTCGCTTCGACGTGTCCGCCACAATCTCGCACGAGATCCGCCGTGCGCTCTAGCTCTGTCGTGTTGACATCCGCAATAAATACGGAGGCGCCAGCCTGTGCGAAGGTGATCGCTGCCTGGCGGCCGATGCCCGTCGCCGCACCCACCAACGCGGCGCGGCGCCCAGCCAGTGAAAATGCCTTTGTGGGATCTTCCATTATCAGTTTCCACTCCTAATTTGTGCAAGAAGGTCGCCTCGCTGCCTATTGGCTCACACCAGGTGGTCACTGACGGGTGGTGGGCGGAGGGAGAGTAAAAGCCACGGTCGCTATATTGAAGAACTACCTACATTGATGAGAACGTACGTCTTTAATTGGGCATTTTCGTTCGTTCCGTAGCATGTTTATAGCTTACCGACCATTCTGCGCTCTCGCTAACGGCGGCTTTGACCTGGTCCTAGGCGCGGGCCGTGCTCACCTTATCCAACCAGCGCTGGAGTCTGATTTTCGCGCATGACGAGATGGAGTCAATACGCTTTTGTTGACGAAGGTGTAAAGGATGCGGCAGATGGCTGTGCTTGCGTGCATCGCACGACCTTGCTGGGCGTGGATGACCTATCCAGGACTAAGATCTTGGTAAACAACTCTCGGCCCACCATGATGTGGCACGCAACAGGTGCGGGGGCGCGCAGCTTTGCGCAGGCAGAACGAACAACCGAGGAGATGCGGGATGGTGCGAGACCAAACAGCAACATGGTATAGCTTGGTGGAGCGTCTCCAAAAGCTTGAGGATATCAACGCCATCACCCAGCTGATCGCGTCCTATGGCCCGATTGCCGACACGTGCGACCGCGCGGGTCTGGACAGGATCTGGCACCCTCAATCCACTTACGAGATTGGCGGCATTGGCGTTTTCCACGGGCCCCAAGGGATCGCCGAGGCATTTGCCGGAGATTTCCACAGCTCGATCGTCAAAAACGGCTCAGCACACATCTCGTCTTCCCCGCACGTGGAGATCCAGGGCGATAAAGCTGCAGCCAAGAATTACGGAACGCTATTCTGGAATGAGAACGGGCAGTTCATCTGCGGCCGTCTCACCGCCACCCGGTGGGAGTTTGAGCGGGGTGGGCCGGAAGGCTGGCAGGTGACCAAGCGGACGACCATTTTGCTCGACGGCCGAGACGATGCGCGGGCTCTTTTGGCCGAGCCTTTATAGCGATCCATTCAGATTAATTGTCTTTGATCGGTGTCCCAGTCGTGCGAACACGAACCTGCAGACGAGCCTTGGCTTCGTCTCGCGCATGTGATCCGGAGAGGTGAGAAATGGAATTGGGCGCGTTTGCCAACTCACATATCTTGGCCTCGGCGGAGGATGGCGTCCTGAAAATCGTTCTGAACCGCCCGGAAAAACGCAATGCCGTGAATGCGGCTATGTACGATGCGCTGGCAAACCTGCTCGCTCATGCAAAGGACAGCGATAGCATGGGTGCCGTAGCGATCCTGGCCGCGGGACCGGATTTCTGTGCGGGCACCGATCTCGCGGAACTCCGGGCCGGTAGCGGTTCGACTCCCTTCGAGGAACGGCCCGTCGGCCGCTTTCTGAAGGAACTGGTGTGGCTCGACAAGCCGCTCGTGGCAGGCGTGCGCGGCCGGGCGATCGGCTTTGGCTTCACCCTCCTGCTGCATTGTGATGTGCTGTTCGTGGCCAAGGATGCCACACTGAACGCCCCCTTCGCGCGGCTGGGGTTTGCCCCTGAAGCCGCGTCAAGCCGGCTGCTGCCGGCCCGCGTCGGCTATCGCAACGCATTCGACATATTCGCTCGAAACACCGTGTTGATGGGCTGCGAAGCGGAACGCTTCGGGCTGGCGACAGCCGTGCTCGATCCGGCCGAGGTCGATGCTGCAACGCTGGCCGAAGCGGCTGCTCTGGCCGCCCAGCCGTGGGAATCAGTGCGCTCGATCAAACGGCTGATGACGTCACCGGACGAAACCTGGGCAACGATCGGGCGGGAGATGAAGGAATTCGAGGAGCTCAAAGCTCGTCGAAACGATGGTTCCTTCGCCAATTCAGCGTCTCAGCTGTGAACAGCATGGCGGACGAAGGGCGGGTCATGTGCCACTCGCCGGGGGATCATCATATGCCCGATAGAGCATCATGGCCTGACCTATCCGCTTTGCATTCCGGTCTTTCGTCGGATCTGGTGCGCCAGCGTGCTGTCCAACCTCGGCCTGCTTATCCCGGGGAGGGGGGGCGGCGCGGCTTGGGCGATGACGCAACTGACCGCGGCTCCGCGCTAGTCCGGGCACGCGATCCTGTCGCTTGCGCCTTCATAGGGCGCGTCGACGGCGGAGGTTCTATCCTGACGTCAGATCGGCCAAAGCAGCAAGGTGGGCCTTCATGTTGCCCGTTCTGGGCAGCGACGGCACAATGTAAATGGCCGTCGGAATGGCGTAAGATACCAGCTTTGTTCGAAGGAAGGCCAACAGCTCCTCTTCGGTCACATGCTCATTCCCGGTTGCAAGTTCGACGGCCGCTACAGGAACCTGTCCGAGCCGCCGATCATCGATGCCGCCCGCCATCGCGTCTTTCACCGCTGGGTACGCCAGCAGCGCGTCGGTGATCGTCTCGGGCAGTACCTTGAAGCCGCCCCGATTGATCGCCTGATCGGCGCGGCCTTTCAGGAAGATAAAATCGTCTTCATCCATGACGGCGATATCGGTCGTGCGAATCCACTTCTCGCCGAAGGCCGGAACCTTCGCTTCGAGCAATCCCTCCTCGCCTCTAGGCTTTTCCGCGCCGGTCTCGGGATCGACGATGCGAACCGTCACCCCCAGATAGGGACGCCCCACGCTGCCGCGCTTGGCCTTGCCGAATTCCTCACGCAGCGCCGGTGTCCACGAGGCGGCGGTTCCCGCGAACTCGGTGGCGCCATAAGCCCAGATGACGGGAATTCCGTAGAGGTCTTCGAAACTATCCTGCGTTTCGGGCGCAAGCGGCGCCGATCCGCCCCACACGATCTGCACGCTACGGAAGCAATCCTTGGTAATCTGCTTGTCCAGAACCTCCCGCATGATCGCGGGCAGCATGACAATCCTGGTCGGGCGAAGGGTCTCGATCGCTTTCAACCAGGTGTCGAGCGAGAAGCGTTCAAGCAGGCAGACCGAGCCACATCGGAAGATACTGGCCAGAAACGGTGTCATCCCGCCGAAACCGCTGAGCGGGAAAAATGTGATTTCGGGTTCGGGGATCGGCTCCACTCCGATGCTCATGGTTTGCAGCATGCGATCGAGCACGGTGCCGGGAAACTCGATCCGTTTGGGTTGACCGGTCGTTCCGCTCGACAAAAGTGCCAGGCTCAAGGGCTGCGGCGACGTGCGCAGCAGGGCTGGATTGGTAGCGCCGAGCCCGGGAACAACCTCGAACTCCAGCCCCTTGCGGCTCACAAACTGCAAGCCGGCGCTTCCAGTCCGCCGGGCCGCTTCAATCGCTTCAGGCGACCAGTCCTCCTCCGATCCGATCAAGAGAGGATGTTTGAGCTTTTCGATGTCGCGCGCGATCCCTTCGGGAGACTGCATGGTATAAATGATCGAAATCGAACGGCCCGAGGCGATCGCGCTCATGATAGCGGCGGCTTGTCCAGGACGGTTTCGGGCGAGGACGCCGAGAGTCTGCCAAGGATCGATCCCGATCTGGTCCAGTGCGGCTTCGAACTGCTTGGCAAAGGCCCTGATCTCCGCCCAGCGGATGGTGATGTCGTCGAACATGATTGCCGGAGCGTCGTCCGGAAATTGCTCCAACCTTTCCGCCCACCGAACCCTGAAATCCATCTCCAAGACCACCTCATCAATCGAGAAATGGCTGCAATCAGCAGCAGATATCAATGCTGGTTGCAGTCACGCCCTTAGGATTTTCACGCCGGCATTACGTCCGCATCAGATTGAGGATCGCCATTCTATTGAACCCATGAACTTGGAACAGCAGCCGCCTGGCCGCCCCGGCCACCGCGATTTTCATACAAGGACCGGCGTGACCTCGCCGCACGGGAGCCCTGTTGCGAGATCGTTCGGATAATTTCAGGTATCCGGGAAGAGCAGACGACTATTGTCGACGAAGAAGCGCTGGTCGTATCCGGCGGGGAGCTTATCGAGATGCTTGCGGAATTTTCCGATCGGATCGCGACTGCCTTCGAGGTGCGGATAGTCGGTGCTGAACACCCAGACATCCTCGAGCCCGTAGCGGTCGATGATCCGCGGCAGGTCTTCGTGCCAGAAGGGTGTCACGCGCACGTTGCGCTTGAGAAACTCGCTCGGCTTCATCGCGTAGGTCACGCCGACCTTCGCCATGAAGTCGGTCCAGCTGTCCATCCGCTCGGCGGCGGCGCCAACCCATT
>Ga0207681_10000085_pt1 | contig 82466 bp, 35 predicted proteins | sample KBSS53metaG_FD_184324 | JGI IMG/M metagenome (GOLD analysis project Ga0207681, IMG submission 184324) | Switchgrass rhizosphere microbial communities from Kellogg Biological Station, Michigan, USA - KBS S5-3 metaG (SPAdes) (version 2) | ecosystem: Host-associated > Plants > Roots > Rhizosphere... | reverse complement strand
CCTTCGATCTCGCGCGCGGCCCCCTGCTGCGGCTCCAGGTGGTGCGGCGCGCAGCCGAGGAGCACGTGCTGCTGATCACCCTGCACCACATCGTTTCGGACGGCTGGTCGATGGAGGTCTTCCGGCGAGAGCTCGTGGCGTTGTACCGGGGCGCGGTGTCGGGGCAGGCGCCGGCGCTGCCGGAGCTTCCCATCCAGTACGCCGACTACACGGTGTGGCAGAGGAAGTGGCTTTCAGGGCCGCTGCTGGAGGCCGAGTCCGCGTATTGGCGGCGGAAGCTGGCCGGCCTGCCGCCGGTCCTGGAGCTGCCCCTGGACCGGCCGCGGCATGCGTCGCGGCGCCAACGCGCCGGGGGTTGCCGGCTGGAGCTGCCCGACGAGGTTGCGGCGGGCCTCCGGGACCGTGCCCGCCGGCAGGGCGCGACGCTGTTCATGGCGTCGCTGGCGGTCTGGCACGCGCTCCTGTCCCGCATCACCGGGCAGACCGACATCGTCGTGGGGGCGCCGGTCTCGGGGCGTGTCCACCTCGAGCTGGAGAACCTGATCGGGTTCTTCGTCAACACGCTGGTGCTGCGGGGGGATCTCACTGGGGATCCCAGCTTCACGCAGCTCCTCGGCCGGACGCGGGACGTGGTGCTCGAGGCGCACTCCCATCAGAACGTGCCCTTCGAGCACCTTGTCGAGGAGCTTGCGCCCCAGAGGAGCCTTTCCCACTCGCCCCTCTTCCAGGTCCTGATCAACTTCCGGCAGGCCCCTGGACGCACCGTCCGCCGCGCCGTCCAGCGGACCCCGGACCCGGGCATCGACGCGGACGCCAGCGGGGCCAAGTTCGACCTGACTCTGACTGTGCTCGCGGCGGGCGAAGCCCTCCTGGCCGCCGTCGAGTTCAATACCGACCTGTTCGACCGCACGACCGTCACCCGTCTCCTGGAGCACTTCCAGCAGCTCCTGCGGAGCGCGGTCTCCGAGCCGGAGAAAGCGGTCTCGGAGCTGTCGCTGCTCGGCGAAGCCGAGCGGTCCCAACTGCTTCTGGAGTGGAACGACGACGAACCGCCGCCCTCCGGTTTCGTGCACCTCCTGTTCGCCGCCCAGGCGGCGAGCAGGCCCCAGGCCCCCGCGGTGGAGATGGCGGGTTCGATCCTCGGCTACGGCGAGCTCGACCAGCGCGCCAATCGCCTGGCTCACCATCTCAGGGGCCTCGGCGTCGGTCCCGAGGTGCGGGTCGGCCTGTGCGTGGAGCGCTCGCCCGAGATGGTGGTCGGTCTGCTGGCCGTCCTGAAGGCCGGAGGCGCCTATGTGCCGATGGACCCGCTCCTGCCGGTCGAGCGCCTCGCCTACATGATCGAGGATGCGGAGGCCGCCATCCTGCTCGCCGGCCAGCCGGTCCACGGCCTGCCGGCCGGGGTCAGGCAAGTGCTCCTCGGCGAGCCGCTGGACGGCCTGGAAAATGGCGCGTTCGCGCCCGAGGTCCGGCTCCTGCCGGAGCATCCGGCCTATGTGATCTACACCTCGGGCTCGACCGGCAGGCCCAAGGGAGTGGTGGTCTCGCACGGCAGCCTGGCGGGCTATACCCGCGATGCCGTCCACGCGTACGGGCTCGCCCGGGAGGACCGGGTGCTGCAGTTCGCGTCCCTCAGCTTCGACGCCAGCGCCGAGGAGATCTTCCCCAGCCTGGCCCGGGGCGCGGCGCTGGTGCTGCGCGGTCCGGAGATGATCGACACGGCGGCGGGGTTCCTGCGCGCATGCGAGCGGTGGCGGCTGAGCGTGCTCGACCTGCCGACCGCCTACTGGCACGAGCTGATGGCGTTCCTGGAGCGGGAGCCCCTGGCGTGGCCGTCCACGGTGCGCCTGGTGATCTTGGGGGGCGAGCAGGCGCTGGTGTCCCAGCTCGAGACCTGGAACCGGCGGGTGGACGCTTCCGTCAGGCTGGTCAACAGCTACGGCCCCACGGAAGCCACGATCGTGGCGACGCGCAGCGAGCTCGTCCACGGCCAGCGGAAGATCTTCCAGGTGCCGATCGGGCGGCCGGTGGCCGGCGCCCGGACGTACGTGCTGGACAGCGGCGGGAGGCCGGTGCCGATCGGCGTGGCGGGGGAGCTGTACCTGGGAGGCCGTGGCCTGGCCCGGGGCTACCTGGGGCGGCCGGAGCTGACGGCCGAGCGTTTCGTGCCCGACCCGCTCGGGGCCGAATGGGGAGGACGCCTCTATCGGACGGGTGACCTGGCGCGCTGGCTCGCCACGGGAGAGCTCGAGTTCCTCGGACGTCTCGACGACCAGGTGAAGGTCCGCGGGTTCCGCATCGAGCTGGGAGAAATCGAGGCGCTGCTGGGCCAGCATCCGGACGTGGAGGGGTGTGCCGTGTTGGCCCGCCGGGCAGGGGACCGCACGGCCGACGCGCGGCTGGCGGCCTATGTCGTGCCGCGCGCCGGGACGGCGCCGAGAGCGGGCGACCTGCGGGGCTTCCTCCGCCGCTCCGTGCCGGAATACATGGTGCCTTCGGCCTTCATCGCCCTCGAATCCCTGCCTCTCACCTCGAACGGCAAAGTCGACCGCGCGTCGCTCGCACGCCTGCCGGAGCCGGAGACCGGCCGGGCCGGCGGCGAAGACGAGCCCCAGGGCGAGCGCAATCCGGTCGAGGATCTCCTGGTTGCCATCTGGTCCGAGGTCCTGGAGATGGAGGAGGAGCGCATCGGCCTCGAGTCGAGCTTCTTCGAGCTGGGCGGCCACTCCCTGCTGGCGACACGGGTGACGTCGCGGGTGCAGGCGGCGTTCGGGATGGAGCTGCCTCTGCGGGCGCTCTTCGAGGACCCGACGGTCGCCGGCCTGGCGGTGCGGATCGGGCGGGAGCTGCGATCCGGCCGGACCTCGGAGGTGCCGCCTATCGAGAGGGTGCCGCGAGACGCCGGCCTGCCCCTGTCTTTCGCCCAGGAGCGGCTGTGGTTTCTGGACCGGCTGGAGCCAGGACCGGCCTACAACATCCCCCTCTCCATCCGCCTGCCGGAGAGCCTGGACCCGGCGGCCCTGGAGTGGGCGCTGGCAGAGGTGATGCGCCGCCACGAGGCGCTGCGCACGATCTTTCCCTCCGCGGAGCGCGGCCCGTGGCAGGCGATCCTGCCCCCGGGAACGATGTCCATCCCCCTGGTGGACCTGAGCGGACTGCCGGAGGCGGCGCGGTCTCGAGAGGGCCGGCGTCTGGGGGCCTGGGAGGCCCGGCGGCCGTTCGCGCTGGAGCGGGGGCCGCTGCTGCGGGCCTGGAGGCTGCGGCTGAGCGGGCAGGATCACACGCTGCGGCTCACGATGCACCACATCGTCTCGGACGGCTGGTCGGTGGACCTCTTCCGCTCCGAGCTGATGGCCCTTTACGGCGCGGCCGTGCGCGGGGAAGGCCCGTCGCTTCCTGAGCTCCCGGTGCAGTACGCCGACTATGCGGTCTGGCAGAGACGTTGGCTCGCGGGACCGGTGCTGGAGGCCGAGCTCTCCTATTGGCGCGAGCGTCTGGCCGCGCTGCCGCCGGTGCTGGAGCTGCCGGCGGATCGTCCTCGGCCGGCGGTGCAGAGCCAGCGCGGCGCGAGCTGCGGCCTGGACCTGCCGGAGCCGGTGGCCACGGGCCTGGAGCGGCTGGCCCGGCGGGAGGGCGCGACGCTCTTCATGGTGCTGCTGGCGGGGTTGGAGGCGCTGCTGGGCCGCTACACGGGCCAGGAGGACCTCGCCGTGGGCACGCCGGTGGCGGGGCGGAGCCGCCTGGAGCTGGAGCGCCTGATCGGCTTCTTCGTCAACACCCTGGTGCTGCGGGGGGATCTGGCGGGCGATCCCGCCTTCGCCGAGCTCCTGGATCAGGCCCGCGAGACGGTGCTCCAGGCTCATGCCCATCAAGACCTGCCGTTCGAGAAGCTGGTCGAGAGTCTCTCGCCGGCGCGGAGCCTGTCGTACTCGCCGCTGGTCCAGGTGATGCTGCTGTTCCAGAACGTCCGCCACGAGGCAGCGGCGAGCGCCGAGCCCCAGCGGCTGGCCTCCGCGGGAGTGGAAGGGGGGACGGAGAAGTTCGACCTGACGGTCGTGGCCACCCACCGCGGCCGAGCCTTGCGGCTGGCGCTGAGCTACCGGACGGACCTGTTCGACGCCCCGACGGCGAGGCGCCTGCTGGGTCACCTGGCCGAGCTGTTGGGATCGGCGGTGGCGGAGCCGCGGCGGCGGCTGTCGGAGCTTGGCCTTCTGTCGGAGCCGGAGCGGGCGCAGCTCGCGGTGGAGTGGAACGACCGGCGGATGGACCTGCCGCCGGAGCCCAGCCTCGTGGCGCTCTTCGAGGCCCAGGCGCGGCGCACGCCGCAATCCCCAGCCGTGGTGCTCGGGGCGGCCCGGCTGAGCTTCGCGGAGCTCAACCGCCAGGCCAACCAGTGGGCGCGTCACCTCCTCGGCCGCAGTGTCCGGCCGGGTTCCGTGGTCTGCCTGCTCCTGGAGCGGTCGGTCGATCAGGTGGTCGGCCTGCTCGCCGCTCTGAAGGCGGGCTGCGCGTTCCTGGCCCTGGACGTGGCGCAGCCGGCCGCGCGCTTGACGCGGATGCTCGACGGTGCGGCTCCCGCGGCCGTCCTCACGCGGGAGGCGCTCGCCCGGTTCCTGCCGCTCGCCGGCGTGCCCGGGGTCGTGCTCCTGGACCGCGACGGCGAGACGCTGGCGGCGGAGAGCCCGGAGGACCTGGGGCTGCCGGTCCACCGCGACGACGCGGCCTACGTGGTCTACACCTCCGGCAGCACCGGCATCCCCAAGGGCATCGTGATCCGTCACGGCTCGGTGCTGAACCTGCTCGCCGCCTTGGAGCGGGCGATCCCGATGCCGCCGCGCGGCCGTGCCGCCGCTCGCCGGGTGAGCCTCAACGCTCCCCTCTTCTTCGACGCGTCGATCAAGCAGGTGATCCAGGTCCTGCGCGGCGACACCCTTTGCCTCGTGCCGGAGGACGCGCGTCCCGACGGCAAGGCGTTGCGGAGCTTCCTGGCCGACGAAGGGGTGGACGTGCTCGACTGCACGCCGGCCCAGCTCCAGATGCTGCTCGACGCCGGCCTGGGGCAGGATGGACGGCGCGCGCCGGGATGGGTGCTGGTGGGCGGGGAGGCCGTCGATCAGGCGCTCTGGGATCGCCTGCGGGAGCTCCGCGGCATCGCGGTCTACAACGTCTATGGGCCGAGCGAGTGCACGGTCGACGCGACCGTGCGCCGGATCGCTCCCGACGCTCGCCGGCCCACGATCGGCGGCCCGATCGGGAACGTCGAAATCTTCCTCCTGGACGCCCGGCTCGAGCTGGTGCCCATTGGCGTGCCGGGCGAGCTGTACATCGGCGGCGCCGGTCTGGCACAGGGCTACCTCGGACGGCCGGATCTGACCGCGGAGCGGTTCCTGCCCCACCCGTTCGGGGACGAGCCCGGAGGCCGGCTGTACAAGACCGGCGACCGGGCCCGCTGGCTGGCCGAGGGGGAGCTGGGGTTCCTGGGCCGGGCCGATCACCAGGTCAAGATCCGTGGCTTCCGCATCGAGCTCGGGGAGATCGAGGCCGTGCTCGCCGCCTGCCCCAAGGTCCGCGAGGCGGCGGTCGCGGTGCGGGAGAGGGAGGAGCCCGGCGACCGCCGGCTCGTGGCTTACGTGGTGCTGGAGCCGGGAGCCGAGATCTCCGACATCGGCGCCTTCCTCCAGGAACGCCTGCCGGGCTACATGGTGCCCCGGACGTTCGTGCCGCTCGCGTCGTTGCCGCTGACGGCCAATGGCAAGGTGGACCGGCGGGCGCTGGCCCGGATCGAGCCGGAGCGGGACGATCCGGCGGCGGACGATGTGCCGCGCACCGCGATCGAGGAGCTGCTGGCCGAGGTCTGGTCGGAGGTGCTGGGACGGGAGCGGGTGGGGCTGGAAGAGAGCTTCTTCGACCTGGGCGGCCATTCGCTGCTGGCGACGCGGGTCATGGCGCGGGTGGGAGCCGTCTTCGGGGTGGATCTGCCGCTGCGGGCGCTGTTCGAGACCCTGAGCGTGCGCGGCCTGGCGCAGCGCATCGAGCAGACGCTGAGAGCGGGCGGGGCTCCGGAGCTGCCGCCCCTCGAGCGGGTGGCGCGCGACGGCGAGCTGCCGCTGTCGTTCGCCCAGGAGCGCCTCTGGTTCCTCGACCAGCTCGCGCCGGGCTCCGCCTACAACGTGCCGCTGACGGTGCGCTTCGCCAGCGCGCCGCGGCCGGCGGCGTTGGCGGGGGCCCTGGCCGAGGTGGTGCGCCGCCACGAGGCGCTGCGCACGGTGTTCCCGGCCAGCGAAGGGCGGCCCCGCCAGGTGATCCGGCCGGCGGGAGGAACGGCGCTGCCGGTGGTGGACCTGAGCGGCCTGCCCGAAGCGGCGGGCCGGCGGGAAGGCGGGAGACTCGCCCGGCAGGAAGCGCGGCGGCCGTTCGACCTGGCGCGGGGGCCGCTGCTGCGGGCGCTGCTGGTGGCGGGCCCGCGGGAGCACTCGCTGCGGGTCGCGATGCACCACATCGTGACGGACGGCTGGTCGCTGGAGGTCTTCCGCTCGGAGATGTCGGCGCTCTACGCGGCGGCTCTGGAGGGCAAGGCCTCGCCCCTGCCGGAGCTGCCCGTGCAGTACGCCGACCATGCCGTCTGGCAGAGGCGCTGGCTCGCCGGGGCGGTGCTGGAATCGGAGCTGTCGTTCTGGCGCGAGCGTCTGGCGGGGCTGCCGCCGGTGCTGGAGCTGCCGGCGGACCGTCCGCGTCCGGCGGTGCGGAGCCAGCGCGGAGCGAGCCGCGGAGTGGACGTGCCGGAGCCGGTGGCCGCGGGACTGGAGCGGCTGGCGAGGCGGGAGGGGGCTACGCTGTTCATGACGCTGCTGGCCGCGTTCCAGGCGCTGCTGGGCCGCGTCACCGGCCAGGAGGACCTGGCGGTAGGCGCGCCGGTGGCGGGGCGCGGCCGCCTGGAGCTGGAGAGCCTGATCGGGTTCTTCGTCAACACGCTGGTGCTGCGCGGCGACCTGGGGGGCGATCCACGCTTCACGGAGCTGCTGAAGCAGGCCCGCGAGACGGTGCTCCAGGCGCACGCCCACCAGGAGCTGCCGTTCGAGAAGCTGGTGGAAGCACTCTCGCCGGAGCGCAGCCTGTCGCACTCGCCCCTGTTCCAGGTCATGCTGCTGGTCCAGGCGGCCCGGAGCCCGGCGTCCGCCCGGACCGGTGTGCTGGTCGCCGAGGACGGGACGGCGAAGTTCGACCTTACGCTGTCGGCTTCGCCGCATCGGGGAGGCCTGCGTCTCGGTTTGACCTACGCGACGGACCTGTTCGACGGAGCGACGGCGGAGCGGCTGTTGAGCCACCTGGCGACGCTGCTCGGCTCGGCGGTGGAGGAGCCGGAGCGGCGGCTGTCGGAGCTCGATCTCTTGTCGGAGCCGGAGCGGCTTCAGCTCGGCGCCTGGAACGACACGGGAGCCGTGTCCTCGGACCTGTGCCTGCACGAGCTGTTCGAACGGCAGGCGGAGCGGCAACCGGCGGCCGTGGCGCTCGAGTGGCGCGGCGAGGCCCTGCGCTACGGCGAGGTGGAAGCGCGGGCGAACCGCCTGGCGAACCGCCTGAGGACGCTGGGAGTCGGTCCAGAGAGCCGGGTCGGCGTGTTCCTGGAGCGCTCGCCGGAGCTGGTGGTGACGCTGCTCGCGATCCTCAAGGCCGGCGGCGCCTACGTGCCGCTCGATCCGGCGTATCCGGCCGAGCGTCTGCGGGTGATCCTGGACGACTCCGCGATCGACGTCCTGGTGACGGACTCGGTCCGGTCGGTCCGGCTGCCCGAGTCGGCGGCGGCGCGGCTGGAGCTGGATGCCCTGGCGGGCTCTCTGGAGCGCGAGCCGGCGAGCCGTCCCGAGTCGGGGGTCGGGCCGGCGAACCTGGCCTACGTGATCTACACCTCGGGCTCGACGGGCCGCCCGAAGGGAGTGGCCATCGCGCACCGCTCGCCGGTGGCGCTGGCGCTGTGGGCGCGCGAGCACTTCTCGGCGGAGGAGCTGTCGGTGGTGCTGGGGTCGACGTCGGTGTGCTTCGACATCTCGGTGTTCGAGCTGTTCGTCCCGCTGGCCTGGGGCGGCCGGGTGGTGCTGGCCGCCGATGCCCTGGAGCTGCCGGCGCTGGCGGGCTCGGGCGTGCGGCTGGTCAACGCGGTGCCCTCGGTGATGGCGGAGCTGTGCCGCCTGGGCGGGCTGCCGGCGTCGGTGAGCACGGTCAACCTGGGCGGCGAGCCGCTGCAGCGGCAGCTGGTGGAGGAAGTCTACGGGTTCCCCGGAGTGGCGCGGGTGCTCAACCTCTACGGCCCTTCCGAGGACACGACGTACTCGACCTGGGCGGCGGTGCGAAGAGACGCCCAAGGCGAGCCGCCGATCGGCCTCCCGGTCTCGGGGACTCGCGCCTACGTGGTGGACCGGCGGATGGGCGAGGTGCCCGTGGGAGTGGCCGGGGAGCTCTGCCTGGGCGGCGTGGGGCTGGCGCGGGGCTACCTGGGCCGCCCGGACCTGACGGCGGAACGGTTCGTGCCGAACCCGTTCGGCGAAACGTCCGGGGAGCGCCTCTACCGCACGGGCGACCGGGTGCGGCGGGGGGCCGGGGGCGATCTGGAGTTCCTGGGGCGGTTCGACCATCAGGTCAAGGTGCGGGGCTTCCGCGTCGAGCCGGGGGAGATCGAGGCCGTGCTGTCGGGCCATGAGGGGGTGCGAGGGGCGGCGGTGCTGATCCGTGAAGACCGGGGCGACCGCAGCCTGGTCGCCTACACGGCCGGACCGGCCTCCGCCGCCGAGCTGCGCGAGCATCTACGGAGCCTGCTGCCGGACTACATGGTGCCCTCGCTGTTTGTCGCCCTGGAGTCGCTGCCGACCACGCCGAGCGGCAAGGTGGACCGGCGGGCCCTGGCCGGGATCGAGCCGGAGCGGGACGATCCGGCGGCGGACGATGCTCCGCGCACCGAGGCCGAGGAGCTGCTGGCCGGCATCTGGTCGGAGGTGCTGGGACGGGAGCGGGTGGGGCTGGAGGAGAGCTTCTTCGACCTGGGCGGCCATTCGCTGCTGGCGACGCGGGTCATGGCGCGGGTGGGAGCGGTCTTCGGGGTGGATCTGCCGTTGCGGGCGCTGTTCGAGAGCCCGGCCGTGCGCGGGCTGGCGCAGCGCATCGAGCAGACGCTGAGAGCGGGCGGGGCTCCGGAGCTGCCGCCCCTCGAGCGGGTGGCGCGCGACGGCGAGCTGCCGCTGTCGTTCGCCCAGGAGCGTCTCTGGTTCCTCGACCAACTCGCGCCGGGCTCCGCCTACAACGTGCCGCTGACGGTGCGCTTCGCCAAGGCACCGCGGCCGGCGGCGTTGGCGGCGGCCCTGGCCGAGGTGGTGCGCCGCCACGAGGCTTTACGCACGGTGTTCCCGGCCAGCGAGGGCCGGCCCCGCCAGGTGATCCTGCCGGCGGGAGGAACGTCGCTGCCGGTGGTGGACCTGAGCGGCCTGCCCGAAGCGGCGGGCCGGCGGGAAGGCGGGAGGCTCGCCCAGCAGGAAGCGCGGCGGCCGTTCGACCTGGCGCGGGGGCCGCTGCTGCGGGCATTGCTGGTGCGGGGCCCGCGGGAGCACTCGCTGCTGGTCGCGATGCACCACATCGTGACGGACGGCTGGTCGCTGGAGGTCTTCCGCTCGGAGATGTCGGCGCTCTACGCGGCGGCGCTGGCGGGCGCGGCCTCGCCCCTGTCGGAGCTGCCCGTGCAGTACGCCGACCACGCCGCGTGGCAGAGGCGCTGGCTCGCCGGGGCGGTGCTGGAATCGGAGCTGTCGTTCTGGCGCGAGCGCCTGGCGGGGCTGCCGCCGGTGCTGGAGCTGCCGGCGGACCGTCCGCGTCCGGCGGTGCGGAGCCAGCGCGGAGCGAGCCGTGGAGTGGACGTGCCCGAGCCCGTGGCCGCGGCCCTGGAGCGGCTGGCGCGGCGGGAGGGAGCGACGCTGTTCATGACGCTGCTGGCCGCGTTCCAGGCGCTGCTGGGCCGCGTCACCGGCCAGGAGGACCTGGCGGTGGGCACGCCGGCGGCGGGGCGCGGCCGCCTGGAGCTGGAGAGCCTGATCGGGTTCTTCGTCAACACGCTGGTGCTGCGGGGCGACCTGGCGGGCGATCCACCCTTCACGGAGCTGCTGAAACAGGCCCGCGAGACGGTGCTCCAGGCGCACGCCCACCAGGAGCTGCCGTTCGAGAAGCTGGTGGAAGCCCTCTCGCCGGAGCGCAGCCTGTCGCAGTCGCCCCTGTTCCAGGTCATGCTGCTGGTCCAGGCGGCCCGGAGCCCGGCGTCCGCCCGGACCGGTGCGCCGGTCGCCGAGGACGGGACGGCGAAGTTCGACCTGACGCTGTCGGCTTCGCCGCGCGGCGCCGGCCTGCGTCTCGTTTTGACCTACGCGACGGACCTGTTCGACGAAGCGACGGCGGAGCGGCTGTTGAGCCACCTGGCGACGCTGCTGGGCTCGGCGGTGGAGGAGCCGGAGCGGCGGCTGTCGGAGCTCGATCTGCTGTCGGAGCCGGAGCGGCTTCAGCTCGGCGCCTGGAACGACACGGGAGCCGTGTCCTCGGACCTGTGCCTGCACGAGCTGTTCGAACGGCAGGCCGAGCGGCAACCGGCGGCCGTGGCGCTCGAGTGGCGCGGCGAGGTGCTGCGCTACGGCGAGGTGGAGGCGCGGGCGAACCGCCTGGCCAACCGGCTGAGGACGCTGGGAGTCGGTCCGGAGAGCCGGGTCGGCGTGTTCCTGGAACGCTCGCCGGAGCTGGTGGTGACGCTGCTCGCGATCCTCAAGGCCGGCGGCGCCTACGTGCCGCTCGATCCGGCCTACCCGGCCGAGCGTCTGCGGGTGATCGTGGACGACTCCGCGATCGACGTCCTGGTGACGGACTCGGTCCGGTCGGTCCGGCTGCCCGAGTCGGCGGCGGCGCGGCTGGAGCTGGATGCCCTGGCGGGCTCCCTGGAGCGCGAGCCGGCGAGCCGTCCCGAGTCGGGGGTGGGTCCGGCCAACCTGGCCTACGTGATCTATACCTCGGGCTCGACGGGCCGCCCGAAGGGAGTGGCCATCGCGCACCGCTCGCCGGTGGCGCTGGCGCTGTGGGCGCGCGAGCACTTCTCGGCGGCGGAGCTGTCGGTGGTTCTGGGGTCGACGTCGGTGTGCTTCGACATCTCGGTGTTCGAGCTGTTCGTCCCGCTGGCGTGGGGCGGCCGGGTGGTGCTGGCCGCCGACGCCCTGGAGCTGCCGGCGTTGTCCGGTTCGGGCGTGCGGCTGGTCAACGCGGTGCCCTCGGTGATGGCGGAGCTGTGCCGCCTGGGCGGGCTGCCGGCGTCGGTGAGCACGGTCAACCTGGGCGGCGAGCCGCTGCAGCGGCACCTGGTGGAGGAGGTCTATCGCTTTCCCGGAGTGGCGCGGGTGCTCAACCTCTACGGCCCTTCCGAGGACACGACGTACTCGACCTGGGCGGCGGTCCGGCGAGACGCTCCGGGCGAGCCGCCGATTGGCCTCCCGGTCTCGGGCACTCGCGCCTACGTGGTGGACCGGCGGATGGGCGAGGTGCCCGTGGGAGTGGCCGGGGAGCTCTGCCTGGGCGGCGCGGGGCTGGCGCGGGGCTACCTGGGCCGCCCGGAGCTGACGGCGGAACGGTTCGTGCCGAACCCGTTCGGCGAAACGGCCGGGGAGCGCCTCTACCGCACGGGCGACCGGGTGCGGCGGCGGGCCGAAGGCGATCTGGAGTTCCTGGGTCGGTTCGACCACCAGGTCAAGGTGCGGGGCTTCCGCGTCGAGCCGGGGGAGATCGAGGCCGTGCTGTCGGGCCATGAGGGCGTGCGAGGGGCGGCGGTGCTGATCCGGGAAGACCGCCGCCTGGTGGCCTACACGGCCGGGCCGGCCTCCGCCGCCGAGCTGCGCGAGCATCTGCGGAGCACGCTGCCGGACTACATGGTGCCCTCGCTGTTCGTCGCCCTGGAGTCGCTGCCGACCACGCCGAGCGGCAAGGTGGACCGGCGGACGCTGGCCCGGATCGAGCCGGAGCGGGACGATCCGGCGGCGGACGATGCGCCGCGCACCGCGATCGAGGAGCTGCTGGCCGAGGTCTGGTCGGAGGTGCTGGGACGGGAGCGGGTGGGGCTGGAAGAGAGCTTCTTCGACCTGGGCGGCCATTCGCTGCTGGCGACAAGGGTCATGGCGCGGGTGGGAGCCGTCTTCGGGGTGGATCTGCCGCTGCGGGCGCTGTTCGAGACCCTGAGCGTGCGCGGGCTGGCGCGGCGCATCGAGCAGACGCTGAGAGCGGGCGGGGCTCCGGAGCTGCCGCCCCTCGAGCGGGTGGCGCGCGACGGCGAGCTGCCGCTGTCGTTCGCCCAGGAGCGTCTCTGGTTCCTCGACCAGCTCGCGCCGGGCTCCGCCTACAACGTGCCGCTGACGGTGCGCTTCGCCAAGGCACCGCGGCCGGCGGCGTTGGCGGCGGCGCTGGCCGAGGTGGTGCGCCGCCACGAGTCTTTGCGCACGGTGTTCCCGGCGAGCGAAGGCCGGCCCCGCCAGGTGATCCTGCCGGCGGGAGCCACGGCGCTGCCGGTGGTGGACCTGAGCGGCCTGCCCGAAGCGGCGGGCCGGCGGGAAACCAGGAGGCTCGCCCGGCAGGAAGCGCGGCGGCCGTTCGACCTGGCGCGGGGGCCGCTGCTGCGGGCGCTGCTGGTGCAAAGCCCGCGGGAGCACGCGCTGCTGGTCGCCATGCATCACATCGTGACGGACGGCTGGTCGCTGGAGATCTTCCGCTCGGAGATGTCGGCACTCTATGCGGCGGCGCTGGAGGGCACGGCCTCGCCTCTGCCGGAGCTGCCCGTGCAGTACGCCGACCACGCCGCGTGGCAGAGGCGCTGGCTCGCCGGGGCGGTGCTGGAGTCGGAGCTGTCGTTCTGGCGCGAGCGCCTGGCGGGGCTGCCGCCGGTGCTGGAGCTGCCGGCGGACCGTCCGCGCCCGGCGGTGCGGAGCCAGCGCGGAGCGAGCCGCGGAGTGGACGTGCCCGAGCCCGTGGCCGCGGGCCTGGAGCGGCTGGCGCGGCGGGAGGGGGCGACGCTGTTCATGACGCTGCTGGCCGCTTTCCAGGCGCTGCTGGGCCGCGCCACGGGCCAGGAGGACCTGGCCGTGGGCGCGCCGGTGGCGGGACGCGGCCGCCTCGAGCTGGAGAGCCTGATCGGGTTCTTCGTCAACACGCTGGTGCTGCGGGGCGACCTGGCGGGCGATCCACGCTTCACGGAGCTGCTGAAGCAGGCCCGCGAGACGGTGCTCCAGGCGCACGCCCACCAGGAGCTGCCGTTCGAGAAGCTGGTGGAGGCTCTCTCGCCGGAGCGCAGCCTGTCGCAGTCGCCCCTGTTCCAGGTCATGCTGCTGGTCCAGGCGGCCCGGAGCCCGGCGTCTCCCCGGACCGGTGCGCCGGTCGCCGAGGATGGGACGGCGAAGTTCGACCTGACGCTGTCGGCTTCGCCGCATCGGGAAGGACTGCGGCTCGTTTTGACCTACGCGACGGACCTGTTCGACGGAGCGACGGCGGAGCGTCTGTTGAGCCACCTGGCGACGCTGCTCGGCTCGGCGGTGGAGGAGCCGGGGCGGCGGCTGTCGGAGCTCGATCTGCTGTCGGCGCCGGAGCGGCTCCAGCTCGGCTCCTGGAACGACACGGGAGCCGTGTCCTCGGACCTGTGCCTGCACGAGCTGTTCGAACGGCAGGCGGAGCGGCAACCGCAGGCCGTGGCGCTCGAGTGGCGCGGCGCGGTCCTGCGCTACGGCGAGGTGGAGGCGCGGGCGAACCGCCTGGCGAACCGCCTGAGGACGCTGGGGGTCGGTCCGGAGAGCCGGGTCGGCGTTTTCCTGGAGCGTTCGCCGGAGCTGGTGGTGACGCTGCTCGCGATCCTCAAGGCCGGCGGCGCCTACGTGCCGCTCGATCCGGCGTACCCGGCCGAGCGTCTGCGGGTGATCGTGGACGACTCCGCGATCGACGTCCTGGTGACGGATTCGGTCCGGTCGGCCCGGCTGCCCGAGTCGGCGGCGGCGCGGCTGGAGCTGGATGCCCTGGCGGGCTCCCTGGGGCGCGAGCCGGCGAGCCGTCCCGAGTCGGGCGTCGGTCCGGCCAATCTGGCGTACGTGATCTACACCTCGGGCTCGACGGGACGCCCGAAGGGAGTGGCCATCGCGCACCGCTCGCCGGTGGCGCTGGCGCTGTGGGCGCGCGAGCACTTCTCGGCGGCGGAGCTGTCGGTGGTGCTGGGGTCGACGTCGGTGTGCTTCGACATCTCGGTGTTCGAGCTGTTCGTCCCGCTGGCCTGGGGCGGCCGGGTGGTGCTGGCGGCCGACGCCCTGGAGCTGCCGTCGCTGTCCGGCTCGGGCGTGCGGCTGGTCAACGCGGTGCCCTCGGTGATGGCGGAGCTGTGCCGCCTGGGCGGGCTGCCGGCGACGGTGAGCACGGTCAACCTGGGCGGCGAGCCGCTGCCGCGGCACCTGGTGGAGGAGGTCTACGGGTTCCCCGGCGTGACGCGGGTGCTCAACCTCTACGGCCCTTCCGAGGACACGACGTACTCGACCTGGGCGGCGGTCCGGCGAGGCGCTCCGGGCGAGCCGCCGATCGGCCTCCCGGTCTCGGGCACTCGCGCCTACGTGGTGGACCAACGGATGGGCGAGGTGCCCGTGGGGGTGGCCGGAGAGCTCTGCCTGGGCGGCGTGGGGCTGGCGCGGGGCTACCTGGGCCGCCCGGAGCTGACGGCGGAACGGTTCGTGCCGGATCCGTTCGGCGGCAAGTCCGGGGAGCGCCTCTACCGCACGGGCGACCGGGTGCGGCGGCGGGCCGGGGGCGAGCTGGAGTTCCTGGGGCGGCTCGACCACCAGGTCAAGGTGCGGGGCTTCCGCGTCGAGCCGGGAGAGATCGAGGCCGCGCTGTCGGGCCATGAGGGCGTGCGCGGAGCGGCGGTGCTGATCCGGGAAGACCGGGGCGACCGCCGCCTGGTGGCCTACACGGCCGGGCCGGCCTCCGCCGCCGAGCTGCGCGAGCATCTGCGGAGCACCCTGCCGGACTACATGGTGCCCTCGCTGTTCGTCGCCCTGGAGTCGCTGCCGACGACGCCGAGCGGCAAGGTGGACCGGCGGGCCCTGGCAGCCCACCAGGGGACCGGCCCCGCCGGCGCCGGCGGGGCCGTGGCTCCCCGCGACCGGGTCGAGCTGGAGCTGGTGCGGATCTACGAGGACCTGCTGGGCGTCGCGCCGGTCGGAGTCCGGGACGGCTTCTTCGAGCTCGGGGGCCATTCGCTCCTGGCGGTGCGGCTGATCGCCCGCTTGCGCCAGAGCTTCGGCCGCGATCTGCCGCTTTCGGTCCTGTTCCAGGCGAGCACGGTCGAGTCCCTCGCCGCCCACCTGCGGCGGCAGCCCGCCGCGGACCGCCACCCGGTGCTGGTCCCCCTTCAGACGGGCACGGAGAGACCGCCCTTCTTTTGCGTCCATCCCGTCGGCGGCAACGTCCTGTGCTACCTGGAGCTGTCCCGCCAGCTCGGGGCCGGCCAGCCGTTCTACGGCTTGCAGTCGGCGAACGGCCAGGGTGAACGGCCGCGGACGATCGAGGGCATGGCGGCGCTGTACGTCGCGGCCCTGCGCACGGTCCAGGCGGCGGGTCCGTACCGGCTGGGGGGCTGGTCGATGGGAGGCCTCGTCGCTTTCGAGATGGCGCGCCAGCTGGCCGCTCAGGGCGAGGGCGGGAACCTGGTGGCGCTGTTCGACACGGTCGCGCCCGCCAGTCAGCCCGCAGCGAGGCCGCGGCCCGCGGCCCTGGTGCGGGCCTTCGCCCGGGAGCTGGGAATGGCGGCTCCGGGCCAGCTCCGTGCGCACCCTGGAACGGATCGGGAGCCGGGGGAGGAGGAGTGCCTGGCGCTCCTTTTCGACCAGGCGCGCACGGAGAGCCTCGTGGCCGGCGATCTGGGGCTGGGCGGGTTCACGGAGCTTTACCGGCTGTACCGCACCAATCTCGACGCGATGGCGAGCTACACCGCGAAGCCCTACCCGGGCCGGCTCCATCTGTTCAAGACGGAGACCACCGCCTCCCGCCTCAGCGAGGACCCGATGCTGGGCTGGGCCCCCTGGGCCTCCGGCGGAGTGGCGGTCCTGACCTCTCCCGGCCACCACTATTCCCTGGTCCGGCGCCCCCACGTCGAGGTCCTGGCGGAGCAACTGAGGTCATGTCTCGAGGAAGAGGGCTGGCAAATGCCCTGAAAGATATACCGCGTACCCCGCAAGATATGCCGCGTGTCCCGAAGGATATGCCGCGTACCCGGCGGGGTATGCCGCCTGCCCGGGAAGATATGCCGCGTGCCCCTGAAGATATACCGTGTACCCCGAAAGATATGCCGCGAGTCCGGGAAGATATGCCGCCTGTCTCCGAAGATATGCCGCGTACCCCGAAAGATATGCCGCGTATCTCCGGTGATATAACGCGTGTCGCGGAGGATATGCCGCGTGCCCCCAGGGGAATGCCGCTTGTCGGAGCAGATATGCCGCGAGTCGCCGGGGGTTTCTCCGCGGTCGAGTCAGAGATGCCGCGAGTCCTTCCCGCTCTCAGAGCCGCCTTTCGAGCGTCACGAGCAGGCCCTTGTTGGGCTCGTAGTAATAGGCGACGCGGACGGGCCGGACCTCGTCCTGGGCGATCTTCAGCTCGGCCTTGCGGACGATCGTCGCCAGGGCGGTCTTCAGGATGACGACGGCGAGGTCCCGGCCGGCGCAGGCGTGGGCGCCGCTGCCGAAGGGGCACCTGGCGTCGGCCGGCGGCTTCTTGCCGTGGAAGTGCTCCGGCTCGAAGCCCTGCGGCTTGGCGTAGAGGTCCTCGCGCATCGCCATGGCCGGGTAGCAGACGGCCACCATGGTGCCCTCGGGGAGGAGGTAGCCGCCCAGGGGGAACGGCTGCTTCACCCGCCGGGCGCTGGTGACGAAGTTGCTGGGCCGCCGGCGCAGCCCCTCGTAGACCACGGCTTCGAGATAGGGCAGGGCGGCGAGGTGAGCGCTCTCGACGTCCCCGCCCCCGGTCGCCGATTCGAGCTCCTGGCGCAGCCGCGCGAGCACCTCGGGATGGGCCAGCACCTCGGCCAGGGTCCAGGTCATGGAGTCGCCGGTCAGCTCGTGGCCCTGGAAGAGCAGGTCGAAGACCTCGGCGAGGATCACCTCCGGCGAGAGCCGGCTGCCGTCCCGCAGCCGCGCCCGGGCGAGGCCGAGCAGGATGTCGTCTTCCTCCGGCCGGTCGACGGCGGCCAGGCGGGCCTCGATCTCCCGCGAGAACGCCTCGACGATCTCGGTCCGCCGCTTCTTGACCCGGTGCCAGGGGCTCAAGGGTCCGAAGTCGAGCTGCAGGCTGGGATGGGAGGCGGCCGGCGAGCGCAGGGCCTTGAAGGAGAAGGTCTCGAAGAGGCCGGCGAGCTGCCGGACCTTCTCGGGGCTGGCGGTGGTGAAGATCACCTTGACCAGGGATTCGAGGGCGATCTTCTGGGTCTCCAGCACCAGGGGAAAGGGCTTGCCGGCGGGCCACTCCGCGACCCTCCGCTCGGTGATCCGGCGGATGTCGTCGACGTGGCGCAGGCTCCCTTGCGCGTCGAGATAGGGTGCGGTAACGTCCCGTCGCTCCTTGTGGGCAGGTCCGTCGAGGTGGGAAGCCGCGCCCTGTCCGAGCAGGTGGGTGAGGCTGAAGCCTTCGAGGTCGCCACCGGCCAGGGCCTCGGGCGGCGCCGCGAGCATGGCGTTGGCGAGGTCCGGCGAGCAGACGTACACCCAGTTGCCGAGACCCGGGATCCGCGTCGAGAAGACGTCGCCGCACTCGCGATGAGCGTCCTGGTAGAACTGCAGCGCGTTCTTGGCGAAGCGGAGCGAGTGGGATATCAGGGAGCCGGCGGGCCGTGGGATCTCTGACGACGGTTTCATCGTTGCCCCTCTCTCGGAACGTGGTCGAATGCGGCGGCCAAATGCGGGCGGGATGTTACCAGAACCCCGGAAGAGCCATGACCGAATGAGCTACAAGCGCCCCCTCCGCCTCCTGAACCGCGACTTCGTGCTGCTCTGGCAGGGCCAGTTCGTCAGCATGCTGGGCTCGCAGGCGTTCTCCGTCGCGATGATCTTCTGGATCAAGCGCCAGACCGACTCGGCGTCGCTGCTGGGGCTCGGGATGATGTCGCAGTGGGTGCCGGCGATCCTCCTGGGGCCGTTCGGCGGCACGCTGGCCGACCGCATGTCGCGGCGCAAGATCCTGATCCTGGCCGACCTGGTGCGCGGCGTCTCGGCGATCGCCCTGGCCGGCCTGGTGCTCATGGTGCCGGGGCGCTCCGGGACGATCCTGGTCGGGCTGCTGATCCTGTCGGTCGTCATGGGGGTGTGCGACGCCTTCTTCCGGCCGGCGATCAGCGCCTCGATCCCGGACCTGGTGCCGGAAGCCGACGTGACCCGGGCCAACTCGGCGAACCGCCTGGCGCTCGACGTCTCGACGTTCCTGGGCCAAGGGCTGGGAGGCGTGTTCTTCCGCCTGATCGGCCCCGGCATCCTCTTCCTCATCGACGGCGTGACCTATCTCTTCTCGGCGGTCTCCGCGTCCCTGATCCGGCTGCCGCCGCCGCCCCCCGTGCCCAAGACGGCGAGCTGGCGCGAGGCCGGCGCCGACTTCTGGCGCGAGCTCAAGATCGGGCTGCGCTACATGGCCAGCCGCCAGGGGCTGCGCTACGTCCTCTTCCTGGCGCCGCTCGAGAGCCTCTTCATGGTCATGATCGTCGTGCTCCTGCCGTTCTACGTCGAGGACTTCCTGCGCGTGGCGCCCGACTGGTACGGCTTCCTGGTGGCGGCCTTCGGCGCCGGCTCGCTGGTCGGCAGCATCACGGCCGGCGCCACCAGGCTCGCGGGGCGGCGGCGGACGTGGGCGTACCTCGCCTGCGCGCTGGGCTTCGGCGCCTCCGCGATCGCCCTCGGCATCGCCCGCTCGCCGTGGGTGGCGATGGCGTGGATCTTCGCCGGCGGGGTGATGAGCGGCTTCAACACCATCCACATCCTGAGCCTGGCGCAGGTCACCACGCCGGGCGAGCTGCGCGGCCGCGTGCTCGGGCTTCTCGAGACCCTGGGCCTCAGCACCATGCCGATCGCCGCCGGCACGGGCGGCATCATCGCCGACCTGCTCGACCGCAACATCCCGCTGGTCTACTTCGGCTGCGGCGGCGCCCTGATCCTGGTGGCGCTGGTGCAGGCCGCGAAGCGCGAGGTGCGCGAGTTCCTGGCCTACGAGCCGCCGCCGGAGGCCGCGGCCGAAGCCGCCGGCTCCTAGCGCTGCTCGTCCCTGTTTTCGTCCCCGATTTTGTCCCCTTATTCGTGGTTGGAGGCACTACATTGTCAGCCGTTCGCTTCAGGCAGCGGTCCCCGCTTTCCAGAGCCGGGTAGAGCAGGGCCATGCGGATTGCATGGTCGAACCGGAGCCAATCATGAGCCGAGAGACGAGCACCAGGGGCGCCCGGGGGGCGACCCTGGTCGATTTGCTGCGCAGCCGGGCCGAGCGCCAGGGCGAGGACTCCGCCTACACGTTCCTGCTCGACGGCGAGACGGCCGAGGCTCACCTCACCTATGCCGCGCTGGACCGGCGGGCGCGCGGGCTCGCGGCGACCCTGGCGCGCGAGGGCGTCGGCGTGGGCGACCGGGTGCTCCTCCTCTATCCGCCGGGGCTCGACTACATCGCCGCCTTCTTCGGCTGCCTCTACGCCGGCGCCGTGGCGGTGCCCGCCTACCCGCCGCGGTCGCGCCGCCCCTCGGCGCGCCTGCAGGCCATCCAGGAGAGCGCGGGGGCGAAGGCGGTGCTGTCCACCTCGGCCGTGCTGGCCCATCTCGACCGGCAGTTGGCGCGCCGCCCGGGCGTCGTCTGGCTGGCGGCCGAGGGGGCCGAGCTGGAGCAGGGAGCGGCGGAGTGGCGGGACCTCGAGGTCGGGGAGGAGGCGCTCGCCTTCCTCCAGTACACCTCCGGCTCGACGGCGGCCCCCAAGGGGGTCATGCTCCGCCACGCCAACCTGCTCGCCAACCTGGAGCAGATCCGCCTCGCCTTCGCCCAGACCCCGGCGGAGCGGACGGTCATCTGGCTGCCGCCTTACCACGACATGGGATTGATCGGCGGCATCCTGACGCCGCTCTACGTGGGCAACCCGGCGATCCTCCTCTCGCCGGTCTCCTTCCTCCAGCGGCCGCTGCGCTGGCTGCAGGCGATCTCGCGCCACCGCGGGACGACGAGCGGCGGCCCCAACTTCGCCTACGACCTGTGCGTCGAGAAGATCGGCCCGGAGGAGCGGGAGAAGCTCGACCTGTCGAGCTGGACCCTGGCCTTCAACGGCGCCGAGCCGGTGCGCGCCGAGTCGCTCGAACGTTTCGCGGCGGCCTTCGCGCCGTGCGGCTTCCGCAAGGAGGCGTTCCTGCCCTGCTACGGGCTGGCCGAAGGCACCCTGCTCGCCGCCACCGTGCGGCGCGGGGCGGGAGCGGCGGCCCGCGCCTTCGACGCCGGCGAGCTGGAGCGGCACCGCGCCGTGGCCGCCGAGCCCGGCGCTCCCGATGCCCGGACCCTGACCGGCTGCGGCACGGCCCCCGAGGGGGCGCGGCTGCTCGTCGCCGACCCCGAGTCGGGAGCGCCCCTCGCGCCGGGCGAGGTGGGGGAGATCTGGATCGCCGGTCCGGCCGTGGCCGCCGGCTACTGGGGGCTGCCGGAGGCGACGACGGCGAGCTTCGGGGCGCGCACGGCGGACGGCGACGGGCCGTGGCTGCGCACGGGCGACCTCGGGTTTTTGGATGGGTCTCTAGGTAATACTGGCGAGCTGTTCGTCACCGGGCGCATCAAGGACCTCATCATCCTGCGCGGCCGGAACCACTATCCGCAGGACATCGAGCTGACCGTCGAGCGCAGCCACCCGGCGCTGCGCCCCGGCTGCGGCGCCGCCTTCGCCGTCGACGCAGACGGCGAGGAGCGGCTGGTGGTGGCGCAGGAGGTGCGGCGCGAGCACCGGGGGGAGGACCCCGCCGAGCTGGTGGCCGCGATCCGCCGGGCGGTGGCCGACGAGCACGAGGTGCAGGTCCACGCCATCGTCCTGCTGCGGCCGGCGACGATCCCCAAGACGACGAGCGGCAAGGTTCAGCGCGCCGCGTGCCGCAGCCACTACCTGGACGGGACGTTCGAGACGCTCGGGAGCTGGCAGGCGCCGGTTGGAAAGACGATTGGCCAGCCGGCCGCCGCCGAGGCGGACCTCGAGACGCCCGAGACGCCCGAGACGCCCGAAGCCATCGGCCAGTGGCTCGCCTCCGAGGTCGCGGCCCGGGCGGGGATGACCGTCGAGGAGATCGACCTCGGCCAGCCGCTCGCCCATTACCCTCTCGACTCGCTGGCCGTCATGGAGCTGATGCACGCCGTCGAGTCGCGGCTCGGGGTGGTGCTGTCGATGGACAGCTTCTTCGGCGACGGCAGCCTCGCCGAGCTGGCCGGCGCGATCCTCGACCGGGTCTTGGAGAGCGCGGCGGCGCCGGGCGAGGCCGCGCTGCTGTCCGGCACGAGTGGCGCCGACCCGGTGGGGGACCACCCCCTGTCGCGAGGGCAGCAGTCGCTCTGGTTCCTCCACGCCCTGAACCCCCAGGGCGACGCCTACAACGTGACCAGCGCCGTGCGGGTGCGCGGCGAGCTCGACGTCGCCGCGCTCCACGCGTCCATCGACGCCCTGGCCGAGCGCCACGCGGCGCTGCGCACCACCTTCCCCACCTCCCGGGGCGAGGCGGTGCAGCGGGTCCACCCGCGCGGCGAGGCCGCGTTCGACCCGGCGTTCGACGAGGTGGACGCCCAGGGCTGGAGCGACCACCGGCTGGCCGAGTACCTGGCCGTCGAGGGCCGGCGGCCGTTCGACCTGGAGCATGGCCCCCTGATGCGGGTGGTGCTGCTGACCCGCACGGCGGTGGAGCACGTCCTGCTCCTGTCGATGCACCACATCGTCACCGACTTCTGGTCGCTCGGCCTGCTGCTCGACGACCTGGCCCTCCTGTATCCGGCCCTCAAGGACGGCGAGCGGGCGGCTCTGCCGTCGCCGGGGCTCTCCTACGCCGAGTACGTGCGCTGGCAGGAGGAGATGCTCGACGGCGCTCCGGGCGAGAAGCTCTGGGACTACTGGCGCTCCCGCCTGGCGGGCGAGCTGCCGGTGCTCGACCTGCACACCGACCGGCCCCGGCCGCGGGTGCAGACCTACGAGGGCGCCGCGGTGCAGATCCATCTGCCGGCCGATCTCTCGGCGCGGGTGAAGGCGCTCGGGCGCGAGCGGGAGACGACCCCCTTCGTCACCCTGCTGGCCGCCTTCGAGACGCTCCTCCACCGCTACACCGGCCAGGAAGACCTCCTGGTCGGCACGGTGACGGCGGCCCGCACGCGCGCAGGCTTCGCGCGCACCCTCGGCTACTTCGTCAATCCCCTGGTGCTGCGGGCGGACTTCAGCCCGGGCGAGCGGGGCGAGCCGGGTTTCGCCACCGTCCTCGCCCGCACCCGCGCCGATGCCGTGGGCGCTTTCGAGCACCAGGACTTCCCCTTCCCGCTGCTGGTCGAGCGCCTGCAGCCGCGGCGCGACCCGGGCCGCTCGCCCATCTTCCAGGCCATGTTCGTCCTCCAGAAGGCGCAGCTCGCCGACGGCCAGGAGCTGACCGCCTGCGCCCTGGGCGAGCCGGGGGCCCACGCCGACGTCGGTGGGCTGCGCCTGGAGGCCGTGCCGCTGGAGCAGAAGATCGCCCAGTTCGACCTCACCCTCTCCGTGGGCGAGGTGGGGGAGGCCTTCGTCGCCTCCTTCGACTACAACGTCCAGCTCTTCGACGCCGCCACGGCCGGCCGCTGGGGCCGCCATTTCGAGCGGCTGCTGGCGGGCATCGTCGCCGATCCGGCCGCCCCCGTCTCGGAGCTGCCGCTCATCACGCCGGAGGAGGAGCGCCAGCTGACGGCGGTCTGGAACGACACCGGGGCCGAGTACCCGCGCGAGGCCACCCTGACGGAGCTGCTCGCCGGGCAGGCGGCGCGCAGCCCCGAGGCGCCGGCCGTGATCTCCGGCGGCGAGACGCTCAGCTACGGCGAGCTCGACCGGCGGGCCAACCGCCTGGCGCGGTGCCTGCGCGCCCGGGGCGTCGGCCCCGAGTCGCGGGTGGCGGTCTGCCTGGAGCGCTCGCCGGCCCTCATGGTGGGCCTCGTCGGCGTGCTCAAGGCCGGCGGCGCCTACCTGCCCATCGACCCCGAGACGCCCCGCGCCCGGGTGGCCGGCCTGCTCGAGAGCGCCGGGGTCGAGCTCGTCGTCACCGAGGAGCGGCTGCGGGCTCTCGTCGAATCCGAGCCCGGGCCCACCGTCCTGACCCTGGACACCGACTGGCTGGAGATCTCCCGCGAGTCCGACTCGCCCCTGGCCCAGGCGGCGGTGGCGGAAAACCTCGCCTGCGTCATCTACACCTCGGGCTCGACCGGCACACCCAAGGGGGTGCTGCTCACCCACCGGAACCTGGTCAACCTGGTCGCCTCGTTCCTCGCCAGCTACCAGCCGGGCCCGGAGGACCGCATCCTCCCCCTGACGGCGATCGGGTTCGCCAGCTTCGTGGGCGAGATCTTCCCCCTGCTGTGCGCCGGCGGCGCGCTCGTCCTGCCCGACCGCGCCGAGCTGCTGGACGTCTCCGCCCTGGTCGACCTCATCGGCCGCGGCGGCGTCACCATCGCCTCGACGGTGCCGTCGATGATGGCGAGCCTCAACGCCGTCCACGACCGGCTGCCGCGGCTGCGGCTGCTCCTGGTGGGCGGCGAGGCGCTCTCGGCCGGCGACGTCGACAAGCTGCTCGGCGGCGTGCGGATCGTCAACGGCTACGGCCTGACGGAGACGAGCGTCTGCTCGACCTGCCACGTCGTCGTGCCGGCCGACCTCGCCCCGGGCGCCATCCCGCCCATCGGCCGGCCGCTGATGAACCACCGGGTCTACCTGCTCGACCGGCACCTCCAGCCGCTGCCCGTCGGCTGCCTGGGGGAGATCTACGTGGCGGGCGACGGGCTGGCCCGCGCCTACCTGGGCGAGCCCGGGGCGACCGCCGGGCGCTTCCTGCCCGATCCCTGGGACACCGGCGCGCGGATGTACCGCACCGGCGACCTGGGCCTCGTCCGCTCGGACGGCGAGCTGGTCTACCTGGGCCGCATCGACCAGCAGGTCAAGCTGCGCGGCTTCCGCATCGAGCTGGCCGAGATCGAGTCGGTCCTGGCCCTCCATCCGGGGGTCCGGGAGAGCTTCGCCACGGTGCGCACGGACGGCGGCGAGCCGGAGCTGGTGGCCTACCTGGTGCCGGAGGCGGACCGGACGGTGCCGACGGTCGGCGAGCTGCTCGCCTGGCTGCGCGAGAAGCTGCCGGACTACATGGTGCCGGGAGCGCTGGTGACCCTGCCCTGCCTGCCGCTCACCCTCAACGGCAAGGTCGATATCGCCCTCCTGCCGCCGCCGGACCGCGCCCGGCCGGCCCTCGCGAGCGCCTACAGCGCCCCGCGCAGCGAGCTGGAGCGGACGATCACCGCCCTCTGGCAGGAGGAGCTGAAGGTCGAGACGGTGGGCGTCGACGACAACTTCTTCGACCTCGGCGGGCACTCGCTGCGCATGACCCGGGTGCACGCGCGGCTCAAGGAGGCGCTGGGCCGGGAGGTCTCGCTGATCGAGCTCTTCCAGTACCCGACCGTCTCCTCGCTCGCCCGCCATCTCTCGGGCCATCTCTCCGCCGCCCCCGCGGGCGAGGAGGCCGCCGCGGCCGATTCGCGCCGGCAGCGCCGGGCTCGCCGCTCCCATGGGGACGACAAGCCGGATATCGCGATCGTCGGCATGGCCGGCCGCTTCCCCGGGGCCAAGGGGGTGGACGAGCTGTGGCGCAACGTCGCCGGCGGGCGCGAGGGGATCACCTTCTTCACCGCCGAGGAGCTGCTGGAGGCCGGGGTGGACCCGGCGACGGTCGACAACCCGAACTACGTGCGGGCCAAGGGGATCCTGGGCGACGTCGACCTGTTCGACGCCTCCTTCTTCGGCCTCAACCCGCGCGAGGTCGAGCTGATGGACCCGCAGCACCGGCTCTTCCTGGAGTGCTCCTGGGAAGCGCTGGAGAATGCCGGCTGGGACGCCGACCGCTTCCCCGGCCTGGTGGGGGTTTATGCCGGCCTGAGCATGAACACCTACATGATCATGAACCTGCTCTCGCACATGGAGCTGGTCGCCTCCGTGGACACCCTGCAGGCGTCGCTCGGCAACGACAAGGACCCGATGACCTCGCGGGTCTCCTACAAGCTCAACCTGAAGGGGCCGAGCGTCACCATCCAGACGGCCTCCTCGACCTCGCTCGCGGCGGTCCACCAGGCCTGTATCGCCCTGCTCCAGCACGACTGCGACATGGCGCTCGCCGGCGGCGTGTCGATCCACCTGCCGGAGAAGTCGGGCTACCTCTACCAGGAGGGGGGCACCACGGCGCGCGACGGCCACTGCCGCGCCTTCGACGCCTCGGCCACCGGTTTCGTCTCCGGCCACGGCGCCGGGGTGGTGGTGCTGAAGCGCCTGGACGACGCCCTGGCCGAGGGCGACACGGTCTACGCCGTCATCAAGGGCTCGGCCTGCAACAACGACGGCTCGCTCAAGGTGAGCTTCATGGCGCCCTCCGTCGAGGGGCAGGTGGACGTCTACCGGCAGGCCTACGAGAACGCCGGCGTCGATCCCCGCACGGTCTCCTACATCGAGTGCCACGGCACCGGCACGGCCCTCGGCGATCCGATCGAGATCGCCGCCCTGTCGCGGGTCTTCGCCGATGGGGGAGAGGATGGGGGGGCGGGCCGCAGGAACTACTGCGCCATCGGCTCGCTGAAGACCAACATCGGCCACCTGGACACGGCGGCGGGCGTCTGCGGCCTGATCAAGACCGCCCTCGCCCTGCATCACGGGGCGATCCCCCCGAGCCTGCACTTCGAGGCCCCCAACCCGCGGATCGACTTCGCGGGCAGCCCGTTCTTCGTCAACACCGAGCTGCGCCCCTGGCCCGCGGGTTTGCGGCGAGCCGGCGTCACCTCGCTCGGCATGGGGGGCACCAACGCGCACGTGGTCCTGGAAGAGGCGCCGCCCGCGTCTCCGACCAGCGCCTCGCGCCCCCACCAGCTCCTGCTCCTGTCGGCGAAGAGCGCCGCCGCCCTCGACCGGGCGACGGTGCGCCTGGCCGACCACCTGCGCGCCAATCCCGCGCTCGATCCGGCGGACGTCGCCTTCACCCTGACCCATGGGCGCAAGTCGTTCCAGCACCGCCGGGCCCTGCTGGCGAACGGCCTCGCCGACGCCGCCGAGGCCCTGGAGATGCTCGACCCCGAGCGGCTGCTCACCACCGCTCCCCAGCCCGGCGACCGGCCGGTGGCCTTCCTCTTCCCCGGCCAGGGGGCGCAGTACCCCGGCATGGGGCGCGGCCTCTACGACTCGGAGCCCTCCTTCCAGGCCGACGTCGACCTCTGCTGCCGGCTGCTGGAGCCGCACCTGGGCCTCGACCTGCGCCAGGCTCTCTTCGCGGAAGGGGACGAAGAGGCTGCCGAAAAATTGCAGGAGACCCAGCTCGCCCAGCCGGCCCTGTTCGTCGTCTCCTGGGCGACGGCGCGGCTGTGGATGAGCTGGGGCGTCCGGCCGGAGGCGATGCTCGGCCATTCGATCGGCGAGTACGTGGCAGCCTGCCTCGCCGGCGTCTTCTCGCTCGAGGACGCCCTGGCGCTGGTGGCGGCGCGCGGTCGCCTGATGGGCCAGATGCCGCCGGGGGCGATGCTCGGCGTGCCCCTGCCCGAGGCCGAGGTCCTGCCCCTGCTGGGCGAGGAGCTGTCGCTCGCGGCGGTCAACCGCCCGGAGGTCTCCGTGGTGTCGGGGCCGGCCGAGGCGATCGAGGAGCTGATCGAGCGCCTCGCCGCCCAGGGGCTCGCCGGCCGGCGCCTCCACACCTCCCACGCCTTCCACTCGCGGATGATGGAGCCGGCCCTCCTGCCCTTCGTCGAGCAGGTCCGGAGGGTGCGCCTGGAGCCGCCCCGGCTGCCGTTCCTGTCGAGCGTCACGGGCACCTGGATCCGCCCGGAGGAGGCGACCGACCCGGAGTACTGGGCGCGCCAGCTCCGCCAGGCGGTGCGCTTCGCCGACGGCGTCGCCCTGCTGCTCGCCGAGCCGCACCGCATCCTGCTGGAGACCGGCCCGGGCAACACCCTGTCGACGCTCGCCCGCCAGCACCCGGCGGCCGGCCCGGGGCACGCCATGATTGCCACGCTCCGCCATCCCAAGCAGGCGGAGCCCGACCCGGCCGTCCTGCTGCAGGCCGTGGCCCGTTTCTGGCTGGCCGGCGGCGAGGTGGACTGGACGGGGTTCTGGGCCGGCGAGCGGCGCCGCCGCCTGGCGCTGCCCTCCTACCCGTTCGAGCGCCGGCGCTACTGGGTCGACCCGCTGCCCGCCTCCAAGGCCGCCGCCCGCCGCACGGACGGCCGGCGCAACGACCCCGCCGAGTGGTTCTACGCGCCGGTCTGGAAGCAGTCGCGCGTGCCGGCCGCGGCGGCGGCCCCGGCGCCTCCCGCGGAAGGGGAAAACTGGCTCGTCTTCCTCGACCGCCACGGCCTGGGCGAGGCCCTGGCCGTCCAGTTGGAGCGGAGCGGCCGGAGCGTCGTCCGGGTGGCCGAGGGCGAGGTTTACTCGAACGGGCCGGCGGGCTTTACCGTCGCGCCGGGCCGGCGGGCGGACTACGACGCGCTCTTCGAGGCGCTCGGCCGCACGCCGACGCACGTCCTCCACCTCTGGAACGTCACGGCGGATCCCCTGGCGACGGACGACGCTCTCGACCGCGGCTTCTACAGCCTCGTCTTCCTCGCCCAGGCGCTTTGGCGGCAGAGCGCGGCTGATACGAAGGCGATCACGACCGCGATCACCGTGGTGTCGAACGGTCTCGCTGAGGTGACGGGCGAGGAGCCCCTCGATCCCCTCAAGGCGGCGCTCCTGGGGCCGGTGACGACGATTCCCCGCGAGTACCCGAACCTTTCCTGTCGGAACATTGACGTGACGCTCGGGGGAGCCCTGGCGCGGACCGCCGGGCAGATCCTGGCGGAGATCGGACGTCCCGATCCGCCGGCTACTGAATTGCCGACCCTCGCCTTCCGCGGCAACCTGCGCTGGGTGCGCGCGTACGAGCCCGTGCCCCTGCCGGCAGTCCCGGCGGACAGCCCTTCACGTCTGCGGCAAGGCGGGGTGTGCCTGATCACGGGCGGCATGGGCGGCATCGGCCTCGAGCTGGCCGAGCACCTGGCCCAGGAGGCGCAGGCGCGGCTGGTGCTGGTGGGCCGCTCCGAGTTCCCCGCCCGCGAGAGCTGGTCGGACTGGCTCGCCGCCCATGGCGAGGGCGATCCCACCCGTGCCAGGATCGAGCGCCTGCTCGTCATCGAGGCCCTGGGCGGAGAGGTGATGACCCTGTCGGCCGACGTCGCCGATCCGGCCGCCATGCGGGCCGTCGTGGCGGCGGCGAAGGAGCGCTTCGGCGCCATCCACGGGGTGATCCACGCCGCCGGCGTCCCGGGCGGCGGGCTGCTGCAGGTGAAGACCCGGGAGGTGGCCGAGCGGGTGCTCGCCCCCAAGGTGCGCGGCGCGCTCGTCCTGGCCGATCTCTTCGCCGGGGCGGAGGGCGCCGGGCTCGACCTCTTCGCCTTCGCCTCGACGATCACCGTCATGCTGCCGCAGGTGGGGCAGGCCGACTACGTGGCGGCCAACGCCTTCCTCGACTCCTTCGCCCTGGCATGGGCGCGGGCCGGCGGGGCCGCGGTGTCGATCAACTGGGACGCCTGGCGGGAGACCGGCATGGCGGTGACGACCGAGGTGCCCGAGGAGTGGCAGGCCCGGCGGCAGGAGAGCCTCGCCCAGGGCCTCGCCTCGCGCGAGGGCGTCGAGGCCTTCCGCCGGATCGCCGCGTCGGGGCTGCCGCAGGTCGTGGTCTCGACGGTGGACCTCGACGGCCGGCGGGCCGAGAACGACCGGCTGGTCCCCTTGTCGGCGCTCGAGGAAGCGGCGGCGGCGCCAGCTTCCGCGGCGCATCCGCGGCCGGCCCTCGCCACCGCCTACGTGCCGGCGGGGACCGACCTCGAGCGGGGGATCGCCGCGGTCTGGCAGGAGATCCTGGGCGTCGAGCCGGTGGGCCTCTACGACAACTTCTTCGAGCTGGGGGGCAACTCGCTCGCCGGCTTGCGGCTCGTCCAGCGGCTGCGCGAGCGGCTGGGCGCCAGCCTCTCGGAGGTCAGCCTCTACGAGGCGCCCACGGTGGGCACCCTGGCCCGTATGATCGCCGCTCAATCCGCCGCCGCGACCGGCGAGGAAGCCCCGGCCGGCGGTGCGGCGGCGGTCGAGCAGGAGAGCCGCCAGCGGGGCGAGCGCAGGAAGGCGCGGGCCCTCGGCCGGCGGGGAGGCGCGGCATGATTCGTCGGATATGGAGTCGCGATCGGCGACAAAGGAGAGAGAACGTGAGAAACGTCAATGCAACCTCCCCGAAGGCGGATCGCTGCCGGGCCCTCTTGCTGGTGGCGGCTCTCGCCTTGGCCCTCCCCTGGAGCCTCCGCGCCCAGGACGCCGGGCAGACGGCCGCCGGGCAGACGACGGCTCCGCCGGCCACGGACACCGGACAGGTGGTGCCGGCCGAGCCGACTCCCGTGCCGCCGGTCGCGCCGGCTCCCGAGCTGCCCGACCGGCCGGCCGCCACCGCGTCGCCGTCGACCTCGGAGCCGACGCCGATGCAGCCGCCCGGCGCGCAGCCGCCCGCCGCGCTGGCCGTGGAGCCCTCGGCCGAACCGGCGGACAAGTACGTGACCCGCCCGGCCTTCCTCGCCACCCCGCCGGTGATCGACGGCAAGCTGGACGACGCGGTCTGGCAGACGGCGACGCGGCTCGGCGACTTCCGCCAGGTCGAGCCGCGCGAGCTGGAGCCGGCGACCGAGCCGACCGACGTCTACCTGGGCTTCGACCGGGACAACCTCTACATCGCCGTCCGCTGCCACGACTCCGAGGCCAGCAAGATCGTCACCACGACGCTGACGCGCGACAGCGACATGACGTACGAGGACACCATCCAGATCCTCCTCGACACCTATCACGACGGCCGCAACGCCTTCCTCTTCACCACCAACTCCGGGGGCGTGCTGGTCGACGGCCTGGTGCGCAACGAAGGCGAGCAGGTCAACCTCGACTGGGACGGCGTCTGGAGCGTGCAGTCGTCGCGCGACGACGGCGGCTGGAACGCCGAGATCGCGATCCCCTGGCGCACCCTGCGCTTCCCCAACAAGGCGGAGCAGGATTGGGGCTTCAACATCCAGCGGCTGGTGGCCCGCAAGCAGGAGCGGACCTACTGGCGGGCGTTCAAGAAGACCTGGTACTACCTCTACAAGCTCTCCGAGGCCGGCACGCTGGTCGGGTTGGAAGGCGCGCGGCCGGGCGGCCGGTTCCAGTACTCCCCCTACATCACCGTCGGCGCCGAGCGCCGGCAGGACGACGACTCGACCTCCGGCATCACCGAGGTCGGCGGCGACGTCAAGGTCAGCCTGGCCTCGGACCTGGTGGCCGACCTGACCGTCAACCCGGACTTCTCGGAGACCGAGGCCGACCAGCAGGACGTCAACCTGACGCGCAACCCGCTGCTGTTCCCGGAGAAGCGGCCGTTCTTCCTGGAAGGAGCGAGCGTCTTCTACGTCGGGCAGCGGCCGGATCCCGAGCACGCCTCCGAGTACTTCCTGTTCCATAGCCGGCAGATCGGCCTCGCCGGGGGCGGCCTGGCGACCATCCCCATCCTGGGCGGCGTCAAGCTGACCGGCCACGAGAAGGGCTACGACATCGGCGTCCTGAGCCTGCAGACCGACGACATCCGGCAGTCCGACGGCTACGGCGGCCTGATCGACGAGCCGCGGACGACCTACAGCGTCGGGCGGGTGAAGCGCACCACGAGCAACGGCAGCACGTTCGGCCTCCTCGCGCTCTCCAAGGACGCCTCCGGCCACTACAACCGGGTCGGAGCGGCGGACTGGGACATCGCCTTCAGCAAGAACTTCCGTTCCGGCGGCTACCTGGCCAAGAGCTCGACTCCCGACGTCGAGGACAACGACTGGATGGGCTCTTCCAACATCTACTGGGACAGCCGGCACTTCCGTTTCCACTACGAATACACCGACATGGGCGAAGGCTTCAACGACGAGCTGGGGTTCTTCAGCCGCACGGCCATCCGCCTCTTCCGGACCGACAACTTCATCATCCTCTGGCCCGAGAGAGGGCCTTTCAAGCTGGTCTGGTTCACCGTCGACATGGACTACGTCGAGGACCGCGCCACGGGCAGGCTCCAGTCCCGGTTCGGCCACCTCCAGTACAACTCCTACTTCAAGAGCTCGGCGGGGTTCGCCTACAAGTGGTACGACCAGACGGAGGTCCTGACCAGCCCGTTCGAGATCTCCAAGGGGGTCGTCATCCCGCCCGGCTCCTACCACTTCAACTATCACTTCTTCGGCTTCCAGAGCGACTACACGAAACCGCTCGGCACGGTGGGGCGGGTGGCCTGGGGCGATTACTACGACGGCACCTTCCTCCAGACCTTCGGCTATTTCGCCTACCGTCCGATCCCCGGCTTCTTCCTGGCCGCGACCTACCAGCACACGGAGGTCAAGCTGAAGGAGGGCGAGTTCGACTCCGACATCTACCTGGCCGAGTTCACCTACGCCTTCTCCCCCCGGTTCTCCGTCCGGTCGTGGTGGCAGTGGGCTCCGGACGCCAACGTGCGGACCAAGCTCGACGTCAGCTGGGAGCTGAAGCAGGGCACCAAGTTCTTCGTCGTCTACCAGGACATCAAGACCTACATCGACTTCTTCAACCCCCGGCAGCCGCTGTTCGGCACCCCGGGACGTTCGCTGATCGCCAAGACGGTGTTCGTCTTCTAGAGGCCGCGATGACCGATTCACGCCGCGAGATCACCGGAACCGAGATCGCCATCGTCGGGATGGCAGGGCGCTTCCCGGGCGCCGGCGACGTCGCGGCGTTCTGGCGCAACCTGCGCGAGGGGATCGAGGCGGTGCGCTTCCCGGCCGCCGAGGAGCTCGCCGCGCGGGGGCTCGACCCGGCCCGGCTCGCCGATCCGGGCTGGGTCAAGGCCGTCTCCCAGATGGACGGCTACGACTGCTTCGACGAGCTCTTCTTCGGCATCAACCCGCGCGAGGCGGAGCTCATGGACCCCCAGCACCGGGTGATCCTGGAGTGCGCCTGGGAGGCCCTGGAGAGCGCCGGCTACAACCCGCAGGAGGCCCCCGGCCGGGTCGGGGTCTACGCCGGGGCGACCCTCTCGACCTACCTGCTCTTCCACCTGATCGGCAACCCGCGGACGGCCGGCGCCGACCCGCTGCAGGTGGTCCTGGGCAACGCCTCGGACGCGCTCGCCACCCGCATCTCCTACAAGCTCAACCTGCGGGGGCCGAGCCACAGCGTGCAGTGCGCCTGCTCGACCTCGCTGGTCGCCGTCCACAACGCCTGCCAGGCCCTGCTCAACGAGGAGTGCGACCTGGCTCTCGCCGGCGGCGTCTCGATCCAGGCGGACGCCGGCCTCGGCTACCGCTTCGTGCCGGGCTCGGTCGTGTCGCCGGACGGGCACTGCCGGGCCTTCGACGCCACGGCCGAGGGGAGCATCTTCGGCTCCGGCGTGGGGATGGTCGTCCTCAAGCGGCTGGACCAGGCGCTGGCCGACCGCGACACCATCCGCGCCGTCATCCTGGGCTCGGCGGTGACCAACGACGGCAGCCTGAAGGTCGGCTTCACGGCCCCGGGGGTCGAGGGGCAGGCGGCGGTGATCAGCGAGGCCCTGGCCGTGGCCGGGATCGACCCGGAGACGATCGCCTACGTCGAGGCCCACGGCACCGGCACGGGCCTGGGCGATCCGATCGAGATCCAGGCGGTGACCCGGGCCTTCCGCGAGTACACCGACCGCCGGGGCTTCTGCGCCATCGGCTCGGTGAAGAGCAACATCGGCCACCTCGACGTGGCGGCCGGCGTGACCGGGCTGATCAAGACGGTGCTCGCCGTGGAGCACGGCGAGATCCCGCCCAGCCTCCACTACGAGCGGCCGAACCCACGGATCGACTTCGCCGCCGCCCCGGTCTACGTCAACGCGGCGCTGAAGCCCTGGCCCGCTCAGCCCGGGGGCGCGCCGCGCCGGGCCGGCGTCAACTCCTTCGGGCTCGGCGGCACCAACGCCCACGTCGTCCTCGAGGAGGCGCCGGCGCCTCAGCCGGCCCTGCGCACCCGTCCCTGGCAGCTCCTGACGCTCTCGGCCCGCAACCCGGAAGCCCTGGCGGCTGCGGGGGAGCGGATGGCGGCTCACCTCGCGGACAATCCCGGGCTCGACCTCGCCGACGCCGCCTACACCCTGGCGACCGGGCGCCGGGCCTTCGACGTCCGGCAGGCCCTGGTCTGCCGCGACCCGGGGGACGCCGCGGCCTGCCTCGCGGCGGGCGATCCGGTGCGCCTCCTGACGTGGCCGGGCACGACCGAGGGCTGGCCGGCCACCGGCCGCCCGGTGGCCTTCGTCTTTCCCGGCCAGGGGGCCCAGCACGTCGGAATGGGGCGCGACCTCTACGAGTCCGAGCCCGTCTTCAAGGAGGAGATCGACCGCGCCGCGGCGCTCCTCCTGCCGCGTCTGGGGCTCGACCTGCGCCACGTCCTCTACCCGGCCCTCTATTCAGCCGGAAACGGCGAGGCGGAGGCGGCGCGGCACCTGGCCCGCACCGCCGTGGCCCAGCCGGCCCTGCTCGCCGTCGAGGTCGCCCTCGCCCGCCTGCTCCTCTCCTGGGGCGTGCGGCCGACGGCCATGCTCGGCCACAGCCTCGGCGAGTACTCGGCGGCGGTGCTCGCCGGCGTCTTCCCCTTCGAGGCGGCCCTGGAGCTGGTGGCCGAGCGCGGGCGCCTGATCGAGCAGGTGGCGGGCGGCGTTGACGGTGGAGGTGCGGGCACGATGCTGGCCGTGCCGCTCTCCGAATCGGAGATCCTCCCCTTCCTGGGCGGCGAGGTCCACCTGGCGGCCCTCAACGCGCCGTCCCTGGTGAGCGTCGCCGGCCCGGCCGCGGCGGTGGCGGAGCTGACTGAGCGGCTCGCCGGGGAGGGCGTCGTCGCCCTGCCGCTCCAGGTCGCTTTCGCCGGCCACTCGCCGCGCACCGAGCCGGCCGTGGCCCCTTTCACGGCGCGGGTCGCGGCGGTGGGACCCAAGGCGCCGGAGATCCCCTTCGTGTCGAGCAGCACCGGCACCTGGATCGGCGCCGCGGAGGCGGCCGATCCGGACTACTGGGGGCGGCACATGCGCCAGCCGGTGAGATTCTCGGACGGCGTCGAGACGCTGCGCGCCGCCGAGCCCGGGATGGTCTTCCTGGAGGTCGGCCCCGGCGCCGGGCTGGCGCCCCTGCTGCGCTGGCACCTCGCCTCGCCGGGGGAGCGGCCGGTCGTCGCCGCCATGCGCCAGCCCAAGGACACCAGCTCCGACCTCGCGGCCCTGCTCGGCGCCCTCGGCCGGCTGTGGGCCGCCGGCGCGCGGATCGACTGGCAGGGCTTCCACGCCGGCCAGGGCCGCCGCCGGGTGCCGCTGCCGACCTACCCCTTCGAGCGCCGGCGCCACTGGATCGAGATCGCCGCCGCGCCGCCCGCCGGCGCCATCCTGGCGACCGCGCCGGTCGCCACCGAGGCCGCCGCGCCGGCCGTGGTGCGCAAGGAGCGGCCGGCCCTGCGCACCGGCTACGTCGAGCCCCGCGACCTCTACGAGCGCGAGGTCGCCCACATCTGGCAGGAGGTGCTCGGCGTGGCCCAGGTGGGCGCCGACGACAACTTCTACGAGCTGGGCGGCCACTCGCTGCTCGCCACCCAGGTCGCCTCGCGGCTGCGCGACGCCTTCCGGGCCGAGGTGCCGCTCCAGCCGCTCCTCGGGGCGGCCACGGTGGCGCAGGCGGCGGCGGTCCTGCGCGACGCCGTCGGCACGGCGGAGCCGGCCCTGGGAACGGGCGGCGAGCCGCCCGCCCTGGGCATCCAGCGGCGGAGCGATGCCGGCGCGGACCGCGCGCCGCTCTCCTTCTCCCAGGAGCGGATGTGGTTCCTCGACCAGCTCGATCCCGGGACCCCGGTCTACAACCTCTTCAACCTCGTCGAGGTGAAAGGCCCGCTCTCGATCCCCATCCTCGGCCGCTGCCTGGACGAGCTCGTCCGCCGGCACGAGGCGCTGCGCACGGTCTTCGTCGCCGAAGAGGGCAAGCCGCTGCAGCGCATCCTGCCGCCGGCGCCCTTCCCGCTGCCCGTCGTCGACCTGTCGGGCCTGCCCGCGGCGCCCGCGACATTGCGCCAGGCGGAGATGGCCCGTCTGGAGGCGGCGGATCACAACCGTCCCTTCGACCTCGCGGCGGGCCCGCTCTTCCGGGCGACGCTGCTCGTCGCCGGCCCGCGGGAGCACGCCGGCCTGTTCAACATGCACCACGTCGTCGGCGACGGCTGGTCGTGGATCGTGCTGGTGCGCGAGATCGCCGCCCTCTACACGGCGTTCGCCGGGGATCATCCGTCGCCGCTGCCGGAGCTGCCCCTCCAGTACGCCGACTTCGCCGCCTGGCAGCGGGAACGGCTCCAGCACGCGGAGGACGAGCTGGGCTACTGGCGCGCGCAGCTCGGCGGGGCCCCGCCGCCCGTGCACCTGCCGACCGACTGGCCGCGCTCGGCGTCCGGCGGCTTCGTCAGCGGCGGGCGCTCGCGCCTGCTGCCGGCCGCCCTCGCGGCGGACCTCAAGGCCCTCGCCGACCGCCAGGGTGTGACCCTCTTCATGCTGCTCTTCGCCGGCTTCGCGACGCTCCTCTACCGCTACACCGGCGAGGAGGACGTGCTGGTGGGCGTGCCGATCGCCAACCGCACGCGCCGCGAGATCGAGGGGCTGATCGGCTTCTTCGTCAACACCCTGGTGCTGCGCGCCCGGCTCGCCGGCGACCTCGGCTTCGACGCCCTCCTGGCCCGGGTGCGGGAGGTGGCGAGCGGCGCCTACACGCACCAGGACCTGCCGCTCGAGACCGTGCTCCAGGCGATGAGCCCGGACCGCGCCCTCGGCCCCGCGCCGCCCTTCTCGGTGATGTTCCAGGTCCAGAACCTGCCGGAGCCGCAACTGGAGTTCGCCGGGCTCACCCTGCGGGCTTCGCGCGCCGGCCTCAACAGCCAGCTGGCGACGGAGATCTTCGACCTCTGCCTGGTCCTGGAGCCCATGGCGGAGGGCACGGAGGGGATCGACGCCTGGGTGGTCTACAACGCCCGGCTGTTCGAAGGCTCGACGATGGAGCGCCTGCTCGCCCAGCTCGAGGTCCTGCTCGGCGGCATCGCCGCGGCGCCCGGACGGACCCTGGACGAGCTGCCGCTCCTCTCGCCGGAGGCGGCCGCGGAGATCCGCTCCTGGGCCGCGCCCGTGCCGTCCCTGCCGTCCGAGCCGCCGGTGCACCTCACCTTCGCGCGGCAGGCCCGGGCCACGCCCAATGCGATAGCGATCATTGCGGGGGAGGAAGGCGAGGTCCAGATGACCTACGCCGAGCTCTAAGCCCAGGCCAACCGGCTGGCCCACCACCTGCGCGGGCTGGGGGTGGGGCCGGAGATGCCCGTGGCGATCTGCCTCGAGCGCTCGCCCGGGTTGTTCGTCGGCCTGCTCGCGATCCTCAAGGCGGGCGGCGCTTACGTGCCCATGGACCCCGTCCTGCCCCGCGAGCGCCTGGACTACCTGCTGACCGACGCCGGCGCGTCGGTTCTGGTCACCGAGGAGCGCCTGCTCGGCGCCTTTGGCCAAGCCGCCCTCGCGGGCGTGCGGGCCGTCCGTCTCGACGCGGACGGCGAGGCGATCGCGGCCTGCCCCGGCGGCGCGCCGGTGGACGGGACCGTTCCGGAAAGCCTCGCCTACGTCATCTACACCTCGGGCTCCACGGGCAAGCCCAAGGGGGTGATGGTGCAGCACCGGGAGCTCGCGGGCGTGAACGCGGCCCTGCGCGAGGAGTATTCGATCGGCCCCGCCGATCGCGTCCTCCAGTTCGCTTCCGTCAGCTTCGACACCAGCGCCGAGGAGATCTACCCCTGCCTCACCACGGGCGGCACCCTGGTGCTGCGCAGCGACGGCATGCTGCGCTCGGGCGCCGACTTCCTGGCCGCCTGCCGGGCGCGGGGGATCACCCTCCTCGACCTGCCCACCGCCTTCTGGCATGGGCTGGCGGCCGATGTCCTGGAGGGGGCGAGCTGGCCGCCCACCATGAGGCGGGTGATCATCGGCGGCGAGCGGGCACTCCCGGAGCGGGTGGCGGCCATGAGGCGGCAGCTCGGCGCGGAAGTGAAGATGTGGGCCACCTATGGCACGACCGAGACCACGGTCTGCTCGACCATCTGCGACCTCGACACCTTCACGGGCACCCTGGACGGCCTGCGCGAGATCCCCATCGGGCGGCCGATCCTGGGTACCCGCGCCTACGTCCTCGACACCCGGCTGGAGCCGGTGCCGGCCGGCGTGCCCGGCGAGCTCTGCTTCGGCGGCGCCGGGGTGGCGCGCGGCTACCTGGGCCGGCCCGATCTCACCGCCGACCGCTTCCGTCCCGATGCCTTCGCGCCGGCGGACGCCGCCGGCGCCCGTCTCTACCGCACCGGCGACCTGGTGCGCTGGCTCCCCTCCGGCCACCTGGAGTTCCTGGGCCGCACCGACCGGCAGGTGAAGGTCCGTGGCTTCCGGGTGGAGCTGGGGGAGATCGAGGCGGCTCTGGCGGAGCACCCCGCCGTGCGCGAGGTGGCGGTCCTGACGCGGGAGGACCAGGGAGGCGAGCGGCGGCTGGTCGCCTACGTTGCGCCGTACCCGGAGCGGGAGGTGGCGGCCCCCGAGCTGCGCGCCTTCCTCAAGGAGCGCCTCCCCGAGCACATGGTGCCCGCGGCCTTCGTGACCCTGGGCGCCCTGCCGCTCAACTCCAGCGGCAAGGTCGATCACCGGGCCTTGCCCGCTCCGGACGCCTCCCGTCCGGAGCTCGCCGCCGCCTACGCCCCGCCCGAAACGGCGGCCGAGGAGGGGGTGGCGGCGATCTGGTGCGAGGTGCTCGGGCTCGAACGGGTGGGCATCCACGACGACTTCTACGAGCTGGGGGGCCACTCCCTGCTCCTGCCCCAGGTGATGCACCGGCTGCAGCGCGACTTCGAGGTCGAGGTCCCCCTGATCAGCCTGGTCGAGGAGACCACCGTCGCCGGCCTCGCCCTGACGGTCGAGGAGCTGCTGCTCGAGCAGATCGAGCGGGAGCTTGCCCTCGCCGGGGACGGCGAGCGGGAGGAGATCGTTGCCGAGACGGCCTGAAGACCCGCTCGAGCCTCCACCCGCGTGCCTGCACGAGCTCGTCGAAGCCCAGATCGAGCGCACCCCGGAAGCGGTGGCGCTGGTCGCGGGTTACGAGCGGCTCACCTACCGGGAGCTCGGCCTGCGGTCCGGCCGGCTGGCCCGCAGGCTGGCCGCGCTCGGCGTGGGGCCGGAGGTCCGGGTGGGGGTCTGCCTGTCGCGCACCCCGGCTCTGGTGGCGACCCTCCTCGGCATCCTCGAGGCCGGCGGCGCCTACGTGCCGCTCGACCCCAACTATCCGAAGGAGCGGCTGGGGTTCATGCTGGAGGACGCCGGCGCCACGGTGATCGTCACCGAGGCGGCTCTCGCCGCGCGCCTGCCGGTCACCGATGCGCGGATCCTGGTGCTCGACGGCGAGCCAGACGACTCGCGAGAAGCGGAGCCTCTCCGGGCCCGGCCGGAAAATCTCGCCTACCTGATCTACACCTCGGGCTCGACCGGCCGGCCCAAGGCGGTGGCGATCGAGCACCGCAACGCCGTGGCCTTCCTCCACTGGGCGCACGATTTCTTTACCATGGAGGAGCTGGAGGTGGTCCTGGCTTCCACCTCGATCTCCTTCGACATCTCCATCTTCGAGATGTTCGCGCCCCTGTCGCGCGGCGGCCGGGTGGTGATCGCCGCCAACGCCCTGGAGCTGCCGTACCTGCCGGCGGCGGGTGAGATCACCCTGCTCAACACCGTGCCCTCGGCCGCGGCCGAGCTGGTGCGGGCCGGACCGCTCCCGGCCCGGATCCGGACCGTCAACCTGGCGGGCGAGCCGCTCAAGAACTCCCTGGTCCAGGCCGTCTACGCCGCGAGCGACGCCGGGCGGGTGCTGAACCTCTACGGCCCCTCGGAGGACACGACCTATTCGACCTTCGAGGTGGTGGAGCGGGGGAGCCGGAGCGAGCCCACGATCGGGCGCACGATCACGGGTTCCTGGGCCTGCCTGTTCGGTCCGGACCTGAACCGGGTACCCGACGGCGAGCCGGGCGAGATCTACATCGGCGGCGCCGGCCTGGCGCGGGGCTATCTCGGCCGGCCCGACCTGACGGCCGCGCGCTTCGTTCCCGACCCCCTGGCGAGCGCTCCGGGGGAGCGCCTCTACCGCACCGGCGACCTCGGGCGCCTGCTGCCCGACGGCCGGCTCGAGTACCTGGGCCGCATCGACCACCAGGTGAAGATCCGCGGCTTCCGCATCGAGCTGGGGGAGATCGAGGTGGCCCTGGCCGCCCATCCCGAGGTCCGGGAGGCGGTGGTGGTGGCGACGGAGAACGGCCCCGGGGACAAGCGGCTGGTGGCCTATCTCGTGGGGGAGGGGAGCGGGATCCCGTCCAGCGCCGAGCTGCGTTCCTTCCTCGGCTCGCGCCTGCCGGAGTACATGGTCCCGGCCTTCTTCGTCGACATCCCCGCCGTGCCCCTGACGCCCAACGGCAAGGTGGACCGGTTGGGCCTGACCCGGCGCGAGCTGCCGCGGGACAGCGCCACGGCGGAGCTGGCGGCGCCCCGCAATCCGACCGAGGAGCTGCTGGCCGGCATCTGGGCCGAGGTGCTCGGGCGCGGCCGGGTGGGGATCGACGAGAGCTTCTTCGACCTCGGCGGCGATTCCCTGCTGGCCACCCGGCTGCTGACGCGGGTGCGGGCGGCGCTCGGCCTCAACCTGCCGCTCTCCTCGGTGTTCGAGGCGTCCACCGTGGCCGCCCTGGCGGAGCGGGTCCTCGCCGAGAAAAGCCCGGTGCTTCATCTACCGCCGATCGTGCCGCGGCCGCGGAGCGATCGGGGCGAGCCGCTCTCCCTGGTCCAGCGGCGGCTCTGGTTCCTCGAACGGCTCGTCCCAGGGACGTCGGCGAGCAACATCCCCATCGTCTTCCAGCTCGACGGCCCCTTGGCGCCCGCCGTCCTGGAGCGCGGCCTGGTGGAGATCGCCGCCCGCCACGAAGCCCTGCGCACCACCGTCGACATCGGGCCGGACGGCGAGCCGCGCCAGCTCGTCGCTCCGCCCGCGCCTTTCTCCCTGCCGCTCGCCGACCTCTCCGGGCTGCCGTCCGCCCAGCGGTCGGCGGAGCGCGCGCGGATCGCCAGGGAGGAGGCCCGCCGCCCCCTCAATCTCGATCACGGCTCCCTCTGGCGCCGCCTCCTGATCCGGGTGGGGGAGCGCGAGCACGACCTGCTCGTCACCTTCCACCACGTCGTCGCGGACGGCGAGTCCGTGAACGTGTTCGAGAGCGAGCTGGCGGCGCTCTACAAGGCCTTCTCCCGCGGGCTCCCCTCGCCTCTCCCGCCCCTGGCGGTGCAGATGGCCGACATCGCCGCCTGGGAGCGCGAGTGTCTGACCCCGGAGGCGCTGGCGCCTCACCTCGCCTGGTTCCGGGAGCATCTCGGCGGGACCTCGGCGGGACTCGATCTGCCGGCCGACCTGCCACGGCCGGCGGCGCGGAGCTGGCGCGGGCTGAGCCGGGACGTGGTCCTGCCGCCGCCGCTCACGGCCCAGGTCCGCGAATTCGCGCGGCAGCGGGGGGCCACGGTCTACATGGCCCTCTTCGCGTCCTGGATGGCTTTTCTGCGGCGGGTCACGGGGCAGGACGACGTCGTCTCCGGCACTGTGCTCGCCCATCGCGGCCGGCCGGAGGCCGAGAAGCTGGTCGGCTTCTTCGCCAACAGCCTGCCGCTGCGCGTCGAGCGCTCCGGAGATCCCCCTTTCAGCGATCTGTTCGAGACGGTCCGCGCCGGCACGCTCGGCGTGCAGACCTGGCAGGATCTGCCCATGGAGGCGCTGGCCGAGACCTTGCGCCCCGGGCGGTCCGCTTCCGCCGAGCCACTGTTCCAGGCCTTCTTCGCCCTCCATGGCAACGCCGGCCGGCGGGAGCTGGCGCCCGGCCTGACCGTCGCGTGGACGGAGGAGTTTCACGGCGCGTCGCAGTTCGATCTGCTGCTCGATCTGGAGGACCAGGGGGAGCAGATCACCGGCCGCCTTTCGGCCAGCGCCGACCTCTTCACGCCGGCCGCCGTCGAGCGGCTGGTCCGCGGCTGGGCGACGCTCCTTGCGGACGCCGTGGCGCGGCCGGAAGCGCCGGTCTCGGCGCTCGCCCTGCTCGACGCGGCGGAGCGGCACGCGCTCCTCGCCGACTGGGGCCGCGCGCCCCACCCGCCGGCCTGGAACGGTCCGGTCCCGGCGTGGATCGAGGCCCGGGCGGCGGAGAGCCCGGGAGCGGTCGCGGTGCTGCCGTCGGAGCCGGGGCTGCCGGCCCTCACCTACGGCGATCTCGTGGACCGCGCCCACCGGCTCGCGGGCCGGCTCCGGGCTCGCGGCGTGGGTCCCGGCGTGCTGGTGGGCGTCTACGCGGAACGCTCGCCGGAGACCGTGACCGGCATGCTCGCCGTGCTCCTGGCCGGCGGGGCCTTCCTGCCGCTCGACCCCGCCTACCCCCACGAGCGCCTCGCCTTCATGCTGGAAGACTCCGGCGTCGAGGTGCTCCTGGCCCGTTCCGCTCTCGCCGCGACCCTGCCGACGGGGGACGCCACGGTCTTGCCGTTCGATGGCCTGGAGGATCCGGACGCTCGAGAGACCCTGGAGGATCCCGGTCCCGGGGACCTCGCCTACGTCATCTACACCTCGGGCTCCACGGGTAGACCCAAGGGGGTGCTCATCCCGCACGTGGGCTTCCTGGGGGCCGTCGAAGGGCTCGCCGAGCGGTCGGGGGTGGAACCGGGGAGCCGGGTGCTGCAGTTCGCCTCCGCGGGCTTCGACGCCTCCGTTTGGGAGATCTGGAGCACCCTGATCCGCGGCGCCACGCTCGTCTTCGCCCGGCCCGAGGACGTGCTCCCCGGCCCGGCCCTGCTGGCCACTCTGCTCGGGCGCGGGATCACCAACGTCTTCCTCACCCCGACGGCCCTGGCCGCCATGCCGGAGGGGGCGGAGCGCGAGCTGTCCGGCCTCCGGGGCCTGGTGGTGGGAGGCGAGGCGTTCCCGCCCGACCTGGTGGCGCGCTGGGCGCCCGGGCGCCGGCTCTGGAACGCCTACGGGCCGACCGAGGCGAGCATCTGCGTCAGCATGGCGCGGCTGGGCGAGGATGGGCAGACTCCCATCGGGCGGCCGGTCGCCGACAGCCGGCTCCTGGTGCTCGGCCGCCACCTGGAGCTGCTGCCCCCGGGGATCCCCGGAGAGCTCTGCATCGGGGGCTCGGGGCTCGCCTACGGCTATCTGGGACGGCCGGACCTCACGGCCGGCGCCTTCGTGCCCGACCCCTTCTCCGGGGAGCCGGGAAGGCGGCTCTACCGCACCGGCGACCTCGTCCGCTTCCGGCCCGACGGCCAGCTCGAGTTCCTCGGCCGCGCCGACCGGCAGGTCAAGGTGCGCGGGTTCCGCATCGAGCCGGGAGAGATCGAGGCGCACGTCGCCGAGCACCCGGGCGTGCGCGAGGCCGTCGTGGAGCCGTACGAGGCCGGGCCGCGGGACCTGCGCCTCGCCGCCTACGTGGTGGTCGCCGCGGGGGCGGGGCCGGCCGCGCCCTCCGCCCACGAGCTGCGCGCCTTCCTGCGCGCCCGGCTGCCCGAGCACATGGTCCCCGCCTCGTTCAGCTTCCTCGAAGCCCTGCCGCTGTCGCCCGGCGGCAAGATCGACCGCCGGGCGCTGCGCCCGCCGGTCCCGGATGTGGCGGAGGCCGCGAGCGGCCCCGCGGTCCCGCGCACTCCCGTCGAGGAGCTGCTGGCCGGGATCTGGGGCGAGGTCCTGGGGCGGGCGGAAGTCGGCGCCGACGACGACTTCTTCGACCTGGGCGGCCACTCGCTGCTGATCGGGCAGGTGCTGGCCCGGGTGCGCGCCGCCTTCGGGGTGGATCTCCCCGTGCGGGCCGCCTTCGAGGAGCGTACCCTGGCGGCGCTGGCGCGGCGGGTGGAGGAGGCGCTGCGGGCGTCTTCGGACCTGCCGGCCGCGCGGCCGCCGCTCGTCCGGGTCTCCAATGTCCCCGGGGGGCAACCCCTGCCGCTCTCGTTCGCCCAGCAGCGGCTCTGGTTCCTCGACCGCCTGGAGCCGGGCTCGCCGGTCTACAACCTGCCGGCGGCGTTCCGCCTCGCCGGGCCGCTCGACGCGGCAGCCCTGGAGCGCGGCCTGGACGAGGTGTTCCGGCGGCACGAGGCCCTGCGCACCACCTTCGTCGAAGGCCCGGACGGGCCGCTCCAGGTCGTGGCGCCGTTCCACCCAGCGGGTCTGCCCCGGGTGGACCTCACGGCCCTGCCTTCCGCGGCCGCCCGTGACGAGGCGCGCCGGCAGGCCGGCCGCGAGGCGCTGCGCCCCTTCGATCTCGTCCGCGGGCCGGTGGCGCGGACCTTCCTGTTTCAGCTCGGCGAGCAGGAGCACCACCTGCTCTTCTTCTGCCATCACATCGCTTTCGACGGCTGGTCGGTCGGCGTCCTCCGGCGCGAGCTGGCCGACCTCTATCGGGCCTTCACCGCCGGGCGGCCTTCCCCCCTGCCCGAGCCGGCGTTCCAGTACGGGGACTTCGCCGTGTGGCAGCGGCGCTGGCTCGCGGGGGAGGCGCTGGCGGCTCAGATCGCCTACTGGCGGCAGCGGCTCGCCGGAGCGCCGGCCGTCCTCGAGCTGCCGGCCGACCGGCCGCGCCCGCCGGTCCAAAGCTTCCGCGGCGCCACCCTGGCGCTCGCCTTTCCCCCCAACCTGGCGGCCGGGCTCCGGGGTCTCGCCCGCGGCGAGGGCTCGACCCTGTTCATGACCGCCCTGGCGGCGTTTTCGGCCCTCCTCGGCTGGCTCACCGGCCAGTCGGACCTGGTGGTGGGCTCGCCGGTGGCCGGCCGCACGGAAGCGGGGATCGAGGGCCTGTTGGGCTTCTTCGTCAACACCCTGGGCCTGCGCGTCGGCTTGCAGGGCGATCCGCCCTTCCGCGCGCTCCTCGGCCGGGTGCGCGAGTCGGCGCTCTCGGCCTACGCCCACCAGGACCTCCCCTTCGAGCGCCTGGTCGAGGAGCTGCATCCGGAGCGCGACCTGTCGCGGAGCCCGCTCTTCCAGGTGATGTTCTCGCTCGATCCCATGCAGGGCGGCGAACTGGCCCCGGGGCTGGCCTGCGAGCCGCTGCGGGTCGACACCGGCACCGCCAAGTTCGACCTCTCGTTCTTCCTGGAGCAGGAGGCGGAGGGGCTGACGGCCGTCCTGGAGTACGCGGCCGACCTCTTCGACGCCGCCACCGTGGCCCGGCTCGGCCGCTCCTGGTTCTCCCTGCTGTCCGGGCTGGTGGAGGAGGGCGCCGGGCCGCGGGTGTCCGAGCTGCCGGTCCTGGGGGCGGAGGAGCGCTGGCAGATCCTGGGCGAATGGAACGAGCCGGTCTCCTGGGTCCCCACGGACGAGTGCCTGCACGGCCTCGTGGCCGCCCAGGTGGCGCGCACGCCCTCGGCGGTGGCGCTGATCGCCGGCCACGAGCGGATCACCTACGGGGAGCTGGGCCTGCGGGTCCGGCGGCTGGCCCGCCGGCTGGCCGGCCTCGGGGTGGGGCCGGAGGTCCGGGTGGGGGTCTTCCAGTCCCGGACGCCCGACCTGATCGTCACGCTCCTGGGCATCCTGGAGGCCGGGGGCGCCTACGTGCCCCTCGACGCCAACTACCCGCGGGAGCGGCTGGAATTCATGCTGGAGGACGCGGGCGCCGCGGTCGTCGTCACCGAGCAGGCGCTGGCCTCGCGCCTGCCGGAGTCCCGGGCGCGGGTGCTGGCGATCGACGGCGAGCCGGCAGGACCGGAAGCCGAGCCGCTCCGGACCCTGCCCGGCAATCTCGCCTATCTGATCTACACCTCGGGCTCGACGGGCCGGCCCAAGGCGGTCGCCATCGAGCACCGGAGCGCCGTCTCCATGGTCCGCTGGGCCCAGGGAGTGTTCGGCCCGGAGGAGCTGGCGGGGGTCCTGGCTGCCACTTCCATCTCGTTCGACGTCTCCGTCGCCGAGCTGTTCGTGACCCTGGCTTCCGGGGGGACGCTCATCCTCGCCAACAACGTCCTGGAGCTGCCCGATCTGCCGGCGGCGGGGGAGGTCACCCTGGTCGCCGCCGTGCCCTCGGCCATCGCCGCCATGGCCGAGGTGGCGGGAGCCATCCCGGCCGGCGTGAAGACGGTCAACCTGGGGGGCGAGCCGGTCAAGAGCTCCCTGGCCCGGGCCCTCTTCGCGAGGGGCGTCGAGCGGGTGCGGAACCTCTACGGCCCCTCGGAGGACACGACGTACACGTCCGTCGAGGTGATCGACCGGGAGAGCCGGCGCGAGCCCACCATCGGCCGGACCATCGCCGGCACTCGCGCCTGCGTGCTCAACCGGGAGCTGAAGCTGGTGCCCATCGGCGTGGCCGGGGAGATCTACCTCGGCGGCGCCGGCCTGTCGCGCGGCTATTTCGGCCGGCCGGAGATGACGGCCGCGCGTTTCGTGCCGGATCCGCTGGGTCGTCTGCGGGGGGTTCCGGGAGACCGCCTCTACCGCACCGGCGACCTCGGCCGCTACCTGTCCGACGGCCGGATCGAGTACCTGGGCCGGCTCGACTATCAGGTGAAAGTGCGCGGCATCCGCATCGAGCTGGGGGAGATCGAGGCGGCCCTCACCGCCTATCCGGGGGGGGCCGGGGTGCGCGAGGCGGTGGTGGTGGCGCGCGAAGAGCCGGGCGGCGACCATTCCCTCGCGGCCTACTTCGTCGCCGCCGGCCAACCGGCGCCGACGGCCGGCGAGCTGCGCGACCACCTGCGCGGCCGGCTCGCCGAGGCCATGGTGCCGTCCTCCTTCACGCGGCTGGAGCGGATGCCGCTGAACCCCAACGGCAAGGTGGACCGCAAGGCCCTGCCGGCTCCCGAGACGGAGGAGCCCGGCGGGCCGGCGGCTCCGCAAGGCGCCGCCGATCCCCTGGTGGAGCTGCTCGCCGGGATCTGGGCCGACGTGCTGGGCCGGGAGAGCCTGCCCGGACCCCACGAGAGCTTCTTCGAGCTGGGCGGCCACTCGCTCCTCGCCACCCGGGTGGTCTCGCGGGTGCGCTCGACGCTCGGGGTCGAGCTGCCTCTGCGCGCGCTCTTCGCGTCGCCGACGGTCGCCGCCCTGGCCGCGGCCATCGCCGCGGGGCGAGGTGTCGCTGAAAGCCTGGCGGCCGCGCCGGCCGGTGCGATCAAGCCCCTGGGGGATCGACCGGACCGCTCGGACCTGCCCCTCTCCTTCGCCCAGCAGAGGCTCTGGCTCCTCGACCGCCTGGAGCCCGGCTCGACGGTCTACAACCTGCCGCTCGCCTACCGCGTCGACGGCCCCCTGGACGTGGCCAGCCTGGAGCGCGCCCTGGACGAGGTCCTGCGCCGGCACGAGGTCCTGCGCACCACCTTCGCGGAGGAGAGCGGCGAGCCGCGCCTGGTGGTGGCCCCGCCCCGCCCCTTCTCCCTGCCCCGTATCGACCTTTCCGGCCTCCCCGCTCCGGCGGCCGAAGCCGGCCGGCTGAGCCGGGAGGAGGCCGAGCGCGCCTTCGACCTCGCCGCCGGCCCGGTCTTCCGGGCCACGCTGCTCGTCACCGGTGATCGGGAAGAGAAGGAGCACCGCCTCCTGCTCACGATGCACCACATCGCGACCGACGGCTGGTCCATCGACGTCCTCCTGGGCGAGCTGCGCGACCTGTACCAGGCCTTCGCGGCCGGTCTCCCGTCGCCCCTGCCGGAGCTTCCGATCCAGTACGCCGACTTCGCGGCCTGGCAGCGCCGCTGGCTCGCCGGCCCCGTCCTCGAAGCCCAGCTCGCCTACTGGCGGCGGCAGCTCGCCGGGGCGCCCGAGGCCCTCGACCTGCCGACCGACCGGCCCCGCCCGGCGGCCGAAACCTCGCGCGGCTCCCACTTCTCGACGCCGCTGCCCCCGGGCCTGGCGTCCCGGGTCCGGGCCCTCTCCCGGAGCCGGGGAGCGACCCTCTTCATGACCCTCTTCGCCGCTTTCGCCACCCAGCTCCACCGCTACACGGGCGCGGCGGACCTCCTCCTCGGCTCGCCGGTCGCCAACCGGAACCGGCAGGAAGTCGAGGACCTCCTCGGCTTCTTCGTCAACACCCTGGTGCTGCGCGCCGACCTCGCGGGCGACCCGGGCTTCGCCACCCTCCTCGCCCGTGTGCGCGAGATGGCGCTCGCCGCCTATGCCCACCAGGACCTGCCCTTCGAGCGCCTGGTCGAGGAGCTGCAGCCCCAGCGCAGCCTGGCCCGCAGCCCGCTCTTCCAGGTGGCCTTCACGCTGGGCGTCGAGGAGGCGGTCGGCGAGCTTGTGCCGGGGCTGCCGCTCTCCCGCCTGCCGGTCGAGAGCAACACCTCCAGGTACGACCTGACGCTCGCCCTCGACGTCCGGGGCGGCGAGCTGTTCGCCACCTTCGAATACCGCACCGACCTGTTCGATCACGCCACGGTGATGCGCTGGGCCGGCCACTTCGCCCACCTGCTCGGCTCGGTGGCCGCCGACCCGGACGTCCCCCTGTCGAAGATCGATCTGCTCCCCGCGGCGGAACGGCACCAGCTGGCGCGGGAGTGGAACGACACCCGGGTCGAGCCCGCGCCCGGCCTCTGCCTGCACCAGCTCTTCGAGGCCCAGGCGGCGCGCACGCCGGAGGCCGTGGCCCTGGTCTCGCCCGACGGCCGCCAGCGCCTGAGCTACCGCGAGCTCGAGGGCCGGGCGGAAGCCCTGGCGCGCCGCCTGCGCTCGCTGGGCGTGGGGCCGGAGGTGTTGGCGGGCGTGCTCGTGGACCGCACGGTGGAGCTGGTGGTGGCCCTCCTCGCCGTGCTCAAGGCGGGCGGCGCCTACGTGCCCATCGATCCGGCCTACCCGCGCCAGCGCGTCGCCACCCTGCTGGCGAATTCCCGGGCCGCCGTGCTCCTCACCCGGCGGACCCTGCTGGCGGAATTTGCCGGGAGCATGCCGCCGGCCACCGTGCCCCTGCTCGTCGAGGAGGAATTCGGCGGGGAAGCGGAGGCGGCCGGCGGAGCGCCGGCTGTCCGGAGACCCGTACCCGGCAACCTGGCGTACATCATCTACACCTCGGGCTCCACCGGGACGCCGAAGGGCGTGGCCATCGAGCACCGCAGCGCCGTCGCCTTCGCCCGCTGGGCCCGGGAGGTCTACACGCCCGAGGAGAGGGCCGGGGTCCTGGGCTCGACCTCCGTGACTTTCGACATCTCGATCATGGAGATCTTCGTCACCCTGGCCTGGGGCGGCAGGATCCTGCTGGCGGAGAACGTCCTGGCTCTGCCCGCCCTGCCGGCCCGCGGCGAGGTGACGATGATCAACGGCGTGCCCTCGGCCATGGCCGAGCTGGTGCGGAGCGGCCGCCTGCCGGACTCCGTGCGCGTGGTCAACACGGGCGGCGAGGCCGTCCCGGGGCCTCTGGCGCGGAGGATCTACGAGCAGAGCCGGGCCGAGCGCGTCGTCGACGTCTACGGCCCGTCGGAGGACACGACCTATTCGATGACGTCCCACATTCCGCGGGACGTGGAGACCCCCGCCGTCGGCCGGCCCATCCACGGCACGCGGGCCTACGTCCTGGACGGCGAGCTGGGCCCCGTGCCCATCGGCGTTCCCGGCGCGGTGTACCTGGCCGGCGACGGCCTCGCCCGCGGCTACCTGGGGCAGCCGGCGCTGACGGCCGAGCGCTTCCTCCCCGACCCCTACGGCGAGCCCGGAGCGCGCCTCTACCGCGTGGGCGACCTGGCCCGCTGGCGTACCGACGGGGAGATGGAGTACCTCGGGCGCATCGACCATCAGGTCAAGCTGCGGGGTTTCCGCATCGAGCTGGGCGAGATCGAGGCCGTCCTGGCCTCGCACCCCGCGGTCGACCGGGCGGTCGTCGCCACCCACTCCTACGGGCTGGAGGACCTCCGCCTGGTCGCCTGGGTGGTGCCCGCGGCGGGAGGCCGGCCGGAGAGCCTCGAGACGGCGGACCTGACCGCCTGGGTCGCGGAGCGGCTGCCGGAATACATGGTGCCCTCGGCCCTCCTGGTGCTCGATGCCCTTCCCCTGACGCCGAACGGCAAGGTGGACCGCTTCGCCCTGCCCATCCCCGCCGCCGCTCCCTCCCTGCCGCCGTCAGCGGCCGAGCTGCCGCGCACCGCCCTCGAAGAGCTGGTGGCCGGGCTCTGGTCCGAGGTCCTGGCCTGCGGCAGGGTCGGGCTCCACGACGACTTCTTCTCCCTCGGCGGGTACTCCCTGCTCGCCATCCGGCTGCTGGCGCGCCTGCGCGATGCCACCGGAGTCGAGCTTCCCCTGCGCGCCCTCTTCGCCTACCCGACCGTGGCCGAAATGGCGGCGGAGGTCGAGCGGAGCCTGCGGGCGCCGGGCTCCGCGGCGCTGCCGTCTATTGCACCCGTAGTGACTGGCGGGGAGGCTCCGGCCTCTGCCGGCCAGGAGCGCCTCTGGTTCTTCCACCAGCTCGACCCGGGCGGCTCGGTCCTGAACGTCCCGCACCCCCTGCGGCTGAGCGGCCCGCTGCGGCTCGCCGCGCTCGCCGGGTCGCTCGCCGAGATCGCGCGCCGCCACGGTTCCCTGCGCACGTCGTTCGCCAACAGCGAACGGGGGCTCCGGCAGCGGATCGCGCCGCCCGGAGACGTCGCGGTCCCCCTGGCCGATCTCGGCGCCCTGCCCCCCGCCCGCCGGGAGGAGGAGGCCCGCCGCTTGACGGAAGAGGAGGCGAGGGAGCCTTTCGATCTCGCGGCGGCGCCGCTCTGGCGCGCCCGCCTGCTCCGCCTGGGAGAGGACGAGCACCGGCTGCTCCTCACCTTCCACCACGCCATTTCGGACGGCTGGTCGACCGAGGTGCTCGACCGCGAGCTCGCGGCCCTCTACCCGGCCCAGCTCGCCGGCGAGCCGTCGCCCTTGCCCGAGCCGGCCCTCCAGTACGCGGACGTCGCCGTCTGGCAGCGCCGCTGGCTCACCGACGAGGCGCTCGCGCCGCAACTCTCCTACTGGCGCCGCCAACTGGCCGGCATGCCGCCGGCGCTCGACCTGCCCGCGGACCGCCCGCGCCCCCCGCGCCAGAGCTTCCGGGGCGCGGTCCGGTTCCTGCCGCTCCCCGCCGATCTCGCCGCCAGGGTGGCGGAGCTCGGGCAGCGGGAGGGCGCCACGCTCTTCATGACCGCCCTCGCCGCTTTCGCGGCCCTGGTCGGCCGCTATACCGGCCGCACGGACGTGGTGCTCGGCTCGCCGGCCGCCAACCGGCATCAGCCGGGCACCGAGGGGCTCTTCGGCTTCTTCGTCGGCAACCTGGTGCTCCGGCTCGATCTCGCCGGCGATCCCAGCTTCCGGGAGCTGCTGCGCCGGGCCCGCGAGGCCGCTCTCGGCGCTTACGCCCATCCGGACCTCCCCTTCGAGCGCCTGGTCGAGGAGCTGGACCCGGCGCGCGACAAGGGGCGCAGCCCCCTGGTCCAGGTGATGCTCTCGGTCAATCCCGGCCCCGGCGAGCCCCTCCGCTTCGCCGGCCTCTCGGCCGAGCCGATCGAGGTGCACACCGACACCTCGCAGTTCGACTTCACGCTGTTCGCCCTCGGCGGCCCGCGAGACCTCACCCTGGCGGCCGAGTACGCCACCGACCTGTTCGACGGGTCGACCGCCGAGCGGATGCTCGCGCACCTCGCCACGCTGCTCGCCGCGGTCGTGGCCGACCCGGAGCTGCGGCTTTCCGCGCTGCCGGCCGAGATCGCACCCCGGCCCCGCCCCGTGGCGGTCCTGGCCGGGCAGGCGGCGGCGCCGGAAGATACCGAGGCAGCGGCCGGCGCCGACCTCGCCCGCCGCCAGGCCCTCGCCGAGCGCCGTGCGCGCCTCGCCGCCACCCAGAAAGAGCTGCTCGAGAGCCGTCTGCGGAGAGGGAAATGAAACCTGCCGGAGACCGCGAGGCCCGGCTGGCCGAGCGCCGGGCCCGGCTCTCGGCCGAGCAGCAGGCCCTGCTGGACCGGCGCCTCCGGCCGCGCGGCCCGGAGACGGCCCCCGCGGCGCCGTCTTCGCTGGTGGCGATCCAGCCCGCCGGCACCCGTCCGCCCTTCTTCTGCGTCCACCCGGCCGGCGGGGACGTCCTCTGCTTCCAGGCCCTCTCCCATCACATGGGGACGGACCAGCCGTTCTACGGCCTCCAGTCCCGCGGGTTCGGAACGAGCGAGGAGCCGCTCGCGAGCATCGAGGAGATGGCGGCGAGCTACCGGGCCGAGATCACCCGCGCCGCCTCCGGCCCCTACCACATCGGCGGCTGGTCGCTGGGCGGCGCCGTGGCCTTCGAGCTGGCCCGGCAGATCGCCGCCGAGGGGGGAGAGGTGGCGCTCCTGGCGATCGTCGACTCCACCCCGGGCCTCTGGCCCCGCCCGGCCCCCGGGACGGCGGGGGAGGACGAGACCGACGACGCCCTCTGGCTGATGGAGATCGCCGACTACCTGGAGCGCCTGTGGGGCGTCCAGCTCGGGCTTTCCTACGAGACTCTCCGCGCGCTTTCTCCCGAGGAGCAGGGGCTCCGCTTCCTCTCGGGATTGAAGAGCACCCCCTTCGGCGTGGGCGCCGGCCCCGAGCAGCTCCGCCGGCTCCTCCACGTGTTCAAGGCCAACGTGCGCGCCTTTCGGCTCTACCGGCCCGGCCTCTACCCGGGACGGATCACCCTGTTCCGGCCCGCCGAAGCCTCGGTGGACGAGGCGGCCGCGGCCGATCCCACGCTCGGCTGGGGAGCGCTCTCGCCGGTCGCGATCGAGACCGTTCCGGGCGACCACGTCAGCGCCCTGGCCGAGCCGCACGTGCGGACCCTGGCCGAGCGGCTGCGCACCTGTATCGACCAGGCGCCGGGATTGAACCCGGGCGCCCGGATCCCGGAGACTCCGTGACCTTCATGAAATCCCGCCTGTGGAAGTTCCTGCGCTGGACCGTCCTCGTCCTGGCCGTTCTGCTCGTCATCGCCGGCCTGGTCTTCTACGGGCTCGTGCGCCGCGCCTGGCCGGAAGTCGACGGCCGCCTCGCCGTTCCCGGCCTCCAGGCTCCCGTGGAGATTGTGCGGGTCGAGCCCGGGATCCCCCACATCTACGCCCGGAACCCCCACGACCTCTTCTTCGCCCAAGGCTACGTGCACGCCCAGGACCGGCTCTGGCAGATGGATTTCAACCGCACCGTGGGCGCCGGCCGGCTCTCCTCCCTCTTCGGCGAGGGCGCCCTCCCCATCGACAAGGTGATGTACGTCCTGGGCCTCAGGCGGGCCGCCGAGAAGGACTGGCAGGTCCTCTCTCCGGACACCCGCGCCGTCCTCACGGCCTACGCCGACGGAGTGAACGCCTACCTGTCGACCCACAAGGGCCGGCTGCCGATCGAGTTCACCGTGCTCGGGGTCGAGCCCCGTCCCTGGACACCCGTCGACTCGCTCACCTGGGGCAAGCTGATGAGCTTGAACCTGAGCCTCAACCACCCCTTCGAGATCCTGCGCGCCCATCTGATCGCGAAGCTCGGCGAGCCGGTCGCGCGGCGGTTGATGTCCCCCTATCCGGCGAGCGCTCCCGTGATCGTTCCCCCCGGCGTCCAGGCCTACGAGGATCTCGTCCCTTCGAGCGAGCCCCGGACTGGCCTCGCGGCCCTCGCGGGTCTCGGCAGGATCGCCGGGACGACCCCGGCCTGGGGGAGCAACGGCTGGGTGGTCGGGGGGAGCCGCACGGCGAGCGGCCGCCCGCTGCTCGCCAACGACACCCACCTGGGGCTCCAGATGCCCTCGGTCTGGTATCAGGTCGGCCTCCACGGCGGCGGCTACGACGTGGCCGGTTTCTCCTTCCCCGGCATGCCGTTCGTCGTCATCGGCCACAACCAGCGGATCGCCTGGGGCATCACCAACCTCTGCGCCGACGTGCAGGACCTCTACATCGAGAAGCTCGACAACCCGGCGCACCCGCGGCGCTACCAGTTCCAGAACGCCTGGCGGGACCTCGTCGTGCGCCAGGAGGAGATCGAGGTCAAGGGCAAGCCCAGGGTCCCCTACGAGGTGTGGGAGACCCACCACGGCCCGATCGTCAACGACGTCATCACCGAGCTCAAGGGGAGCCCGCCCATGGCCCTGCGCTGGCCGGCCCTCGCGGGCACCCGCCTGGTCGACGCCCTCGGGGCGCTCAACCGGGCGCGGGACTGGGCGTCCTTCCACCGGGCGCTCGCCGACTGGGACACCCCGAGCGTCAACTTCGTCTATGCCGACGTGGACGGCCACATCGCCTACCAGTCGACCGCCCGCATCCCCGTGCGCGCTCCCGGCCACCAGGGGATGGTGCCGGTCCCGGGCTGGGACGGCCGCTTCGAATGGCAGGGTTTCATCCCCTACGAGGAGATGCCCAGGCTGCTCGATCCGCCGTCGGGCTTCATCGTCACCGCCAACAACAAGGTGGTGGGGGACGACTATCCCCACTTCATCGCCTACGACATGGCCGATCCCTACCGGGCGCAGCACCTCACCGCCCTCCTGTCGGCCGGGCGCGGCTTCACCCGCGACAGCCTGCGCGCCATCCAGGCCGAGACCTACGGCCTGCCCGCGGCGGCCATCCGCCCCTATCTCCTGGCCGTGCCGCCCGCCGGCGAGCGCGAGAAGGCGGCGCTCGACCAGGTCCGGAGCTGGAACCTCCGCTACGAGCCCGGATCGGTCGGTGCCACGATCTACGAGGCCTGGTACTGGCAACTGATCGGGGAGGTCCTGGGCGACGAGCTGGGCCCGGACGTGCTCAAGGAGTACCGCACGGTGGGCATGAGCCAGGTGCCGTCGCTCATCGATCTCATGACGCGGGCGAACGATCCGCTGTTCGACGACCGGCGGACCCCCGCGGCCGAGCGCCGCGACGACATCGTCCGCCGGAGCCTCACCCAGGCCGTGAAGTGGCTCTCCGAGCGCTACGGCAACGATCCGAAGGACTGGACCTACGGCCGGGTGCACTCGGTCACCCTGGTCCACGCGCCCCTGGGGCAGAGCGGCATCGCACCCCTGGAGCGCCTCTTCAACAGCGACACCTTCCCGGCCCCGGGCACCGCCTTCACGGTCAACGCCGCCGTGGCCGACGTCACCAATCCCTTCGGCGTGAACTTCGGGTCCTCGCAGCGGATGATCGTCGACTTCGCCGACCTCGAAGCGTCCACCTGGGTCAACAGCACCGGGCAGAACGGCCAGCTCTGGAACCGCCACCGGGAGGACCAGATCCCCAAGTGGGTGGCCGTCGAGGATTACCCCATGAGCTTCGGCGAGGCCGCGGTGCGCGCCAATCCCGAGGCCCGCCTGACCCTGGAGCCGGAGAAGAGGTAGAAGTCAGTCCAGGTTTGATCAGGTCAGACCGGCAAAGCTGGTGTACGAGGCATGGGGGCCCGGGTCCGCGGGGCGGTTGCCCGGGCGCACCAGCAGCCCCGTCCGCATGCCGGCCGCCGCCGCCGCGTCGAGCTCGCCGCGCACGTCGCTCAGAAAGAGGATGGCCTCCGGCGGCAGGGCGAACGCGCCGGCGATGGCCTGGTAGGAGGCGGGCTCCTGCTTGGGGCCCGTCGTGGTGTCGTGGAAGCCCTCGAACAGCCCCGACAGGTCGCCCTGCTCGGTGTGGCCGAACAGGAGCTGCTGGGCGCGCACGCTGCCGGACGAGAACACCCGCAGGCGTGCTCCCGCCGCCCGCCAGGCGGCGAGCGCCCCCGGCACGTCGGGGAAGAGGTGGCTCCGCAACGCCCCCGAGCGGTAGCCCTCTTCCCAGATCGACCCCTGGAGCGATTTGAGCCCCGTGGACTTGCGGTCCTGGCTCATCAGATGGCGGGCGTAGGGAGCGCCGTCGCCGAATTCCGGGAGGGACGCTCCCTGGCGGACCTCGTCTTCGTATTCGCTCCGCAGCCGCTCGACCGCCCCGGTGAAATCGGGGTTTGAGCAGGCTGCCTCCAGGCGCGCCTCGGCGTAGGGGAAGAGCACGTCGTAGACGAACGAGATCGAGGTGGTCGTCCCCTCGACGTCCATCAGCACGGCCCGAACGCCGGGCGGTAAAGGCACGTCTTACAGCGTCCGCGCCGGGAAGTACGACGGCCCGAAGCAGAGCGGCTGATAGCGGCTGTCCACCCCGGTCTCCGTATAGTTGGGCGTCCAGCCGGACTGGTCCTGGAACAGCCGGATGGCCCGGATCGTACGGTCGGAGCAGAGGTCGAACCAGTGGTGCGTGCCGCGCGGCACCCGGATCATGTCCCCCTTGACCATCTCGATGCTGAACACCGGCCCCTCCTGCGGATGGATGTGGAACAGGCCGCGGCCGTGCACGATGAAGCGGACCTCGTCCTCGTCGTGCCAGTGCTCCTTGTTGAACCGGTTGAGCATCGTGTCGAGCCCGGGAGTCTCCGGCTTGATGTTGATCACGTCGGCGGTGACGTAGCCCCCCTCGGCCATCAGCTTCTGGATGGGCTCCCGGTAGGCGTCCAGGATCTCCGGGTCGGCGGCGTTCTCCGGCAGGTCGTCCGAGCCCTCGAAGCGGCGGTACCAGAGGCCGAGCCCCTCCAGGAACTGAGAGATCTCGGCGGGGTCTTCAAGGGTCCGGTTCTCGTCGCGAAACGTCAGCGTAGCCATGGGCGTACCTCCTTTTTCACAGTGCCCGAATGTAGCAGAAGAGGGACGAAATGGGCATGGTAGAGTGCATCCCCCATGAGCCTCGACGACCCTCGGGACCTGTTGGCGGACGTCGCCCGCCTGTTCTACGGACGGGGGTGGATGGCCGGGACGGCCGGCAACCTGTCGCTCCGCCTGGAGGACGGCTCTTTCTGGATCACCGCCAGCGGCAAGCTCAAGGGGCGGCTCCGGCGCGAGGACTTCCTGCGCGTCGCGCCCGGCGGCGAGGTGCTGGAGCGGGGGAGGCCCGAAGACCGGCCGTCGGCCGAGACCAGCCTTCACGACGGGATCTACCGCCTGGTGCCGGAGGCGAGGGCCTGCTTCCACGTCCACTCGATCTCCGGCAACGTGGCGGCCCGCCTCGCCGAGGGCGGCTCGCTGCGGCTGCCGCCTCTCGAGATGATCAAGGGGCTAGGAATCTGGGCAGAAGAGCCCGAGGTGGCGCTCGCCGTCTTCCCGAATCACGCCGACGTCCCGCGCATCGCCGAGGAAGTGGCCGCCCGCTTCGCGGCCGAGCCGCCACGGGTCCCCGGCTTCCTCATTCGCGACCATGGCCTGACGGCCTGGGGCCGCGACCCCGACGCGGCCCTCAACCACGTCGAGCTGTTCGAGTACCTGTTCGGCTTCCTCAGCTCGGCCCGGGCGGCGGGAATCTAGACCCGGCCGCGCCGGAGCCGCGCGGGCTCCGATCGGTTTCGGAGACATGTTTCCACTCCACCTGTCATTCCTGGATGACGGTTGCCGCCGGCGCGACGTAAACCAGGGCAACGGTATTCAGCTCTTTCTCAGAGGCTTTGCGGGGCGAGTCCGGTTTCCGTCGCGATCTGGCACTGTTCTGGAAATGGCTTGTCCCTGGATTCAGGAAAGGTCCCGGACACATGGACGGAAAAGTCACACAACTGCTGCAAAGTTGGAGCGAGGGGGACCCCCAAGCCGCGGAGCGGGTCCTGCCCCTGGTCTATGACGAGCTGCGCCGGATCGCCTCGCGGCAGCTCCGGAACGAGCGCGGCGACCATACCCTCGAAGCGACGGCGGTGGTCCACGAAGCCTACCTTCGCCTCAACGGGCAAGGGGGCCTCCATTGGCCGAGCCGCGCCCATTTCTTCGCCTTCGCCGCCCACCTGATCCGGCGGGTCCTCGTCGACCATGCCCGCAGCCGCAACCGCGCCAAGCGGGGAGGGCTGGCGGAGAAGGTGACTCTCGCCGAGGCGTTTCATCTCAGCCTGGCCAAGAGCCCGGACCTGCTGGCGCTCGACGAAGCGCTGTCGAACCTGGAAACCATCGACGCGCGCAAGGCGACCATCGTGGAGCTGCGCTTCTTCGCCGGCCTGACCCTGGAGGAGACCGCCGAGCAGCTCGGGATCTCCGCCGAGACCGTCAGCCGCGAATGGCGCCGGGCCAAGGCCTGGCTCTACAAGGAGCTGCAGCCCGTGGAGAAGAACGTTTGAGCGGCACCGGGCGCTGGCACGAGATCGACCCGATCTTCGCCCAGGCCCTGGAGCGGCCCGTGGGGGAGCGCCGGGCTTTTCTCGACGAAGCCTGCGCGGGCGACGCCGAGCTGCGCCGGGAGGTGGAGCGCCTCCTCACGGCCGCCGAGAGCAGCGTCACCTTCCTGGAGCGTCCCGCCGGCGAGCTGATGGGGCTCTCGCCGGGCGGTCTCTCCCTGGCGGGAGGGGCCGCGGAAGACGAGGGCGACCTTCCCGGCCAGGCCCTCCTCGGCCCCTATCGCCTGTTGCGCAGGATCGGCGGTGGCGGCATGGGCACGGTCTATCTCGCGCGCCGGGAGGACGAGCACTACCGGCGGGAGGTCGCGGTCAAGATCCTCCGCTCCGGCCTCGAGAGCACCGAGGCCTTTCACCGCTTCCTTGCCGAGCGTCAGATCCTGGCCCGGCTCGAGCATCCCAACATCGCCCATCTGTACGACGGCGGCAGCACGGAGGACGGCCGCCCCTACCTGGTGATGGAGCTCGTCGAGGGGCTGCCCCTGGACGAGTACTGCGACCGTCACCAGCTCACGATCGACCAGCGCCTGGAGCTCTTCCGCCGGATCTGCTCGGCCGTCCAGTACGCTCATCGGAACCTGCTCGTCCACCGCGACCTCAAGCCGGGCAACATCCTGGTCACGGCCGCCGGAGAGCCCAAGCTGCTGGACTTCGGCATCGCCAAGCGGCTGGAGCCCCAGTCGGAGGACGGCGCGGACGACCTCGGCATGACGTCGACCGGCCTGCGGGTGATGACCCCCAGCCACGCCAGTCCGGAGCAGGTGAAGGGAGAAGCCATCACCACGGCCAGCGACGTCTACTCGCTGGGGGTGATCCTCTACGAGCTGCTCGCCGGCCGCGGCCCCTACCGGCTCTCGACCGGTCTGCCGCACGAGATCGAGGCCGCCATCTGCGAGCAGGAGCCGGAGCGGCCCAGCGAAGCCCTGTCCCGGCCCGGGGCGCCGCCGGCCGGGGAGATCGCCCGCGCCCGGGGAACGCGCCCCCAGGCGCTCGGACGCCGGCTCCGCGGAGATCTGGACAACATCGCCCTCATGGCCCTGCGCAAGGAGCCCGGACGCCGCTACGGCTCGGTCGGCCGGCTCGCGCGCGATGTCGAGAACCATCTCGAAAGCCTGCCGGTGGCGGCCCGTCCGGACACATTGCTCTACCGGGGGCGGAAGCTCGTCCGCCGGCACCGGGTGGCGGCGGCGGCCGCGGCGGTGATGGCCCTGGTGGTGGCGGGCTTCGTGCTGAGCCTCGCCGCCCAGCGGCGCCAGGTGATTCAGGAGCGGGACAAGGCACGCTACGCCCTCTCCTTCCTGGTGGAAACGTTCAAGGACGCCGACCCCTACCACACCCGGGGCCAGCGTCTGACGGCCGCCGAGGTCCTGGACCAGGGCGCCCGGCGGGTGTCGCGGGACCTGGCGGGCCAGCCGGACGTCCAGGCCTCGTTGATGGATGCCATCGGCCAGGTCGAGATGGGATTGGGGCATCTCCGCGAGGCCGCGCCGCTGCTGGAGGGAGCCCTCGACCGCCACCGCAAGCTCGACGCCGCTTCGATCGAAACGGTCCGCAGCCTGGAGCGAGTGGCCGAGCTCAAGCAGGGCCAGTCCGATTTCCGTTCCGCCGAGGCGCTCCTGCGCGAGGTCCTGGCGGCCAAGAGACGGCTGCTCGGGAAGGATGACGCCGAGGTGGCGAGAACCCTGAACCGGCTCGGCGAGGTCCTCACCCGCAAGGGTGCGTTCCGGCAGGCCCAGACCCTTCACGAGGAGGCGCTCGCGATCGCCCGCAAAGCCGAAGGCCCGCAGGGGATGACCGTGGCGGAGTCCCTGCTCGCCCTGGCGCAACGAGCCGACGAGACCGCCGATTATCCGCGCGCCGAGCAGCTCTACCGCGCCGGTCTCGCCGCCTTGCGGCGGCATGTCGGCCCAGGGGAGCCCAGGCTGGTCAAGGAGCAGTCGAAGCTCGGGACGATCCTCGTCAGCGAGGGGAAGTGGCAGGAGGCGACGTCCCTGCTCCAGAGCTCTCTCGAGGCGCAGCGGAGGGCCCTGGGAGACCAGCATCCCGACGTCGCGGAGCTCCGGGACTCCCTGGCGGCGGCGCGCCAGGGCGCGCGGGATTACCAAGCGGCGGAAGCCCTCTACCGGCAGGCGTTGGAAGGGTTCCGCCACCACTGTGGCGAGGAGTGCCAGCAGACCGCCAATACGACGGCGAACCTCGGGACCCTGCTCGTCTTCGAGAAACGGTACCAGGAGGCGATCCCGGTGCTGGAGCAGGCCTTGAGGATCCGGCGGCGGATCCACGGCGAGGGGCACGTGGAGGTGGCGCACTGCCTGCTCCACCTGTCGAGCGCGCGGCGCCAGTTGGGGCAGGCCGCGATGGCGCTCTCCCAGGCCCGGCAGGCCCTGACGATCCTGGAGGCGGGCTTCGGCCCGCGGCATCCGTTCGTCGCTTACGCGCAAGAGGGCGTGGGGCTGGCCCTGGTGGATCTGGGCCGGCCCGCCGAGGCCGAGCCCCACCTGCGGAGCGCCGTCGAAATCCTCGGCGCGTCCGTACCCGCGGGACATCCGCAGCTCGCCCTCGCCCGGGTGGAGCTGGCCAGGAGCCTCATCTCCCTCGGCCGGATGGACGAGGCCGGGAGCCTGCTGCGCGAGGCTCAGCCCGTCCTCGCCGCCCAACCTCCTCCGGGATCGCCGCAGCTCCGCGACATCCCGAAGCTCCTGGAGGCGGTCGAGGGCTCCCGAAAGATGATGGGGCGAGCGGGCTGATATGCTCCCGGGATGGCCGCAAACCCTGGCGTGGCGGTAGTGAGCGGGGCCGGCTCCGGCCTGGGGCGGGAGATCGCCCTGGAGCTGGCGCGCCGGGGCTACGCGCTGGCGCTCCTCGGCAGGCGCCAGGCGCCGCTCGAGGAGACGCTCGACCTCGCGGGAGGGGCCGCCCGGGAGAACGGCATGCTCCTCCCTTGCGACGTGCGCGACGCCGTGGCGCTCGAACGGTGCGCCGAGGAGATCCGGTCCCGCTGGGGCGGCGCCGACCTGGTGGTGCCCGCGGCCGGCGTGGTCTCCATCGCGCCGGTGGAGGAGACCACGCCGGACGACTTCGCGGCCATCCTCGACACCAACCTCACCGGCGTCTTCCTGCTGGTCCGCGCCCTGCTGCCGGCCATGAAGGCGCGCGGCCGGGGCTGGATCGTCCCCCTCCTCTCGGTGGCCGCCCGGCGCGGCTTCCCCGGCTGGTCGGCCTACTGCGCCAGCAAGTGGGGGCTGGCCGGCCTGGTGGCGGCACTGCGGGAGGAGCTCAGGGGAACGGGCGTGCGGATCACCGCCCTCTACCCGGGCGCCACCGACACGCCGATCTGGGATCATCTGCCGGGCGAGTGGAACCGCGCCTCCATGGTGCCGCCCCGCGAGGTGGCGCGCGCCCTGGGGTACGTTCTCGACACCGATCCCGCGGCCCTGGTGGAGGAGATTCACCTGGGGCCGGCGGGAGGCGCCCTATGAAAAAAGACCTGACGTGGCCGCTGCTGCTGACGCCGTTCCTCCCCCTCCTGGCCCTCGTGCCGGGCGGCCGGTGGGCCCTGCCGCTCGCGGCGCCGCTGACGCTCTGGCCCGCCTTCCGCGACCGGGTGAAGGAAGGGGACTACTTCCGCGCCTGGACGCTGGGGATCGTCTGGGCCTTCCTGCTCAGTCTGGGGGCCATCGTGCTCGTCCTCTGGATGCCGGCGGCGGCCCGCGCCGGCATCCTCCACGGCGAGGCCTACCGGCAGGAGATGTTCGGCTGGATCTCGACGGGGATCGGGCGGGAGAACGATCCGGCGGGATTCATCCCCCAGCACCTCCTCCACTTGGCGATCTTCGTGCTGCTCACCTGGGCGACCGGCGGCTATCTCGGGCTGGCCCTGGGAGCCGGTCTGGTGGGCTACATGAGCTACTTCGTGGGCTCTTACGCCGCGGCCAGCGGCCATCCGTTCCTGGGCGCGCTCGCCGCGTGGGTGCCCTGGTCGGTGCTGCGGGTCTGCGCCTTCGTGCTCCTCGGGTCGCTCTTCGCCCGGCCGCTGCTGGTGCGCAGGGCCTGGCCGTTCGGCAGCCGGGAATACCGCCTGATGGGGCTCGCGTTGTCGGGAATCCTCGCCGACATCGCGATCAAGGCGCTCTGCGCACCCGCGTACGGCCTGTTCCTGCGGCAGATGGCGAGGAGCGCCGGCCTCGGCTGACGCTCGCCGTCCGGGGTGCAAACGTCCCGCCAATCTCCTATACTTCCCGCGCTTTCGAAAGGCGACATATTGAACGACATCCAGGAAACCCGAGGGGCTTTGAGCGGCGCCGGCCGGCGGTTCGGCATCGTCGCGGCGCGTTTCAACTCGCGCATCGGCGACCTGCTGGTCGCGGGCGCCGTCGACTGCCTGAAGCGGCATGGGGTGGAGCCTGGGGCCATCCACCTGGTGTCCGTCCCCGGAGCCTGGGAGATCCCCCAGGCGCTGGAGGAGCTGGCGGCTGGCGGCCTGGACGGGCTGGTGGCGATCGGCGTCGTCATCCGGGGCGAGACGCCGCACTTCGATTACATCTGCTCCCAGGCGAGCCGCGGCATCGCGAGCGTCGCCGAGAGGCACCGCGTGCCGGTGGGCTTCGGTCTGCTGACCTGCGACACCTCCGAGCAGGCGCAGGAGCGCGCCGGGGGCAAGGCGGGCAACAAGGGCTGGGAGGCCGCGCTCGCGGCGCTCGAGATGGCGGACCTCTTCGCGCGGCTGCGCACTCCCCGGGAGTAGCGGTCAGCGGCTAGCGGACGAGTCCGGCCCCGGCTATGATGGCCCGACGGATTGGGCCGTTCCCGACCGAGGGAGCGGCCCTTGTTGTCGCTGAAGTCTTTTCATGGGGTCTTTGAGGCGAGGTTCATGACGGCAGGAAAGCGGCGCACGGCACGGGAAATGGCGGTCCAGATGCTCTACCAGAGCGACCTCGGAGGCAGCCCGCCGACACACATCTTCAGCACGTTCGATCTCTCGGAGTATTTGGCGAGGGAGGCTCCCACGGAGAAGAAGCGGACAGCGGCCCCCCTCGACGAGCGCTCGGAGCTCGCCAAGCGCAAGCGGCGGGTGGACGAGGCGTTCGAGTACGCCAAGCTGCTGGTGCAGGGCACGATGGACAACCGCGAGAAGATCGACGAGATGATCCGCGGCCAGGCGGACAACTGGCGCCTGGAGCGGATGCCGCCCGTCGACCGCAACATCCTGCGCCTCGCCGTCTACGAGATGCTCCACGAGCGGGAGACGCCGAAGCTCGTGGTGCTCGACGAGGCGATCGAACTGGCGAAGAAGTTCGGCTCGGAGCAGTCGGGGCGTTTCGTCAACGGCCTCCTCGACGGCTTGTTGAAGCAGCACACCTTCCCGGGCAGCCTGACCTGACGGCTCTGACGCCGCGCGGCGTCCGCCGCGGCAACCGGAGAGAAAGCAGAGAGCGATGAGCACTCCATACGACCACAAAGCCGTGGAAGCGAAGTGGCAGGACCGCTGGGAGAAGCAGCGGGCGGCCGAGGTGGACCTGCGCCACACCCGCGACAAGTACTACATGCTGATGATGTTCCCCTACCCGTCGGGAGACCGCCTCCACGTCGGCCATGGGCGGAACTACATCCTGGGCGATGCCCTCTACCGCTTCCTGCGCATGAACGGCAAGCGGGCGCTCAATCCCATGGGCTGGGACGCCTTCGGCCTGCCGGCCGAGAACGCCGCCATCCAGCGCGGCGTCCATCCGAGGGACTGGACGGTCGCCAACATCAAGGTGATGAAGGAGCAGTTCCGGCGCTGGGGCATCCTCTTCGACTGGTCGAAGGAGATCGCCTCCTGCTTCCCCGAGTACTACCGCTGGAACCAGTGGCTGTTCCTGCGCATGCTGGAGAAGGGCCTGGCCTACAAGAAGAAGGCGCCGGTCAACTGGTGTCCGGGCTGCCGCACCGTGCTCGCCAACGAGCAGGTGGTGGACGGCGCCTGCGAGCGCTGCGGCACGCCGGTGGTGCAGCGCGACCTGGAGCAGTGGTTCTTCCGCATCACCGACTACGCCGACCGGCTGCTCGAAGGGCTCGACACGCTGGAGGGCTGGCCCGAGAAGGTCAAGACCATGCAGCGCAACTGGGTCGGCCGCTCCGAGGGCGCCGAGATCCGGTTCGCGGTCCCCGCGCTGGGCGAGACGGTGACGGTGTTCACCACCCGGCCCGACACGCTCCACGGCGCCACCTTCATGGTGCTGGCCCCGGAGCACCCGCTCACCCCGCGGCTGATCGCGGGGCACCCGGACCGGGAGAAGATCGAGGCCTGGATCGAGCAGGTGCGGAACACGCCGCGCATCCAGCGCTCGGCCGAGGAGACGCCCAAGGAAGGGCGCGACACCGGCTCGGTGGCCGTCAACCCGGCGACCGGGGAGGAGATCCCTATCTGGCTCGCCAACTACGTGCTGCCCGAGTACGGCTCGGGCGCCGTGATGGCGGTGCCGGCCCACGACGTGCGCGACCTCGCCTTCGCCCGCCAGGAAGGGCTGCCGATCCGGCTGGTCTACCATCCGGAGGGGCCGGAAGGGGAAGAGATCGATCCCGCCGGGCTGACGGAGGCGATCCTCCACACGGGGGTGGTCCGCAACGCGCCGCCGTTCGACGGCGCCGTGGACGGGCCCGAGACGATCTCCCGCTTCATCGAGTGGATCGAGAAGAACGGCTGGGGCCAGGGGAAGGTCGTCTACCGGCTGCGCGACTGGCTGATCTCGCGCCAGCGCTACTGGGGAACGCCGATCCCGGTCGTCTACTGCGACAAGGACGGCATCGTGCCGGTGCCCGAGGACCAGCTCCCCGTCGAGCTGCCCTACGACGTCGAGTTCACGGGCCGCGAGGGGAACCCGCTGTCGCGCTCCAAGGAGTTCGTGGAGACGAAGTGCCCGAAGTGCGGCGGCCCCGCCCGGCGCGAGACGGACACCATGGACACCTTCGTCGACAGCTCCTGGTACTACCTGCGGTACCTCTCGCCCCGCGACTCGACGAAGATGTTCGACACCGAGCTGGCCAACCGCTGGATGCCCGTCGACCAGTACATCGGCGGCATCGAGCACGCCATCCTGCACCTGCTCTACGCGCGGTTCATCTGCAAGGTGCTGCACGACTTCGGCATGGTGTCGATCGAGGAGCCGTTCCAGAACCTGTTCAACCAGGGGATGATCACCCGCTGGTCGGAGAAGTCCGGCCGCATCGAGAAGATGTCGAAGTCGCGCGGCAACACCGTCTCGCCCGACGAGCTGATCGAGGAGATGGGGGCGGACACGGAGCGGGTCTACACCCTCTTCATCGGCCCGCCGGAGAAGGAGGCGGAGTGGAGCGACGAGGCGGTCTCCGGGGCCTACCGCTTCCTGCAGCGGGTCTGGCGCATGCTGGAGCGCCTGCCCGAGGCGCCGCCCACGGCGCCGGCGGACGCCGACCTGGAGCGCGACCGCCACGCCACCATCCAGCGGGTGACGCACAGCCTGCAGCGCTTCTCCTTCAACACCGCCGTGGCCGCCCTGATGGAGCTGTCGAACAGCCTCAACCGGGCCCTGGAGGAGAAGACGGCCTCGCGGCTGCGTTGCGAGGAGGCGTTCGACACGCTGGTCCAGCTCCTGCACCCCCTGGCCCCTCACCTCACCGAGGAGCTGTGGGAACGGCGGGGCTACACCGAGAGCCTGCTCGAGACCTCCTGGCCGGAGTTCGACGAGAAGAAGCTCCACCGCGAGCGCATCAACCTGGTCGTCCAGGTGGACGGCAAGCTGCGCGACCGGGTGGAGGTGGATGCCTCGGCGGACGAGAAGGAAGTGCGCGCCGCCGTGCTCGCGAGCCCCAAGGTGCAGGAGCACCTGGCGGGCCGCGAGCTGGCCAAGGCCGTCCTGGTCCCAGGCCGGCTGATGAACCTGGTAACGAGGAAGAAGTCCGAATGAGAATCCTGAAAATGAAAAGAATGTTGCTTTCCGGCGCCCTCGGGTCCCTGCTCCTGGCCCTCTCCGGCTGTGGCTACGCGCTCGTCGGGCGGGGCAGCAACATCCCCGAGGACATCAAGTCGGTCTATCTCCAGCCGCTGGAGAACCGCACCCAGCGCTCGCAGGTGGAGCAGGCCCTCACCCGCGCCGTCGCCGACGAGCTGGTGACCCGCCAGCGCTTCGCCGTGGTGGGCAGCGAGGCCGAGGCGACCGCCGAGATCCTCGGCGCCGTGACGGGTTTCGGGGTGACTCCCGTCACCTTCGACCAGGAAGGCCGGGCCACCGAGTACGAGATCGCGATCACCGCCCAGATCACCTTCAAGCGCGTGGGGACGGAGGGGCAGGTGATCTGGAAGAGCGACCGCTACACCTTCCGCGAGAATTACCCGGTGGATCCCTCCTCGGCCGAGTACTTCGACCGCGAGGACCAGGCCATCGAGCTCGCCTCCCAGCGTTTCGCCGAGACGCTGGTGACCAACCTGCTGGAAGGGTTCTAGGCAGCCCCGCAGGGGCGGCAGGAGGATCGCCACGGTGGATTCCTGCCGCCCCTGCGGGGCTTTCGTTTCCAATACGTAGTCAACCCGGGGCTGACGCCCCGGGCTAATGCATTCCGCCCCTGCGGGGCTGATGTGGAAGGGTGCCTTCCTACTTGGCGAGCGCGGCGGTGACCCGCTTCGTGAGGCGGGACTTGTAGCGCGAGGCGGTGTTGACGTGGATGACCTTCTTCTGGGCGATCTTGTCGATGATGCCCAGGGTCACCGGCAGCAGCTCGTTCGCCTTGGCCGCGTCGCCGCTCGCCACCGCCGAGCGGAGGCTCTTGATCGCGGTGCGCAGACGCGAGCGCTGTGCCCGGTTCCGCTCCCGCAGCTTGACGTTCTGACGGTGACGCTTCTCAGCCGACTTGGTATTGGCCATATGCTTCGTGCTCTCGCTCTGGAAGGGGAGTGATCCCGTGTGAAATACGAAGTCGCACCGAAGTGCGACAGAGGTTTATAGCATCGGGCCCTAGCCCGCGTCAACTCCGATCTCGCGCAGCCGCTGCCGGGCGAGGTTGGATTCGTCGCTCGTGGGGTATTGCCGGATGACGTGCTGGAGCTGGACGACGCCCTGCGAGCGCTCGCCCAGCTCCAGGTGGGAGTAGCCCTTCTTGAGCAGGGCCCCCGGCACCTTTTCGCTCCGCGGATAGCGGCTCAGCACGGCGTCGAACTGATCGATGGCCTGCCGGAAGCGCCGCTGCCGGTAGTAGGACTCGCCGATCCAGTAGGTGGCGTTGTCCGACAGGTCGGTGCTCGGGAAGTTCGCCAGGTACTCCTGGAACTCCCGCAGCGACAGGTCGTAGTTGCCCTTCAGGTAGTCGTTGTAAGCCGCGTCGTAGAGGCTCTTGGGGTCGGCGCCGCTCCCGCCTCCGCCAACCGGAGCGCTCGGCGGCTGCTGCGCGGGAGGAGCAGCCGTGCCGTCGGGGGCCAGCGAGGGCGCGGGCGCCGACGGCCGGGCCGCCGACTCGCTGCGGAAGCTCTTCAGCTCCTGGTTGGTGGTCGCGATCTGCTGCGAGAGCTGCGAAAGGCGGTAGTTGGTGTCCTCGAGCTTCGCCTGCAGGGCCTCGATCTGGGTCGAGAGGTCCTGCAGCTTGACCTGCATGTCGGCCTCGGTCTTGAGCAGGCCCTGCATCTGCTGGCCGACGTTGCTCTCGAGGTTCGACATCTCCTGCTTGCTCGGGGCCTGCTTCTGCATCTGGAGCATCTGGCGCTGGATGTCGGAGAGCTGCGACTGCAGGCCTTCGATGTCCTGCGTCGAAACGCACCCCGTGGCGGCGAGCGCCGCCACGAGGCAACCGGCTAAAGGAAGACCGTGGAGCTTTTTCATGTCAGCCGACGTTGGACTTTCCGGTGATGACCATGTGGACCCGGCGGTTCTGCGACCAGCAGCTCTCCTCGTCGGTGTTGCAGACGGGGCGCTCCTCGCCGTACGAAAGCGTGCGCAGCCGGTTGGCCGCGACACCCAGGGAGCTCATGTAGTCGCGGACCGCGTTGGCGCGGCGCTCGCCGAGGGCCAGGTTGTACTCGTTGGTGCCCCGCGAGTCGGCGTGCCCTTCGAGGGTCACCGAGAACTGGGCGCTCTTCAGCAGGTCGGCGTTGCGCGACAGCTTGTCGCGGGTGTCGTCGGAGAGCGTGCTCTCGTCGTAGTCGAAGTAGATGTCGGGGCTGAAACCGCGCCGCCGCAGCTCGTCGTTGACCACCTGCATGTCCGACGACATGAGCAGGTCTTCCGCCTGGTCGTTCACGTCGGGGGCCGTCGGCTGCTGCACGTCCTCGGGCGTGGTCGGCGTCGTCGCCGGGGGAGCCGGCACGGTCGTGGTCTCCACGTCCAGGTCCGCGGGCGGGGTAGCGGGCTTCTTCTTCGGGCACCCGTACATAAACGTCAACAGAACCGGAATCACGGTCCAGATCAGCCACTTGCGGTTCATGGTGTCTCCTCGATCAAAAAAAGCTGTCGTACGGCTGTAAAAAGCATCCGGCACACTGTATCAAACCGTGACGGATCGCCGCAACCCCTTTTTTCAGTTCAGGTTGCGCCGAGCCGCCGTCGCCTCTACTTCTCCGGAGAGCTGCTCCGCGACCAGTCTGCGAGGTCGTTGTTCCCCTCCGTCGTGACCTGCCGGAGATTGCCGCCGTCCAGGTCCATGATGTAGATCTGCTTGCTGCCGCCGCGCTTGGAGGTGAAGGCGATCTTGCGGCCGTCGGGCGAGAAGGTCGGCGACTCGCTCTCGCCGGCGCCGGTGGTCAGCACCTGGGTCTCCAGGGTGACCACATTGGTGATGGCGATCTGGAACCGGCCGTCGCGGCGGCTGGTGTAGGCGATCAGGTCCCCCTCGGGGCTCCAGGCGGCGCCGTCGTTGTAGGTGCCGTCGTAGGTCAGCCGCCGCTGGTTGGCTCCCTCGGCGTCCATCAGGTAGATGTGCGGGTTGCCGGCGCGGCTGGAGGTGAAGGCGATCTCGCCCCCCTTGGGGCTCCAGGCCGGATTGGTCTCGATGGCGTTGGAGTTGGTCAGCCGCCGCATGTTGCCGCCGTCGATGTCGGTGGTGAAGATCTCGATGTTGCCGTCGAGCGAGCGGGCGAAGGCGACGCGGCGGCCGTCCGGCGCGAAGCTCGGGCTGGAGTTGAGCGAGCCCGAGGTAACGATGGGCCGCTTCTTGCCGCTCGCGACGTCCGCCAGGTAGATGCCCGGCGGGCCGTTGAAGAACGAGGTGTAGGCGAGGGAGCTGCCGTTGGGGCTCCACGCCGGCGACATGGAGGTGGAGCGGTGGCCGGTGACGCGCCGCTGGTCCGCCCCGTCGTAGTCCATGGTGAAGATCTCTTTGTTGCCCGTGCGGTCCGAGGAGAAGGCGATCGAGGAGAGCGCGATCCCCGGCTTGCCCACCAGGAAGCGGATGACCTCGTCGGCGAAGGTGTGGGCGATCCGCCGGCTGACGTTGAACGGCCCCCGGTAGCGCTTGGCGAGCACGGCCTGGCCGCTGCCGAGGTCGAGCACCCGCCCTTCGAAGACGATGCGGTCCCCCTCGGCGCGCACGTCGCCCAGGAGCAGGACCTCGTTGCCGGTGGAGCGGTAGGCCGCCAGGTCCTTCTGCACGTCGCCCGTCAGCGCCAGGCCGGAGAGCGCGTCCGGCCCCTGGATCTCGAAGTAGCCGGAGAGGTCCAGGTCCCGCCGCACCGTCTCCTCGAGCTCCCGTCCCCCCTGACCGGCGGCGCCCGAGAGCTGGCCCGGGCCGCGGAAGGCGGGGAAGGCGAGCTTGATCTTCCTCGTGCCGCCGCCCCGGTTCAGCTCGATGGTGACGTTGCCGGGCTGCTGGGCGGCCGGCGGGGCTGGCACCGGCTCCTGCGGAGCGGCGAGCACCAGTCCCATCAGGAGCAAGGACGAAAGGATCGCCAGGGCGGCGACGGTCAGGGCGGCGTTTCTCGATCTCATGGCACCTCGGTCTCGTTGCGGTCTCGTTCAAAAAGCCAGCGATTCAGCGGACGATCGGCTCAACGGACAATCGGCTCAACGGACAATCAGGTTGACTCCCAGGGAGTCCTGGCGATAAGCCCTCGGCAGGGGCGGGAAGGGGGACGCGTTCTGGACCGCTCGGAGCGCCGCCAGGTCGAAGGAATTGTAGCCCGAGGACTCGGCCACCTGCAGGTCGGTCAGGCTGCCGTCCCGCTCGATGCGGAAGGAGATGATGGCACGAACCCCCTCGCCCAGCGGCGGCCGGACCCACTTGGAGTCGATGGCCCCGAGGAGCTGGTCGATGTAGTAGCCGAACTTGAAGTCCGAATCCAGCCCGGCGATCTCGGAGCCGAAGGCCGAGGTGCCGATCGGGTTGCCCGTGGGCGCGCCGCGCCGTCCGGCCTCGCCGTCCGGAGTCCCCTGGGCCGCCGTGCCGGCGGGGTTGTTGCCGGTGCCGCCGCTCGCCGGAGGCCTGGGCGGCGTCTTCTCGGGTGGCTTCTCCCCGGGCTTCCGCTCGCCGCCCGTCGAGGACGGCTGGGGCTTCTCCGGTTTCTTTGGCTTGTCCGGCGTTTTGTCCGGCAGGATGGGCACGTCGTCCCGCGGCTTCGCGGCCGTCTTGACCGGCTCGGGTTTCGGCTCCGGCTTGGGCTCCGGTTTGGACGGCTCGGGCCGCTCGGGCTCGGGCTCCCTGGCGGCGGGCTCGGGAGCGGGCGGCGAGGGCTTCTTCGCCTTCGGCCGGCTGGCCGGCTTTCGCACGCCCAGCGCCTGGGCGGGGACGATCTGCACCGGCACGAAGGACAGCGGCGGGGGAGGGGGAGCGAGGCGCGGCAGCAGCAGAACGAGAGCCACGACCAACCCGTGAAGCAGGGCCGCCATGGCCAGGCTCACGGCCTCCGGCCGCCGGCCGGTGCCCCGGGCGCGCCGCTCGAGGATGCGGTCGACCGCCAGGCTCACGAGCCGCGCCGCTCCTTGTCCGTCCGGCGGTCCGTCACCATGCCGACGTGCACGATCCCGCCCTGGTGCAGGACGTCCAGCACCTCGATCACCTTGCCGTAGGGGACGTCGCGGTCCCCCTTGAGGAACACGGTGTCGTCGCCTTGCGCGGAGATCTGGGACTTGATGCGCGAGACCAGCTCGTCGCTCTCGACCGCGGACTCGCGCAGGTAGATCCGGCCGTTGCTGTCGATCGAGACCACCAGCGGATCCTGCACCCGCAGGGGAAGGTTCGGCGCGTCGGCCCGCGGCAGCGCCACCTCGACCCCCTGGTGGAGCATGGGCGCGGCGATCATGAAGATGATCAGCAGCACCAGCATGACGTCTACCAGCGGAGTGACGTTGATGTCCGCCAGGACCGGATCTTCGTCGCCGCCGTTGCCGAGGGTGAAAGCCATTCTTCTCCTTCCTCTCCTTGAGACGGTCCTAGGTGAAGTTTCGTTCCGCCAGGTTGAGGAATTCGAGGACGAAATCTTCCATCCGGGCCCGCAGCCCGCGGGCATACTGGGAGAAGTAGTTGTAGGCGATCAGCGCCGGGATGGCCGCCGCCAGCCCGGCCGCCGTGTTGATCAGCGCCTCGGCGATGCCGGGGGCCACCGCCACGATCGAGGTCGAGCCCTGGAGACCGATGTCGTTGAAGGCCTGCATGATGCCCCAGACCGTGCCGAAAAGGCCGATGAAGGGTGTCGCGGAGGCCGTAGTGGCCAGGACGCTCAGCCAGCGCGTGATTCCCCGCAGCTCGACGTTCACCGCCCGCGCCAGGGTCCGCTCGAGCGCCGTCAGGGAGGTGATGCGGTAGGCCCGCTTCTCGCCCGGCCGCTCCGGATCCGGGGCGTTCTTGATCTGGCTGTCGATCTCGGCGTAGCCCGCCTGGAAGATCCCCACCAGGGGCGAGGAGCCGAGCTTGCCGGCCAGGGCGTTGACCTCGCTGAACCGCTGGCTGCGGTGAAAGGCCTCCAGGAAGCGCTCGGTCTGCCCGGCGGCGCGGCGGAAGTGCACCAGCTTGCCGAAGATCACCGCCCAGGAGCTCAGGGAGAAGAGCACCAGCAGGACGAGGATGAACTTGCCCATCGGGCCGCCCTGCGCGAAGAAGCGGAAAAGCCCCGGCCCCTCGGTGGTGCCGCCGCCGATCTGAAGAAACATCAAGGCCATCGTGAACATGCGCGCTCCCTTGTCACCCGTATACGGCTCGAGCCGGCCGAACGTACCATGGCCCCCGGCCGTCAGCAAACCTCGTGCCGGGCTTCAGTCCGCTTCTTCGGCCGGCGGCGGAGCGGCGGCGAGCTCCGCGGGCGGCTCCTCGAAGGCCGGCGGCAGGACCACCTTGTGGCGGCGCAGGAAATCCTCGAGAGCGGCAGTCACCACCTCGACCGCCTGGTCGATCGTGTCCACCCACACGGCATGGCCGAGGTCCGGCGGCGAGGCGAGCCCGCGCTCGATGATCTCCTGCTCGATCCAGCTCCTGAGCCCCCGCCACATGGGGCCCACGAAGATGAGCGGCCGGTCGTGGAGCATGCCCACCTGGAGGAGCTGCCAGACCATCATGGCTTCCAGGGTGGTGCCGGTGCCGCCGTCCATCACGACGTAGGCGTGGGAGAGTCGGATGAACTGGTGGAGGCGGGAGAAGAAGGTCGAGTGGGCTTTGACCTCGTCGAGGAACGGGTTGGGCTGCTCCTCCATGGGCAGCAGGATGGTGAGACCGTAGGAGCGGGTGCGGTAGTGGTACGCGCCCGCCCGGGCCCCCTCGTTGGCGGCCCGCATCAGGCCCGGTCCGCCGCCCGTGACGATGTCGCACCCCATGTAGGACAGTTGCCGGGCGAGCTCTTTCACCTGCGCGTAGGCCGCGTCCTCGGGCTGGATGCGGCTCGACCCGAAGATCGCCACCCGGAAGTACCGCTTCTCGAGGGGAGCCCGGCGGTCGAGCCACGAGATCAGGCGATAGAGGGAGTGGATGGTACGGTCGAACCCCCGCAGCACGTACGTGCGCCCCTTGCGGCGCCACCGCTGCCACCCGGTCTCCCCCGCGGTGACGGCTGGCGCGGACGGAAGGAGACGGCGGGACGGCGGCATCGCCGGGAGATTGTAGACCGGCGGGGCGTTTCTCCCAAGAAATGCGGCGGGTGTCTTACCTGCGAGCTGCCCCTGAACGGGCAGGGTTCAAGGGTTTTCGTTGAGCCATCCTGTGACCAGCCACGTGTAGTCGACAAAGGTCAGCTCATCAGTCTGGAGACGCAGGTTGCGACAGAGAGAGGGAAGTTCTCTCCGAAAGACATCGTAGCGGGCACCAATTGCCTCACCTCCAGGCATGCCGATAGAAGGCGAGGCGCTACGGAGCCAGTTTCTCACGATGGAAATTGTCGTCCTCGGATCGTTACCGTGGCTCCGAATGTCCTGTCCAGAGATGTCCGAAATGAACTTCTGATATCGGTAGCTTTCTCGATCCAGGATGAGGCAGATCTTCTCTCTTTGCTCGTCGGGGCCATACTTTTTGGCTCCAAGGAACATGCCCAGCTCCAAAGGCATATTGAATCTGGGTAGATGAGTCGCCTCGTCCAATTCTGTTTTCGAGATGTCGTGGATTCCGAATCGGCAGTCCGAGATGATGTTGAAGATCTTTTCGATCCTTATCTGGCTTCCGTCATCGATTTCCAAGGCGCAACGGGGACGAAAGCCGCAATCGGAGACCGCGAAGACGATCGCTTCGAAGAGGCTTGTGTAGTCAGCGTCGAAAGGACAGTTGATGAATACGTGGTGGACCTGGGGAATGCCGATAGCATCCATAGAAGAGGACGATCCGGAACGATCAACGAGAAAAAGTTAGCGGAATGCTGCTAGAAGTCTTCGTCTTTTTTGTCCCGGCGAGGAGGGGGATCGCCCATGGGACAATGATCGACAGTACTTAGAAGCGCCCAATCTTCATCGTCCCGCTGATTCATCACCTCTTTAACCGCCGCGCGAATTTCGTTCGGGGTGCGGGATCCTTGTTTAAGAGGAGGAAGAATCGCACGTTTAGGCATAAAGACATCTTACCCCGCTACATGCCGCGCTGTCAAAGCCCCTCCGTCCCGCCCCTTGCCACCCGTGATAGTCTCGCTTCCGCCTCGCGGCGGCACCCCTAGGGCTGTGGCGAGGCCGTGCCTTGCCGTACCCAACCCTGGAGAGAGCATGAACGGTCGAGTCCTGATTACCGGCGCCACGGGCGCCCTGGGGCGGAGCGTGGTGACGCGCTTCGTCGACGAAGGCGACCGCGTGCTCGCCGTCGGCACCCACGAGGCCGCTCTCGGAGAGCTGGCTTCCCTGGCGCCTTCGGACGTGCTGTCGGTCCGGCGGGCGGACCTCTCCTCGACCGCCGAGGTCGAGCGGCTGTTCGACGAGGTGGAGAGCGCCTCGGGAGTCCCGCACGCGGTCGTCCACCTGGTGGGCGGCTTCCGCTTCGCCAGGCTCGCCGACTGCTCGGACGCCGACTGGAGCTATTTGATGACGCTCAATCTGGAGACCACCTTCCGCGTCTTCCGCGAGTGCGCCCGCCGGTTCGAGCGGGCCGGCGGCGGGGTGGTGGTCGCGGTCGCTTCCCCGGCCGGGCTGCTGGGAGAGGCCGGGGTGGGTGGGTATGCCGCCGCCAAGGCCGGGGTGCTGCGCTTGATCGAGTCGCTGGCGCGCGAGATGTCGCCGTTCGGCGGCCGGGCCAACGCCGTGCTCCCCGGCACCATGGACACCCCCGCGAACCGGACGGCGATGGGCGACGCCGACGCCGCGAAATGGGTCTCCACCGACGACGTTGCGTCGGTCATTCACTTTCTCACGACCCCCGCCGCCAAAGCCGTCAACGGCGCCGCGGTGCGGGTCCCTGGACCGACACTATGAGCCATTCCCTGGACTGCCACATCTATTACGATTCGCAGCGCCATGACGTGCCGCCGCCCGAGTGCGGGCATCCCGTGGACCTCGTCGCCGAGCCCGAGGCCGCCGAGCAACTCGCCCGGCTGGGCATCTCGACGGAGTCGGACCTGCCGGCCATCCTGCTCACCGAGCCGGACGGCAAGATCCGTATCGTCGGCGTGCGCCTGACCTCGGAAGAGACGGCCAAGCTGGCGGCCGGCGCCGGCATCCACTCGACGAGCCTGGTCATCTACAGCTCGGACTGGTGCCCCGACTGCCGGCGCGCCAAGCGGGTGCTGGAAGAGGCCGAGGCCCCCTTCGACGAGGTCGACCTCGACCGCGACCCGGGCGCCGAAGCCATGGTGCTGCAGAAGAGCGGCGGCCGGCGCGTCGTGCCCACCCTGCGGTTCGACGACCGCGTGTGGGCGTTCAACCCGGCTCCGCCGCTCCTCCGCCGGCTGCTCAACGGCCGCGCGAAGCCGGCCTGAGCCCCAAAGCCCGAGCCGGAAAATCCCCAAGGAGATCCAGCATGAAGATAGCCGTTTGCATCAAGCAGGTCCCCAACACCGAGGCGCGGCTGCGCGTCAGCCGCGACGGCCGGTGGCTGGACGAGGAGGACCTGCCGTTCATCATCAACGAGAGCGACGAGTACGCCCTGGAAGAGGGGCTGCGCATCGCCGAGAAGACGGGCGGCGAGGTCGTCGTCTTCAGCCTCGGGCCGGAGCGGGTGAAGGAAGCCCTGCGCAAGGCCCTGGCCGTGGGCGCGGCGCGGGCCGTCCACCTGTCGGACCCGGCGTTCCTCGGCGGCGACGCCCTGGCGGCCGGCCGGGCCCTGGCCGCCGCCATCGCCCGCGACGGGTTCGACCTGGTGCTCACCGGCTCGCAGTCGGACGACGTGGGCTACGGCGGCACCGGCTCGGTGATCGCCGGCCACCTGGGCTGGCCCCACGTCTGGCTGGTCATGGGGGTCGAGCTGGAAGAGGGCAACGGCAGCGCCAAGGTGACCCGCGAGATGGAGAGCGGCGTCAACGAGGTCTCGCGCGTCCGCCTGCCCGCCGTGCTGGAGATCCAGGCGGGCCTCAACCACCCGCGCTACGCCTCCCTCAAGGGCATCATGGCGGCCAAGAAGAAGGAGATCGCCGCCGTCACGCCGGCCGACCTGGGGCTCGACGCCGCCCAGGTGGGGGAGGCGGGCTCGCGGCTGGAGATCGTCTCGGTGAGCTTCCCGGCGTCGGGCAAGGGCGCCCAGATGATGAGCGGAGATGCCAAGGCCGCCGCGGTGGCGCTGGTCGAGAAACTACAGAAGGAAGCGAGGGTGCTCTGATGTCGAACCGGGTCTGGGTCGTCCTGCAACACCGCGAGGGTCAGCTCCCGCGCATCGCCTGGGAAGCCGCCGCCGCCGCTCAGAAGCTGGCGGCGAGCCTGGGCGTCAAGGCCGAGGCCGTGCTGCTCGGCTCCGGCGTCGGCCTCGCCGCGGCGGACGTGGCGAAGCTCGACCTCGCCGCCGTCCACGTGGCGGACCACGACGCCCTGCGCGTCTACACGCCGGGCTCCTACATCGGCGCCCTGGCGCCCGCCATCCAGGCGGCGGCGCCCGCCTTCGTGGTCTTCCCCCACACCTACCAGACGGTCGACTACATGCCCCGCCTGGCCCAGGCCGTGGGCGCCGGCCTGCTGCCGGAGATCACCGCCTTCGAGGAGAAGGACGGCGGCCTGCTGTGGACCCGTCCCGTGATGGGCGGCAAGCTCCAGTCCAAGGTCCGCGTCAAGGGCGAGGGCACGGTGCTGGTCTCCGTGCAGTCCGGCTCTTTCCCGGCCGACGGCGTGGCCCGCGGCGAGGCCGAGGTCAAGCCGCTGGAGGTCGACCTCGCGGGCGTCCAGCCCGACCGCGAGATCCTCGGCTACGAGGAGGTGGGCGGCGACACCGTCGACCTCACCAAGGCGGACGTGATCGTGGCCATCGGCCGCGGCGTCGGCGGCGCGGACAAGATGGCGCCCGTCGAGGCCCTGGCCCGCGCCCTCGGGGCCGAGATCGCCGCCAGCCGGCCGGTGATCGACAACGGCTGGCTCCCGCGCGACCGCCAGATCGGCTCCTCGGGCCAGACGGTGGCGCCCAAGCTCTACCTGGCCGCCGGCATCTCCGGCGCCATCCAGCACCTGGTCGGCATGAAGGGCTCCTCGGTGATCGTGGCGATCAACAAGGACCCCGGCGCGCCGATCTTCACCGTCGCGCACTACGGCATCGTCGGCGACCTCCACGAGGTGCTGCCCGCGTTGACCGAGGCGATCCTGGCGGCGAAGGGGTAGGCGGCGCCCATGCCCCAGGGCCGGCCCTGGGTCGTCCTCAAGTTCGGCGGCACCAGCGTCTCCACCCCGGAGCGCTGGGCCACCATCGCCGGTCTCGCCCGCCAGCGGACGACCGAGGGGCTGCGGCCCCTCGTCGTCTGCTCCGCCGTGTCCGACATCTCCAACCAGCTCGAAGCCCTGCTCCGCCTGGCCGTCGAAGACCGGCACGAGGAAGCCCTGGCGGCCATTCGCGAGCGGCACCTGGAGCTCGGGACCGGCCTGGGAGTCGCCGCCGCCTCCCTGCTGCAAGCCGACTTCGAGGAGCTGTCGCGGCTGGCGCTCGCCGCCTCGCTGCTGCGCGAGGCCGGCCCGGCCCTCAAGGCCCGGGTGATGGCCTTCGGCGAGCTGATGTCCACCCGGCTCGGCGCGGCCTGCCTGGGCTCGGGGGGGATCGAGACCGCCTGGCTCGACGCCCGGACGGCCCTCGTGGCCCGCGAGGACCCGCTCGCCCACGGCCCGCGGGCCTACCTCTCGGCCACCTGCGGCTTCGAGCGCGACGAGGAACTCGCCGCCCGCCTTGCCACGCTACCCGGCGCGGCCGTCGTCACCCAGGGGTTCATCGCCCGCAACCGCGAAGGGCAGACCGTCCTCCTCGGACGCGGCGGCTCGGACACCTCGGCCTCCTACTTCGCCGCCCGCCTGGGCGCCGCGCGGTGCGAGATCTGGACCGACGTGCCCGGCCTGTTCACGGCCAATCCCGCCCTGATCCCCTCGGCCCGCCTGCTGCGCGCCCTCCACTACGACGAGGCGCAGGAGATCGCCACCCTCGGTGCCAAGGTGCTCCATCCGCGGTCGATCCCGCCGCTGCGCGCTCATGGCATCCCGCTCCACGTCCTCTCGACCGGCCAGCCGGACCTCGCCGGCACGGTGATCTCGGGGGCCGGCCCGGTCAGCGGGCCGCAGGTGAAGGCGATCTCCTCCCGGCCCGGGATCACCCTGGTTTCCCTGGAGACGGTGGGGATGTGGCAGGAGGTCGGCTTCCTCGCCCGCGCCTTCGAGGCCTTCGCCCGCCACGGCCTGTCGGTGGACTCGGTCTCGACCTCGGAGACCAACGTCACCGTTTCCCTCGACCCGCAGGCCAACTCTCTGGAACCGACGATAATCGCTGCGCTCCTGCGCGATCTCTCGGCCTTCTGCGAGCCGCACGTCATCGAGCCGACCTCCTCCGTGTCGCTGGTCGGGCGGGGCATCCGCGCCATCCTGCACGAGCTGGGGCCGGTGCTCGAAGCCTTCGAAGAGCTGAAGATCCATCTCGTCACCCAGGCCGCGAGCGACCTCAACCTCACCTTCGTCGTCGACGAGGACCAGAGCGAGCGCCTGGTGCGCCAGCTCCACGGCCTGCTGTTCGGCCAGAAGGGGGAGGGCGCCCTTTTTGGCCCCACCTGGAACGAGCTGTTCGAGCAGCCGGGGGAGGAGTCCGCCACCGACCCGCACCGCGCCTGGTGGCAGGAGCGCCGGCCCGCGCTGCTGGAGCTCGCCGCCGCGCGCGGGCCCCTCTACGCCTACGACGCCCCCACGCTGCGCTCGGCGGCCGGGTCGCTCCTCGCGCTCGAGGCGGTGGACCGCGTCTTCTACTCCGTCAAGGCGAACTGCCATCCGGACGTGCTGCGCGTCTTTCACGCCGCGGGGCTCGGCTTCGAGTGCGTCTCGGCGGCCGAGCTGGACCACGTGCTGGGCCTCTTCCCGGACCTCGACCGCGAGCGGCTGCTGTTCACGCCCAACTTCGCGCCCCGCGAGGAGTACGGCCGCGGCTTCGAGGCCGGCGCCTGCGTGACGCTCGACAACCTCCATCCGCTGCGCGAGTGGCCGGAGGTCTTCCGCGGGCGCGACGTCTTCCTGCGGCTCGATCCGGGACGCGGGAGGGGGCACCACGCCCACGTCCGCACGGCCGGAACGCAGTCGAAGTTCGGCCTGGCGCCGGAGCAGATGGCGGAGATCGAGCCGCTCCTCGCCGCCTGCGGAGCGCGGGTGGTGGGGCTCCACGCCCACGCCGGCAGCGGCGTCCGCACGCCCGAGGCCTGGAGCGAGGTGGCCCTCTTCCTCGCCACCGCCGCCGAGCGCTTCCCCGAGGCGCGGGTGCTCGACCTGGGCGGCGGCCTCGGCGTGCCCGAACGGCCCGAGCAGAGCCCCCTGGACCTCGGGGATCTCGGCGAGCTGCTGCGGCGCTTCAAGGCTGCCAATCCGCGCTTCGAGCTCTGGCTGGAGCCCGGCCGTTTCCTGGTGGCCCAGGCCGGGGTGCTGCTGGCGCGGGTGACCCAGATCAAGCACAAGGGAGAGGTGACCTGGGTGGGGCTCGAGACGGGGATGAACTCGCTGATCCGGCCGCCCCTATACGGCGCCTACCACGCGATCGTCAACCTTTCCCGCCTGGAGGAGCCCGCCACCTGGATCGCCAACGTGGTCGGGCCGATCTGCGAGACCGGCGACATCCTGGGCCGCTCCCGCCGCCTGCCGCCCACGAAGGAGGGCGACGTCCTGCTGATCGCCAACGCCGGCGCCTACGGGCGCGTCATGAGCTCCTGGTACAACCTGCGGGAGCCGGCGGGGGAGACCGTGCTGGGGTAGGGTGAAACCCGCTCCACCCATCCCCCGTAGTCCTGTCCAGGAGGCACGATCCCCATGGACACGAACGAGAGGGACATCAACTTCATCGACGCCCTGATCCATTTCTTCACGGCGCCGTTCCGGCTTCGGACCTATACGAACCTGCTCTACCTGGCTCTGGCCTTTCCCCTGGGCCTGGCCTATTTCATCTTCCTGACCGTGGGACTCTCCCTCGGCCTGGGGCTGACCCTCGTCTGGATCGGCGTGCCGATCCTCGCCCTGGTGTTCGCCGGGAGCTGGGGGCTCGCCGCCATGGAGCGCCAGCTCGCTATCCACGCCCTGGGCGCCGAGGTGCCGCCGATGACGCCGCCTCCGGCCTCCAACGAGCAGACCTTCTGGCAGCGGGCGGGAGCCTTCTTCTCGAACCCCGTCACCTGGAAGGGCATGGCCTTCCTCCTGGTGAAGCTCCCCCTGGGTGTCGTGAGCTTCGTCGCCATCGTCACCCTGCTCACCACGAGCGCGGCCCTGATCCTCGCGCCGGCCTTCTGGCAGTGGGGTGACTTCTACATCGACGGCATCGACGGCCTGGCCTGGACCGTGGACTCGTGGGCCGGCTCCTGGGTCTGCGCGACCGTCGGCTTGTTCCTGATGTTCCTGTCGCTCAACCTGCTCAACGGGCTGGCCCTGGTCTGGCGCTGGACGGCCACGGCCCTGCTCGGCAGCGAGCGGTTCGCGGCCGCCGCCCCGCCGGCAATTCCCGACGGGATTGCCCTGGCCTGAGCCCTCGGCGCGGACGCGGTCGCAGCGGTCGTAGGATGCCGGCGAGCCTCGATTCAGGGCTCGCCGGTTCCTTTCTGGGATGTTTTGCGCCGGCCGGGATAGCATTGCGCCTTCCGGGATCCGGCCGCCGATGAAAACCCCCACACTTGACGAGCTCGTGCTGCTGCCCGAGCCGCTCGCCCTCCAGCGCCAATTCGACGCGCGCAACTACCGCCTCTTCCGCTGGCTCCTGGCGGTGGTGACGGCGTTCAGCCTTGCCGGGCTCGCCAACTCGGGGACCCACCACAGCACCGTTGGGCTCATTCTCTATCCGGCCAACATCCTTTTCAGCGCCGTCCTGTTCGTCCTCCGCGACCGGGAGATCTTCGCCCGCTACTTCCGCCAGACCCTGCTGGTCTACATCTTCGTCCAGATCCTGGTGCTGAAGTTCGCCACCGTCGGCATCGAAGACGGCAGCGATTTCGGACCGTTCATCGCCGTGGCGTTCGTCCTGCTGGTCTTTCGGTTCCGGCTGGCGGAGCACGTCATGCTGTTCGCGGCCTACCTGGCCACGGCGGTCTTCCCCCTGAACTGGGTGGGCGCGCGCAAGACCCAGGTCCCCACGGACCCGGGCGGGCTCATCGGCGTCTCCGTCGTGGTGCTGATCTGCCTGGCCATCTCCCTGGGGCTCACCCAGATCGAGCGGCGCCGCTTCCTTGGCGTCTGGCGCCGGGAGCACTCCCGCCACCGCGAGCGGATGCGGATGCGCGAGGAGATCGAATACGCGCGCAAGATCCAGCTCAGCATGCTCCCCCAGGGCGCGCCCGAGGTGAGCTGGCTCGACCTGGCGGCGGCCTCGCTGCCGGCCACGGAGGTCGGCGGCGACTACTACGAGTACTTCCAGGCCAGCGAGTCCCAGCTCATCCTGGTGATCGGCGACGTCGCCGGCCACGGCCTGGCGAGCGGGTTGCTGCTCTCCGGAGTGCGGAGCTGCCTCTACCTCCTGGAGGAATACCTCGTCTCGCCCGTCGCCGTCCTGGAGCGGCTGAACCACATGGTCCGGCGGACGACGGACAAGCGGACCTACATGACCTTGCTCTGCGCCGTCCTCGACCGGGAGGAGGACACCCTCACCGTGGTGAGCGCCGGCCACCCGCCCGTGCTCCACCTCGACTCGAAGACCGGCCGCTTCCAGGAGGTGGGCCTGGGAGCGCCGCCCCTGGGCACCTTCCTCGAGGCGCGCTACGAGGAAGTGCGGCGCTCCGTGTCCGTGGGCGACCTGCTGATCTTCTACACCGACGGTCTGGTCGAAGCCCGCAACGCCCAGGACCAGGAGTACGGAGACGCCCGCCTCCAGCGAGCCGTCGCCCGCGCCGCCACCAGCCGGACCGCCCGCGAGGTCCGCGACGCCATCCTCGGCGACCTCTCCAACTTCAAAGGCGATCAGGAGCAGTTCGACGACATGACGGTCGTGGTGGTGCGGTTGCGGTAAGGCCGTCGGGCTGAAGAAGCTGACAATGCCCTGAGGAAGCCGACTTCGTCCTGAAGAAGCTCCCAACGTCTTGGAGAAGACGACGACGGCCTGGGGAAGCTTCCAACGGGCTGGAGAAGCTGACAACGACCTGGAGAATCTTCCAACGGCCTGGAGAAGATGACGACGCCTTGGAGAATCTTCCAACGCCACGGAGAAGCTCCCAACGTCCCAGAGAAGATGACAACGGCGTGGAGAAAATGACAGCGGCCTGGAGAAGCTTCCGACGGCTTGAAGAAGATGACGGCGTCTTGGAGAAGCTTCCAATGGCCTGGAGAAGACGACGACGGCTTGGAGAAGCTGACAGCGGCCTGGGGAATCTCCCAACGGCCTGGAGAAAATGACGACGGCTCGGAGAATCTTCCAACGTCCTGGAGAAGCTTCCAATGGCCTGGGGAATATGACAACAGCCTGGAGAAGATGACGACGTCCTGGAGAATCTTCTAACGTCCCGGAGAATCTTCCAATGGCGTGGAGAAGCTTCCAACAGCCTGGAGAAAATGACGGCGCTCTGGAGAAACTGCGTTCTGGTGAATCCCGCGATTCCTTCTTGAAGAGCTCGGCGACATGACTAACCACCTTGCGCCCCTGACTGGAAGGCCGCGTCATGCCGAGGTCCTCGACGTGCACGGCTTGGTTTTCGCCAAGATCCTGAAGCCATGGGGCGAGGGCTGGAGGAAATTTGGCGTCGACCCAGACCGCGAAGGAGAAGTCTCGGCGGCCACTCATAGCGTGTCTGGAAGTGCGCCTCAGTTTGGGAGTCTCCAACCGCGAGCCCGTAGGGCGGCAGACGCATAGCCCAGGGCGTCAGCCCTGGGGAGAAGACGTAAAATGGGCTTCCCCCGGTATCGCGGACACCAGAAAAAGACCCGATAATGGGTCTTGAGGTGTCCTATGGGAAGAACACGTCGGACGTTCACTCCGGAGTACAAGTTGGAAGCGGT
>Ga0207681_10000083_pt1 | contig 83026 bp, 70 predicted proteins | sample KBSS53metaG_FD_184324 | JGI IMG/M metagenome (GOLD analysis project Ga0207681, IMG submission 184324) | Switchgrass rhizosphere microbial communities from Kellogg Biological Station, Michigan, USA - KBS S5-3 metaG (SPAdes) (version 2) | ecosystem: Host-associated > Plants > Roots > Rhizosphere... | reverse complement strand
CTCGAACGCATCCTGATCGGCGCAGTTCTCGCCGCGCTTGATGAAGCACTGGCGGATCACCGGCATGGAGGCGATCACGGTCTTGCCCAGGCCATCGAGCGTGGTGGGCACATCGCGCCAGCCGATCAGTTCCTGGCCTTCCTTGGCGATGAACTTCTCGAACTTCTCGGTCACGAACGTGCGCGCGGCCTGGTCCTGCGGCAGGAAGCACATGGCCACGGCATAATCGCCGGGCTGGGGCAATTCCTTGCCTTCGCCAACCGCCCACTTGCGGAACAGCTGGTCGGGCAGCTGGATCAGCAGGCCGGCACCATCGCCGAGCAGCGGATCGGCGCCCACGGCGCCACGGTGGTCGAGATTGCGCAGAATCTCCAGGGCTTGGCCAATAATCGCGTGGCTTTTGGCGCCTTTGATATGGGCGATGAAGCCCATGCCACATGCGTCATGCTCGTTACGCGGATCATACAGGCCCTGAACCGGCGGAAATCCCATCGCGTTGATCGTCCCTACACCCAAAGAAAGAAAGCTCGCACGAATCACGGCGCTGGAAAGCGTCGAAAATTGCGCGAGAGTCCCCCATGACTGTTGGAAAGTTATTTTGCAACCGGGGGAGGGCCTCCCTCGCGGCAAACTGAACTGGAAATACGGATGCGATGCGAAAATGTCGCAGTGCAACAGAATGTTGCGATCACAGGCTTCAGCGCTGTGCAGTCATCCGCTGCAAGGTGGCCAGGGCATCGCGCAGCGCCTGCTCGGTGCTTTCAGCGTCGGGCGTTGTAGTGGCATCCTGGCCATCAACCGCCTGAAAACGGCTGGGAACGGCGGCCAGATAAGGCCGCTCGAACGGAGCCGAGGCTGACGTGGGCGCGCTGCCCTCGTCGATCCGCAGGGCACGGCCCTGCCCTGGGAAGATCACAACCGGCTGCGGCGATGCAGCATGGCCAGACGAGCGCGAATGGCGCGTGGCATCCGCCCGGCGTACGGCGGCAGCCATGTCGAGCAACGAGGAATAGCGCTCTTCCAGCACGCCCGGCTCGCCGGCAATCGCGCCTGGCTGCGCGGCTTCGGCCGCAGCGCGCGGCAGGCGGGGCATGGCCAGCACGTCACCATGAACGGCCGGACCAGACGCGATTGGGCCAGACTGGGTTGGACCTGACAAGATTGGGCCAGACAAGGCTGGGCCTGACAGGCCAGGCTCGGACGGCGTGTCAGAGAAAGAAAGTTCCCGGTCAGCACGCGCGGTTTCATCCATCGCGCTGTCGAGCGCCCGGCGATGATCGGCAATGGCCAGGGCCAGCCGCTCCACCAGTTGGACCAGCCCAAGGCCATCGATATCGGCCTGGGCAACCGGCGAGCGCCCACCCTCGCCCGCCGCATCGCGCGCCATGGCGAATAGCGACGGCGCGGGCGCTGTGGCCTGTTCGACGGCGAGCGGCGCTTCGGGTTCATCGTCGCTCTGGATGTCGTCCAGACTGGCTGCGTCTGACACGGCATCCATGGCCTCGGCCTCGGGCTCCACGACCGGCTCTGCGGGCAGTTCGGGCTCGACAGCGGCTTCCTGCGCCGGCTCGGCGCGTGTCGCGTTTTCCAGGGCCTCGGCCAGGAACGGCGGGGGCACGAAGGCTTCGTCGTCCGTTTCGGGCGCTTCATAAATGGCAAAGGGATCGAACGCCCGAGGCGCGAACGACATGCCACCGGGCAAGTCTGCTTCTGCCGGAACGAATGCCAGGGGCGGTGCAACAGCATCGTCTCGCGAAACCAGCGGGCGGCGGCGCACGGGCGCTGCATCGTCAGCCAGAATCGCGGTTTCGGATTCGTCGATCATGTCCGCGCTCACGGTCAGCGGGCGGCGCGGTGGCGCGTCCGGGTGCGCATCGCGCGCACGAACACGCGGCGCCTCTGCCGTCACGGCGTCGTCTTCGACAGAAAGGCGTTCGCGCTGCGGTCGATAGGGCGCGCCAAGCCGCAGGCCAACGATCAGGCCAAGCATGCCACCCACCCCGGTCAACAGCAGTGCCACCAGGGCACGCGCGGTAAAGCCGAGGGGCGGCGCAGCGGCAGCGACCAGGTGCGGCAACCCGCTCGCCACGACCACTTTCTGGACCAGGCCCACCGGAAGCGCAAAGCTGACCAGCCCGAACAGGGCGGCAAACCACAAGCCAGCAAAGGCGGGAAACAGGCGGTGCGCCGTAATCGGCTTGTGCCGGGTTGCCTTGCGCTTGCTCTTGCTCACCTGTGCATACCCCTGTTGATGCCGCCGCGCGCTGCTGATGCCCGGCGAATCGATTCCTGCGCAAGCCTGTGCCAGGTCCAATCCCCCAACATGTCAGGCAGCCAGCACAGGCTTGTCGAGCCCCTGGGCTATCAGGCCTTGGTAAACGGGAAGATAACGCGCCGCGTTGACGGCCCAATCGTGCGCGCGTTCGACAAACGCGCGGGCGACCTTGCGCTGCGCGTCCCATTGGCTGGATCGGGCAAACAGGTCCACCATCGCGCGTGACAATGCGGCCGGATCATCGGGCGCAAACAGCGTGCCGGTCTCGCCATCGCGGATCAACTCACGGTGGCCGCCCACATCGCTCGCCGCCACCAGCTTGCCCTGGGCCATCGCCTCGAGCGGCTTGAGCGGCGTGACCAGGTCGGTAAGCCGCATGCCCTTGCGCGGATAGCACACCACGTCGGCCAGCGCGTAGTAACGGTCCACCTCGTGGTGCGGCACGCGGCCGACGAAGCGGATCGCATGGGCCGCAGCGCTCGCCGCCGCCTGCGCCTGCAAGGCCTCGGCCGCCGGACCGCCGCCCACCAGAAGCAGCCGCGCGCCCGGCACTTTCGCCACGATGGCGGGCATCGCCGCAATCATGTCGTCCAGGCCTTCATAGGGATAGAAACTGCCGAGGAAACCGATCACCGGCCCCTCGCCAAGCCCCAGCTGCGCCGCCAGTGTCGGATCGGGCGCGGGCGGCGTACCGAACAGGTCAAGGTCCACACCATTGGGCATGATCGTGACCTTGCCCGGCGCCACCCCGCGCTTGACCAGGTCGTCCTTCAGGCCCTGGCAGATCGTGACAAGGGCATCGGCGCCCGCCACCACGCGGTTTTCCACCTGCCGCGTGATCCAGTAGCGCGGCGATCCTTCGCGGCCGGTGCCATTGCCGACGGCCGCGTCCTCCCAGAACGCGCGGATTTCATAGACCACCGGCACGCCAAGCCGCTTGCCCGCGCGAATCGCCGCCAGGCCGCACAGCGCCGGGCTGTGGGCGTGGAGCACATCGGGCCGCCATTCGCGCGCCACTTCGACAATGCGATCGGCGAGCGCACCTGCCTCGCGCCATTCGCGCAGAACCGGCGGGCCGCCTCCCTCCCCCGCCGTGCGATAGAAAAGCAAGCCATCGTGGGTTTCCGGGCCGCTGCCCTGGTCGGCCGGGTTGTAGCGGAACCCGGTCACGCCGCGCACGTCGAGACCGTGGCCCTGCTGGGCCTTGAGGATCGCGCGGGTGCGAAAGGTGTAGCCGCTGTGCAGCGGCAGGGAGTGATCGAGGACGTGGAGAATCCGGGTCATGCCCGATGCTTGGCACATCAAGCCTTAACGCGCTGCAAATTACGCCCTTAACGCGGCGTCAACCCTGCGGCACTATGGCCACCGCACAGACAGGTGGCGCAGGACGATGATCGACAAGATAACCATCTTCGTGCCGCACATCCTGATGGCGCTGATGATCTGGAAGCTGGTGCACCGGCCAGACCTGGACGACGATCCGGCCCTGCCCAACCGCCGCCAGTCGCTGCTTGGCCGCCGCGCCGCCCGCTTCGAAGCCGACGATCGCCGGCCCGATGCTTGACCTGTTCTTCACCGCGTTCTGCCTGGCGTTCCTGGGTGCCGGGCTGAAGCGGCCGTTCCTGTTCGTGCTGGCCTATGCCTATATCGACATCGTGGCCCCGCAGAAGGTCAGCTGGGGCTTCCTCACCCACATCCCGATTTCGCTGATCGCGTTTTCCTGCGCGCTACTCGGCTGGATGGTGGCCGAAGACAAGAACGGCATCCGCGTCTCGCCCCGCCAGTTCGTGTTGCTGCTGCTGCTGGTCTATTGCGGCCTGACCACGCGCACGGCCGATTTCCCGGTGGAAGCGGCGGCCAAATGGTCGTGGGTGTGGAAAGCGTTGGTCTTTGCCCTGTTCCTGCCCCTCACCTTGCGCACGCGCCTGCGGATCGAGGCGATGACGCTGACCATGGTGCTGTCTGTGGGCGTGATCGTCATCGGCGGCGGGATCAAGACGCTCAGTTCCGGCGGCGGCTATGGCGAATTGCGGCTGCTGGTGAACGACAATACCGGGCTTTACGAAGGCTCGATCATTTCCGCCGTGGCCATGGGGATCATCCCCCTTGCCCTGTGGCTGGCCAACCATGGCACGATCTTCAAGCCGGACTGGAAGGCCAAGCTCTTTGCCGCCGGGATCTGCTTTTCCTGCCTGCTGATGCCGGTGGGAACGCAGGCGCGTACCGGGCTGATCTGCGCCGTCGTGCTCGCCGTCATGATGCTGCGCTCCACCAAGCGGCGCATGCTCTATATCGGCGTGCTTTGCGCCGGCGCGCTGGTGGCGGTTCCCTTGCTGCCCTCAAGCTTTACCGAGCGCATGGGCACGATCAAGAATCACCAGGCGGACCAGTCTGCCTCCACCCGCGTGGCCGTGTGGAAATGGACGATCGAATTTGCCAAGACCCACCCGTTCGGTGGCGGCTTCGACGCGTTTCGCCAGAACAGCGTGAGCTATGACACGGTCAAGGCCGACTACGCAGGCGACAACAACGCCGCGATCGAGACCGACCATATCGAGGAAAAGGGCCGCGCCTATCACTCGGCCTATTTCGAGATGCTGGGCGAACAGGGCTACCCCGGCCTCGCGCTATGGCTACTGCTCCACCTGATGGGCGTGTTCCAGATGGAAGTGATCCGGCGACGATATCGCAACAACCCGCCCGAAGGCTTTGCCTGGGTGGCCCCACTCGCCGATGCGCTGCAGCAGGCACAGATGTGCTACCTGGTGGGCTCCACGTTCGTGGGCATTGCGTTCCAGCCGTTCTGCTACATGCTGGTCGGGCTGCAGTGCGGGCTTTCGGCCTATATCGGCCGCGTCCGCCGCGCGGCGCCTGTCCCGTTCGTCCAGCGCCGACCCGTTCCCGCCCAACAACAGGCGGGAACGGCGGCGATGGAGATCAGTTGACCGCAGCCAGCTTGCCACCACTGCGCGGCTGGCTACCAGCGGCATCGTCGCGCGTGGCAAAGCGGGCCATCCACGCCTCGATCACCGGGGCAATGCTCTTGCGCCAGCGCGAACCATTGAAAATGCCATAGTGCCCCGCTTCGGGCGCCATGTAGTATTGCTTCATGTCGTCAGGCACATTGGGCGTGACCTTGAGCGCCGCGCGCGTCTGGCCGATGCCGGAGATGTCGTCCTTCTCGCCCTCGATGCACAGGATCGCCGTATCGGTGATCGCTGCCAGGTCCACCGGCTGGCCGCGATGGATCAACTCGCCCTGCGGCAGTGCGTGGCGCTGGAACACCACGTCCACCGTCTGGAGGTAGAACTCGGCCGGCAGGTCGCAGACCGAACGATATTCGTCATAGAACGTCTTGGTCGCGTCCGCGCTTTCTTCGGCGCCCTGGACCATGTGCTGGAACAGCTTGTAGTGGCTCATCATATGGTTGCCCAGGTTCATCGACATGAAGCTGGTGAGCTGGACGAACCCGGGATAGACCTGCCGCCCCGCGCCCGGATAGTTGTCGGGCACGGTGGTGATCACATTGTGCTTGAACCACACATAGGGCTTGGTCACGGCGTGATCGTTCACCGCCGTGGGGCTTTCCCGCGTGTCGATGGGCCCGCCCATCATGGTCAGCGTCAGCGGGCGGCACGGATGCTTTTGCGCCGCCAGCACGGCGGTGGCGGCAAAGGCCGGCACCGAAGGCTGGCACACCGCCATCAGGTGCGCGCCGGGGCCGACATGCTCGAGAAAGCCGATCACGTAGTCGATGTAGTCATCGAGGTCGAAATGGCCGTCGGCCAGGGGCACATACTTCGCGTCTGCCCAGTCGGTGATATAAACCTCGGCCCGTTCGACGAGCCGTTCGACCGTGCCGCGCAGCAGCGTGGCATAGTGCCCACTCATCGGGGCAACCAGCAACAGGCGCGGTGCATCGGGCGCCAGGCCCTTGTGGGTGAAGCGCCGCAGGTCGCAGAACGAGCGCTGCAGCACCACGGTTTCCTGGACGGCGTGGGTCTGGCCATCCACTTGCACGGTACGGATGCCGAATGTCGGCTTGCCGCGCGGCGCGGTGGCATGTGCAAACACGTCAAGCGCGGAGGCCATGGTCTGGCTCAGGCCATTGTTGCTGAAGGGCAGACGGGGATCGTTGAGCACATCGGCCATCATGGAGGCCCAGGCACTGCTCGCATTCATCAGCGACCGCTGAATTTCATAAGCTTTGTAGAGCACGGGGATCTAGCCTTTCTGTCGCCGAGTGCCGCCACCGGCCATGCCACCAGGCTTGGCGCAATGCGGCAATCTTGCGTTCGTTATCCCGATAATGCCTGTAAACCGCCTTGGCTGCAATGCAGCATGAAGGACAGGGCCCAAGGTAATCGATCCACAACAGATGGGAACTTTGCAACAGCGCGCAAGACCTCTTTCGGTGCGGCGCGCCATGGGCTAGGTCCGCGCCATGGAAGAGGTTTCCCAGGAACTGCCGACACCGGCCACCCCCGCCCCCGGCGCACCCGTCACCCCCGGCCCAGGCCGTGTTCCGGGCACCGACTCCGCGCGGGCAACCGGTGTGAGCGATGCACCCGCCGCGCCGCCGGCATCGCGCCGCCTTACGCCGCTGCGCATGATCTGGCGCGAAGCGCTCAAGTATCCGGGCCAGCTTGCCGCCGCGCTGCTCGCCCTGCTCACGACCTCCACCGCCACGATTGCCATTCCCGCCCGGTTCAAGGGCATTGTCGACCAGGCATTCGGCCCGCATGCGCAGCCTGGGGTGATCGACCAGGCATTCCACGTCCTGCTGCTGATCGTGATCGTCCTGGGCTTTGCCACGGCGATCCGCTTCTATTACGTGTCGTGGCTGGGCGAACGCGTGGTGGCCGATCTTCGCGCCAACGTGCAGGCGAACCTATTGCGCCTGCCGCCGGCCTTCTTCGAGACCAACAGCCCCAAGGAAATCTCATCGCGGATGACGTCGGATACGGCGATCATCGAGCAGGTGGTGGGCACGACCGTATCGATCGCCCTGCGCAACACGATCACCGCGCTGGGCGGGCTGATCTACCTGTTCTTCCTGGCTCCCAAACTCACGGCCGGCCTGGTCATCGGCATTCCCGTGGTGATCTTCCCCATCGCCTGGTTCGGCAGCCGGTTGCGCAAGGTCTCGCGCTCCAGCCAGGACCGCGTGGCCGATATCGGCGCGATGACGGCCGAAGTGCTCGGCGCGATCCGCATCGTCCAGTCGTTTGGCCAGGAAGGGCGCGAGCGAGCGCGCTTTTCGGCAGCGGTGGAACGCACGTTCGACACCGCGCGCCGGCGCATCATGATCCGCGCGATCATGACGGCAGTGGTGATCTTCCTTGTCATGGGCGGCATCACCGCGCTGATGTGGCAGGGCGCGATGGGCGTGGCCAATGGTTCGCTCACTGGCGGCACGATCGCCGCCTTCGTGCTGACCGGGGGCATCGTTGCCGGCTCGTGCGGCGCGCTTACCGAAGTCTATGGCGATCTGCTGCGCGGCGCGGGTGCCGCCGGGCGCCTCAACGAACTGCTGCTCGAACAGCCCGACATTGCCCCGCCGGCGCGCCCGATCGCCCTGCCCAGCCCGCCGCGCGGCGCGCTCGCGTTCCAGAACGTGGCGTTTCGCTATCCCAGCCGGCCCGAAGTTTCGGCGCTGTCCGATTTCTCGCTGACCGTGGAACCGGGCGAAACCGTGGCGATCGTCGGCCCATCTGGCGCGGGCAAGTCCACCCTGTTCCTCCTGGCGCAGCGGTTCTACGATCCGCAGGGCGGCGTGGTGCGCATCGATGGCGTGCCCCTGCCCCAGGCCGATCCCGCGCAAATCCGCGCCCGCATGGCGCTGGTGCCCCAAGAAGCCGTGCTCTTTGCCGCCAGCGCGCGCGACAACTTGCGCTATGGCGCATGGGACGCAAGCGACGAGGACATCTGGGCCGCCGCGCGCGCCGCCAATGCCGAGGATTTCCTGCGCGCGCTGCCCGATGGGCTCGACACGTTCCTGGGCGAGGACGGCGGCCGCCTTTCTGGCGGCCAGCGCCAGCGCATGGCCATTGCCCGCGCCGTGCTGCGCAACGCGCCGATCCTGCTGCTCGATGAAGCGACCAGCGCGCTTGATGCGGAAAGCGAGCGCCTGGTGCAGGACGCCCTCGACCATCTCATGCAGGGCCGCACCACGCTGGTCATCGCCCATCGCCTCGCCACCGTGCGCGCGGCAGACCGCATCGTGGTGATGGACGGCGGGCGCATTGTCGAGCAGGGCAACCACGCCAGCCTGATTGCGGCCGATGGCCTCTATGCCCGCCTCGCGCGCATGCAGTTCGACGGCGCGTAAACCGCTTGAAACCCCGGCGCGGGCGTCGGATTTGCAGCGCTGGTCCACTGCCAAACCCAAACGTTACCGATTTGCCATGAAGGCTGTGCATCGTAGTGCTTGAAAGCAGTGCTGCACTGCGGCAAGTCGGTCGTCCATGGACAGCCATACCCTTACCGCCGTCATCCTCGGCATCGTCGAAGGCCTCACCGAGTTCCTTCCCGTCTCCTCAACCGGGCACCTGATCCTGGCCACCGAGCTTCTCGGCTTCAATGCCAAGGAGTGGGAAGTGTTCAACGTGGTCATCCAGTTGCCTGCGATCCTGGCGGTCGTCGTGCTCTACTGGCGCACGTTCGTCGACGTGGCACACGGCGCGTTGCGCGGCGAACGCGATTCGCTGCACTTCGTGCGCAACGTTCTGGTCGCGTTCATCCCGTCCGCCATCTTGGGCGTGCTGCTGAAAAAGAAGATCGACGCGCTGATGGAAACCCCGGCCGTGGTCGCGGCCGCGCTGGTTGTCGGCGGAATCCTGATCCTGGTGATCGAGCGGCTGGCGCGCCAGGGCGAATATGAACCGGTGAGCAAGCTGCCCCTGCCCAAGGCCCTCGCCGTGGGCGTGATGCAATGCCTGGCGATGGTGCCGGGGATGTCGCGCTCGGCATCGACCATCATGGGCGCGCTGACCATGGGCATCAATCGCAAGACAGCGGCCGAATTCAGCTTCTTTCTCGCCGTCCCCACCATGTTCGGCGCCACGGCCAAGCAACTGTGGGACAATCGCCATGAGATGGCCAGCGGCGCAGCAAGCGTGGGCTGGGGCGATATCGCCGTGGGCGGCCTGGTCTCGTTCGTGGTCTCGCTCGTCGTGATCAAATTCTTCGTCACCTATATCGGCCGGCACGGCTTTGCGCCTTTTGCCTGGTACCGGATCGTGATTGGCGCTGGCGCGCTCGTCTGGCTCCTGGGCGCCTGACACGCGCAGCCTTGCGCCGTTTTCATGGCCCGCCGCCCGGCTTCAACGGGTTGGCGGACCATTTATGCAAGGGCCGCGCGCAACGATTGGTCGCAAATGCGGAACCAATCCCCCCTCTGACGAATTATCCCGGACAGACAGCCATTCTTGGCATCAATTAAGGGGTTTACTGTCATGGGCCTTATTGTTCTTCTGATCGTCGGCGGCATCCTCGGTTGGCTGGCGAGCATCGTCATGCGCACGGATGGCCAGCAGGGCATCTTCCTCAACGTGGTGGTCGGCATCGTCGGCGCGCTGCTCGGTGGCTTCCTGCTCACGCCTTTCATCGGCGGCGGCAGCATCACCAACGGCATTTCGGCTGGCAGCCTGATCGTCTCGTTCCTGGGCGCCATCGTTCTGCTCGCCATCGTCAACCTGGTTCGTCGCGGGTCGGTGCGCTAAGCGCCCGATCCCCTCGGACACCTACTTATCCAACAGGGAGAGCCAATCATGAAGTTCACTGCCAAGCACGCCTTGCTTATTCCGGTCGCCGTTCTGGGTCTCGGCCTCGCCGCCTGCCAGAGCAAGCAGGAAGACGCTGCGGACAAGACGGCCGAAGGTGTGGCCGAATCGTCCGATGCCGCTGCCGACGCGATCGAATCGCAGGCTGCCGACGCCACTGGCGCTGCTGCCGACAAGTTGAACAGCAAGGCTGATGCCGTCCGCGCCGAAGGCAAGGATGAAGGCGCCGCCATCAAGGAAAACGCGGAAAAGGCCGAAAAGGCCAAGTGACGCTCTCCTGAAAGTCCGCTTGCGGGGCGCCGTGCATCTGCCTTGGCGCCCCGTTTGCGTTTCGTGCAAGCCCGCACTTTCACGCGGGGAGCCTCCCACTTTCCGTCGTGAAGGGTTGACTTTCATGGCCGCCTACCGCAAGGGCCACCACCTGTCAGGGCGGCGCGCGCCGCCCCGTTTTGTTTGAGCAGCGGCGCGCAGACGCCTAGAAGGAATTCAGGACAAGCCCATGGCAAAGCCAACTACCGTCAAGATCCGTCTGGTTTCGACCGCAGACACCGGCTTCTTCTATGTCACCAAGAAGAATCCGCGCAACACCACCGAAAAGATGTCGTTCCGCAAGTACGACCCGGTGGTGCGCAAGCACGTGGAATTCAAGGAAGCCAAGATCAAGTGATCTGAATGCGTTCCTTCCAGGAATACGCAAGGGCCGGGGCTTGTCTCCGGCCTTTCGCGTTTCTGGGCTTGGACGTTTGCAATAGGGCGGCAATCCGGCGATTCGGAACCGATGGGTTCACGGGCAGTTCAAGCCGACTGCCTCAAGGAGTGGCGATGAACAGCTTGACCAAAATCCTGGGCGCCGGCCTCTTTGCCGCGCTCGCCGTTTCGCCGGCCGTTCCCGTGGCCCTGGCCGCCCCAGCACCGGCGGCCGCCCCTGCTTCCGATGTCGATCGCGCCGTGGCTGCCTTGCGCGCCATTTCCTCGATGCGCGCCGATTTCGTGCAGACGGATCGCAATGGCCAGCGCCTGACCGGCACGCTCACCATGCAGCGGCCGGGCAAGATTCGCTTCCAGTACCAGCCCGGCGTGCCCATGCTGATCGTGTCGGACGGCGCGGCGCTGACCGTGATCGACTATGAAGTTCGCCAGGTTTCGCGCTGGCCGATCCGCAACAGTCCGCTGGGCGCCCTGCTCAATCCAGACAAGGACGTGGCCCGCTACGCCCGCCTGCTGCCCACCACCAGCCCGGACGTCCTGAGCCTGGAAGTGAAGGACCCGCGCCATCCCGAATATGGCACGCTGACCTTGGTGATGGTCCGCAAGACCGGGGCGCCAGGCGGCCTGCAACTCGACAGCTGGGTCTCGCTCGATTCGCAGAACAAGCGCACCACGATTCGCCTCTCCAATCAGCAATACGGCGTGCCGGTGCCAGCGAACATGTTCCGCTATAACGACCCGAGGCCGCAAATCCGCCATTGATCGGGCGCTTATCGCAGCCCAGCCACGCCCGGTCAGCTTAACCAGGCCTTGTGCGACACTTTGCGAACAACCCCGCGCTTCCGTTCATCGGGCAGCAAGCGGCCGGCGCCTAGAACGGTTTCAGACGAGACGGACAAGACGGGTTTCCCCCCTGTTGCCCGGTCTGACTTCATCCTCTCGTCCAACCGCGTGACGAACGCACATGGAACCCTCGGACCATTGCCCCCGGTCCGGGGGTTTTCTGTTTTTGTGGTGTTGCGTGGCGTCCAGCGGGCTGCGAACGGCACCCGGCAGCGCTTCCGGTGCTCACGACCTTTAAAGGTCGCTGCGCGCCGGTTCTCGCCGGGCACCATTCTCGCTCCGCCGGCCATCCCCGCAACACCACAAAAACCCGTGCGGTAATCGGTTCTGTTATCCGCCTTGCCGCTTGCGGCGGGGGGTCGTAAAGCGCGTGCATGGTTTCGATCGCCACCTGGAATATCAATTCCGTCCGCCTGCGCGCCGATCAGGTCGTGCGTTTTCTGCAAGAACAACAGCCCGATGTGCTGTGCCTGCAGGAAATCAAGGTGGCAGAGCACCTCTTCCCGCACGATGTGTTCGAGGCGCTCGGCTACACCCACCGCGCAATCCACGGACAAAAGGGGTATCACGGCGTCGCCACGGTCAGCCGCCTGCCCTTCCGCGAGTTCAGCCGCCATGACTGGCAGGACAATGGCGAGGCGCGCCATGTTGGCGTCGAACTGCTCGGCGCGGGCCAAGGCATGATCCTGGAAAACGTCTACATTCCGGCCGGTGGCGACATTCCCGATCGCACGATCAATCCCAAGTTCGGGCAAAAGCTCGATTTTCTCGAACGCATGACGCGCTGGGCCGACAAGATCGACCGTCCCACGCTGATCGTGGGCGATTTCAACATCGCCCCGCTGCCCGAGGATGTTTACGACCACAAGGCGCTGCTCAAGGTCGTTAGCCACACGCCGCTCGAAGTCGAAACGCTCCAGCGTTTTGCCGATGCCCATGGCTGGGTCGATCTGGGGCGCAAGCATCTGCCCGCGCCCGAACGCAATTACTCCTGGTGGTCCTATCGCTCCTATTGGCGGCAGAAGGATCAGGGCCGCCGGCTTGACCACATGTGGGCCTCGCCCGATCTGGCGCCGCAAACGCTCAGCCATCGTTTTGTCGAGGAAACGCGCCGCTGGGACCAGCCGTCCGATCACGTACCCTTGATCACCGAGTTCGCCCTTTGACCACGCCGGCCGCCGCCACGCGCCGGGTTGCCCGCGCGCTGGACGCTCTGCGCCATGGCTGGGCCATCCGCGTGACGGGCGATGCCGGCGGGTTCGATCTGCTGCCGGCGGAAACCGGCTTTGCCCAGCCCGGCCTGTTTGCGGCGCAGATGCTGATTTCCGCTGCCCGCGCCGCCACGCTCAAGCTGGGCAACCAACTCGCGGCAGCCGTTCCCCATGCGCCAGTGCTGATTCACGGGGCTGAACCTTTCACACTGGCGATGGCGCGCAATCTGGCCGATCCGGCGCAGGATCTTGCCAGCCCCCTGCGCGGCCCGTTCCGCGCCGTGCCGATCGATGCAACCGATGCGGCGCAGGCGGCAATGGAACTGGCCCGGCTTGCCGGTATCCTGCCCGCGTTCCTGGTGGCCAGCGGCGTGGACGTGGCCGAAACCGTGGCCGCCCGCGACCTGGTGGAATTTACCGACCCGCTCAACCTCACCATCCAGGCCCGCGCCCGGCTGCCGGTCGATGCCTGCGAAGAAGCCGAAATCATCGCCTTTCGTGCGCGCGACGATCTGCGCGAGCATGTGGCGCTGGTGATCGGTCAGCAAGACAACGACGTCCCGCCCCTGGTGCGGCTGCACAGCGAATGCCTGACCGGCGATATCCTGGGCAGCCTGAAATGCGATTGCGGCCCGCAACTCCAGGCAGCGCTCGCCAGCATGGCCGCACAAAGCCGCGAAGGCGGCTGGGGCGTGCTTCTCTACCTGCGCCAGGAAGGGCGTGGGATCGGCCTGATCAACAAGCTGCGCGCCTACCAGCTGCAGGACCAGGGCTTCGACACGGTCGACGCCAACGAGCGGCTGGGCCTGCCTTCCGAAGCCCGCGATTTTCCCGTCGCCGCGCGGATGCTGGACCTGATCGGCGCGCGGCAGATCCGGCTGATGACCAACAATCCGGCCAAGGTCGCCGCCCTCGAAGCGCTGGGGGTAACCGTGCTGGAACGCGTGGCGCACCAGTTGCCCGCCAACCCGCACAACGCCCGCTATCTCGACACCAAGCGCGATCGCACCGGGCACCTGCTGACGTAAGCCTGGGCTTCCACCACTCCCGACACTCTCTTGCGAAAGGGGTGGTGGTGATGGAAGCCTCGATGCAAGCGTTCAGAACGCCCGGAACATCACCAGCCCAACGCACAGCACCAGCACGGCCGTGCCGGCAATGCCCTTGGCCAGGTCCGCCCAGGTGAAGCGGTCGAGATGGTCGGCGCGAAAGCGGGCATAGCCGCGCCCGATTTGCTCGTTGCTGGCGATCAACCCTACGTCCAGCGCATTGGCTTCGCGCTTGAAGTAGGTGACGAGCATCCCGTGCTCTTCGGGGGTCACATCGGGATAGCCGGCGAGCAGCGCTTCGACATGCGCGCGGCGGGCGAGCGAGGTCTCGCTCTGGTTCTGGATGGTCATGGTATGGGTATCCTGGCAAAACACGAGGGACCCGAGCCGCCAAGCGGCACGGGCAGATCAGGGGTTTTGTCAGGCGAGCGGGGGTGCCCGCGGCGTGCCTGGGGCGCGCAGCGGCAGGGTGTGCCGGGGCGGCCCGGTAGCATGGGGCCGGGGGCGCGGCACGGAAACGAAAGCGGCGGGCAAGGCCGCAGCGATCACCAGCACAACGGCCGGCAAGACCGGCACCGGCGGCAAGGCCACCATGCGCGCAGCCGCCACTTGCGGGCGGGCTGGCGCCACGGCCATTTCAACCGTGTCGATCGAAAAGGCCGAACCGCTACGCAGCGCCACCGGCGCGGCCCCCGGCGCCAGCGCCGAAAGAGCAACGGTAAAAACCAGCAGCAACGCCCAGAGGCGCCCTGCCAGATGCAAAGGCAAACGGCTCAGCACGCTCTCAATCTAGGATAGGCCCGGCAGCGAGGCAAGGTCAGCGGCGCTCGAACCGGGCAATGCCGGGGCCAAGCGTATTGGTGCCAAGGTTGATCTTGTCGCCCGACCAGTCCGCCACGAACACCGTTGACCGGTGGAGGCCCGGCACCAGCCGCGCCGTATTGCCGGTGATAGTCAGGCCGTCGGCGCTGTGTTCGTGTCCTTCGGCCGCGTTGGCGATGAAGGTGCTGTAGTTCTCCTTGTCGGCACCCTGTACGAACCAGTTGCCGGAAATGAGCCCGGTCGCACCGATGGACAAGTCGATCATGTAGTTGGTGGTATGGCCACGGCTGTCGTCAAAGCTTGAATCGGTCACTTCGATCCGGCCGGCATGGCTTTTCACATAATGCCCGCCCGTGCCCTGCTCGAACCGGCTGCGGCGAATGACCACGCTGGCTTCGTCACCGAAATAGAGCGAGTGCGCGCACGACAGCCCGCGGTCGCACCGGCCAAGCCGCGTGAACGTGGACTGTTCGATCACCACGTGCCCGGCGGGAAAATTGGCCGAGAGGATGCCCTGCTCGCTATCGCGAAACCAGGCGTTGCGCACGGTAAGATCACCGCGTTCCAGCCGCACGCCCGCACCATTGGCATCGAAAGCGCGCATGTTCTGGAACACCAGCCCATCGACATGCATCGACTGCCCGCGCATCACCAGCGCCGCCTTTTCCTCGCACACCTTGCCATCAAACACCGATTTTCCAGGAATGGCTGCAACATAGGTGACATTGCCATAGGGCTGCACCCCGCAATCGCGCCAGGTGCCCGGCGCCACGCGGATCGTGCCATCGCCCTGGCCCAGCGAATTGATGGCGTCCTGAAGCTTGTCGAAACCCTTGCCCGTTTCGACCACGGTGAAGGGAGCATCGGCGGCGTAGGCCGGCACGCCCTGCGCCAGCAAGGCACCAGCGGGAATCGCGGCAAGCATGGCCACGGACAGGAGCATCAGACGCGCCCGCAAAGTGCGGTGCCGGCTCAGGCGGGTTTGCAGTTCGGTCAGCATCGGCATGTTACTCGGCTCCCCACCTGATGCAGGCAGCCTACCGAAAAATGGTTGACCGAGCCTTTAGGTTCCAAATGCGCAAAGCTATGCGCGCCGCTGTGGTATTGCTGCCTCAGGCATAGGCGCGAATGGTTGCCAGGAATCGGTCACCATAGGCATCGCGCTTGCGCGTGCCCACACCGCTGATGGCGGCCAGGTCTGCCAACGACATGGGTTTGCTCGCCGCCATGTCGCGCAGCACGGCATCGTGGAACACGACATAGGGCGGCACATTGGCTTCCTGCGCGATTTCGCGGCGCAGAGCGCGCAGCGCGTCGAACAGTGGATCGCCCACGGGATTGAGCGCGGCCCCGCCGCCACCCTTGGACCGGCGCCGTTCGCCACGCTCCCTGACGGGTTGCAGCACGACCTCGACACGCGCTTGCCCCTTGAGGATCTCGCGCGCGTCGCCGCCCAGCGCCAGCCCGCCATGCTCTGTCGGCACCAGGCTGCCGCGTGCCTGCAGTGCGCGGGCCAGTGTCTTGAGCAGCGGCGCCTGGTCGGACGGGACAATCCCGAATACCGAAAGCCCATCATGGCCCCGCGCCGTCACGCGCTCGTCCGCCACGCCGGTCAGCACCTTTTCCAGATGGCCCAGGCCATAGCTCTGCCCGGTGCGATAGACGGCCGAGAGCAGCTTCTGCGCGAGTTCGGTCGCATCGGTGAGGCCGGGCGGCTCCAGGCAATTGTCGCAATTGCCGCACGTTGCGGGTGGATCTTCGCCAAAGTGGCGCAACAGCACGGCCCGGCGGCACCCGGCGGTTTCGACCAGCCCGGCCAGCGCGTCGAGCCGGGTTCGCTCGCCTTGCTGGCGGCTCTGGTCCAGTTCACCCAGCCGCTGGCGGGCACGGGCAAAATCGTCTGCCCCCCACAGCAGCAGCGCCGTCGACGGATCGCCATCGCGGCCGGCGCGGCCCGTTTCCTGGTAATAGCCTTCGATCGACTTGGGTAGGCCGGCATGGGCCACGAACCGTACGTCGGGCTTGTCGATGCCCATGCCAAAGGCAACCGTCGCCACGATCACCATGTCTTCGCTGGTGACGAAGGCTTCCTGGTTGGCCGCGCGCACGTCTGCCGGAAGGCCGGCATGATAGGGCAGAACCCGGCGCCCGCCCTCGGCCAGCTGCCCGGCCAGCTTTTCCACTTGGGCACGCGTGGGTGCATAGACCACGCCGGGGCCGGGATTGTCGGCGATGAAGCGCGTCAACTGCCGCAGCGGATTGTCGCGCGGGGTGATGCGGTACTGGATGTTGGGCCGATCGAACCCGGCCACGATCAGACCATCGTGGGGAATGCCCAGCTGTTCGAGGATGTCGGCCCGCGTGTGCCGATCGGCCGTGGCCGTCAGCGCCAGGCGCGGCACATCGGGAAATGCGTCCATCAAGGGGCGCAGCAGGCGATAATCGGGGCGGAAATCGTGGCCCCATTCCGAAACGCAGTGCGCCTCGTCGATAGCGAACAGGGCGAGCGGCGAGCGGCCCAGCAACTCGCGGAAATGCGGCTGGCTGGCGCGCTCGGGCGCCACGTAGAGCAAGTCCAGCTCGCCGTTGCGGAACCGCTCGATCGTCAGTTCGCGGTCGGTATCCACGCTGGTGAGTGCGGCGGCGCGAATGCCGTTGGCCGTGGCGCTGCGCAGCTGGTCATGCATCAGCGCAATCAGCGGCGAAACCACCACGCAGGTGCCCGGCAGCATGACGGCGGGCAATTGATAAGTCAGCGACTTGCCCGCGCCTGTGGGCATCACGGCCAAAGTGGAATGCCCGGTCAGCACCCGGCCCACGACCTGGTCCTGCACGCCGCGAAAGCCGGAAAAGCCGAAGACTTGCGCCAGGCACTGGCGCGCGGGCTCAAGATCGGGCGAAAGGTCTGGCAGCACGGCAGTCACGCCGCTGCCTATGGCAGATCACCCGCGCAAGAGCTACCCCATCAAGCCTGCCAGCAGCGGCGGCAGGCCCACGGCCTTGAGCGTTTGCAACAGCACGAACAGCAGCACCAGCGAAAGCACGCCCCATGCACCCCAGGTAAACGGTCCCAGCACGGTGGCGCGCGTGGGGTCGGCCGGATCGTACCACACCGTGTAGGCGCCCGATGGCTTCCACCCGCGATGGACCCAGCGATGTATCAGCGTGCGCCGCTCGATCCCGTCCTGGTCGTGGAAGCGAATCTCGTCCTCGATATAGCGGGTATCGTCGCCATCGCGCCAATTCCACCCGCGCGACGTGAACATCGTCATTCCGAAAGACCAGAAATCCTCCGATTGCTGGCTTTCGCTGTAATCACTGCGCCAGACCATCGCGGGCGCCGGGCACCAGGTGCCGAACAGGCGCAACGCCTGCCACACGCAAAACACGAAGAACAGCCAGCTGGCCAGCGCCGCCACGACAAGAATATCCGCCATGGGCGCTTGTCCTACCGGCAATGTCTCAAGATTTTGCTGACGGGAAATGCGCCCATGCCGCCGCCAAAAGCCGTCTCCCGATCCCGAATTGCCTTGGCATACCTTGCCGTGGGTCAAGGCCGGCGCCATCTGTCATGCTATCATGTCGGCGCAAGAGGAGCGGCCCCCATGGCGTTTGACCTGCGAAACGCGCTGCTGCGCAAGGAAGAATACGAACCCGCGCGCCTCACCGCGTTCGTGTTTGCCGAGACCGTCCACGCGCTCAAGGATCTGGCCGCGCAAGACGCCCTGCATCCCGTCGCGCTGCTGGATTGCTTGGTGGAGGAAGGTCTTGCTGGCGCGCTAACCATGCTGGCGCACAACTCGGGACGCAGCGAAGCCGCCACGCAGGCCCGGTTCCTGCGGGCGCGAGCACGGGCACGGTCCGCGCTTATCGACCGGCACGGCGACCCCGCGCCGGTGCGGCTGGGTTAAGCCCCTCCGCATTATGCCTATGCCACGCCTTAAATCCGCCAATGCCCTGCCAATGCTAGCCCATGAGCGGCAACAACGGCAGGAGCACCGGCATGGACATGCAGCACAATTTTTCGCCTTCGACCGAATGGCGGGCAGCGCGCGAGAGCGAACTGGAATTCATCGAGATGGCGCGCGCGATCCGCGACATGGCTCGCGAACTGGGCATCCCGCCCGAAGTGGCGGTAGACCGGCTGGCCGAACGCGGGCTGCACGCCGCGTTGTCGATCCTTGCCGAACAGGCCGGACCGCACGTGGAAGCGCGCTTTCTCCAGCGCCGCAGCGAAGCCGCCACCAAGCACCACCCACTCTGACACCGCCGGGGTCCACGCCGCCTTGGCGTTGCGAAAGGACCCCGGCATGACTACGCGCATCGAAAGCGACAGCATCGGCACGATCGCCGTTCCCGCGACGGCCTATTGGGGCGCCCAAACGCAGCGCTCGATCGAGAACTTTCCGTTCGGCGCGGGAGAGCGGATGCCCATCGGCATTGTTCACGCGCTTGCCCTGGTCAAGCAGGCCGCCGCCCGCGTGAACCGCGCCCACGGGCTCGATCCGCGTCTGGCCGATGCCATCGAAAAGGCCGCCGCCGAAGTGGTGGCCGGCCATCATGACGACCAGTTCCCGCTGGTGATCTGGCAGACCGGCAGCGGCACCCAGACCAACATGAACGTCAACGAAGTCATCGCGGGCCGCGCCAACGAAGGCCTGTCAGGCACGCGCGGTGGCAAGAGCCCGGTCCATCCCAACGACCACGTCAACCGCGGGCAATCGTCCAACGACAGCTTTCCCACCGCGCTGCACGTGGCGGCCGTGATCGCGCTCAACCGCGATCTCTTGCCCGCGCTCGACCTTTTGAGCGGCGCGCTCGACACCGCCGCGCGCGAATGGGCCGGGATCGTCAAGATCGGCCGCACCCATCTGCAGGATGCAACGCCGCTCACGCTCGGCCAGGAATTTTCCGGCTATGTCCAGCAATTGCGCGATGCCGATCAGCGCCTGCGCCATGCCGAAGAACATCTCTTGCGGCTCGCCCAGGGCGGCACAGCGGTCGGGACGGGCCTCAACGCACCCCAAGGCTTTGGCGAGGCCATGGCGGCGCAATTGGCAGAACTGACCGGCCATGCCTTCGTCCCCGCGCCCAACCGGTTCGAGGCCCTCGCCAGCAACGACGCGCTGGTGCAGTTTTCAGCAACGCTGGCAACGCTCGCCGTGGCGCTCACCAAGATCGCCAACGATATCCGCCTTCTGGGATCAGGACCCCGCTCCGGCCTGGGCGAACTGGACCTGCCGGCCAATGAACCCGGCAGTTCGATCATGCCCGGCAAAGTCAATCCCACGCAGTGCGAGATGCTCACCATGGTGGCCGCGCAAGTGATCGGCAATCACCAGGCCGTGACGCTGGGCGGCATGCAGGGCCATCTCGAACTCAACGTGTTCAAGCCGATGATCGGCGCGGCGGTGCTGCGCTCGGTTCACCTGCTGGCCGTGGGCATGGAGAGCTTCGCCGAACGTTGCGTCGAGGGGATCGAGCCCAACACGCGCCGCATTGCCGAACTCGTCGATCGCTCGCTGATGCTGGTCACCGCGCTCGCGCCCGAGATCGGCTATGACAACGCCGCCAAGATCGCCAAGCATGCCCACGCCGCCGGCCTTACTCTGCGCGAGGCCGGGCTGGCACTGGGCCTGGTGGACGAAGCGACGTTTGACCGCCTGGTTCGCCCGCAGGACATGGTCTGACCCTGCACGGAACGGCGGAAACCCAAGCAATTAAGGCCGGGAAGATCGCGCGTCCCGGCCCCTTTTTTGCATTTCAAGCCAACGATCAGCGCGCCAGCACGGCCTTGACCGCAGCAAGCGCGTCAGCTGCCTTGCTGCCATCGGGGCCGCCGCCCTGCGCCATGTCGGGCCGGCCACCACCGCCCTTGCCGCCCAGCGCTTCCACGCCCGCGCGGACCAGATCGACGGCGCTGACTTTCCCGACGAGATCCTCGGTCACTGCCGCCGCGATCGAGGCGCGGCCATCGTTGACCGCCACGATCACTGCCACGCCCGAACCCAGGCGCTGCTTGGCCTGGTCCAGCAGCCCGCGCAGGTCCTTGGGATCGAGCCCTTCGAGCACCTGCCCCGAGAACTTGATACCGCCCACGTCTTCGTCGGCCGCTTCGGCCTTGGCTCCGCCGCCGCCCAGCGCCAGGGCCTTCTTTGCTTCGGCCAGTTCGCGCTCCAGCTTGCGGCGCTCGTCGAGCAGCGCGGCCACGCGGGCTTCCACGTCCTCGGGCGTGGTGCGGAGCAAGCTGGCGGTGCGCTTGAGCGAATCCTCGCGGCCGATCAGCCACTGCCGCGCGCCTTCGCCGGTCAGCGCCTCGATCCGGCGCACGCCCGAAGAGACGGCGCTTTCCGCAACGATGCGGAAAATGCCGATGTCGCCCAGCGCGCGCACATGGGTGCCGCCACACAGTTCGACCGAATAGGACTTGTCCGTGGTGCGGCCCATCGACAGCACGCGCACTTCATCGCCATACTTTTCGCCGAACAGCGCCATGGCGCCGGCCGCGATGGCGTCGTCCGGCGTCATCAGACGGGTGGAAACCTCTTCGTTGGCGCGGATTTCCGCGTTCACTTCCGCCTCTACCGCCGCGATGTCCTCGGCGCTGAGCGCGCTGGGATGCGAAAAATCGAAGCGCAGGCGATCGGGCGCAACCAGCGAACCCTTTTGCGTGACGTGCCCGCCCAGGCGATTGCGCAGGGCCTGGTGCAGCAGGTGCGTGGCCGAATGGTTGGCGCGGGTGGCATCGCGGCGCACCACGTCCACCACCAATTGCACGGCATCGCCCACGCGAACCGTGCCGGCATCGACCACCGCCTGGTGCGCATGCAGGCGGCCGAGCGGCTTGGCAGTATCGGTGACCGTGATCTTGAGGCCATCGGCCCCGGCGATCGTGCCGGTATCGCCCATCTGGCCACCGCTTTCGCCATAGAACGGCGTCTGGTTGGTCAGCACTGTCACAGTGTCGCCCGCTTTGGCCTCGGTGACTTCGGCGCCATCCTTGACGATCGCCACCACCACGCCTTCGCCGCTGGTGGCCGTGTAACCGGTAAACTCGGTCGCGCCTTCGCGCTCGGCAATGTCGAACCACACTTCGCTCGATGCTGCTTCGCCCGAACCCTTCCAGGCGGCGCGCGCGGCGGCCTTTTGCTGGGCCATGGCCGCATCGAACCCGGCGCGATCCACGCTCACGCCACGGGCGCGCAGCGCATCTTCGGTCAGGTCGTAGGGGAAGCCGAACGTGTCATAGAGACGGAACGCGGTTTCGCCCGGCAGCTTGTCGCCCTCGCCCAAGCCGGCCGATGCTTCGTCCAGCAGGCGCAAGCCGTTGGACAGCGTCTGGCGGAAACGGGTTTCCTCCCGCTGCAGCACTTCCTCGATCAAGGGCTGCGCACGGCCGAGTTCGGGATAGGCCTGGCCCATTTCGGTAACCAGAGCGCCCACCAGGCGGTGCATCAAGGGGTCCTTGGCGCCAAGCAGGTGCGCGTGGCGCATGGCGCGGCGCATGATCCGGCGCAGCACATAACCGCGCCCTTCGTTGGACGGCAGCACGCCATCGGCCAGCAGGAAGCTCGATGAGCGCAAGTGATCGGCGATCACCCGGTGGCTGGCGGTGTTCTCGCCGGCGGCCTTGACGCCGGTGAGGCTTTCCGATGCGGCGATCAGCGCGCGGAACGTGTCGGTGTCGTAGTTGTCATGCTCGCCCTGAAGCACGGCGGCAATGCGCTCCAGCCCCATGCCGGTATCGATCGAGGGCTTGGGCAGTTCGCCGACAATCTCGCCAGCGGCCTGCTCGAACTGCATGAACACGAGATTCCAGATCTCGATGAAGCGATCGCCATCTTCGTCGGGGCTGCCGGGAGGGCCACCGGGGATGTGCGCACCGTGATCGTAGAAGATTTCCGAGCATGGGCCGCACGGGCCATCATCGCCCATCGCCCAGAAATTGTCCTTGGTGGCGATGCGGATGATCTTGTCGTCGGGCAGGCCGGCGATCTTGCGCCACAGCGCGGCGGCGTCTTCGTCGGTGTGATAGACCGTCACCAGCAGCTTTTCGGCGGGGATGCCCCAAACCTTGGTCAGCAGGGTCCAGGCATTGGTGATCGCTTGTTCCTTGAAGTAATCGCCGAACGAGAAATTGCCCAGCATTTCAAAGAACGTATGGTGCCGCGCGGTATAGCCCACGTTGTCCAGATCGTTGTGCTTGCCGCCGGCGCGCACGCACTTCTGCGAGGACGTGGCGCGCGGAATGGCGCGCGTTTCCAGGCCGGTGAAGACGTTCTTGAACGGGACCATGCCCGCGTTGGTGAACATCAGCGTCGGGTCGTTATAAGGAACGAGCGGCGCGGACGGCACCACTTCGTGGCCTTGGGAGCCGAAGTATTCCAGGAAGGACCGGCGGATTTCGTTCGTCGAAGTCATGCCCGCCGATTAGGCGAGGCGTGGCCGCGGAACAAGCAGGATTCATCGCTCACGGTGATCGCATTTACGCTTTCGTGGCGGTAACGATCCAGGCCGCTGCATCGAACGATACTTCCCCATCGCGGTGATGGTCGGCAACCACCTGGCGCAGCCCGGCCTCGATGGCGGGGCGATCGGCTGAACTGGCCTGGCGCAAGGCTGCAGCGGCAGGGCCGATCCGGTGAAACAGCGCCACGGCTTGCTCTTGTGCATCCGCGCCCTGGCCAACAAGATAGCGGAAATCGTGCGGGGTGAACGCAAGGTCGGTCCAGCCCATCAGCACGGCACGAACGTGACCGGGATCGGCGAAAGCAAAAGGGCCGGGGGCATGCGGATCGGGCGGACTGGCAGGCGCTGGCACAAGCCCGGCCATCGCGCTCGCCCACGTATTCTCTGCCTGCGCGCGAAAGCATGAGAAGACCAGCCGTGCACCCGGTGCTGCGGCGGCCGCCAAATGGCGGAATGCAGCTGGCGGATCGGCAAAGAACATCACGCCGTGCCGCGAAACCAGCAGGTCAGCGAGGAATGTCGGATCGCTCCACCGGCCGGCATCTGCCACGTCGAAGCGCACATTGGCACAAGCCGCGCTGCGGCCACGGGCGGCGGCGATGAGGTCTTCGGACACATCGATGCCGCACACCTGCGCGCCGGGCCTGGCTTGCGCCACTGCGAGCGAAAGTTCGCCCGCACCGCAGCCGATGTCCAGAATGCGATCGCCGGGCATGGCGGCGATGGCCGCCAGCAGGATTGGCGTGAGCCCGGAAAACGCACGATCCGTGCGCTGCCATTCTTCTGCCCAGGCGCGACCAACGCCGCCCTGCCAATCCGATGCTTGGGTCATGATGTGCGGTGTAGGCCAGGTTTACACAACCTGCCACCCCCGATGGGCAGGCTTCAGCCGGCGCGCTTGCCCCGGCTGAAGCCGGCTTTCGTCAATGGGCAGGCGTTGCCGCAGCAGCCGTTACAACAGGGGCGCTGGCGGGCGTGGGCGCGACAGCAGGGGCTGCGGCCGGCTCGATGCCGGCCGCCTGGGCGCCAAGGACCTTGGAGACGTCGACGCGAACGCTGTCGTTGTAGGCAGCCAGCTGCGCTTCCTTGCCCTTCTTGTCGATCAAGAGGGTGTCTTGTGCAGAGCCTTCGGGCGCGAGCTTCACCTTGACCGGGTTGGGAGACAGGAAGTTGCTGGCACCGTTGGCGCCGTCAACCACGCCGCCGATGACGCCGCCGAGCAGGATGTTGCCGGCCGTTGCGCCGCCCCACTTGCTTTTCACCAGGACATAGGCCGGCTTGTATCCAGCGTGGGCGATATCCACGCGAACCGGGTTGCGGCGCTTGAGCTTGATCTTGCAAGGGGAGATGCACGTGTTTCCGCCGGTGACGGTGACCGTCGAACCTTCGGGCAGCGTGGAAAAGGCGAGGTCCTGGCTGGTGCCCTTGACCACGGTGGCACAACCGCTCAGCCCGGCTGCGGAAACAACAAGTGCAGTGCAAGCAATAATTTTACGCATAATTCCCTCCGTCCCTGCGGGTTTTGTGCGACAAAACATTGCAGCGTCAACGAGGCAATCGGCGAGTATTGCTACCAATATGGAGTATTTCAGGCCGTTTAATACAAATGTCTTTGCAAAATACCGCCTTAAACAACAGCACGCTGCTCCGCGAGGAACAGCGTGCCAAAAACAGGAAGCGAAAGCGGCGTTATCGCCACCTTCGCATCCCAAAAATCAGACGAAAAAATCAGGCGTCGTCGTCGGCGTCCGGGCCAGCCATCAGGCCTTCTGCCACTTGCTCGGTCCGGGCGCGGATGGCCGCTTCCAGGCGATCGCGCAGTTCACCGTTTTCGCGCAGGAAATTCTTGGCGTTTTCACGACCCTGGCCGATGCGCACCGAGTCATAGCTGAACCAGGCGCCCGACTTTTCAACGAGGCCGGCCTTGACCCCCAGATCGAGGATTTCCCCGATCTTGGAAATGCCTTCGCCATACATGATGTCGAACTCCACCTGCTTGAACGGCGGGGCGACCTTGTTCTTGACGACCTTGACCCGGGTGGTGTTGCCGGTGATTTCGTCGCGATCCTTGATCTGGCCGGTACGGCGGATATCGAGACGGACCGAGGCGTAGAACTTCAGCGCGTTGCCGCCGGTGGTGGTTTCCGGGTTGCCGTACATCACACCGATTTTCATGCGCACCTGGTTGATGAACACGACCATGCAACGCGAGCGGCTGATCGAACCGGTCAGCTTGCGCAGCGCCTGGCTCATCAAGCGGGCCTGGAGGCCCACGTGGCTGTCACCCATTTCGCCTTCGATTTCGGCGCGGGGCACCAGTGCGGCGACCGAGTCGACCACGAGGATGTCGATCGCGTTGGAACGGACCAGCGTGTCGACGATTTCCAGCGCCTGCTCGCCCGTATCGGGCTGCGAGACGATCAGTTCGTCGATGTTGACGCCCAGCTTCTTGGCATAGACCGGGTCGAGCGCGTGTTCTGCGTCGACAAAGGCCGCGGTGCCACCGCCCTTTTGCGCTTCGGCAATGGCGTGCAGCGCCAGGGTGGTCTTGCCCGAGCTTTCCGGGCCATAGATTTCGATGATGCGGCCGCGCGGCAGGCCACCGATGCCCAGCGCGATATCCAGCCCGAGCGATCCAGTGGAAACAGCCTCCACCTGCATCGTCTCTTTCGAACCCAGCTTCATCACCGAGCCCTTGCCGAATGCGCGGTCGATCTGGGCCAGTGCGGCGTCGAGCGCCTTCTGACGATCCATGTCCTTTTCTTTGCCTTCCTGAATGAGCTTGAGCTGCGCCGCCATGGCTGCTTCCCCTTGCCTAGAGATGGCTGACACGAACCGTCAACACGCAGAAAGATGTACTCACTCTGTTCCAATAGAACAAGAGTGGAACACAAATTTATCTCCAGACCGGCGACAATCCCTGCCGCGTATTGGAATCATGGCGATTTGGCAGCGCCATTGCAAGCAGCGATCGCCCCCGAGAGGCGCGGCACCGAGCCGGCGCAGCGGCAAAGAAATGCTTCCACCTTGGCATGATCGGCGACTCGCGGCAGATGCCGAATGCCCACGATCAGCCGCCGCGCAGCACCTGCTCCACCGCTGCCACGATCTGCGCCACCGAAAAGGGCTTGGCCAGGAAATGCATGTTGGCGATGTCGATCTCGCGGCGCAATTGCTCCTCGGCGTAGCCCGACATGAACAGCACCGGCAAATCGGGTTTCACCCGGCGGATTTCGCGCACCATGGCCGGGCCATCCATCGAGGGCATGACCACGTCCGACACCACCAGGTCGATATCGTTGCCCGCCGCCACGATGCGCGCCAGGGCGTCCAACCCGTCCTCGCCATCGGCAGCCGTGGTCACTTCATAGCCCTGGCGTACCAAGGCACGTTCGGCCACGGCGCGCACGGTGTCCTCGTCCTCCACCAGCAGCACGCGCCCGCCGCCGGTCCACTGCGTCCGCCGCGCTTCGGCCTTGGGCTTCGCCGCTTCGGTGACATCGGCCGGATCGGGCACATGCACCGGCAGGTAGATGGTAAAGCGCGTGCCCTTGCCCACTTCGCTGTCGGCAAAGATGAAGCCGCCCGACTGCTTGACGATGCCATAGACGGTGGAAAGGCCGAGGCCCGTGCCCTTGCCCTTTTCCTTGGTGGTGAAGAACGGCTCGAAGATCTTGCCGATCTGCGATGGCTTGATGCCGTGGCCGGTGTCTTCCACTACCAGCGCGGTATAGTCTGCCAGGGGCAGGATATCGCTTTTCATCGCGCGCACATCGGCCGCGCTCACCCGCCGCGTGGCGATGCGCAAGGTGCCGCCGGCCTTGGTATCGGTGCCATTGGCCGTCATTGCATCGCGTGCATTCACCGCCAGGTTGAGCAGGACCTGCTCCAGCTGCACCGGGTCGGCGCGCACGAGGCCCAGATCGCGGTCATGCGTGACCTCCAACTGGATCTTCTCACCCAGCAGGCGCTTCAACAGGGTCGAAACCTCGGCCACCACGTCGGGCAATTGCAGCACTTCGGGGCGCAGCGTCTGCTGCCGCGAGAAAGCCAGCAATTGCCGGGTGAGCGACGCCGCGCGGTTGGAATTGGCCTTGATCTGCTGGATATCGTCGTAATCGCTGTCGCCGGGCGTGTGGCGCATCAGGATCAGGTCGCAATAGCCGATGATCGCGGTCAGTACGTTGTTGAAATCGTGCGCCACGCCGCCGGCCAACTGGCCAACCGCCTGCATCTTGGTGGCCTGGGCAATCTCGCGCTTGAGGCGAGCCTCCTCGCTGGAATCCTTGAGGCTGAGCAGCACGGCGCCTTCACCCATGCCGCGCACACCGGCAAGGCTGAGCGAAACCGGCTCTTCCGGAGAGGCGCGCAGCCGCACCGCCACGTCGCCGGCCGTTGGCGCGCCTTGCGTGTAGCGGCGCACCGCATCGGCCAGCGCACCCTTGTCCTCGCGGATCACAAGGTCGGACGGATAGGGCGGCGGCACTGCCTCGTCATGCCCGGCGGCGCGCAGGAACGCGCGGTTGGCAAAGAGGAAGCGCCCGTCACGATCTGTCATCGCAAGGCCCAGCGGCAAGCGCGAGAGCAGCGCCTCGATCTGCGGCAGGCCGGCGCGCACATCGCCGAGCGCCCCTTCGTTGTCGATAATCAGGAACAGCGAGGGCACCCGCGACGGATCGGAAAGGGCGACGCCATCGGGATCGACGATCGGCACATGGATGAAGCGTACCGGCGTGCCGCGCGCGCCCTCGCGGGCATAGAAGATGCGCTCACTGTCATCGGCGCGGAACCACGAGACGAAATCGCTGCCGGCAACCTGCCCACCCTCGCCTGCCGCGCGCGCGGCAAAGGCGGGGTTGGCCGCCCGCATCCGCCCGTCCGGCATGACCACGGCGGCCTGGATGCCTTCGCGGGCCAGCGCGCGGCCCAGCTTGCCGCCCACATGGCCGGCCATGTCTGCCGCCAGGTCTGCCTGCGCCAGGGAAACAAAGCGACAGACCAGATGATCTTCCCCGCGTCCGGCACGGAGAAGATCCACGCTCCAGGCGCCGCGCTCGCCGGCCACGCTGGAAAGCTGAGCACGCCCTTCCCGCCAGGCAGCGCGAACCGCAGTGTCCAGCAGTTCCGCTTGGCCCGAGGCCAGCGGCAGACGCGGCGGTGCGGCATGGCCAAACCATTGGGCAAAGCTGCTGTTGGCGCAGACCAGGCGCCCGGCGCGATCGATGATCGCCACGCCTTCGTCCGGGCGGTCGATCGCGGCAAACGTGACCGACCAATCCGGCGCGGCGAAGGTGGGCTCAACCGCACGGGGCAGCCATGGCACCACGAACCGCGCCGCCAGGACCATGACGCCAAGCCCGATCAGATAGGCAGCGGCGAGCACGGCATCGCTGGCGACGAGCCACAGCAGCGCGCTTCCGAGCAAAGCCGCGCATGCGACCACGATCGCGTCGCGCCGTCCGGCCCGGCCTGCCTTGCCTGCCGCGCCCGCCGATGCGTCGTCCCGATCGATGTCGCCCGCTACGGCCGGCACACTATTTCCCTTCACCCCATCGGCGACACTTGCCGCCATGCCATTTTCGGCGGTCAGTCCCACTCACTGCCCGGCGCGGATTGCCACGCGCGCACGCCACTTGTGCCCCGTCCACCAACGCCACGCAAATGCCGCGATGACATAGCCGAGCGCGGCCGCCACCACCGAAATCACGAACAGCCCGAACACCAGTGCCGGCGCTGCATCCGAAAGCAGCCAGCCAGTCCATTCGGCCAGGCTGGCGCCGCGCTCGAACAGGCCGGTGAACGTGGCGACATCGGCATGAAATCCGAACCAGTTGCCTAGCGCGAGCGAAGCGGCAATGAACAGCGGCGTTGTCGCCGGATTGGACAGGAACGTCATCCCCGCAGCGATCGGGATATTGCCGCGAAACGGCAGGCACATCGCCGCCGCGCCGGCAATCTGCACGCCCGGGATCATGGCAAAGATGCCCACCAGCAACCCGATGGCCACGCCGCGCGGCACAGAGCGACGCGTGAACCGCCATAATTCCGCGCGCGCAGCCAGGGGGCCGGTGATGCGATTGCGTTCCATCTGTTCGCGCGTGGGCATCGAGGAGCGAACCATTCTGGCAATCCTGTGGCGCATCGAAACGGCGATTCCCTGGTAAATGGTGGCGGCCGGCAGATGATGCGCCTCTCCAGCTTGCCAAGCGATGAAGCAGGCGGGCGGAATTCAGCCGTGTTCGCGCATGATCCGGGCCTTGTCGCGTTGCCAGTCCCGGTCCTTCACCATGGCGCGCTTGTCGGCGGCGTTCTTGCCCTTGGCCAGTGCCAGTTCCACCTTGGCCCGCCCGCGCCCATTGAAATAGATCGACAGCGGCACCAGCGTCATGCCCTTGCGCTCCACAGCGCCGTGGAACTTGGCGATTTCCCGCTCTTTCAACAGCAGCTTGCGCAGGCGCTTGGGCTCGTGGTTATAGCGGTTGCCATGGCTGAATTCGGGCACGTTGGAATTGACCAGCCACACCTCGCCGTTCTTCACCTCGGCATAGGATTCGGCGATCGAACCCTGACCAAAGCGGAGCGACTTCACCTCGGTGCCGGTCAGCGCGATACCGGCCTCATAAACGTCTTCCACGAAATACTCGAACCGCGCGCGGCGGTTTTCGGCGACGATCTTCTTCTTGTCGAAGGCCTGGGGAGTTGGTCTTGCCATGATCGCCCTCATGTAGGGCGGGATTGCCGCCATGGAAAGCGGCAGAGCATGCGGAATCTGCAATCGCCCGGCCAACAATCGGCAGCAATGGAGTGGAACCCGTCTTGCCAGTTTCACGTTGGCCCCGCAGACTGTGCCGCACTGCACAAAGACGGCAACGCCGGAAGGAACCGATCATGGCCGAAGCGACTCGCGAGCGATGCGTCCTGGTGCTTCAGGGCGGGGGCGCGCTGGGTGCCTACCAGGCCGGCGTGTTCGAGGCGCTGGCGGCCGAAGGCTATAGCCCCGATTGGGTGGCGGGTATCTCGATCGGCGCTGTCAACGCCGCGCTCATCGCCGGCAATCCGCCCGAGCGCCGGGTGCGAAACTTGCGCGCGTTCTGGGAACAGGCCTCCTCGCGCATCCCCTTCAAGTCTCCGTTTGCCGATGGCTGGGGCCGCCGCCTGTTCAACGAATGGGCCGCCGCCAGCGTGGCGCTGACGGGCATTCCCGGCTTTTTCATCCCGCGCCTGACGCCGCCGTGGCTGGCCCTGCCCGGATCGCCCGAGTCGATCAGCGTCTATGACACCAGCCCGCTGCGCCAGACCTTGCTGGAACTGGTCGATTTCGATCTGCTCAACAGCGGGAAAGTGCGTTTCAGCGTGGGCGCGGTCAACGTGCTCAACGGCAACTTCGCCTATTTCGACAACCGCGACCGCCTGATCGAGCCTGATCATATCATGGCCAGCGGCGCCCTGCCGCCCGGCTTCCCCCCGGTGATGATCGATGGCGAGCCTTATTGGGACGGCGGCATCGTGTCCAACACCCCGCTGCAATTCGTGCTCGACGAGCGCGCCCGCGAGGCAGACCGGCACGACAGCACCCGCGCCCAGGCGGCGCGCGATCCGGTGCTGGTGTTCCAGGTAGACCTGTTTTCCGCGCACGGCATGATGCCGCGCAGCCTGGGCGAAAGCGCCCAGCGCGAGAAGGACATCCGCTTTTCCAGCCGCACCCGCCTCAACACCGACATGCAGAAGCGGATCGAGGCGCTCGAAGCGGCCGCTGCGCGCCTGGCCGAGCGCCTGCCGCCCGAATTCGCCCATGACGAGGATCTCTGCACGCTCACCGCGCACGCCCAGGACGGGCCGGTGACGATCCTGCACCTGATCAACCGCGGCGAGGATTACGAAAGCCAAAGCAAGGATTACGAATTCTCGCGCATGACGGTGACCGGCCATTGGGAAAACGGCCGCCGCGATGTGCAGCGCTCGTTTGCCAGCCCGCGCTGGAAACACCGCAAGCGCCCCGAGCGCGGCATCGTGACGCTCGATCTGGCCTGAATGGCAGGCCGCAACACGTTCTGGGGACCGACCAGACATCGGAGTTTGAAAAGATGACCCTCGACAACAAGATCGCCATCGTGACCGGCGCAGCCAGCGGCATCGGCCTTGCCATTGCCAAGCGCTATGCCCAGGCCGGCGGCCGCGTGGCGATTGCCGATCTCAAGCTGGAAGCGGCCCAAGCTGCCGCCGATGGCATCAATGCCGAGCATCCCGGTGCCGCCATGGCCGTGGAAATGGACGTGACCAGCGAAGACCAGGTCAATGCGGGCGTGGCCAAAGTGGCGCAAGCCTGGGGCGGGGTAGACATTCTCGTGTCGAATGCCGGCATCCAGATCGTCAACCCGGTCGAGAACTTCGCCTTTGCCGACTGGAAAAAGATGCTGGCGATCCACCTCGATGGCGCGTTCCTTACCAGCAAGGCGGTGCTGCCGCACATGTATGCCAAGGGCGCCGGCACAATCCTGTTCATGGGCTCGGTCCATTCCAAGGAAGCCTCCCCGCTGAAAAGCGCCTATGTCACGGCCAAGCATGGGCTCGAAGGCCTGGCGCGGACCATCGCCAAGGAAGGCGGCAAGAAGGGCGTGCGCACCAACCTGATCTGCCCCGGCTTTGTCCGCACGCCCCTGGTGGACAAGCAGATCCCCGAGCAGGCCAAGGAACTGGGCATCAGCGAGGACGAGGTGATCAAGAAGGTCATGCTCGGCCAGACGGTCGATGGCGAATTCACCACGGTGGACGACATTGCCGAAGTGGCGCTGTTCTTTGCCGCGTTCCCGACCAATGCCCTCACCGGCCAGTCGCTGGTGGCCAGCCACGGCTGGTACATGAATTGATGGCCTGAATTAAGCCTGCTGCCCGCGCGGGGGCCGAAACTCTCCCGCGCGCCTTGCGATATGCCCCCCTCCCTGTTAGGCGCGCCCCGTCTTCTGGTTCTCGCGTCTTTCAGTTGAGGAGTTGCCCGCCCATGTCCGAGATCAAGCGTGTCGTCCTGGCCTATTCGGGCGGGCTTGATACCTCCGTCATTCTCAAGTGGCTGCAGGTGGAATATGGCTGCGAAGTCGTGACCTTCACGGCCGACCTGGGCCAGGGCGAGGAACTCGAACCGGCCCGCGCCAAGGCCGAACTGATGGGCGTGAAGCCCGAGCACATCTATATCGACGACCTGCGCGAGGAATTCGTGCGCGATTTCGTCTTCCCGATGATGCGCGCCAATGCCCGTTATGAAGGCGATTACCTGCTCGGCACCTCGATCGCGCGTCCGCTGATTTCCAAGCGGCTGATCGAGATCGCCCGCGAAACCGGCGCCGACGCCGTGGCCCACGGCGCCACCGGCAAGGGCAACGACCAGGTGCGGTTCGAGCTTTCGGCCTATGCGCTGGAGCCGGGCATCAAGGTGATCGCCCCCTGGCGCGAATGGGACCTGGCCAGCCGCACCGCCCTGATCGCCTGGGCCGAAGCGCACCAGATCCCCGTGCCCAAGGACAAGCGCGGCGAAAGCCCGTTCTCGACCGACGCCAACCTGCTGCACACCTCGTCCGAAGGCAAGGTGCTGGAAGACCCGTGGCAGGAAGTGCCCGACTATGTCTATTCGCGCACGGTCAACCCGGAAGACGCGCCCGACACGCCCGAATATATCACCATCGACTTTGCCAAGGGCGATGGCGTGGCGCTCAATGGCGAGGCAATGAGCCCGGCCACCCTGCTCACCGCGCTCAACGAGCTGGGCCGCAAGCACGGCATCGGCCGCCTCGACCTTGTCGAAAACCGCTTCGTCGGCATGAAGAGCCGCGGCATGTACGAAACGCCGGGCGGCACGATCTATGCGGTGGCCCATCGCGGCATCGAATCGATCACGCTCGATCGCGGCGCGGCACACCTCAAGGACGAGCTGATGCCCAAGTATGCCGAGTTGATCTACAACGGCTTCTGGTTCTCGCCCGAGCGCGAAATGCTCCAGGCCGCGATCGACCATAGCCAGGCCAAGGTCAACGGCACCGTGCGCCTCAAGCTCTACAAGGGCCTCGCCTCGGTCGTCGGCCGCCAGTCGCCCGACAGTCTCTATTCCGAACGCCACGTGACGTTCGAGGATGACGCCGGCGCCTATGACCAGAAGGACGCCGCCGGCTTCATCAAGCTCAACGCGCTGCGCCTGCGCTTGCTGGCGCAACAGGGGCGCTGATTTTTCGGGCCTCTCTTCAAGGTCCCAGCACCACCCCCAACCCCCTCCTCTAAAGAGGAGGGGGCTTTTTTTGTTCTCCCCCTCCTCTTCAGAGGAGGGGGTCGGGGGGTGGTGGAAACCTCACTCAACGCCCGCAAAACTCCACCCATCCCACCCGTCAAACCATCCGCAAAATTCCCTCTTGCGCGACTCGCAAGAGAGGCGCAGCATTTCACTATCGACAGGATGAAGTGCCGCCAACCAGAACGCGCAAGCTCCTGATTGGAAAAGCTCTTTTCCTGAAGAGCATGCCTTTTGCCAAACGGAACACCGCTTATCTCGCTCGTGCCTTCACGGCATGGTGAGCGTGATATCCGGCGCCCGCGAGGGGGCATGCGGCAGTGGTTTTGTGCGCAGCAATTCCGCCCCCGCCCGTGTCTGGACACGCGGCCAGGAATGCTGGGTGCCTCGCCATTTGCCTGTCCTTTTGCCCCGGTGGGGTCCGTCCCGTGCGTTCATGATCGGCGCGCGTGGGAGCGGTGCTTCGGCGCAAAAGGTCACGCCCGCGATGCAGTACATCATGCGTTGCGGGGCAGGTTCCGGCCTCGCCCATCCCCGGGCGAGCGGTGACGGAACGCGCACGAGTGCTTTGGCGCCACCGGGTCAGCCGGGTGCCGCCAACGGCCCAGGGGCTTTCACGCCCTGAACGGCCCTCGCCCGCGCTTCGTTAGGCCGTGACCCGCTTCGCCCGCCGGATCGGCTGATCGCAGGCGTTCGTGAGGGCCGGCAGCAATGCCGGCCCTCGTTTTGTCCGGGCCCTTCCCGATCTGCTTTTCTTGGACAGGCTGCCCGCCTTGGCCTACCGCCAGGGCATGGCCGAAAAGTTCGAACGTCATCGCCAGCCCTGGACCCCAGCGGAACTCCAGAAGCTCCACACCCTGGCCAAGAAAGGCATGGGCCTCAAATCCATCGCCAAGGCCCTCACCCGCACCGAGGAATCGGTCAAGGACCGCGCCAAGGCCGACGGCCTGAGCATCGCCAAACTACGCTGACGCTCCTCCCCGATCCGGGGAGGGGGACCACCCGCGCAGCGGGTGATGGAGGGGCGGTGAGGCAGGGCGGGGCTAATTGCTATACTGTCCCTGAAATTCTCTGGGATTCCGGGCTTAGTCGGAGGTTGCAGCCTTACGGCTGTGCCGAAAGGATGAGATTGACCAGCGCGAGTGAGTGGGAAACTGATCCACTCCAACACCACACACCTTCAAGCCCCGTGATCGGCACGGTGTCCGCCCATGCGTCAATGACTTCCTGCGCAATTTGAACAGACACCCCCTCAATTGGCTGTTCTCTTCGTAAAAATTCCGCCCATTCGATCATCGCGTGTTTGTGATCTGCCGCTCGAACCTGCGACACATAGGTTCCGCCACCGTATTCGTATACAACTGTAAAAAGAAAAATATGCATATGACCACCAATCATATCCAAAAATTAATTTATTGTATGCCAATTAAGAGCCATCCTCCTATCTTTCATGATATAGTTTTTACTAAATTTCCTGACATTTTGCCAAATATGTTCAAACAAAGCATCCAATTTATCCAGTAAATATTTTTCTTATGGCGTATATTCCGGATTTTTATTAAAATCACCCCGTTTATATCTAGCCTTATAGATCTTTTTTATCTGCATCTTGCCTTGCCCCATTTCCCTTTCGAGCGTTTCTTCCGCCGCCCTTAGCCATTTCCATGACAGGATTTCCCGGGACAGTAATTCCGGGGACAGCATACTTATCTCTTCGCCAAGCCTTCAGAAAAAATATGCCGAACATGCCCGCGACTGCATAGCTCTCTACCTACGATTGTTGAGCACGAAGACATAAGCCGCTTCTTATCTCCACGTCCATATCGCAGGCAGAACGTCCCAGAGCGCTAGCGACGTTCTGCACATAGCCGCCCCTCCACCACGCTTCGCGTGGTCCCCCTCCCCACATTGTGGGGAGGGTCTTGGGGGGTTACCGCTTCAACAACGGCGCCAGGTAGTGCCCCGTGAAGCTCGCCTTGGTCTTGGCCACTTGCTCCGGAGTGCCCACGGCGACCACTTCACCGCCGCGCACGCCGCCTTCGGGGCCCATGTCGATGATCCAGTCGGCGGTCTTGATCACGTCGAGGTTGTGTTCGATCACCACCACGCTGTTGCCCTGGTCCACCAGGCGGTGGAGCACTTCCAAGAGCTTGCGCACGTCTTCGAAGTGCAGGCCGGTGGTGGGTTCGTCGAGGATATAGAGCGTCTTGCCGGTGGAGCGGCGGGCGAGTTCCTTGGCCAGTTTCACGCGCTGCGCTTCGCCGCCCGATAGCGTGGTGGCCTGCTGGCCGACCTTCACATAGCCCAACCCCACTTCGTGGAGCATCGCCATGCGCTCGCGGATCGGGGGCACGGCCTTGAAGAATTCCACGGCGTCTTCGATCGTCATGTCGAGAACGTCGGCAATCGAGTGGCCCTTGAATTTCACTTCTAGTGTTTCGCGGTTGTAGCGCTTGCCGCCGCATTCCTCGCACGTCACATAAACGTCGGGGAGGAAGTGCATTTCGATCTTGATCAGGCCATCGCCCTGGCAAGCCTCGCAGCGCCCGCCCTTGACGTTGAAGCTGAACCGCCCCGGCTTGTAGCCGCGCGCCTGCGCTTCGGGGAGCCCTGCAAACCAGTCGCGGATCAGGGTGAACGAGCCGGTGTAGGTGGCGGGGTTGGAACGCGGGGTGCGGCCGATGGGTGACTGGTCGATCTCGATCACCTTGTCGCAGTGTTCGAGGCCTTTGATCGCATCGTGCGCGCCGGCGACCACGCGCGCGCCGTTGAGCATGCGCGCGGCTCCCGCCTGGAGCGTATCGATGGTGAGGCTCGACTTGCCCGAGCCGGAAACGCCCGTCACGCAGCAGAACGTGCCGAGCGGGATCGTGGCGGTCACGTTCTTGAGATTGTTGGCCCGCGCGCCTTCGACCACGAGGGAATGGCCGTTGCCCTTGCGGCGCTTCTTGGGCACGTCGATCCGGCGCGTGCCGGTGAGGTATTGGCCGGTCAGGCTGTCTTCGCTAGCAAGGATATCGTCCAACGTGCCCTGCGCCACGATCTCGCCGCCATGCACGCCCGCGCCGGGGCCAAGGTCTACGATATAGTCCGCCGTGCGGATCGCGTCCTCGTCGTGCTCCACCACGATGACCGTGTTGCCCAGGTCCCGCAGCCGCTTCAAGGTTTCGAGCAGGCGGTCGTTGTCGCGCTGGTGCAGGCCGATCGAGGGCTCGTCGAGCACGTAGAGCACGCCCGAAAGGCCCGAGCCGATCTGGCTGGCAAGGCGAATGCGCTGCGATTCCCCGCCGGAAAGCGTGCCCGAGGTGCGATCGAGGTTGAGGTAATCGAGCCCAACATTGTTGAGGAAGCCCAATCGCTCGTTGATTTCCTTGAGGATGGCCTTGGCGATCTGGCTCTGCTGGCTGGTCAGCTTGCCGTCCAGCGTGGCGAACCATTCCAGCGCATCGCTGACCGACAGGCGCGTGGCGGCGGAAATGTCGCTCCCGGCCACTTTCACGCTCAGCGCTTCGGGCTTCAACCGCGCACCGTGGCAGGTTTCGCAGGGCTGCGCGGTCTGGAACTTGCCCAGTTCCTCGCGCATCCAGGCGCTTTCGGTTTGCAGCATGCGGCGGTTGAGATTGCCGATCACGCCTTCGAAGGCCTTGGACACCGTGTAGCTCTTCTTGCCGTCGATGAAAGTCAGCGGCACGGCCTTGCCCGCGGTGCCATGCAGGATCACGACTTTCACTTCGCCCGAAAGCTTGTCCCACGGGGTATCGAGGCTGAAGCCGAAATGCTCGGCCAGGCTCGCCAGCACCTGCATGTAATAGGGGCTGGGTGGGTTGGACTTGGCCCAGGGCACCACGGCGCCCTGCTTGAGGCTGAGATGCTCGTTGGGCACCACCAGTTGCGGATCGAACAGCAGCTTTTCGCCCAGGCCATCGCAGGCCGGGCAGGCACCCTGCGGCGCGTTGAACGAGAACAGGCGCGGCTCGAGCGCGTCGAGCGTGAAGCCCGAGACGGGGCACGCAAACTTTTCGGACAGCACGATGCGGTTGTCCGGCAGGCCTGCGCCCTTGAGCTGGCCCCCCTTCACGCTTTTGGTGGCGGCGCCCTTCTTGGCCTTTTCCGCCGGCGCCTCTCCGTTGAGTTCGGCCACGGTCTTGTCGGCCAGGTCGATGAAGACCAGGCCATCGGCCAGCTTGAGCGCCTGCTCGAAACTGTCGGCCAGCCGCGTCTGGATGCCATCCTTCACCGCGATGCGGTCGACCACAACCTCGATGTCGTGCTTGTACTTCTTGTCGAGCGCGGGGGCATCCTCGATGGCGTAAAGCTCGCCATCGATGCGCACGCGGGTGTAGCCCGCCTTCTGCCACTCGGCCAGTTCCTTGCGGTATTCGCCCTTGCGGCCGCGCACCACGGGCGCGAGCAGATAGGCGCGTGTGCCTTCGGGCAGGGCCATCACGCGGTCGACCATCTGGCTCACGGTCTGCGCGCTGATCGGCAGGCCGGTGGCGGGCGAATAGGGAATGCCCACTCGCGCCCAGAGCAGGCGCATGTAGTCATAGATTTCGGTGACCGTCGCCACGGTGGAGCGCGGGTTGCGGCTGGTGGTCTTCTGCTCGATGGAAATGGCGGGCGAAAGGCCGTCGATGTGCTCCACATCGGGCTTCTGCATCATTTCCAGGAACTGGCGCGCATAGGCCGAAAGCGATTCGACATAGCGCCGCTGGCCTTCGGCATAGATCGTATCGAACGCCAGGCTCGATTTGCCCGAACCCGAAAGGCCGGTGATCACCACCAGGCTGTCGCGCGGCAGATCGACATCGATGCCCTTGAGGTTGTGCTCGCGCGCGCCGCGTACGGAAAGGGTGGTCAGCGCGGAGCGGGGGGCGCGGGGCGCGGAGACCGGAGCGCTGCGCGCGCGATTGGGAGCAGTCGACATGGCGGACGGTGTTCCATATTTGTTCGATTCACGCAAGCCTGTCGCAACGCAGCACGAACCGCGCAAGATGGCTTGGCGGGCAGCGAGGACAAGGCCCACCATCGGGGGATGCGGCCTATCTGGGCATTGCCCTAGCCGATCGCAAGCGCACGCGCCCGGCCATCGCCGACCCAGCGCGCGCTCACGCCCCACACCCCGCGCAGAATCTCTTCGGAAAGCGCCAGGTGCGGCGGGCCATTGGCGGCCACGATGCCGCGATCGAGCACGATGACATGATCGGCATGGTTCATCGCCAGGGCCAGATCGTGGACCACCACCACCACGCCCACGCCCTGCCCGGCCAGGCGGCGGAAATGGGTAAGCAGCGCCTGCTGGTGTGACAGGTCGAGCGCGGCCAGCGGCTCGTCTGCCAGGATCCAGCGCGGTTGCCCCGCCAGCACGCGGGCGAGCAGGGCGCGGGCGCGCTCCCCGCCCGAAAGCGTGCCCACTTCGCGCGCAGCCAGCGCCGTGAGGTCCAAGGCCTGGAGCGCGGCCATCGTGGCGGCTGCATCGATCCGCAGCGGGGTGCGATGCGGCAGGCGGCCCAGCCGCACCAGCGTTTCCACCGTCACGTTCCACGCCACTTCGCCGGCCTGGGGCAGATAGCCGATGGCCATCGCCCGCTCGCGCGCAGACATGGCATCGAGCCGCTGCCGGCCCAGGCATACCCGGCCGCCATCGGTTGCTTCCAGCCCGGCCAGCACCGAAAGCAGCGTGGACTTGCCCGCGCCGTTTGGCCCGCAGATGACCGTCAGGCGCCCCGGCGACAGGCCCACACGCACATCGCGCAGGCGGCCCACCACGGTGACGGCATCGGCAACGAGTTCCATGCCCGCCTCTCTCATGCCCGCCCCTTTCACGCCAGGCCCCGCCGCAGCCGCAGCAGGAGATGCAGGAAGAACGGTGCGCCCAGCAGGCTGAGCGCGATGCCCAGCCGCAATTCGCCCCCGGCCAGCGGCAGGCAGCGGCACAGCGCATCGCCCACCAGCAGCAGCAGCGCGCCTGCCAAGGCACTGGGCAGCAAGAGGCTGGACGGGCGGCGATCGGTGAACGGGCGCACGATATGCGGCACCATCAGTCCGACAAAGCCGATCACCCCGGCCGCCGCCACCCCGGCGCCGACCACCAGCCCTACGCCTGCCACCATCATCCAGCGCAGCCGCGCCGGATCGAGCCCCATCGACCGCGCGGCCAGTTCGCCCAGCGTCAGGGCATCGAGCGCGGGCCCGGCGCGCCACAGCACGGCGAGCCCCAGCGCGGTAAGCGGCGCGGCCAGGGCCACATCGTGCCAGCTGCGATCGGTGAGCGCGCCCATCAGCCAGGTCACGATTTCGCTCAGTGCAAAGGGATTGGGCGCCAGGCTGATCGCCAGGCTGGTGAGAGCGCCGGCAAGGCTCGACAGCATCATGCCAGCCAGCGTGAACAGCGCCACCCCGCCGGCCAGCCCGTACGCGGGCCGGACGCGACGATTGCGAGCAGGACCATGCCGCCTGCCGCGCCGCCCAGCGCCATCGCCGGCAGGAAGAATGGCTGCACCGCATAGCCGGTAAACAGCGACAAGACCGCGCCCAGCGCGGCGAGCGGCGCCACTCCGAACAGCCCGGGATCGGCCAGGGGATTGCGCAAATAGCCCTGCATCGCCGCGCCCGCCGCGCCCAGCCCCGCGCCCACCACCAGCGCGAGCACGGCGCGTGGCAGGCGCAGTTGCGCAAGGATCACCGTGGCGTTGGCGCTGGCTGGATCGAACGGGTTGATCCACACCTGCCCTATCAGCAGGCTCAAGGGAAACAGCACAAGCAGCAGCCCGGCCAGCACCAGTGGCAATGCGGCACGGTTCATCGCGTGGTATCCAAGGCAGGGCTTTCCAACTCGCGGCGCACCGCAGCCAGCCGATCGAGCAGGCGCGGGATCGTGGGGCCACCGCAATAGATGAGATTGGGCGCGATCGGCACCCGCGTGGTGTGCCTTAGCGCCGCAAGGGCGGGATGGAACAGCAGCCTGTCTTCCTCAGGTCCCGCGCCCTCGGCAAAAAGGGTGTGCGTACTCGTGATAGCCAGGATCACGCGCGGTGGATCGGCCAGCATCCGTTCGAGCGAGAGGCGTTCGGCCTGGCCCATCCCGCGCTGTGCGCTGAAATTGGCAAAGCCGGCGTGCGCCAACAGGTCGGCCACCAGCGTGTCCTGCCCCGGCACCAGCCCGCCCGGCTCCCACAGGACGGCGGGAATGGGTCTATGGCCCGGCGGCGGTGCGGCGGCGGCCACCGCGCGATCGATGCTTGCCACCAAGGCCGCACCGCGTTGCGGCTGGCCGGCCCAGGCGGCCAGATCGCGCACTTGCGCACGCGCCGCCGGCAACGAGTCCGCGCTGCCCACGGTTTCCACCCGCAGCCCCAGGGCGCGCAGGGCCGACAAGGTGGCCGGCTGCGTATAGGTGCTGGCCACGACCAGATCGGGGCGCATCGCGGCCACGCTTTCCACCGCGCCATCGGTCGCCGGAAAGCGCCGCGCCTGGGCCACGTCCATCGAGGTTTGCGCCGGATCGCTGCTATAGAACGACAGCGCCAGGATCTGCGCCGGATCGGCCACTTGCGCCAGGATCGCATCGCTGCACGGATTGAGCGAGACGATCCTGGGAAGATGCCCGGCGGCCAAAGCATGATGATCGGCCGGATTGCCTGGTGCGCACCCCGCCACGCCCACGACCAGGGCTGCATTCAGCGCAAGTCTCCAGGCGAAAAACAGGCGGGGCGCGGCGCGGCCGATCACGGAAAGGTCAATCCTTTGTCGGATGCCAGGGCACCCGATCAGTAACGCAGGCGGAGACCGCCGAACACGGAACGACCCAGCGCGCCATACCCGCCTGCTGTCACCAGCGGCTGGTCGAACACGTTTTCCACCCGGCCGAACAGTTCGGCCTGGTGAAGGATCGGCAAGCTGGCGCGCAGCGTGGTGACGCTACCGGCCGCAAGCTTGATCGAATTGGCGGCGTTGTCAAAGGTTTCCGACTGGAAGCGGATGTCTGCCGCCAGCGCCAGGCCGGCGAATGGCGTGGTCCAGTCAAGCGAGGTGGTCAGCGCATGGCGCGGGCGGCGCGCCAAGTCGTAGCCGAATGTGGCGGCGCCCGGCGTGCGATCAGTCGTCTCGGTATAGGCATAGGCGATCTGGCCCTTTACCCGCGGGCTGAGCGTGGCAGACACGTCCAGCTCCACGCCTTGCGCCCGCGCCTTGCCGACATTGTCATACGTGCCGAAGGGGCGGTTGACGCAAATCGGGCTGACGACCTGAAAGCACGAGACGAAGTTGATCAGGTTGCGCGTATCGCGGCGGAATGCAGTGACGCCGGCGCGGAACGTGCCGTCGGCGCTGGCATAGACCAGGCCCGCGTCGAAGCTGCGGCTGCGCTCGGGATCGAGTTTGCGGTTGCCATAGTCGGGCGAAAGCAACTGGTAGAGTGTCGGCGCGCGGAAGCCTTCGCCATAGCTGGCGTTGAACCGCAGCCCCTGCACCACTTCCACCGTGCCGTTGGCACCCAGACTCACATTGCTGCCGAACTGGCTGTGCTCGTCATAGCGCACGCCGCCGGCCAGGCTGGCCTTGGCGGTGTACCAGCCGAGCATGGCGTGGCCACTCGTCAGGTGCGCGCGCTGGCGGGCGTCGAACGTGCTGTCGAACCGCGTCCATTCGCGATCGGCGCCAAAATCGAGCGTCAGATCGGCCGGCAAGGCATAGCGGCCGATCAGCTCGGCCCGCTCGCTGCGGCCGGTATAGCCATATTCGAACGCATTGTCCGCGCCGCCGGTATAATAGCTGCGGCGCGTGTCGGACAGGGCATAGCCCGCGTCCAGCGTCAGCGCGCTGCCGGCATAGTGCAGCCCGGCGCGGCCGAAGAACTGGCGCGTCTTGTTGTATTGGCTCGTATCCCCGAAATTGAAGTTGGCGTCATAGCCGTCGATCTGGGTCTTGCCGTCGGCATAACGCGCGGTCGCGACGATCGAAAGCGCGTCTGTCAGGTTGAAGCGGCCCTTGCCGCCCACGCGCCACTGGTCATAGCCGTCGCGCTCCGTCCCGCTGGAGGCTGCCGAAATGCCGTCGGTGGTGGCATAGCCGCCGTTGAGCGAGATGGCATAGCGATCGCGCTTCACGCCGGCCACGGCATCGGCATCATAGCTGCGGCGCGAGCCGGCTTCGGCCGATGCTTCCACCCCGTCGATCTCACGCGTGGTAATGGCAATCACGCCGCCGATGGCAGAGCTGCCCCAGATGACCGAGTTGGAGCCACGCAGCACTTCGATGCGCTCGATCCCGCCGGTGGTCAGCGTGCCGAAATCGAACCCACCCGAAGGGGCCGACGTATCTTCCACGCGAACTCCGTCGACCAGCACGAGCGTGTGCTGCCCTTCGCCGCCACGCAGCCGCACGGCGGTTTGCGCGCCCAGGCCACCGGTGCGCGAGAAGGTGAGGCCCGGCACGCGTTCGAGCACGCGGGTCAAGTCGGCGCCCTGCACGGCCTGGATGGTTTCGAGCGGAACGACACTGATCGCCTGGCCGGTCTGGTCGAGCGAAAGCGCACTGCCCGTGGCCAGCACGGTGATCTCCGGCCCTTCGGCTGCGCCCGCATCCGGGGCTGGTGCAGGAGCCTGCTGGGCATAGGCCGGGGCTGCCAGGGCAAGCGAGATGGCCAGGGCCAGCGACGAAGTCTTCATGATGCGTTTCCTCCCAGCCCCACAGACAGCTTTGCCGTCCATGGCGCGAGGTCCGCCGGGCCTTGGCGAAAACTCGTCACGCTTGCGCCCGGTACACCCCGCCCGGCCGCGGAACGACCACACACCGGCAGGTTTCCTGGCTCATCCGAAGTCATCGCGACACGCCGGCCTTCCCAACCCGCATCGGGCCAGTGGCGCACAAGGGCGCGTCGCTCGTCCGGAAACAGTTGCGGGGGCAGCGCCGGATGGCTCCGGCTTCCCTCTTAGCCTGCGCAATGGCAGGCACCGGTGGCGTCGGGCGGGCCGATAGCGCTCCCTGCACCACGGGGCAAGCCCGCAACGGCAATTAACCAAGCGCTAGCTGCCTGTGCCTTATCGGGACGGGGTTATTTCCTTCCGTGCATGGTTGCAGCGCAGCGCGTAACGCACCATGGCAAGCCCAGGCCAACCCGCTCCATCCATGCAAGAACCGATTCCCTTCACAGGCGCCACGCCCACTCTCCCGCCCGAAGCGCTGATGCCGCCGCCGGGCGTGGAAGAGCGCGCCATCTTGGCAGAGCGCCGGCAGGCCGATGGCGCCATGCTGCGCGCGCTCACGCTGGAGCCAGTGCGGCCTCGTGACTTTGCGGCGCGCATCCGCCGCCGCGACATGACCTCGTGGCGCCACCAGCACCGCGCGCCTTCGCGCCTTGCCGAGCGGACGGCAGGCATTGCCGCGATCGGCGCGGTCGGCCTGGTGCTCGGCTCTGTCGGCTGGGGATCGCCAGGCATCGACGCTGCGTCGGCACGCGATCGCAACGGCCTGCAACCGTTCGAGCAGGCCGGTGAAAGCTTTCCCGGCTCGGCGTTCTACTATGTCTCGGCCCAGGACAGCGGCCTGCTCGCGCCCCAGGAAGCGGCCCGCGCCTGGGACCGGCAGGTGGCCGCGATCCGCAGCGATGCCGATAATGGTGCGCCTGCCATGCCGTGGAGAAGCAATGGGGCAGCACGCCCGCTGTTCGCCACCGGCAGCGGCGAAGACCGCTGGCGCGCCCTGCAGTGCCTGACCACCGCGATCTATTACGAGGCCGCATCCGAACCCGATGCCGGCCAGCGCGCCGTGGCGCAAGTCGTGCTCAACCGCGTGGCCCATCCCGCTTTTCCCAAGACGGTGTGCGGCGTGGTGTTCCAGGGGTCCGAGCGTTCGGGCTGCCAGTTCAGCTTTGCCTGCGATGGCGCCATGGCGCGCCGCCCGGTGCAACAGTTCTGGGACCGCGCCCGCCGCGTGGCGGCCGATGCCCTTGCCGGCAACGTCTTTGCCCCGGTGGGCCTTGCCACGCATTACCACACCAGCGCCGTCCATCCCTACTGGGCCGACAGCCTGGCATTCATTGGCACGATCGGCGCGCATCGGTTCTATCGCTGGGCCGGCGCGGCGGGGCAACCGGCCGCGTTCACCGGCACCTATCGCGGTGCCGAGCCGCTCGCCGCGCCCCATCCGCGCAGCTGGGTGCCTGCCGCCGCCGACATTGCCGATCCTCTCACGCTGGAACAGGCGTTCGAACAGGGCCGCCTTTCTGCCCTGGAAAGCGCGCGTGCCACTCCTGCCGCAGCCATCGCCAACCCCGCCGCGCCGGCTGGCTGGCCCACCGCTGCCCGCGCCCCGGCATCGGCCACCGCGCCCGTATCCGGCACGGTGCTGCCCGGCGCGCCCAATGCGCAGTTGCGCCCGGAAGCCAGCGAAGCGTTCGAAAACGCAGGGAAATGGATTGCCCAGCCGCAAGGCTGAGCGCGTTTCCCGATTTTCCCGACAGCGCAGCGCATGACGATGCCATCGATGTGGCAGCGTCAGAAGCGGCAGCATCAATGGCGCGTTTACCCTCTCGTCTCACGCCCTGTTAGCGCAAGGCCCCGTACAAGGACGGCAGAGCCCGACGGGATTTCAGCCCGCGATCGGCTTTCAACAAGGATAGGCCGAACTTTCGGCGTCGCGACGAACAACGGAGACCCCCGCGCCATGCTGCGTTTTGCCCCCCGCTACGGCATGATTTCGCCCTGTCTCCGCCGCCCGGCTGGCCGGCCGCCGCGCGCGGCCAACGATAATCCGGCCTGGTTTGCGCACACGGCCGGCTATCACCAGGGCGGCCGCCATGCGTTTGCGCGCCGCGCGGATGAGCGGGTCGTGCAGGACGATCTGCTCGCCCAGGCGCTGCGGCTGTTTGCCAGCCACGGTCACGCCGCTGCCGGACAGGCAGCGCAGGCCGCCACCCGCGCTGCCGTGGCCGGAGACACCAAGGGTGCCGCCTGGTGGACGCAAGTGTGCCACACGCTGGACCGCCGCAAGGCCAATGCCCTGCGCCAGGAGCTTGCCGAGCTGGCCTGAGCGGGCATCTGCGTCAGATTCCCAGCGGTGATCCCGGTGCGACTCGCCGCATTCGTATGAACGCCCGGTTTACCGCCAATTGCTATTGCGAACTCTTATCAAAGAAACCCGCGAACATGGGTTTTTTTGCCATTGCAATCCCCATCGGGCAGGCTTACGTGCCCCTCCACTTGCCGGCAACCCTTCCCGTCTCGCGGGCGCGGGGGGACCTCCATCCGGGGGATTGAGTCGGCAACGCTTGAACGCTTGTCCCGCGACGTCTCCGGGAAAGGACCGTAAAGCACATGGCACGCAAGAAGATCGCGCTGATCGGCGCGGGTAACATCGGTGGCACTCTCGCGCATCTCGCCGCGCAGAAGGAACTGGGCGACATCGTCCTGTTCGACGTGGTGGAAGGCGTTCCCCAGGGCAAGGCCCTCGATCTCTCGCAGTGCGGCCCGGTCGAAGGCTTTGACGCCAAGATCATCGGCACCAACGATTACAAGGACATCGCTGGCGCGGACGTCATCATCGTGACGGCCGGCGTGGCGCGCAAGCCCGGCATGAGCCGTGACGACCTGCTTGGCATCAACCTCAAGGTGATGAAATCGGTCGGCGAAGGCATCCGCGACAATGCGCCCGACGCCTTCGTGATCTGCATCACCAACCCGCTCGACGCGATGGTCTGGGCGCTGCGCGAATTCTCGGGCCTCCCCGCCAACAAGGTGGTGGGCATGGCCGGCGTGCTCGACTCGGCACGCTTCAGCACGTTCCTCGCCTGGGAATTCGGCGTTTCGGTGCGCGACGTGAACTCGTTCGTGCTCGGCGGCCATGGCGACACCATGGTTCCGGTGGTCGAATACTCGACCGTTGCCGGCATCCCCGTCACCGACCTCATCAAGATGGGCGCCTCCACCCAGGAAAAGATCGATTCGATCGTGGCACGCACCCGTTCGGGTGGCGGCGAGATCGTCGGCCTGCTCAAGACCGGTTCGGCGTTCTATGCCCCGGCCGCATCGGGCATCGCCATGGCCGAAGCCTATCTCAACGACCAGAAGCGCATCCTGCCCTGCGCGGCCCATGTCGATGGCGCCTATGGCGTTGACGGCCTCTATGTCGGCGTGCCGGTGGTGATCGGCGCGGGCGGCGTGGAAAAGGTCATCGAAATCAACCTCGATGATACGGCCAAGGCCAATCTCCAGGTGTCGGTCGACGCGGTCAAGGAACTGCTGGAAGCCTGCAAGGGTATCGACCCCTCGCTCGCCTGAGCGACTTTTCCTGCGGCTGCGCGTTATCGTGCAGCCGCAGCACCTTTTCTCGGGCTGCCTTGCCGCCCGGCAACAACCATAAGACCCTTTGCGAAGGGCGCCGACCAGCCGCCATTAAGGATAGATGGCCCATTTCGCGCGCAGACATGCGCGCAGGGCGGCCGATCCGGCCATGGCGACGGGAAAGCGATGACAGTCACAGGCAGACCGCGCTGGCGTGGCGTGCCCATACCCTTTCCGAAGCCCCTCCCCTCCCCGGGGGCACAGGAGTGAATTGACCATGGCACAGGACGTGCACGAGTACGAAGTTGATCCTTCACAGGAATCGCCGCAACAGGGTCCATCCTGGCAATCCAAGCGTTGGCCCATTACCGACGCACTCTCCGGCGATGACCTGACCCGTGCGCTCGATCCCATGGCGATCAAGGTGGAAGTGGCCAAGGCCGCCAAGAAGGCCGGCGCCGCGCTCGACGAAGCCGCGCTGGAACAGGCCGCCAACGACAGCTTGCGCGTGATGCTGCTGGTCCGCACCTATCGCGTGCGCGGACACCTGGCCGCCAACCTCGATCCGCTGGGCCTGTCCAAGCAGTTCCTGCCCGCCGATCTCAGCCCGGAATACCATGGGTTCACCGCCAAGGACATGGATCGCAAGATCTACCTGGGCGGCACGCTGGGCCTGCAATGGGGCACCGTGCGCGAAGTGGTGGAGATCCTGCGCAAGAACTATTGCGGCAAGATCGGCCTGGAATACATGCACATCTCCGACGTGGAGGAGCGCAAGTTCCTGCAGGACCGCATCGAAGGCGGCGACAAGTCGATCGACTTCACGCCCGAGGGCAAGAAGGCGATCCTTTCGGCCGTGGTGCGCGGGGAGCAATACGAAAAGTTCCTCGGCAAGAAGTATGTCGGTACCAAGCGCTTCGGCCTTGACGGCGGCGAGTCGATGATCCCCGCGCTCGAAGCGGTGATCAAGTACGGCGGCCAGCGCGGGGTGAAGGAAATCATCTACGGCATGGCCCACCGTGGCCGCCTCAACATCCTCGCCAACGTGATGGCCAAGCCCTATCGCGTGATCTTCCACGAATTTTCGGGCGGCAGCGCCAATCCCGAAGACGTGGGCGGCTCGGGCGACGTGAAGTATCACCTGGGCACCAGCACCGACCGCGATTTCGACGGCACCAAGGTGCACATGAGCCTGCTGCCCAACCCGTCGCACCTGGAGACGGTGGACCCCATCGTGCTGGGCAAGACGCTGGCCCAGCAGCAGTTCCGCGATGACGTGGGCCATGGCAAGCACAAGCAGGTCCTGCCGGTCTTGATCCATGGTGACGCGGCCTTCGCCGGCCAGGGCATCGTGTGGGAATGCTTCGGCTTTTCCGGCGTGCAGGGATACAACACCGGCGGTTGCATCCACTTCATCATCAACAACCAGATCGGCTTCACCACCAGCCCGCAGTTCTCGCGCGGCTCGCCCTACCCGTCTGACGTGGCCAAGGGCGTCCAGGCGCCGATCATCCACGTCAACGGCGATGATCCCGAAGCCGTGACGTTCGCGTGCAAGCTGGCCATCGACTATCGCCAGCAGTTCGGCCGCGACATCGTGATCGACATGTGGTGCTATCGCCGCTTCGGCCACAACGAAGGCGACGAGCCTTCGTTCACGCAGCCGCTGATGTACGCCAAGATCAAGCAGCACCCGGCCGTCTCGACGCTCTATGCCGAGCGCCTGGCTGCCGAAGGCGTGATCGACAAGAGCTGGAAGGGCGAAGTGGAAACCCACTTCACCGCCACGCTCGAAAACGAGTTCGAAGCGGCCAAGAGCTACAGGGCCAACCAGGCCGACTGGTTCGGCGGCCGCTGGACTGGCCTCAACAAGCCGGCCGACCCGATGACCGCGCGCCGCAACGTGGCCACCGGCATCGAGCAGAAGCTGTTCGACAGCCTGGGCCGCACGCTGACCGCGATTCCCGAAGGACTGACCGTGCACAAGACGTTGAGCCGCGTGCTCGACGCCAAGCGCGAGATGTTCACGTCGGGCGCCGGGTTCGACTGGGCCACGGCCGAAGCGCTCGCCTATGGCAGCCTCGTCACCGAAGGCTACAACGTGCGCCTGTCGGGCCAGGACTGCGGGCGCGGCACGTTCAGCCAGCGCCACGCGGTGTGGGTGGACCAGACCGACGAGCACAAGTACGTGCCGCTCGCCACGCTGCCCCACGGCCGTTTCGAAGTGCTTGACAGCCCGCTGTCCGAATATGGCGTGCTCGGCTTCGAATACGGCTATGCCAGCGCCGATCCCAAGACGCTGGTGCTGTGGGAAGCCCAGTTCGGCGACTTTGCCAACGGCGCGCAGATCATCATCGACCAGTACGTGGCCGCTGCCGAAGCCAAGTGGCTGCGCGCCAACGGCCTCGTCATGCTGCTGCCGCACGGTTATGAAGGCCAGGGCCCGGAACACTCCTCTGCCCGGCTGGAACGCTATCTCCAGCTTTGCGCCGAAGACAACCTGCAGGTGTGCAACATCACCAGCCCGGCCAATTACTTCCACGTGCTGCGCCGGCAGATGCACCGCTCGTTCCGCAAGCCGCTGATCATCATGACGCCCAAGTCGCTGCTGCGCCACCCACTGGCCAAGTCGACCGCGGCCGATTTCCTCGGCGACGCGCAGTTCAAGCGCATCCTGTCCGATCCTTCGGCACCCGAAGACAAGGATACCCGCCGCGTCGTGCTGTGCTCGGGCAAGGTCGCCTATGACCTGATCGAGGCGCGCGATGCCGCTGGCATCACCGATACCCAGATCATCCGGATCGAGCAGCTCTATCCCTTCCCGGGCGAGCCGCTGGCCCTGCGCCTGTCGCGCATGCCCAACCTGGAAGACGTGGTGTGGTGCCAGGAAGAGCCCCGGAACAACGGTTCCTGGTTCTTCGTCGAACCGCTGGTCGAGGAATCGCTCAAGGCCGCCAAGGGCAAGGTTGCCCGTGCGCGCTATGCCGGCCGTTCCGCCTCGGCCTCGCCCGCCACGGGCCTGGCCAAGCGCCACGTTGCCGAGCAGGCCGCCCTGGTGGCCGATGCGCTGGCATTGTCGGTGCGCGAGGAAATCCGCCGCAAGAAGAAGGCCTGACCGGCCGTTTCGTCCCTTTGAATTCTCCCCAAGGAACACCAAGTCATGTCCATCGAAGTCAAGGTTCCGACGCTCGGTGAAAGCGTCAGCGAAGCGACGGTCGGCCAGTGGCTGAAGAAGCCGGGTGAAGCGGTGGCTCTGGACGAGCCCATCGTCAGCCTCGAAACCGACAAGGTTGCCGTCGAAGTGCCCTCGCCCGTGGCCGGCGTGCTCGGCCAGATCCTGGTTGCCGAAGGCGAGACCGTCACGGTCGGCGCGCTGCTCGGCACCGTGGAAGACAGCGTGGCCGCTGCCGGCAATGCCCAGGTCGCCCCGCGCGAGGAAAAGGCCGTGCCGCCCGCGTCGGACACGATCGCCCCGGCTGCGGCTCCCGCTGCCACCCCGGCCCCTGCCCCGGCAGCTGATGATGCCGCCGCTGCCGCGCTGTCGCCGGCGGTGCGCCGTGCGGTGCTCGAACACGGCATCGATCCTTCCACCGTCAAGGGCACCGGCAAGGACGGCCGCCTGACCAAGGAAGACGTGCTGGCCGCAGCGCAAGCCAAGGCTGCCTCGCCCGCGCCGGTCGCCACCGCTGCTGCCGTTCCGGCCGCGGTTGCCACGCCGGGCCGCAACGAAGAGCGCGTCAAGATGACGCGCCTGCGCCAGACCATCGCCAAGCGCCTCAAGAGCGCGCAGGAAAACGCGGCCCTGCTCACCACGTTCAACGACGTGGACATGTCGGCCGTGATGGCCGCGCGCGAAAAGTACAAGGACGTGTTCGAGAAGAAGCACGGCGTGAAGCTGGGCTTCATGTCGTTCTTCGCCAAGGCTTCGTGCCTGGCGCTCAAGGACATTCCGGCCGTCAATGCCCAGATCCAGGGCGATGAGATCGTCTACCATGACTATGTCGATATCTCGGTGGCCGTCTCGGCCCCGAACGGCCTGGTCGTTCCGGTGGTGCGCGATGCCGACAAGCTCTCGTTTGCCGGCATCGAGAAGGCAATCGGCGATTTCGGCAAGAAGGCGCGCGAGGGCTCGCTGACGATGGAAGACATGAAGGGCGGCACCTTCACCATTTCCAACGGCGGCGTGTTCGGCGGCCTGATGTCCACCCCGATCATCAACCCGCCGCAGTCGGCCGTGCTCGGCCTGCACCGCATCGAGGACCGCCCGGTCGTGCGCAACGGCGAGATCGTGATCCGCCCGATGATGTACATCGCGCTGTCCTACGATCACCGCATCATCGATGGCCGCGAGGCAGTGACCGCGCTCAAGACCATCAAGGAAGTGATCGAGGATCCCACCCGTCTGCTGATCGACCTTTGATCGGCAAAGCGTGCCGCGCCCGGTGACGAACGCCGGGCGCGCAGGCGTGCATCGCAGCGAACTTGTATGATAAGTCGCGCCAGTCCCATCGCAGTTTCCAGGGGCGCGCGAACAGGAGGCCGCAATGGCTGATTATGATTATGATGTCCTGGTGATCGGCGCCGGCCCTGGCGGCTATGTCGCGGCGATCCGCGCGGCCCAGCTGGGTCTCAAGACCGCCTGCGCCGAAGGGCGCGAGACGCTGGGCGGCACCTGCCTCAATGTGGGCTGCATCCCGTCCAAGGCACTGCTTCACGGTTCTGAAAAGTTCGAGGAAGCGGTGAACGGCACGTTTGCCAGCTATGGCATCAAGACCGGCCCGGTGGAACTGGACCTCTCCGCGATGCAGCAGCAGAAGCTGGACTCGGTCAAGGGCCTAACCGGCGGCGTGGAATTCCTCTTCAAGAAGAACAAGGTCACCTGGCTCAAGGGCTATGCCACGTTCGAGGACGCGCACAGCGTGACCGTGGCGGGCCAGAAGGTTTCGGCCAAGCACATCGTCATTGCCACCGGCTCTTCGGTCACCCCGCTGCCGGGCGTGACCGTGGACAACGATGCGGGCGTGGTGGTCGATTCGACCGGCGCCCTGGCGCTGACCCGCGTGCCCGATCACCTGGTGGTGATCGGCGGCGGCGTGATCGGCCTGGAACTGGGCTCGGTCTGGCGCCGCCTGGGCGCCAAGGTCACCGTGGTGGAATATCTTGACCAGTTGCTGCCGGGCATGGACGGCGACGTGCGCAAGGAAGCCGCCAAGATCTTCAAGAAGCAGGGCATGGAGCTCAAGCTTTCGACCAAGGTTACCGGCGTGGCGGTCGACGGCGCAAAGGCGACGCTCACGGTCGAGCCTTCGGCCGGCGGCGCTGCCGAAACGATCGAGGCCGATTGCGTGCTCGTGGCCATCGGCCGCAAGCCCAACACCGATGGCCTCGGCCTCGACAAGATCGGCCTGGAACCGAACAAGCGTGGCCAGATCGAAACCGACCACGATTTCCGCACCAAGGTGGACAGCGTCTGGGCTATCGGCGACGTGATTCCGGGCCCGATGCTGGCGCACAAGGCCGAGGACGAAGGCATTGCCGTGGCCGAGAACATCGCAGGGCTCACCGGCATCGTGAACCACGACGTGATCCCCGGCGTGGTCTACACTTTCCCCGAATTTGCCGGCGTGGGACTGACGCAGGAAGCCGCGCTGGAAAAGGCCGGCGGCGACCAGTCCAAGGTCAAGGTCAGCAAGTTCCCCATGCTGGCCAATAGCCGCGCGAAGACCAACCACGAGCCCGACGGCTTTGTGAAGGTGATTGCCGATGCGCAGACCGACCGCGTGCTCGGCGTCTGGGCAATTGCCTCGGTGGCCGGCACGATGATCGCCGAAGCCGCGCTGGCGATGGAATTCGGCGCGACATCGGAAGACATCGCCTATACCTGCCATGCGCACCCGACCCATTCGGAAGCGCTCAAGGAAGCGGCGATGGGCATCCGCGAAAAGCCGATCCACATCTGATCGGGCATTTGCCTGTCGTTCCAAAAGCCCTCTCCTCGCATCGAGGAGGGGGCTTTTTCATGGGCAACCCGTCAGAACCCGATCTTCATGCGAACCATGGCCGCCGGCCCGCTTGCACCACCGGCCAAGCCGCGTTGCTCGGCTTGGGCCTGGGCACTCACGCCGGGCGCCAGTTGCACTTGCGCGATGGGCAGCGCCTGGTTGGCGAAAGGCCCCGTCAACGGATGTACGCGGAATTTTTCGCGGTTCACGGCGCAGACCACAATGGCGCCATCCGCCGCCGGCTTGCCGCATTCCGCCTTTGTAGGCTTGACCCGGGCAAGGTCGAACGGCGCCGCCATGGCCGCCGGCTGAGCGGGCTGAAAGATCGCGACAGGCGGAACGTCATCACTCGGCATGGCGGCGGCACTCCATCCACAACATGCTGAAATTGAACGTCGATTGTGGCGCGATAATGGCACCGGGAACTTTGTCCGGCTCTGGCGCGTAGTGCTGCCCAAACGGGGCAGACACATGAAACAATCGCTTTTGATCGGCAGCGCCGTGGCGCTGGCGACAACGATCCCGCTTGTCGCATGCCATCGCGGCACGACCATGCAGGCGCCGCCGCGCGCTACCGATACGATCAGCGTGCCCCCGCAATCCTCCACCATCGCCGTACCGATCGTGGCGCAGCTCGACGAACTGAGCGCAGCGCTGGAACGCGAGGTGCCCCGCCAGCTGTGGTCGATCGACCAGCCGGGCAAGGACTGCCTGGCATCCAAGCGAGTCGAGGTGCTGGGCGTCAAGCTCAAGACGCCGCGCGTGGAGTGCCGCATTGTCGGCGATGTGGTGCGCGGGCCGATCGGCCTGGCCGGGCAAGGCGAGGATCTGGTCGTCACCCTGCCGCTTCATGCCACGGTGCGCGTGCGCGACATCGCCGGCGTTCTCAAGCAGGAAACCGCCACCGGCGATGCCGTGGTGCGCGCGCATGTGCGCCTTTCGCTCACCCCTGACTGGAAACCGCGCGCCAGGCTCGACATCCAGTACGATTGGACCAACGAGCCCGGCATCGATTTCCTGGGCCAGCGCATCACCTTCACCAGCAGGGCCGATGCCAAGCTAAAAGGCGTGATCGACAAGCTGGAGCGAACCTTGCCCAGCGAACTGGACAAGCTCCATCTCGACCGCGAGATTGGCAAGGCCTGGGCCAGCGCGTTTACCTCGCTCGAACTCAACCACGCCAATCCGCCGGTGTGGATGCGCATTGTTCCGCAAGACTTGCGCTATGGGGGCTATGCCGTGGAAGGGCGGCGGCTGGTGCTGCGCCTGGGCATGCGGGCGCAAACCGAAACCTTCGTTGGTGATCGCCCGGCCGATCCGCCAGTGAGCCCGCTGCCCCGGTTGAAGCGGCTGGACAACGTGCCCGGACGGATGCTGTTCGTCATTCCGGTGATTGCCGATTACCGCCAGTTGGAGCCGGTGATTGCCAAGGCCCTGGCCAAGCGTTCGGCGCGCCCCTTCGATGTGCCGGGCGTGGGCCCGGTCACCGCCCGCTTCGGCAAAGTGACCTGCTATGGCACCAATGGCGGTAAAGTAGCCGTGGGCGTTCAATTTTCCGCCAACGAGGCCCACGGCACGGTCTGGCTGACGGGAACCCCGGTCAACGCGCCCAATTCGCGCGAAGTGCACTTTGCCGATCTGGCCGTTTCGGGGGTGACGGACAGCACCGGCACCGATGTACTGCTGGCACTCGCCAATGCGCCTGGCCTGTCGCAGACCATTGCCGGCGCTCTCGCCCAGAATTTCGAAAACGACTATGCCAAGCTGATGGGCAAGATCGATCGCGCACTGACCGAAAAGCGCACCGGCGATTTCGTGATCCGCGCCCGGATCGACGATGTGCGTACCGGGCAGCTCAAGGCCGCTGGCCAGGGCCTCTATCTTCCGGTGGAAGGCACCGGCACCGCCACGGTGAGCCTCGACATGCCCTAGACGGCGGGGCATGGAAGCGCGATGCCGCTTCCCGCCCTGCCCACAGCACTTCCCCAGGCCGTTGCGCCGGCCCTGCCCGCCGTCATCGGGATTGCCGATCTGGCCGGCATTGCCGTGTTCGCGCTGTCGGGCGCGCTGGTGGCCGCGCGGATGCGGCAAACATTGGTGACGATGTGCTTTTTCGCGGTGATCACCGGCGTGGGCGGCGGTTCGGTGCGCGATCTGCTGATCGGCGCGCCGGTGTTCTGGGTGCACGATCGCTGGGTGGCGCTGGTGTGCCTGGGCGTGGCGGTGGTGTGCTGGATCACGCCGCATCGCTGGTGGCGCGGGGCTGCGCTCGAATGGGCCGATGCCGTGGGCCTTGGCGCCTATGCCGTGCTCGGCACCACCAAGGCACTGGCCTATGGCATCCCGCCCGTGCCCGCGTTCCTGATGGGGGTCATTACCGGCTGCGTCGGCGGGGTGATCCGCGATTGCGTGGCCGGACGCCCCTCGATCATCATGCGGCCCGAACTTTACGTGACGGCCGCCGCACTCGCCGCCGCCCTGTGCAGCGCGGGCCTCGCGCTGCATTTGCCCAAGGGCTGGGTATGGGCAGTTTCCGCGCTCGCCGGCTTCGCCCTGCGTGCCGCCGCGATCCGGTGGAAGCTGGCGATCCCGGCCTATGGTGGAGCGGTTTGACGCCAAGCACGGCGCAGGGGTTCCACCATCCCGTTCGATTGTGCGTTGCAGCGCAGCATGAATTGGGGCACCTTCCCGTCTCATGATCAAGGCGGGACTCCATCACCTCACGCGTTACACTTATGCCAAGCCGGTCCGCCTCGGGCCGCAGGTAATCCGATTGCGGCCCGCTGCGCACAGCCGCACCGCCGTGCCGAATTATTCGCTGAAAATCAGCCCGGCCAATCACTTCATCAACTGGCAGCAAGACCCCTACGGCAACTGGCTGGCACGGATCGTTTTTCCCGATCCGATCGACCATTTCGAGATCGCGGTCGACCTGCTGGCCGACCTGGCCGTCATCAATCCCTTCGATTTCTTCGTCGAAGACTATGCCGAAACCTATCCCTTTGCCTATGCACAGGAATTGACCGCCGATCTGGCCGCCTACCGCGAAACGGAAGCGCAAGGACCGCTGTTCGAGGAATTGCTGGCGCCATTTGTCGGGCACGAGGGCCGCACGATCGATTTCCTGGTGGCGATCAACCAGGCAGTCAATGCGCGGGTAGGCTATGTCATCCGCATGGAACCGGGGGTGCAAAACCCCGAGGAAACGCTGGAAGTGGGCACGGGTTCGTGCCGCGATTCGGCCTGGCTCCTGGTGCAACTGCTGCGCCGCCTGGGTTTTGCCGCCCGCTTCGTGTCGGGTTATTCGATCCAGCTGACACCCGATGTCGCCGCCGTGGATGGCCCCGCCGGCGTGGCGCAGGACGTGTGCGACCTGCACGCCTGGACCGAAGTCTATCTGCCCGGCGCCGGCTGGATCGGGCTCGACGCCACTTGGGGGCTGTTTGCCGGCGAAGGGCACATTCCGCTGTGCGCCACCCCGCATTATCGCACGGCCGCACCGATCGAGGGTATCGTGCTGGAGCCGGTACATTCCGACTTCCACTTCGAAATGCAGGTTTCGCGCCTGGCCGAGGCGGTGCGGATCACCAAGCCGTTCACCGAGACGCGGTGGGACGCGCTCGATGCGCTGGGCCGGCAGGTCGATGCCGATCTGGAAAAGCAGGATGTGCGCCTGACGATCGGCGGCGAACCCACGTTCGTGGCCGATGGCGATTTCGAAGCGCCAGAATGGAACAGCAGCGCCGTGGGGCCGGCCAAGGCCTGGTATGCCGACCGCCTGATCCGCAAGCTGCGCGGGCACTTTGCGCCCGGTTCGCTGCTGCACCATGGCCAGGGCAAGTGGTATCCGGGGGAAAGCCTGCCGCGCTGGGGCTATTCGATCTATTGGCGCAAGGACGGCGTGCCGATCTGGCGCGACGAGAGCCTGATTGCCGGCGACCGCCCCCCCATTGATGATGCCGAAGATGCCGCTGCCGATGTGGTCGACGCCAACGATGCCGCGCTGTTCCTGCGCGAAACCGCGGCCGTGCTGGGCGTGGCGCCCGACAATGTGGCGCCGGTCTACGAAGACGCGCTGGAATGGATCGTGCGCGAGGCGGAGCTGCCGGAAAACACCACGCCCACCGATCCCAAGCTCGACGATCCCGAAGTGCGCCAGCGTTTCGTCCGCACGTTCCAGCGCGGGCTGACCAAGCCGGTTGGCCATGTCCTGCCGATCCAGCGGCGTCAGCCGTGGCAGGCGCGGCGCGCCCACGGCGCCGGCACCTGGTATTCGGAAAAATGGAAACTGCGGCGCGGCGCGCTGTTTGCCGCGCCCGGCGACAGCGCACTGGGCTATCGCCTGCCGCTCAGCGCGTTGCCGCATGTACCGCCTTCGGCCTACCCCTATATCCATCCGCGCGACACCGCCGAACCGCGCGAGCCGCTGGCCGATTTCCGCGCCCAGGCGATCGAACGCGCGGTGCAGACTCGCGATGCAGTAGCCCCGGATGCTGCCGGCATGTCGCACGAGGACCGCAGTCGCGAAGCGCGCGCGCAGGGCCACGAGCGGCACATTGCGGACAGCGGCGCGGGTCGGCAAACCCGCGTGGAGCAGACCATTGCCATCGAAGGCGCGGTCCGCACGGCGATCACGGTGGAGCCACGCGGCGATCACTTGTGCGTGTTCATCCCGCCGGTCGAAACGCTCGAAGACTATCTCGACCTGATCGCCAGCGTGGAAGCCGTGGCCGAGGAAACGCGCCTGCCCGTGCGTATCGAAGGCTATCCCCCACCGCCCGATCCGCGCCTCATGGTGCTGAAAGTCACGCCCGATCCCGGCGTGATCGAAGTGAACATCCAGCCTGCCGCATCCTGGGCCGAATCGGTGGAGATCACCGAAACGCTTTACCAGTGCGCGCGCGAGGTGGGCCTGACGGCCGACAAGTTCATGGTCGATGGCCGCGCCATCGGCACGGGCGGGGGCAACCACATCGTGCTGGGCGGGCCGACATTGCTGGACAGCCCGTTCATCCGCCGGCCGGACCTACTCAAGTCGTTCGTGATCTATTGGCAGCGGCACCCGGCGCTGTCCTATCTGTTTTCCGGCATGTTCATCGGCCCCACCTGCCAGGCCCCGCGCATCGACGAAGCGCGGCACGACGGGCTTTACGAACTCGAGATCGCGCTGGCCCAGGTGCCCGGCCCCGACCAGCCGCAACCGCTGGCCTGGGTTGTCGATCGCCTGTTCCGCAACCTGCTGGTGGATGTAACGGGCAATACCCACCGCACCGAAATCTGCATCGACAAGCTGTTTTCGCCCGATGGCCCCACCGGCCGGCTGGGCCTGGTCGAGTTTCGCGGCTTCGAGATGCCGCCAGACGCGCGCATGTCCCTGGCTCAGCAATTGCTGCTGCGCGCGCTGTGTGCCTGGTTCTGGCGCCAGCCGGTCGATGGCCCGCTGGTGCGCTGGGGCACGCAGTTGCACGACAGGTTCATGCTGCCGCATTTCGTCTGGGCGGATTTCCTCGACGTGCTGGCAGACTTGCGCGGCGCGGGATATCATTTCGATCCCGTGTGGTTCGAGGCACAGCGCCAGTTCCGCTTTCCCATACACGGCGCCGTGGAAGGCGGCGGCGTGCAACTGGAAGTGAGCCACGCGCTCGAACCATGGAACGTGCTGGGCGAGACCGGCGCGATTGGTGGCACCGTGCGCTATGTCGATAGTTCGACCGAGCGGCTGCAGGTGCGTGCCAGCGGCCTGGTGCCGGGGCGCCATGTGATCACCTGCAACGGGCGCAGGGTGCCCTTGAACCATACCGGCGTTCCTGGTGAAGCGGTCGGCGGCGTGCGTTACAAGGCATGGCTGCCGGCAAACTGCATGCATCCGATGCTGCCGCCCCACGCCCCGCTCACGTTCGACATCTTCGATACCTGGAACCAGCGATCGCTGGGCGGCTGCGTCTATCATGTGGCGCATCCAGGGGGCCGCAGTTACGATTCCGTACCGGTCAATGGCTATGAAGCCGAAGCGCGGCGCAAGGCGCGGTTCCAGGACCATGGCCATTCGCCTGGCCACCTGCCCGTCCCGCCCACGGAAATGGCAGGGGAGTTCCCGATGACGCTCGATCTGCGCCGCCCGGCCTGGCTGGCCTGACCACGTGCCCACCAAGCCCGCCTTGCGCCCGGCATCGGGCCTGGCCGCCTATCCCGTGGATGTGAGCGCGGGCGATCTCTATCGCCACGCTGCGCCCGATGTGGCCCAGGCCTGGCAGCAGGCCGCGCAAAGCCTTTCGGCCTTGCGCCGGGAAGCCGGCGTTGCCGTGCAGGAGCTGGTCGGGCGCCAGATCCTCGACATGGGCATGTCGTTTCGCCTGACAGGCGAGGACGAAGAACGCGACTGGCCGCTCTCGCCCATGCCGCTGATCGTGGGCGCCCAGGAATGGGCCACGGTGGAACGCGGCCTGGTGCAGCGGGCGCGCCTGCTCGAAGCCGTGGTCGAGGATATCTATGGCGAAGGGCGCCTGGTGGCCGATGGCCACCTTCCCGCAGCGCTCATGGCCGGCAGCCCGTTTTTCGCGCGCTCGATGGTTGGCGTGAGCCCGCGCACCGGCCCGCACATCCATGTCTACGCCGTCGATCTGGCACGCGGTCCGCGCGGGCAATGGCGCGTGCTGGGCGACCGACTGCGCCTTGCCAATGGCATAGGCTATGCCTTGGAAAACCGCCTTGCCCTGTCGCGCGTGACCGGCAGCCTTCTGACCGACATGCGCGCGCGCCGCGTGGCACAGTTCTTTTCCGATCTGCGCGGCGGCATTGCGCACAACTGCCAGCGCGAAAACCCGCGCATCGCGCTGTTGACGCCAGGGCGATTCAACCAGTCCTATCCCGAACAGGCGCACCTGGCGCGCTACCTGGGCTTTCCCTTGGTCGAGGGGCGTGACCTCACAGTCAGCGACGATCGCCTCTATGTGCGCACCATCGCCGGGCCCAAGCGGGTGGATGCGCTGTGGCGATGGATCGATACCAACGCGCTCGATCCCTTGCGCTTTGACGCAAGATCGGAAATCGGGGTGCCCGATTTGTTCGAGGCGCTGGCCCATGGCGGTGTGGCGCTGGCCAACTGGCCCGGCGCCGAAGTGCTGGAAGCACCGGCCTTTGCCGCGTTCATGCCGCGCCTGTTCTCCGTCTTGCTGGATGAGGACCCGATCCTGCCCAATGTGGCAACCTGGTGGTGCGGCCAGCCCCGCGAGGCGCAGGACGTAGCGGCGCGGCTCGACCAGTTGATGATCACGCCCGCGTTCGGCCGGGCCGTGGTCGGCCTGCCGCACGGCCGCCCGGTGGCGGGCGCCAGCCTGGCCCCGGCTCAGCGCGAAACGCTGCTGGCGGCCATGGCGCGCCGCCCGGTCGATTATTGCGGACAGGAAATCGTGACGCTGTCCACCACTCCCGCCCTGATCGACGATGCGTTCGTGCCCCGCGCCTTTACCGTGCGCGCTTTCGTCGCGCGCAATGCGGCGGGGGAATGGACAGTGATGCCCGGCGGCTTTGCCCGCCTGTCCTCCTCGGGCGCGATGGTCACCACGATGATGGGCGAGGGAGATATTTCCGCTGACGTCTGCGTGGTCGATGGCGCGGCGGATGCAGCGGCACTGGCCGGCGCGCCTTCCACACTGGGTGCGTCTCCGGCCGTGCGGCGCGGCGGTGGCATCCTTGCCAGCCAGGCGGCAGACAACCTGTTCTGGTTCGGCCGTTATATGGAGCGCGCCGAAACGACGGTGCGCGTCGTTCGCGCCGTACTGGGCAGTTCGATCGAGGTGGATGCGGCCGCCGGCCACAATCCCGACGTGATTGCCAGGCTGATCGACCTGATGGTGGGTTGGGGTGCGCTTTCGCGCGAAGACGCCGGGCTCAGCGTGCCCGAAGCCTGCCGCACGGCGCTGGCCGACACGGCCATGAATGGATCGGTGGGCGCGCTGTTTGCCGCGATCCGCGCCACGGCCTTGACGCTCCGCGATCGCTTCACCACCGATTTCTGGCGCATCGCCAGCCGGCCGTTGCCGCCCATGGATGTCCATCGCTCCGGTGCCCTGGTCCATGCCGCGCGCGAACTGGTAGAGCGGCTTTCCGCGCTATCGGGCCTGCTGGCGGAAAACTTCACGCTGGGCCCATCGCGCCATTTCCTCGACATGGGGCGCCGGCTGGAGCGTGCGGTGGCGCTGTGCCAGACACTGCGCGCGCTGTCTGCACAGATCGAAACGCCAGAGGCACTGGGCGTCCTGCTGGACCTGTCGGACAGCCAGATCACCTACCGGGCGCGCTATCTCGCCACGCCCAGCACGGCCCCAGTGCTCGATCTGCTGCTGCTCGACCCGGCCAATCCGCGCTCGCTGGCATACCAGGCCCAGGCGCTGGTCGGCCATATCGAAGCGCTGCCTTCGCTGGGCACGGACAACTTGCCCGAAGCACCGCTGCTGGAAGCGCGCGCCATCCTGGCGCCGCTGTCGAGCCTGCCGGTATCGGCGTGGAACCTGGCGCGGCTGGCCGATGTGGAACGACGCCTGCTGGCATTGTCCGACACCATTTCCACCCGCTATTTCCTGCAATTCGAAAAGGCCGAGCCCGTGGCCAAGAACAGCCTGCTCGCGTGATCTACCGCATCCGCCACCAGACCTGCGTGACCTATGCCGCGCCTGTGCGCCTGGCACGGTTCAACCTCCGCCTGCGCCCGGCGCCCTGGCCCACGCAGACGGTCAGCGATTTTCGCCTGACGGTCGATCCCGTGCCCTGGACGATGGAAGAGGAAGCCGGCCCGTTCCTGGTCAACCGCAGCCGCCTGTTCATTCGCGAGCCGATCGATGCACTGACCGTGGAAAGTTCGTTTCGGGTGACAGTGGCGCCACCGACGGTCGATCCTGCGCCGACCAACACGCCCACCATTGCCGAGATCGGCGCCCGCGCCGCCGCGCACCGCGACCTTTCCGCGCTGGGGCCGGCGAGCTACATCTATCCTTCGGCGATGACGCCGCTCACACCCGATATCATCGCATGGGCCGGCAAGATCCTGGCCGACAAGCGCAGCGTGATGGAAGCGGGCCTTGCCCTGATGCACGCGATCCACGATGAATTCACCTACGATGGCAATGCCACCACCGCCGAAACGACCCCGGCCGAGGCATTCCGGGCGCGGCACGGCGTGTGCCAGGATTTTGCCCATGTCATGATCGTAGCCGCACGCGGCCATGGCCTGCCTGCGGCCTATGTCAGCGGTTACCTGCGCACATTGCCGCCGCCGGGCAAGCCACGGCTGGTGGGCGCCGACGCCACCCATGCCTGGGCCGCACTGTGGTGTGGCGACACGCTGGGCTGGATCGGTTTTGACCCGACGAACGCTGTTCTGGCCGCCACGGACCACGTGTTTACCGCCATGGGCCGCGACTATGCCGATGTGGCGCCGATGGACGGCGTGTTCCACGGCGGCGGCGGGCAAACACTGCGCGTCTCGGTGGATGTGGCACCTGCGGGCGAAGCGGTGGGCTGACAGCGTCGCGATCGTCCCCTGCTGGTACAAGCAGGTTGGGGTCCTGCGACCCGCCGGCTCAATCGAAATGCACGCGATTGGCCAGGATCACGGCCTGGGTGCGGCTGAACACGCCCAGCTTTTGCAGGATGGCCGAGACATGGGCCTTGACCGTGGTGAGCGAGACATCGAGATCATGGGCGATCTGCTTGTTGAGGCGGCCATGGACCAGGTGATGCAGCACGACCTTTTGCTGCGGGGTCAAGCTGTCGATCCGCGTGCGGATCTGCGCTTCCTCGCGCGATGTGGGCGTTTCTTCCAGGCCCGTATCGGGAATGTAGATTTCGCCCGCCATCACCATGTGCAGCGCAGCGATGATGCCATCGCGCTTCATCGACTTGGGCAGGAAACCGGCCGCGCCGGCTGACAATGCCTCCTGCACCAGGGCACGGTCGAAGCTGCCCGAAACCATCAGGACCGGAACCATGGGAAAGGCTTCGCGCAACTGCGTAAGGCCCGACAGGCGCGTGGCATCGGGCATGTTGAGATCGAGCAGGACGAGATCGCAATCGCCGTGTTGGGCCAGCACCGCGCAGGCTTCCTCCACGCCGGCCGCCTCGAGAATGTCGCACGTGTCGAACGTGACGGCGAGGAGGCTGCGCAGGCCATCGCGGACCAGCGGATGATCGTCGACAACGAGGATGCGTTCGGGCGCTGCGTTGGCCATCGCGGCACTATCGGCAGCGCCGGGAGAAAAGCAAGGGCTGCGCAGCGGCAGCGGTGGTCGGGACCTACCGCCTTCCCCGGCAGGTCCCGCAGCCAGACGAAGGGCAGGAGCCAGCCCTCCATCAATGGCCCCCCGCATGAACGGGTGGGGGCGGGAAGCCCCCCAGCTTCCGCCCCGGCCCATCATGACTTGGGCAGCTTGAATACCCAGAGCGCGCCGCCCTGGCTGATTTCCTTGAATGTCTTGGCGACTTCACCGCCCCACAGCGGCACCGCGCCGCCCCAGCCGGACATCACGGCGACATACTGCTCGCCGTCCTGCTCCCAGGTGACGGGCGAGCCGACCACGCCCGAACCGGTGTTGAACTTCCACAACTCCTGGCCCGTCTTGGCATCGAAGGCCTTGAGGTAGCCTTCGGGCGTGCCGGTGAAGACAAGCCCGCCAGCGGTGCTCATCACCCCGCCCCACAGCGGCGCCTTGTTCTTGTATTCCCACACGATCTTGCCGGTCTTGGGGTCCATCGCGCGCAGCGCCCCGATGTGATCGTCGACGATCGGCTTGATGGTGAAGCTGGCGCCCAGATAGGCCGCGCCTTTCTTGTAGGCGATCGGCGTGTTCCAGATGTCCATGCCCCAGTCGTTGGACGGGATGTAGAACAGGCCGGTCTGGTCGGAAAAGGCCATCGGCATCCAGTTCTTGCCGCCCAGGAACGAGGGGCTGGCGAACACGGTCTTGCCCTTGGCTTCGCTGCCGCCGGCCAGATCGGGCGCGCCGGGGCGATTTTCATCGATATAGTTGGGGCGGCCGGTCTTGGCATTGAAACCGTTGGCCCAGGTTGTCTGCATCACGAACTTGCTCGCGCTCACGAACTTGCCGTTGGTGCGATCGAGCACGAAGAAATAGCCGTTGCGATCGGCCTTGGCCCCCAGCTTCATCGGCTTGCCATTGATCGTGGCGTCGAACGGAATGAATTCGTTCACCCCGTCAAAGTCCCAGCCATCGTGCGGCGTGGTCTGATAGTGCCAGACGATCTGCCCGTTGTCGGGGTTAATCGCCAGCGTGGAGGCGGTGTAGAGATTGTCGCCCGGACGCAGGTGGCTGTTCCAGGGCGCCGGGTTGCCCGTGCCGAAATAGATCAGGTTGGTTTCCGGGTCATACGTGCCGCCAAGCCAGGTGGCCCCGCCGCCGGTCTTCCACAGGTCACCGGGCCAGGTGGCGTTGAGCTTGCCGGTCATGCCGTTGGGCTGGCCCTTCAGGGTGCCCATGTGGCCTTCGATGACCGGGCGCGTCCACACCAGTTCGCCGGTGTTGACATCGCGCGCCTCGACCACGCCAACCGCGCCGAATTCACCGCCCGATACGCCGGTGATCACCAGGCCCTTGACGATCAGCGGCGCGGCGGTCTGGCTGTAGCCGGCCTGGTAGTCGGCCACGGTCTTGTTCCAGATGACCTTGCCGGTCTTGCGGTTGAGCGCCACGACATGCGCATCGAGCGTGCCGAAGATGATCTTGTCGCCATAGATCGCCGCGCCGCGGTTGACCACGTCGCAGCAGGGCATGATGCCGTCGGGCAGGCGGGCATCGTATTCCCACTGCTTTTCGCCGGTGCGCGCGTCGAACGCGAAGACGCGGGAATAAGACCCGGTAACGTAGATCATGCCGTCATAGACGATCGGCTGCGATTCCTGGCCGCGCTGCTTTTCCCCGCCGAGCGAGGCGGCAAAGGCCGGCACCATTTTCGCCACGTTGCCGGTGTTGATCTTGGTCAGCGGGCTGAAGCGGTGCGCCTGCGGCCCCATGCCATAGGTCAGCACGTCGCCGGTCGTGGTGGCATCGGCCATCAGGTCGGCATCGCCGGGCCCGGCCGCCTGGCCATCGGCCAGGGCTGGCGCCGCCGCCATCATGGCCAGCGCGCAGGCTGCGGTCGCCTTGAGAAATCCCTTCATCATCACACCTCCGGTTGATCGTTGCGGCCTCTCGCGCGGGCCGGTCACGTTGCGCTGATTATGGGGGGCCGATGGTGGGTTTGCTGCGGCCGGTGCCCCCTGCCCCGCCCACCTTGTGATGCAAGACCCTATTCGTTCGCGCGGGCCGGGCAATTGGACCTTGGCACTAGGTTTGCTGCGGCTGGGTTGGTGCAGCATGGCGTTGTGCGGGCGCCCTTCGACAAGCGCGGGGCAGCACTCCTTCCTCCCCTCCTCTGAAGAGGAGGGGGAGAAACGTGCCGTGCGCCTAACCCGCGAGCGGCGCCTGCCACGTCACGCCATAAGGCTGGCACAGCGCAGCCATTCGGCCGTCCTTGGTCATGGCTGCGATAATCTCTTCCAGCGCATCGCCCAGCGTGCGGCTGGATTCCTTGACGGCCATGCCCACGTCCCAACCGGGGCTGGTCATCATCGGCAGCGGCCCCTTGCGGCGGGCAAAGCCCCGGCCCACGTCCTTAAGGCCGTATTCCAGCTGCGCATTGGTGGCCATGGCGGCGTCCGCATCACCCTTGACCAGCGCGGAAACCGCCGAAGTGCCATTGGGATAGTGCGCCACGTCCTTGGCCAGAGCGCCGCCGAACTGGCCCATCAGGTAGTAATCGGGGATCGTGGCCACTTCCACGGCGAGCTTGTGCCCCTTGAATGCCACGGGCAGACCCTCGCATTCCAGCCCTTTGCCGGTGGCACAGGCCAGCCCGAAGCGCTCGCGCGCATAGGGAGCCACGATCGCGACCTGGTCTTGCGTGGCGGCAAAGGCGGGATCGAACGGCACGTGCAGCATCACGTCGGCCGCCTGGAAGCCCAGCAACCCGCCGCGCCACACCGCATTGCGCAGATCGTCTTCCACGCTTTCACCGGCGGGGAAGATCGCCAGATCGGCCTTTACCCCCAATGCTGCGGCCAGCGCGCGGCCCAGATCGGCATCGATGCCCCTGATCTGCCCGCCCTCTTCCCACGACCACGGCGTATTATCCTGATAGATCGCCACGCGCAGCATGCCGTTGGCCTTGACCTTGGCGAGCGGCGCGGCATCGGCCATGCGTGGCAGCACGGCGGCCGCGGCGATACCGGCCAGCATGGCGCGGCGGGAAAGGCCCACGGCTTATTCCTCGTGCACGGTTTCGAGCCAGGCACGGATCGCCCAGCCGGCCTTCTGGCCCAGGATCTCGCCCATCGGCGGCATATAGACTTTTCCGTCGCGCACCGAACCGTGGTGATAGCGCTGGACGAACCATTCATCGCCCGAATCACCCAGTTCCAGATAGCGCAAATCGGGGGCGATGCCGCCGGAAATGGCCTCGATCCCGTGGCAGCGCGCGCAGTTCTGGGCATAGGCATGCTCGCCGATGGCGATCGCCTTGGCATTGCCGCGATAGGGATTGTGCTGCGCCCAGGTGTCGTTGTCGGGCTGGATATCGGGCAGCGCGGTCGTATCCACCGGCTGCGGCGTCACATCGCCATGGGCCAGGAGATGCGTGGCGCCGGCGAGGGCAAAGACCCCGGCTGCCGCACGCAGCGCCAGTCGTCCGGTGAACTTCATCGCATCAATCCCTTTCCCTGCATTTATCGTCTGGCCATGGTGTGAACCATGCAGCGCGGCCAAGAAATTGATCTTTGGTCGAATGCCCAGCCGGGCTGGCACAGCATAAGGTGCGGCACAGGAAGAGGATGAACCCGATGCGTGTGACTGCCTGTGCGGCCCTGGCCACGATTGCCCTTGCGATGCTGGCCCCCGCCAGGGCGCAGACGGTTTATGTCAGCAACGAGCGTGGCAATTCGATCAGCGTGATCGACGGCGCTATGGCTAAGCCCATCGCCACCTGGCCGGTAGGCGAACGCCCGCGCGGCATCACGCTGAGCAAGGATGGCCGGTTCGTGCTGGTCTGCGTCAGCAACGACAACGCCGTGAAAGTGATCAACCGCCAGACCGGCAAGATCCTGCGCGAGATCGGCGCGGGGCAGGACCCTGAGCAATTCTTTTTAAGCCAGGATGGCAAGACCGTGTTCGTGGCCAACGAAAACGACGCGGCCGTCAGCGCGATCGACCTCGCCAGCGGCCGCGTGGCGTTCCAGGTTTCGGTGGGCAAGGAACCGGAAGGCATCGCGCAAAGCCCGGCCGGCCAATGGCTGGTCGTGACTTCGGAAGAAGACGATGCCGTCAGTTGGATCGACCTGACGAGCCAGGCGGTGGTCTCCACCATGGAGACCGAAAAGCGCCCGCGCCACGTGGAATTTACCGCCGATGGCAAGGAACTGTGGATCGCGGCCGAAGTGGGCGGCGTGGTGCAGATCGCCGATCCCAAGACCCGCGCGATCACGGCCACGATCCATTTCGCGATTCCCGGCGTGGCCGACTACAAGATCATGCCCTGCGGCATCCGCTTCACACCCGACGGCAAGACCGCCGTGGTCGCCTTGGGCCGCGCCGATCGCATCGCCGTGATCGACGTGGCGAGCCGCACGGTGAAAGCGACGATCCCGGTGGGCAAGCGCGTGTGGCACCTGGCGCTCAACGCCGATGGCACGCGCGCCTTTACGGCCAACGGGTTGTCGAACGATGTTTCGGTGGTGGACCTGGTGGCCGGGCAGGTGATCGCCACGGTGCCGGCTGGGGTGGCGCCTTGGGGGGCGGTGGTGGGGGATTGAGAGAGGGCGGATTTGGGTTAGAGGGATTGATCCGTTTGCAGCCGTTCGAACGGCATGATTGATTTCGCGCAGAGGCGCAGAGGCGCAGAGACTTCCCGTCTCTCTGCGCCTCTGCGCCTCTGCGCGAAATATTCTTTGCCGGCGCGCGCCATAGTTACTCCGCGCCTGCGCCTCATTATGCATTTGTGCGCGTGGGTTGCTCACCGTCACAATCCAACATTCTCCCTCCGACAGCCCTGCGGGCTGCCACCTCCCCCACGGTGCGGGGGAGGATCTTGGGCCGCAGACATGCGTAGTTCCTTGGAACGAGAACCATAGTCCAATTTCGCGCTGGCGCGCCTCGGCGCATCGTTTTGGCCTGCCCTTTGGGGCGCAAAAACGATGGGAGGGGATGGACCGATGAAGGCTCACAAGGGGCTGGCAGGCGCGATGCTTGCCACGACGATTGCACTGGGGATCACGCTGGGCGCCACGCCCGCCATGGCCGGGACTTCGGCCGCACTGCTCAAGCGGCTGCATGAAAAGGGCATCCTGTCCGACGAGGAATACCAGCAATTGCTGCGCGAGGACGAAGCCGAGAGTGCCGCGCCTGCACCAGCCGCAGCGCCGGCTGCCGCACCGGGCAGCGACCGTCTCGTGCGCCGTACGGCAAGCGGCGTCGGGCTCGAAATCGGCGATGTGGCGCTGACCTTCTCGGGCTCGATCAACGGGTTCTATGTGCACGACAACCCGCAGACGCCTTCGGCGAGCACCGCGGTGACGGGCGGCATTGCCAATGTGGGCGGCAACAGCACATCTTCGGTGCGCAACGGCCTCCTGCCCGGCTTTCTCAAGGTGGAAGCGACGACGCACCAGGGCGGCTGGGACGTGGGCGCGCACTTCGGCATGTATCCGGGGATCAACAGCGCGGCCTGGGGCACGCTGGGCGCCAACAACGGCGGGCAGCCTACGGCGCTGGCCACAGCTGGCATCGATTTCCGCCAGACCTACCTGACTTTCGGCCGCGCCGGCTTTGGCGAAGTGAAGATCGGGCGCGACATCGGGCTGTTCGGCTCCGACGCGATCCTCAACGATATCACGCTGCTCTCGTCGGGCGCGCCGGGCGGGAATGTCGCGCCGGCCAACACCACGCTGGGCCGCATCGGATCGGGTTATATCTACACCGATTTCCAGCCGCAGATCACCTATACGACGCCTTCGCTTTCGGGCTTCAAGGCAGCGGTCGGCGTGTTCCAGCCGCTTAGCTCGCTCACCGGCCCGGCCGAGCAGAACGGCAGCCCCGGCTTCCAGGCCAAGCTTTCCTATGACGGCAAGCTGGGCCCCGTGGCCGCGCACCTGTGGGCATCGGGCATCACGCAAAAGCACGACACCCTCAACCGCGCACTGGCCTATACCGGCAAGGGGCTGGACGTGGGCGCCAAGCTGACCGCCGGCCCGGTGACGGCCGTGGGCTATTACTATACCGCCTCCGGCCTGGGCACGACCGTGCTCAACCTGTTCGACAGCGATGGCTTGGGCCATGCGCGCGACAGCCATGGTTTCTATGCGCAGGCGCTGGCCACGTTCGGCAAGGTCTCGGTGGGCGGCAGCTATGGCGAGAGCCGGCTGAACTTTGCCAATGCGCTCGATGCCGCAACAACGCCCACGCTGGTGGCCAGGAACAGCAGCATTGTCGGCCAGGTGCGCTATGGCCTGACGAGCTGGGTCACGCTGATCGGCGAATATGTCTCGGCCAAGGCCGTGGCGCACAACGGCAACAGTGCCAAGTCCGACACGCTGGCGCTGGGCGGCATTCTCTTCTTCTGATCGGACCTTTTCATCCACGCCCCGGCGCTTGCTCTCCAGGCGCCGGGGATTGGCCGGACAGCCCAATTCCCCGGGCTGTCCGGCCTTTTTTGTGCTTACATACGCAGCACAACAAAAAAGGGCCGGGTGGCGGATACCACCCGGCCCTTCCGGCTTGCGACCCGGAAACGGAAGTTTATTTCAGGCTGGTGAGATAGCCGACCAGTTCGGCGCGCTTGGCCGGGTCCTTGAGGCCGGGGAACGACATCATGGTGCCTGGTACCAGGGCACGCGGATTTTCGATCCACTTGTCGAGCGTGGCCGCATTCCAGGTGAGGCCCGATTTCTTGAGTCCATCGGAATACTTGAACGTGGGCGCATGCGTGCCGGCCTTCTTGCCGACCACACCATAAAGGTTGGGGCCGATCTTGTTGGGCCCGCCCTTGGTATTGTCGTGGCACACGGCGCAGCGCGCCCAGGTGGCAGGAGCCGGCGCGGGCGCAGCATGGGCGGTGCCAGCCAGCAGTAATACGGCGGGCATTGCCGCCAGAATCAGGCCTTTGGACATAACTTCTCCACTCCGCTGTCTATTTGCCCTGGCACTGCCACGATGCGGGCCGGGTCGATATTGGACCTTTGGCCGGCACATGGCACCGGTTGGCGGCCAGATTGACAAATCGCGCGGTTTGCCCCATATGGTGCTTTGCTAACGTCGCCTGCGACGGATTTTGAAGCCCCGGACGGTGCGTAACCGTGCCATTGCCATTCGGGCCGATACTTCCTTTCTCTCGCTACAAGCTCCGCCGGTGCAGTTGCCGGTGGGTCATCCTGTTTCGTGAAAAGGAAACACCCATGCCGATCGGCACCGTGAAATTCTTCAATACCGACAAAGGCTATGGCTTCATCGCTCCCGATGGCGGCGGCGCAGACAGCTTCGTGCACATCAGCGCCGTCGAGCGTTCGGGCATGGCCACGCTGAACAAGGATCAGCGCGTGCGCTTCGAACTCGAAACCGACCGTCGCGGCAAGGAAGCGGCTGTCAACCTCGAGTCGGTATAATCCCATGGCCAAAGAGGATCTGCTGACCCTTGAAGGCCAAATCGACGAGATCCTTCCAGATGGGCGCTTCGGCGTCCTTCTGGAAAACGATCATCGGATTATCGCCTACACTGCGGGCAAGATGCGCAAGTTTCGCATCCGCTCGATCGTGGGCGATCGCGTCCGTGTCGAAATGACCCCCTACGACCTTACCAAAGGGCGTATCGTCTATCGTGAGAAAATCGGTGGCAGCCCGGCTGCCCTGCGCAAACGGCGCTAACGCATTTTGACACGGCGGTCGCACGCCCAATAACCAAAAAAGACAAGACATGAATACGCAATATACTTTCGCTACCACTGCTTTGCATACCCACCATCCCCTCCCTGCCCCGCGCCGCCCCATGCGCGCCGCCAGCGCCCAAAACGGCCTGACCCGGCAGGAACTGCGCGAGATCGTTGCCCAGATGGTGGGCTGAACGCAAATCCCGGCAACTTGCCCGAAGGAGACCACCATGTCCGAAGTTCAGGACTTCTACCTCCGGCAGGTTGCCCTCAGCGCCAAGGCTGCCGATGAAACCGACCTGGCCAATCAGCGCGACAAATACTTGCGCTCCCAGGCCGCCTGGCAGGTGCTGGCCGACCGCGCTGGAAAGACAGCCGCCGCCAAGGCCGCAAACGTAGCCCAGAAAAGCATCGACGACGAAATCGCGTCGGCGTCCATTTCGGGCTGACACCCCTCACGGTGCCTGCCTCCCTTAGCGGTTGCGCAGGTGCTTGAGGAAAAACTGCTTCATCACGGCAAAGGCTTCGCGGGATTCCGGCAGGTTCGGATCCTGGAAAAACCCATGGTCGAGCCCATCCCACACGTGCAGTTCTGCATCCACGCCATTGCGCACCAGGCGGCGGTGGGTGTCGATCGCGCTGCTCAGTTCCCCTGCCCGCGAAGCGGTAAGGATCAACGTGGGCGGAAAAGCGCTGAGCACCGCGTCTGACTGCATAGGCGACATCAGCGGATCGGACAGATCGTGATCGCCATAGTAGAAGCGCTCGTCGAGCGTGGGCGCCGAGGTCAATCCGTGCATCGCGCGCTGCCAATGCCAGCTATCGCCCGCCCAGCGCGCATCGGCCGAGGCGCAGAAAATGCCCGCAGCGCCAGGCTTGGGCAGCTTTTCCTGCTGGAACCAGGCCAGTGCCTGCGCCGTCAGCAAACCGCCGGCCGAGCATCCGAAAATGCCGATCCGGCCCGCCTTGTGGGTTTTCAGAAGCTCCCGATAGACGGCGGCAACGTCTTGGCTTGCCGCCGGGAACTTTGCTTCGGGCGCCTGGCGATAAGTGATGCTGATCACTTCGATGCGCGCCATAGCGGCAAGAGGAATGGACTCCAGCAGCCCGCCACCCTCGGCATTGGCCATGAGGAACGCGCCGCCGGGCAGATTGAGCAGAACCTTGCCGCGGTTTTCCGGCGCAACACCATTGGCCGGAACAATGCGCACGCCCTTGACGCCCCCGATCACGACCGGCTCGGTCCGCGTGGGGTACAATTCCGCAAGCCGCCGCAGCGCTGGCCCATAAACCTTGGGCATGGATTCGCGCAGCTTGGGAATGGCGCCCGAAGCGACGGCACGATCGAGCTGCGCACCGAAATCGGCAGGCGCGCGCGGCAGGGCCTTCTGCGCCTCGGGGCTCGTATAGACCGACGGCGGCAGGCGGAAAGCCGGGACGTTCACCGTCCCGTCCTGCTCAATGGCGCGCGATGGTGAAGACGGGGGCGTTTGCGCATGGCCCGATCCGGCGAGCGTCAGACCAGCCAGCGCCACGAGGATACCCTGCGAAAACAATCGTGTAGAACCCATCATCACCTCTCCCCCGAGCTTATTGCACTGGGGCGTACGATTTGACGATGGGCCCGGCCTGTCAACCCAAAACATCGGCCGCTTTGTTAAAAAGTATGTAGATTCTGGATGTTAGCATTCGGGAGAATGCGCATAGCGCCCTCCCGAACGCGATCTTCACTTCCACACGACGAGCTTGACCATGCTTCCTGGCGTCAAGCGCGTGGCCCCCGCCGGGAAGCCGTTGAGGACCAGGAACCGCTCTGCCGCAGCATCGGTATAGGCCATGCGCGCGGCCATGCTGGCCACCGTATCCTTGGGACCGACCCGTACGACATCGACCACGCGCGCACGGATTGCCGCAGCCTGCGCAGGCGTAATGCGGGTGAAGCTGTTGATCAGCGGCGCAAGATCGCCAAGTCCCTGCCCGGCTGGCTGCATCACGGTAAAGGCATAGGCCTTGCCGGGCGCCACGGCCACGGCCACCACCATAACGTCGACATTGCCCGAAGACGTGCTCGCCTGGGCAGTGGCGCGCCGCGCGTCCATTCCGCCGACTGTCAGCGACGTACCGTTGACGGTGCCAACCTGTCCGTCCTTGGACAGGGAAGCAAAGGCCCCGCGCAGCACGGCATTGAGATCGCCATTGTAATTGCCGCCGGTAAACCGCGCCTGGCCAGCCACCGAACTGCCCTTGGCGCTGATCGTCACCGCGTCAGATCCGTTGGACAGGCCATAGCCAGCCGGCACGGCAAAGCGCAGGCGATCGGGCGGATAGGTAAATGTCTGGCCCTCGATCACGCCCTGCTGCGGATCGTCGTCATAGATCATGCCCTTGAGCGAGAGCAGGAACGTTTCATTTGCCTTGGCACCCGGCGGCGCGCCCACGCCCAGTTGCCGCGCCCGGTCGAGCGCGCGCGTCACGCGCGCCTCGGGATTGGGGTGCGACAATGCCCAGCCCGGCGTGGTGCGCGCATTGCCCTGCAGGCGGCTTTCCAGCCCGGTCTGCGCGGCAAGCGAGGACAGCATGGACGAGGCATAGGCCGGATTGTACCCCGCCTTTTGCATATAGACACCGCCCAGGTCGTCGGCCTCGAATTCCTCCCCCCGCGAATAAGCCATGACATGGCCCACCACCAGGCGATTGATCCCGGCCTGGCCGATCTGGTTGCCGATCCGGCCCAAGGTGCCATTGCCGAGCACGCCGCCCAACACCGCCTGGCCCAGGGCGCCCAGCATCGTGCTGCGCTGCGCCACCTGCTGCCGCTTGGCCGAATGGCGCGCGGCGATATGGCCGGTCTCGTGCCCCAGCACGAAACCGAGTTCATCCTCGTTGTTCATCAGCGCGAGAAGCGCGCGCGTGGTGTAGACGTATCCGCCCGGAATCGCGAAAGCGTTCTCCACCGGGGAATTGAGCAAGGTAAACGTGAAGCTCCGGTCGACATCGGCAATGCCCGATTGCGCCGCCACGCGCAGCCCCACCCGACGCACCAGCGCCGTCTGCGGCCCGGCATAGACACCGCCATATTCGGACACCATGTCTGGATGGGCCTTGGCACCGGTGGCGCGGTCCTCCTGCGAAATCGCCTGCGGCCCCGGCAGATTGAGCGGCGGCGCAGACCAGACCGGTGAAGCCGTCGCCACCAAGAACGCGCAGCCGATCGCCAATTTCCTCACAAGCAGTCCCCTCTGGTTGGTGGCCCGGTTATGCCAGACCACCATGTGGCTGCAACAGGCACAGGCCACCATCTACGCGATAGCGCTGGAAGACATCCGGCAGGGCAACAAGCGAAACGGCTGGATGTGTTGTCTGGTTGCGACACACCATTGGGACATGGTGATCAACGCCACAGCAACATGGCCGCCCCGCAAGTGCCGATCGGTTCGGACCGATTGCAAGCGCACGGCCCTTCAGTTCATCCAGCGTCCGCCATTGACGATCAATGTCTGGCCTGTCACGAAACCGGCCTGGTCGCTGGCGAAAAACGCCACGGCGTGGGCGATGTCTTCAGGACTGCCCAGGCGGCGCAACGGCGTTTCGGCGATAGCCTTGTCGACGAACGTTTGGGGTAGCTGATCCATCGCCCGTGTCCGGATATAGCCCGGCGCCACGGCATTGGCCGTAATGCCGAATTCAGCCAACTCGCGCGCAAGGGAACGGGTAAACCCAAGAACGCCGGCCTTTGCCGCAGCATAGGCGGCCGCAGACTTGCTGCCGATGAATGCTGAATCCGACGCGATGTTCACGATCCTGCCCCACCGCCGCTCCCGCATGAGGGGCACAACCTCGCGGCAGGCGTCCATCGTCGTGTTCAGGCAGATGCGAACGAGAAAATCAGCCAGGTCTGGGCTGGCCTCCCAGAAAGGGGCTGCCTTGTCACGCGCGCTTTGCCCGACATTGTTGATCAGGATGTCAACGGGGCCAAGCGTCTGCGCGGTTGTGGCGAAGCTGTCTGCGATCGCTGCACGGTCGAGCATGTCTGTCTCGATGGCAAGTGCCATGCCGCCCAGCGTCTTAATCTCGGCCATCAGCGACGCGAGTCCTGCGCCATCGATATCCAGCAGGCCAACGCGCGCGCCCTCGCCCGCCAAGCGCAGGGCAATGGCGCGGCCAATGCCGTTGGCAGCCCCCGTGACAACGACGGCTTTTCCTTTGCATTGGCCGGCCGTCATCACGATCAGGGCTTCCGGAACTGCGGCTTGCGCTTTTCTACGAACGCGTGGACGGCTTCCTTGTGATCGGCCAGCTGGCTCGAAATGCTTTCGAGCGCGAAGCCGGCATCGACCATGGTGGCAAGATCCTGACGCAGCGGGATATTGAGGATGGACTTCGAGAAGCGCACTGCGGCCATCGAGTTGTTGCGCAGCTTGCCCACGATGCGATCGACTTCAGCGTCGAGCTGGTCGGCAGGGACCACCTTGGCGATCAGGCCCATATCCTTGGCGTCCTGCGCGCTGACGAGGTCACCGGTGAGCAAGTAATACTTGGCCAAGGCCGAACCCACGTTCTTGGACCAGAACACGGCGCCACCATCGCCAGCCGCAAGGCCCACGCGCACGTGTGGATCAGCAAACCGGGCAGTTTCGCTGGCAACGACAATATCGCAGCACAGCGCAATGGTGCAGCCCATCCCCACCGCATCGCCGTTGACCTTGGCGATGATCGGCTTTTCAGTGTCGAGCATCAATTGCATGAAGCGCTTGCCGTTGCGATAGCCAGCCAGGAAGTTGTCGATGCCGTCCAGATTGCGCTTCATGCCTTCCAGATCGCCACCGGCAGAAAATGCGCGACCCTCGCCGGTGATCACGATGATCTCGACGCGGCTGTCCCGATCGGCTTCGAAGAAGATGCGCGGCAGCAGGTCGTCCATGTGGGTGGCAATGGCATTGAGCTGCTCGGGATTGTTGAGCGTGACCGTCAGCACCCCATCGGTGAGATCGAACTTGAATTGCTCGGGATAGACTGAGAAATCCATAATGAAACCTTTCCCTATTTAACGCTTATTGTCTGGAAATATTCGCAGAACAAGATCAAACTTAATTCATCCACAACCTAAAATTTCATTGCCCGATGAAATTCGCTTTCCTTTTTTCTTTGAAAGCATTTGCGCCTTCGCGGAAATCTTCAGAGCGAACCAGCAATGGCTGCATGATCATCTCGCCGGCAAGGGCTTCCTCGAACGTCTGCGTCTCGGCCGCCGCGAACTGCCGCTTGATCATCTTGAGCGATAGCGTCGGGCTCTGCGCCAGATCGCTGGCCACCAATTGCGCGCGTTCGACCACCTGGTCGGCTGCCACCAGTTCGCTCACCAGGCCAAGATCGTGCGCCTCCTGCCCGGAAACGAACCTGCCGGAATAGACCAGCCCCTTGGCGCGGATTGCACCGAGGTTTTGCGAAAGCAGGTGAACGGCGCCTCCATCAGGCGCCAGGCCGATGTGTCGGAACGCAAACTGGAAGCGGGCATCGGGCGCAGCGACGATATAGTCACACGCAAGAGCCATCGACCAGCCCACCCCCACGCACACCCCGCGCACGGCGGCAATCACCGGGATGTCGGTGCGGACGAGCCCACGCACCATGCGATGCAGAATCTCGACCCGGTTCATGGACTCGGCAATTCCACCGCCACCCATTTCCCGAACATCGGCGCCGGCACAGAAATCGCCGCCGCTCCCTGCCAGCACGATGGCCCGGATCGAGACATCGTCCTGCACTTGCTGGAACAGCTTGGGCAACTGCTCGCGCATGACCAGGTTCAAGGCATTTTTCTTGTCGGGTCGATCCAGCGTGATGGTGGCAACCGGACCATTGCATTCGCATGTGACTGTCATTTCGATGTCCTCAAACCGTTTCCAGCAGTCCCATGATGCAGGTCGCCTGGCTCGAAAGCGTGCCGCCGTTGCCATGAGCAAGGGCGAGCTTGGCACCGTCGATCTGCCGTTCGCCCGCCTCACCGCGAAGCTGCCGGATTGTTTCGACCATCGTGAAAAGGCCGTACATGCCGGGATGGCAGAACGAGAGCCCACCGCCATTCGTGTTCACCGGCAAGGCACCCCCCGGAGCGATGGCGCCACTGGCCACAAAGGGGCCGCCCTCACCCTTGGCGCAAAAGCCCAGATCCTCCAGGAACATGATCGTGTTGATGGTGAAGGCGTCGTAAAGGTTCACCACGTCCATGTCGGCGGGGGAAAAGCCAGCCTGTGCAAACGCGCGCTCCCCCGATTCCCGGGCTGCCGACACGGTCAGGTCGGCCAGTTGCGCAATTTCGTGGTGCCAGGTGGCCGATGCGGCGCCCAGCAACGCGACGGGCGTCTTATGCAGGTCCGTGGCGCGATCGGTGCGGGTCATGACAACGGCTGCCGCGCCATCGGTCACGAGGCAGCAATCGGCAACGTGCAGCGGATCGGCCACAAGGCGTGTCGACAGCACGTCGTCGATCGACAGCGGCCCCTTGCGGAACGCTTCGGGGTTGAGATTGGCCCATTGCCGCGCCGCTACTGCCACCGACGCCAGTTGCTCGGACGTGGTGCCATATTGATACATATGGCGCGATGCCGCCAAAGCGTATGACGCCACCGGATTGTTGGGGCGGTATGGCTGTTCGAACGCCGATGGCATCTGGGCGGAAACCAGCTTGCCAGCACCCGTGCGCTGGTTGGCGCCGTAGCAGATCAGGGCGTGGTCGATCAGCCCTGCGTCCAGTGCCAGCATCGCCCATTCCGCATGGGTAAGAAAGGCCGATCCGCCGGTACGGCTGTTGTTGGTCATCGCCGGACGGATGCCCAGGTATTCGGCAATCGTGAGACCCGAAAGGAAATCGGTTGGCAGGGCAATGAACAGCCCGTCGATCTGCGATGGCGTTAGCCCGGCGTCGGCAATGGCCAGTCGTGCTGCCTCGGCGGCCAGTTCGATCGAGGTGTAACCGGGTGCCTCGCCACAACCAAAGGTTGCCGCCCCGACGAACGCGGTCTTGCCGCGCAGTTGCAAACCGCGCATCATTCTGCGCTATCCGCTTCGAAGACAACGATCTTGCCATCGGGGCCGTCGGCGATCTTGGCGCGCACGCGCATGCCGATAAAAACGTCTTCAGGCGGCATGGCTTGTACGTGCGTCATCAGGCGCGGCCCCTCGTCCAGTTCGACAATCGCGATGCTGACGTCCGCCGCCGGCGGCTTCATCCGCTGGACGGTCGTCGCGTAGACAGTGCCCAATCCGGTCGGCTCCACCCATTCCAGGTCGGTCGCGCCCGTTCGCGGGGCGATCATGCGCGGATAGAACACCCATTCCCCCGTGCTAGCAGATCGCTGGATCACGAACCTGCCCTCGGCCAGACAATCGAAATAGGTCTTTGTGGGGGGGGCCTGGGTCAAACCTGGTCTCCTTGGTTGTCATGCCGCGCCATCAATGAAAACTGGCGCGGCCGCGATCGAGCACGATCTTGTCACGCTCCACCACGGTGCATCTGAAGAGAATTTCCTGGCGATCGACCCACATGTCAGTCCGCAAGGTCTCACCGGGAAACACCGGTGCGGAAAAACGGCAGGACAGGGCATGCAGGGACGATGCCGCGCGGTGGCCGGCACCGGCCAGAACGGCGTATCCGGCAACCCCCAACGTGGCCAGGCCGTGCAGGATCGGGCGCGGGAAGCCTGCTGCCTGGGCAACCCGCGGATCGGCGTGCAATGGGTTGAGATCGGCGGAAAGGCGATAGATCAGCGCAGCCTGTTCCGGAATGGCGCGCGTTACCGAAATATCGGGCGCGCGATCGGGAATAATGCCCTCTGGCTGTGGCTTGCCCGTTGCCGGTCCGCCAAAGCCGCCGTCGCCACGGCAGAACATCGACATGACCTGCGTGGACTGCAAAACGCCCGTCTGCTGGTCGATCAGGTCTCGGCGAACGCGCAGGATCGCCCCGCGCCCCTCACCCTTGTCGATGATCTCGTCGACGCTGTTGCGCGCAATCAGCATGCCTTCGGGCGGCAGCGGCGCATGGATGATCAGCGATTGCTCACCGTGGACGACCTTGCGAAAATCGATTCCGGTGTCTGGATCGCTCACCCAGAAACCGGGGTGCCCCAGCACCACGGCCATGGTGGGCAGCGCTTCCAGACCGTTTTCATATACGTACTTCAATTCGTCGAGATCCAAGGGATTCGATCCCAAACCTACGCCCAAGGCGTAAAGCACCGTATCGCGCCATGAATAGCGGTGTACCTTGTCGGCAAATTCGTGCGCCATCAATCGATTATACTCAATCGCCATTTCACTCTCCTGACTATCGACTACGGCACGATCCAACGATAGAGCAACTGGTGGTCCGGAAATTACGTATGTGTTTGCGGAGACGCGGCGCGGGCGCCCAACGCCTCAACCTGCCTGACCGCAACGGCGATGTCTGCGATGGCGACGGGGCGGGCAAACGCCCGCATATGCGGGCTGGTCATGGTCGCAGCAGCCACATGCCTGATCTCCTCATCTGTCGGATCGTCTACGCCCATCGCAACCAGCGAGGTGGGCAGGCCGACGACTTCCAGAAAAGCGGCCAGATCGGCCAGCATCGCTTCGCGCCGCTCCGTGGCCAATTGGACCAGCGCACCGTAGGCCACATGTTCGCCATGGAGGCGCTCTCTAGCGCCCCGCAGCGTCATCAGCCCGCGCGTGACGGAGTGAGCGATCGACAATCCACCGTTTTCGAATCCCATCGCGCTGAGCAGGACGCATGCCTCGATTGTCGCCTCCAGGTCTTCGCTGACCTGCTGCCGCTCCGCGTCGGCCAGTCCCGCGATCGCATGCTCGCGCAGCATCCGGTAGGCGGCATGCGCCACCGCGCGCCCTGAATGCGTGGCCCGCGTGCCATGTTTGGTCAGCCCCTTGCCGGCCCAGCAGGCTTCGGCCTCGAAGGTCTTGGCAATGGCATCGCCGATCCCGGCGCGCAGAAAGCGAGCCGGCGCCTGGGCGATGACCTGGGTGTCGACTACCACCGCAGCCGGATTACCCGGCATCTGATCGACCCGCACCAGGCGATGGGCATCGTCGTACATGGCAATCCCCCGACTGGCCGGGCCATCGGTCGATGCGATGGTGGGTACAGAGATGACACTGGCACCCATGCGCAGAGCCACCGCCTTGCCCGCATCGATCGCCTTGCCGCCGCCTACGGCTACGATCACATCGCAACCGGACAGCGCGACAGCGAGCGAGGCTACGGCCATATCCGTCACCTCTTCCGAGAACGACGCGATCGGCACGCACGCGGCGAAGCCGCGTTGGAGACCGGGCCCCACCAGGTGGCGGACCTGCGCATCGATGACGATGCCTGGCGCTTGCCCGATGCGGGCAGCAATCTTGCCAACCTGGTCCATGACACCCGGCCCTTGGACATAGAGCGGCGTTGCGGCGAAGATACGCATGGATACCTGCCTCGTGCGCTGCCCGCCTCAATACCCGGTGAACACGGCGGGACGCTTCTCTTGGAATGCGGCCAGGCCCTCGAGGTGGTCGCGCGTCATGCTGAGCATCGGCTGCTGCTGCGTTTCGAGGGCGAGAACATCGCGCAGCGAACCGGGGCCGCATGCGAAGGCAGACTTCATCGCCGCAATGGCGAGGGGCGCCACGCCGCGATAATCTGCAGCCTTGGCGATGGCGGCGGAAAGCGCGTCGCCAGCGGGTACCAGCCTGTCGGCGATCCCGATGCGGTGGGCTTCCTCTGCCTTGACTGGCCGCCCGGTGAACATGATCTCCCGAGCCAGCGTTTGACCGACCCGCTGCGGCAGCGACCAGATCAGCCCGCAATCGGCAGTGAGGCCGATCTTGCCGAAGGCTGCGCCAAAGCGCGCACCTTCTCCGGCGATGACGAAGTCGCACGCTGCGGCAATCGACAGGCCCGCTCCGAATGCGGCGCCCTCGACTGCGGCAATGACCGGCTTGGGACCGCCCGCAATGATCTCGATCGCACGGTGCAGCGGAACAAGGCGGCGGCGCGAGCGCGCCGGATCGGGGCCTGTCGCACGCATCAATTGCCGGATATCGGCCCCGGCGGTGAAATTGCCGCCGGCCCCGGTCAGGATGATCGCGCGAATGCCCGGATCAGCCATTGCTGCCTCCAGCGCGACGAGCAACGCCCCGCGCATCGCGTCCGAAAGCGGGTTGAGCCGTTCGGCATCGTTGAGAGTCAGCATGCAGACATCTTCCTGCACGCTGCTGGTGACGATATCGGATGGGATGGATTGCATCATGCTCACCTGGATGAATGAGGATATCTATGCTTGCGGAAAGCCGGTGCTGAGCGTGACGCGCTCGCACTCAGCAAAATTCTTGATGAACCAACACCTCATCTCGCTCATGGCATAGGATCCTCTCCTGCTTTAATCGGTGGGCACGGGAACGGCGGGTCTCCCACCAGCGCCACGGGCTCGCCCCAGCGATGCAATTGCTTATGTAATGGCACGGGTTTCGATCACGGCATCGAGCGCAAGGATGCCCTTGCCCTCCCCCATCACCACGAGTGGATTGATTTCCAGCGTGGTGATCGTGTCGGCATTGGCAATGGCAAGGTGAGACAGCGCCACGATCGCCCGGCCCAGCGCGTCCAGATCGGTCTTGGGCCTGCCGCGATAGCCATCCAGCAGCGGAAAACTGCGGATGGAGCGTATCATCTCGTGCGCTTCTGCCATGGTCACCGGCGCCAGGCGGGTTGCGACGTCGCCGAGCAGTTCCACCGTCACCCCGCCCAGCCCGAACATCACGACGGGGCCCAGTATGGGATCGCGATGAATTCCCACGATGCATTCGACACCGCCGGTGATCATCGGCGACACCAGGCAACCATCGATCTGCGCGTGGGGTACGGCGGCTGAAACCTGCGCCAGCATCCTTGCCACCTCCCCTTCCAACGCCGCAGGCGCCACGCCCAGGGCAACACCGCCCACGTCCGACTTGTGCAGGATGTCCGGGGAGACGATCTTTACCGCCATGGGGGCAGCAATGCTGGCGGCCGCATCTTCGGCCGAAGCCGCGTCCGTCACCAGGAATTCGGCGGGAGCAGGAATGCCGATGCCGGCCAACAGCGCCTTGGCGGCTTTTTCGCTAAACTTCTGGCCCGCCGCGATCTGCGGGAACCCCTGCGGTTCGGCACCCGATGGCAAGGGGCGGTCCCAGACATCGGCAAATTGCGCCAGCGCGGCCAAGGCGCGGATTGCCCGGGCCGGCTCGCGGATGCAGATGAACCCTGCCTCGCCATAGGCATCGACAGTGTCTTGAGGCGCGGTAACCGACAGGGCCAACGCCGCATCGCCGTGGCGACGGGCGGCCGTGCCAAGACTGTCCAGCAGGGGATCGCGGATGAACGGCAGTCCGGCGATCAGGCCGACATTGCAATAGGCCATATCGAACTCGCCCGATTCCAGGATAGCATCGAGCGCCTTGGCGAACATCGGCGGATCATTGGCGACCTGGCCGGTCAGATCGATGGGATTGGCGACAGCGCCGTTGGGAGACAGCGCGATCAACCGCTCTTGCAATTCGGGCGAGGCGGTGGGGATATCCAGTTGTTCATCGGCAGCGAAATCGGCCGCCTGAACGCCTATGCCGCCCGAATTGGTGACGATCGCAATCCGCCTGCCGCGTGGAAAGCGTCCACAACTTGCGGCATAGGCCACATCGAGCATCTCTTCTGTTGTGCGCGCGCGATAGGCACCGAACCGTTTGAACACGGCATCATAGACACCATCGGAACCAGCCAGCGACGCCGTGTGCGAGGCGGCGGCAAGGGCACCTTGTTCGGTGCGACCAACCTTGAGCAGAACGACCGGCTTGCGCCGGGCATGCGCGGCTTCCAATGCAGCAAAGAACGAAGCCTTGTCGCGTACGCCTTCGATGTAGCCCACCACGACGTCGACGTCATCGCTTCCCGCCAGGAACCGCATCGCTTCGCCCAGCCCGACATCGGCTTCGTTGCCGGTGGTGATCCAGGTTCCGAAATCGAGCCCGACTTCGCGCGCCGACTTGACGACTTCCCCGGCATAGCCGCCGCTCTGGCTGACCAGGCCCAGCCGTCCGGCCGTTCCGCGCACGTCGTCGAAAACACCGGAAAAGGATAGAAAGTTGCGATCGTGCAGGTTGTACAGGCCTAGGCAATTGGGACCGAGCAATCGCATCCCGGCCTTTCGCGCAACGTCCAGAATCGTGTTCTGCGCGCGCGCGCCTTCCTCCCCCATTTCGGCAAAGCCCGCGCTGAAGATCGCGGCTGCCTTCACGCCCTTGCGCGCGCAGGCCTCGATCGCCCGCAGCACAGCCGCC